>Ga0185299_10006754_pt1 | contig 12104 bp, 17 predicted proteins | sample PaiPotPPA55metaG_FD_128002 | JGI IMG/M metagenome (GOLD analysis project Ga0185299, IMG submission 128002) | Iron sulfur acid spring bacterial and archeal communities from Banff, Canada, to study Microbial Dark Matter (Phase II) - Paint Pots PPA... ...
GAGCCCTGAGCCCATGGATGGCGTCCAAGCGAAAACCCTGGATAAGCTATGTCTTCATACGCTGAGGCCACGGATTGACATGGCAGCGGGGCAGGCTGGGAAATGCCTCTGCAACGGTAGAAAAGATCAGTGCTTGTAGCTTCGAACCTTTGCGGTAGGGATCTCTCTCTCCGCGATGAAAGGGGGACGAAGGTTGCGTCGCTTTCAAGCCAGTCCGGGAGCGTTTCAGCCGACCCAGTTTCCGTGAAGTTGAACGGCTATGCATGGTCGAAGGTGGATCCTCCCCCCCGATCCTCCCACACTTAGTTTTCGCCGGGTTCTCTCGCCACTCCTCGAGCCCCGGTCGATTCCCCTTTGATGTGAACGTAGACGGGTGTACATCTGTACATCGGGGCCCTAGTAATCGGAGATCTGTCGTGTCAGGGCTTTCCGTCAGCCACCTTGCAACTGACCCGGCGAATTCGGCTTCCAGGTCCGGCTGCCACTGTTTCCTTTACTTTCAGAACCACGCATTTCGATGCGCTCATGGGCATCACGGCTGTGGTTTCTCGCGACCCAAAACTTGAGCAAAACTTGGGCAAAGAATCGACCCCGAATAGGGTCAAAATCGAGTGTCGAGGGGCGTAAGAGTCGTCGAATCAACAACAAGTTAGATTGACCGCTTGGGCTCATAACCCAAAGGTCGGTGGTTCAAATCCACCCCCCGCAACCAAAATCATACTGATAATAAAGCAATTAAAAGGGAGCCTTCAATTGGCTCCCTTTGTTTTTGCTCAACTATGCGCGAACTATGCGGGTTTTCTTTGGGTCTGCATTTTTCACTGCACCATGGTCGTAACTGCTGGCTTCGTTTCCTTCGCGGCCACTTCGTTTAGGTAGGTGCCTTGTTTCTCCATGGCCCTTCGCAGATCGGACTCATTCACGATGTTGTAACGGTGGTAGATGCTGGCCGTTTTCCGTCCCGCCGTTTTCATGGCTACGCTTTGCGAGACTCCCGCCCGCTCCAAGTTCCGAATCGCTGTCCGGCAGAAGTCATGGAAGAGTTTCCCGATGTACTTCGGAGTGCGCTTCCTTCCGCCCCACTTCGTTGCACACTTCGGACACACCTTCGCCGCGTCCAGCGTTAGGTACTCGCCGCGCTCATCCCGGCAGTTGCGGCAGCAAAACTTTCCAAGTCCATTCATCACACACGCGGTTTGCCAGCTCTTGCGGAAGTCCACTATCGGGTTGCCGTCATGGTGAAAAATCAGATCGCCTCCGCGCCGGAGATTTCCAACCCACAATCGAACGTTGCTGGAGCGAGCGCGGCCTACAAATCCCAACGTCCGAGATGGGTATGAAGATGTAGTGGCACCGGATGTCCCCGACGAAGCGACGAAGTGAGCGCTTAATCCCGTGCGGTGCTGTTGGGGACTCTGAGCATCCATCGTTCTGTTCTCCATTCATGCCATTTGGAGCACATTATTATAGCGGGGAAGCTCTCACGAGCCTGCATGGTCGCTCTACGAATCGATCACTCAAAGTCCAATGTGACTATTCGGGGTTTTGCAGCGTAATCTGGGTCTATTTAATTACAGCTTGCTGTGCCGTCGAACCTTTGGTTTTTGCGTCCCGCTCACGATCGTCGATTTTACCGTGAAGTATGTCGTGGCCTTCGGCGGACGGTTGTTGGAATGCTTTCGCCGGGCCTTATCACCTGAGCTGATAGGAGCGACTGCGGAAAATCTTTCGGATTCAGTGTCACAATGAAAGCTGGCAGGCCAGTTTCAGCGCACGCGCAGAAGGGATCGTCTCCGAGATCGGGAGAGATGTTTGGCAGAGCAGCGGCAGGAACAAGTTCCGCCTCTTCCCGTAGCAAATTGACGATCTTCCCGATGAGGGCCGGCGGACGCCTAGCCTTCCCAAGACTCGTTTGTATTCCAGAAGAATCTCGTCGGTCACCAGCCAGACAAACGTATCCCCTTCGATCCAGTTTCGGAGCAGGTTGGCGCTTGGATTCTTGGGAGCGATCTCAGGAGACTTGAGTCCCGCGATTCCTGCTACCAGGACGGACGTATCGACGACGCCTCTAGGCCGTTTTCGTTTTGGTCCGGGCAACAACAGTGATCTCCGGCGGCTTCTTTCGTCCCGAGCGGTATTCACGAACGCTTTTCAGAATCTGTTCCTCTGAGATATCGCCCAGATCAGCAGCCGCTTTCTGGGCGCTCCGCAAGAAGCTCTTCTTCCATCCAGCTCTCTTGCGACCCTTAGGAAGGTCCTTGTAAACGGAGGCGAGAGGGATCTGTTCCCCCAGTTCCCGAGCCAACGAGCGAACTGGAATCTTGATTTCTACAGCACTGGTGCCGTTGAGAGGGCGAGAGCGAAGGCAGATGTCTCCCAAATCGGCCATTTTGGCTTTGCCAAGGTTCTTCGAAAACGCCTCGGTGAATCTGGCCAGGAGATCACTCGAACTGCCGAGGGTCTCCTTGAGATAAAAAGCCACTTTCGCCTCTAACAGGAGATTCGTGTCAAACCAGCACACACTATTGCGGCGCACAGGACGGATGACCCCCAGCTGGACCAGGTTTTGAAGGTCTTTTGGCGGCACTCCCAGTACGGCGCTGGCCTGCTTGAGTTTGAGTGTAAGGCTTTGCATTGGATTAACCATCTAAATATTAGATTGATATTAGATGAAAAGCAGCCTTTTTAGCCGAATCGGCTTGCCCATACGCGCGCTGAAACCATGAACAAAGTGAGAAACTAACTGCGGGATGTCGTTTGGTCGTTCTCGCAACGGTGGCAGCTCGAATACGTTAAGACGGTAATACAAATCGCTGCGGAACACTCTTCGCGCAGCCATTTCGGTCAGATCTCGATGCGTGGCTGCTACCAGACGGACACTGATGCGATGTGTCCGGCCACTGCCGAGACGTTCGAATTCCTGCTCTTGCAAGACCCGTAGCAGTTTAGGCTGCAACGCAAGTGGCAGGTCCCCGATCTCATCTAGGAACAGAGTTCCGGTATCGGCCATTTCGAAGCAGCCAATCTTTTGGGCGATGGCCCCCGTAAACGCACCCTACTCGTGTCCGAATAGCTTGCTCTCTAGAAGATCAAACGGAATCGCAGCGCAATTCACCTTAACGAATGGACATCCGCGGCGGGCGCTTAGATCGTGAATCGCGCGGGCTATCAATTCTTTGCCCGTCCCGGTTTCTCCAAGGACCAGGACGGTGGAGTCCGTTGGTGCAACTCGCTCTACTTCAGCAAGTACAAATTCAAGAGCAGGGCTGCTGCCAACAATTCCTTTGAAGGCAGTCTCGTTCTTGCCCTGTTCGTCTGATTGCGCAAGGCCTGTGCTTTCCCGCTCCAGATCAACTTCGGCATAGATGTTGGTGGTGTCGATGGAGACGTGCCCGAGCCAAGCACGAATGGTGTTGATGTCCACGCCTGCGCGCAGGAGATGAGTGGCGGTGGTGTGTCATTCTTCAGTCGCTGCGCAGCAGCACCAAACTCGGTTGCCAACGAAGTTCATAAACTGCGCGAGCGTCGCGTTAACTCGAGCCTCCCCGCGTTTTCTGCGCGGTTGTCCGCCGACCTAAGCCCAAGTTCGTATTCCGATAATGCCCCAGTAGATCAAGTAAGCAGCGGCAATCAAAAGTGCTGTTGAAACGATCCGCGAGAACCTGCGGACGCCTGGACGGACTCCCTCGCTCGAACCTCGTAGAGCGACCAGAAGACTCACGACAGATGCCAATCCGAACAGAAGAGACACCACCCACAATGCAGCCGACCACACCGTGAAATTTCCCAGCCGTTCCATCAGGTCTTCGCTGCACAGGATAAAGATCACAACGAAAGCAACGAGACTCAAAACCGCAATTAGTGGCCACCAGCGCATGGCCCGCTCTGCGGGACGGCGGCGGCTACGCATTAGGCCGCCGATCATCCAGAACGGCGCGTAGAGAACGATCGAGAAGATTGAGAGCACCACGAACCCAGCAACAAGAATTTCTCCGATCGCGAACCACCCCGGAATCCTCCTCATCGTAGTTTGCGAATCGGTTTGGATGAATCGACCCTCTGTGTTGGGAGTCAGCAACTCAAGACTTGCGACCGAGTCGGGCGGGGCTTCCCTATCCTCGAAACGAAACTGTGCCCTTTCGACCGGTATGTGGACCTGGTGCCAACTTCCTAGTGCGGAGGAGATCATCTTGCCGTCTTCGAACCGAACCCAGCTCAGACGCACGAGGCGTCCAAGAAAATGTGAGATTTCGGTGCGAGGGGAATCGGGCTCATACCATCCAGCGTAGTCCGCTGCATTGACAGGTAACTGGGCGACTGGCGGCACCGCCGGTTTCTGCAGGCTGTGCGTAATGTAAGCCCGGACCGCTTTGGCTACTTTTTCGAAGGCATCTCCACTTTCGCTGTTGATGCTGAAAAAATATCCGACGCCGTAGTCAGGCATGTAGGACATGTCGGTGAGGCCTCCATCGACTCCGCCGTCGTGGCCGTGGTAGACGAAGCCATCTTCAACGCTCCAGAAATTGCTGAGGCCGTATCCGGCTTTCAAACCCTCTTTGGCGGCCCAGGTGCTCTTGGGACTCTCCATACGATCGATGTCGGGAGAGGGGACCACCTGCTTTCCATTCGCCGCGCCGCGATTGAGATAGAACTCCAGATACGCCGCCATGTCGTTGGCGGACGCGTTGATGGCCCCGGCTGGGCGCATGATGATGTGCGAGTACGGAAAAGGAGTCTTGCCGTCGGGGTGATAAAGCGTGGTCGCCGTACCGGGAGCAGGCTCGAAGTAGGTCGCGGTCTTCATCCCAATAGGATTGAAAAGATTCTGCTGCACAAAGTCTTCGAACCGCTTGCCCGTTATTTTCTCGATGACGTAGGCCGCGACCGCCGGTCCAGCGTTGCAATACGCCATTCTCGTCCCTGGAGGCCACCGCGACGTGCGCGAGTGATGGTCGTAGTCGAGGCCCTCGCGCAGGCTCATGGAGTCGGGAGCCTGTTTTGCATACTCGCGAAAGTGCAAGTCGTCCCAGCCCGTGGTGTGCTCGAGCAAGTTCACCACCCGGACGGGATCGCTCGATTCCCATGGATTGTCGAACCACACTTCCGGCGTCAGTGTGTGAAGGGGATCGTCGAGAGACAGCTTGCCCTGGTCGACTAGCATCAGGATCGACAGCGAGACGAAGGCCTTCGATGTAGAACCGATGCGGAAGAGCGTATCGGCAGTCGCGGCGCGATTGCCGGCCAGGTCGGCCATGCCAAGGCCCGTGACCCATTCGGGACCGTTTTTGTGAACGATCGCGATCGACACCCCATTCGTGTGGGTGTCTTTGAGGATCTTCTCTATCTCCTGGCGGAGTTCGTCGATCGATTGAGCCGGTTTCTGCTTTTCGTCCTTACCAGCGGGTTTGTCCGCGGCGAGACAGCCCCAAGTGAGTAGGAATAGAAGAACAACGCGAATGATCCATTTCACGTGAGCGAACCTCCGTGTCAGGACTGAGGGCTGACCGGAGCATCTTAGTTCACGGCAGCTTGATCTGGTAGTCGAGGTCTTCCATGATGCGTTGCAGCGATTCCGGCAGCCGCTCATAGGGAACTCCGCCCCCTTCGAGTTGCTGCACGCGGTCGCGCAGTTTGCGGACCTCGGCTGCGACCGACGGAAGCGCTTCGGAGAGTGGATCGTTAATCTGCTTGGGATCGATGATTACGACACGCTTGCCTTCGCGGAAAACAATTTGTCCCACTGGCTAAAAACTCTCTTTTTCATTTTGTTGCCTCCTTAGGGTCATCCATTAACTCGCAGTATTCAACAAAGGAAAAACACTGTCCAATACCTCCGAAGTCATGGACAATGGTTGCTGCGGCGTTCAAATGCTAAGTCCCATCCCGGCGCACCGCATGCCCGCATCCAACAAAGCACCAACATAAAGCAGCCGAGGTTTTGCAACTCCTCAGTCTTTTGGAATGTTGTTGCCTTTCGACCGGACCACCACCCATTTGTCGCCGCGCTTTTCTAACACATCCATCCACACGCTGCTATAATTTTCGTGCCGCCCGTCTTTGGCGTTGATGAAATGTTGCGTAATACTGCCCTGGACCACCCCAACGTTCCCCATCATTTTCACGTCCATAGGGCCAAATTTATATGACTGAAGTTTGATGTCGCGGGTTTGCACATAGTTTAGAGCGTCTTCCTTGGACTTAATTTTCCCGTACGCTCCGACGTATTTCCAATCGTCGGCAATGATCTGACCGAGCCGGTTGACATCGATGGCCTTCGTTGCATCAGCCCAATCCCGACTCATTTTCCTGAGAGTGTCAGCATCGCTCAGACCTGCAGAGGGCGCCTTAGATGAGTGGGCAAATACCAGTGCGGCGACTGCACAGGCGAACAGAACCAACGCGGCGAGCTTTTTCATCTGTTATTCGGTTTCTACTGCCGTAGCCTTTTCAAGCTCGGCCAGAGCGCGGTTGAGATCGCCTTGTTGCTCGTATGCCAGGCCCAGCAACATGTGTGAAAGCCAATAATTGGGCTCCATATCGACGGTGGCGCGCAGCTGCTTGACTGCGTTGTCGTGGCGGTGGCCATAGTAGAGATCCCAACCCAGGAAAGTATTGGTTTCAAGCGAGGCTGGACCAAGCGCCCCCGCGCGATCTGGGTTTCCATCCGAGAAGCTCGTAGGGCGATCTAAGCTGCGTCGATCTGAGGCCGCTCTTCCAATTTCCTCACTTCGGAAAGCCGCTATCGGAGCTCACGAGCACCCATTTTCCTGTACGCTTCTCGAAGCGATCCATATAAACAAGCTCAACGCTAACGTCTTTCCCGTCCGCGATCCTCTTTTCGGTGACAGCGCCATGGCCTACGGCAACATTGCCGAGCACCTGCACATCGATAGGTCCGAGTTCATACGACACCAGTTTGTACTTGCCGGATCCAATACTTTGCAGAATGCTTTGCTTAGTGATGATCTTGCCAGAGGATCCGATCATTGCGAAATCGTCGGCGTAGATCTGATTGAGCTTCTCGATATCGACGGCCATGATCGCGTCCCCCATTTCCCGCTCGATTTGCTTGATAGTGGCTAGATCGGTCGGATCATTGAATGGTGCCTTGGGCGAGAATCGCGCCTTGGGCGAGTCGGCCAAACCCAGTCCAACGAATACGCTGGCCATCGCCGCGCACTTCTCGGAACAGTCTTGTCTTGCTTTTCTAATTGCCTGACTTCAGCCTGGCGCTTTCGCTGGCCACGACCACCCATTTACCTGCACGCTTCTTGAGGAGATCCACCCAAACAAACTCACCGCTAGTATCTTTTCCGTCCCGGGTTCTCCTTTCCTTGACAGTGCCGTTGGCCACGGCAACCTCGCCGTACACCTGCACGTCCATAGGTCCCTCTTCAAACCACTCAAGTTTGTCATGGAAGGATTTGAAATCGGTTAGCATGGTTTCCTTAGTGATAATCTTCCCGGATCCGATGGTTTTGAAATCGTCGGCTCGACGGCCACTATCTTTCACCGTCGAGGAAGTCCGCGCCGAACCTCTTCGACACGAGCCGGGAGCGCGGTTGACAATACGATATCGACATTACCAACTCATTTCCGAAAATTATCTCCCCCTTGGCGCTAAAGTTCCCCCCAGATAATGCGCCGAGGCCGCGACTCCGAAGAAGGGAGCGGGCAGTCGTACATCACGGGAGTGTTCCTGAAATTGAGAATGGCCTAAAGCTAGCCAAGTCCGGCTCATTTTCCGGTTTTCCACGAGAGGACGTTCCATTTCCGCAATTCCAGGGAAGATAGAAAGTTACGTTAGCTAAGCTAGGAAAGGAGGAGGTGGGATAGCGAGAATTCAGGTGGAAAAACGGAACTCGACACCCTTTTGAGCGTTACTTCCGTGATCGGCTGTAGCACGCGTGTGCCATATACCAACTGATCTACTTGATCTAGTCTCTTCCTTGAGCAGCACTTGGGGGAGGGCTGATCGACAGGCGTCCCATGACTCAAATCGAGTCTGGGGCGTTTTGTTTTGTGCCCCATCAACGCCTCGGAATGAAGAAACTTCAGAATTACGAAACTCCGGCCCAGAGTCCCCAGCGCGCCAAATAGCACCTCGACACAGAAGGAACTATATTACTGCTGATCGGGATTCCCACGGCGGTGGAGTTTGGAAAATGATCGATCCCGCTTCCGGGGAGTCTATTGGGGGTTCCAAGCACGTAGAACCCTATACGGGACCTACAACACTGCAGAACCAGAGAAGGCTCTGTTGGACTGGTTTTACTTGGCGCGAAAACGGGGAATTGAGGTGACCACCGACGAGTTGGACCTCCGCAAGGTTGATCGTGATAAGCTTCTGTTGTACGCGCAAAAATATCCACGACCTATAAAGTTCGAACTGCTTGAGTCATTGGCTCGCACTGGTGCTGTTCTTTCGAACGGGAAGTCGTCTCCGCGAATAGAATCGCGCAGGGATTGCCGCAGTGGTTCTAATTTTTCCCCGCAAGCTGTCGATACACCTCTTCGAGGAGATATTCGCGTAGTTCAGCCTCGCAGCGTTTAGGCGTCACTGCGGCAATTCGTTCATTGATGAAGTTTGGATCTTCAAGCCGGTCCGAGACAACTCCGTCTTCTAGATGGGATTTGAGGTTCCCATCCAATTCTGCTCATTTACCACATTCTTGCAATTCATAGCTAAAAAGCGACATTTATGGTGTCTATATCCCAACAAAATATCCCGTCATGATCGTATAGCTTGACCACGGAATTCACAGCCCTATCTCTAGACTATGGCATTGCTCCCATTCCGCGGGACGTTCGCTTCGCGCGGAAGCAGGTTCGATCTTGGGTCCCACTGATCGATCGCCACGGTTAAGCCCTTTGATGGCTTCGATAGGCCCAAACCACAAACGTCCCAGGCGAAAGGACTGCCGCCGATTCTTGTGTTCGCAGTCGAGGTTGCAAAGTGGTCCGACGGAAACGGCCGCACCCATGCATCAAGAGTAGATTGACCACTGCGCAATCCGAGACATCCCATTGAGCTCCGGCAAGGCAATAGGTCGAGCAATTTAACGGATTCGCGTCATCTCAACGAGATATTCTGCGACACCCTTTAGGTTTTTCGATTTTGCGTTCATGATTCTCTCAAGCCATACGCCATCTGCCGCAAGTCTTACGACACGAAGCTCGATTCTCGAATCGGTTTTCGAATGTCTCCTTAGGCGTTCGCTCAGCCAGTTATCCCAATCCCATCCAACCTGATCTTTAGAGGCCATTAGACTTAAGAGCGCGCCCCAAACCTTACGTTCAGCTGCACCTTCGGAGAATGCGGCCCTAATGTATGCACGAGTAAAGCATCCGTCGGAATTCTCTTCCTCCGCCATCAGTCGGTCAAACTGTTTGTCCAATCGAGTCAATAGCATCTGCATCAGCTCCGTCACTAACGTCTCTTTGCTATCGAAGTGATTAAAGAAAGCCCCCTTGGTTACGTCCGCCAATTCGCTCACTTTGTTGACGGTGACATCAGCCATGCCCTTGCTCGAAGCGAGTTCGAAGGCGGCATTTAAGAGGGATTCTCTAACGAAGAGAGGGTCCTTCTTTTTCATGTACGCGTTTTTTACTTTAGTCGCCTTCATTTTCGAAAGTCTCCTCAACGTCTCAAAAGTTTATTCCATTGGATGAGCCAGGGGTATAAATAAAATGATTGCCTTTGAAAGATACCGTATGGTATCTTTAATAAGAACGCTCTTCGAAGCGAGCCGCAACGCTGCCGTGTTGCTTCAGGGCAATTTCAAGAAAACAAACTTGTGAGGTGAATTCATGACCGATTTAGTGTTGAGCGAGATGAAGACTGTCGTTGACTCAGAATTAGCAGTGGCTCACCTTGTTTTTAAGGTGGCTGACCTTAAGAGCAGTTGCCAATTCTACTCGAATCTTGGCCTTCCTCCATTTGCCATTGACGGAAAGGTCGCAATTATTGAACTACGTGGAGGCACTCATCTTCTATTGTTAGAAGTTGATCAACTGGCTGGAGGAGGCATAGCGGAGAGTTTGACAGGACAATTCCGTAAAAGATTTTCTGAGCAATTCGACCTCATGATTAAAGGCAAAGGCCTGAATGAATTGAAAAAATATCGGTCGGAGCTAATCAGTCGGGGAATCGCAGCAGGAGAGATCCCTGATGAAACTTTTTTTGGACATCATCTTTTTTGCGTAAAGGACCCCGATGGGAACGGTATAACGATTTATACTAGTCACGCAGTTTAGTGATCAGAAAGCTCTGCCATTGATTTCGGGAACATCAAGTAAGGCTCAGAGCCGTCCGTATAGCTAGCTTAGCTAATGCTTCCTGTCGTCGTGGTTCGTCCACGCCCTGGCCGCGCCGGCGGTGATATTCACCTGGCACCGCAACCTCAGTTCGTCACAGAGGTCATGCACTCACCCCGCCCCTCCCCGAGTACAGGGAACGGGACCAGACAGTGAGCGCAGCGATGGGATTGCACTCCCATGACCACGCGATCATTCACTCTCACTCTTGCTCGTCTCCGACGGCGTCGGGAAGCGTTCTTGAATCCACGCTTGCCAGAGCGGTGTCTCGCGGGCGACGGTCCCGGCCGCATGATCGCCGTAGAGGTAGAAATTTAGCGTGACCATGCTCTGGCCGCCGAAGTTGACGGCGCCAAGGGCGGCGGTGCCCGGCCCCGGCTTGTCGAGCCGCAGCAGGGCGTTGTACGGACTCTGGCTGACATGCTCCACCACGCCGCTGAGCGCCGGGACGCCCGCCGGGGTGGTCCAGGGTTGCGCCGCGCTCACGCTTTTCAGCCCCAATGCCGCGGTCAGCGTTTCCAGGCCTCCGCTTCGGTTCCCGCGGCGTTGGCCATCCACTGCATCATCGCGGAGCGTTGGCCGCGGAAGTGCGTGAGATAGATCCGCAGGATGCGGAAGAAGCCAGGCCAGCCGGATTCGGTGCCTTCCAGTTGGTTGTCCCAGTCGTCCGTGCTGGCGAAGAGGCTGTGGACCACGCGGACGACGCAGATGCCTCCACCGCGCGCTTCGACGCTCCACTCGTCCGCGATGACTGGCGAGCCAGGGGCCCAGCCAGGGGCCTCGGCGGCAAACCTCCCCGGCGGATCCCACGCCGTCACGACGGAACAGGACTCCATGCCTGGGCCGAAGTTCAATTTCACCGCAACCGGCTTCCCGTCGCGCTCCTCGAACTCAGTCGGAACGAACCAGGACGAAATACCCGGACCAGTGGCGATGGCCTGCCAGACTTCCTCCGGCGTGCCGGGGACCTCGACTTCGACCTGGACTGAACGGCGACCGGATGCTTCTTTCTTCACACTCATGATGGCTCCTTGTCCTTGGAATCGGATTTCTGCGGCAGAGGGTGCGCCACGACCACCACGCGATGCGCGCGGCCGCCGGGGGCGGATTCATCGTGGTACTTCGAAACCAGTTTCGTGATGGCCTCGGCGAGTTCGTTGCTGAAAGCCGCGCGGTCCGTCGCCGACCGGAAGCGAACCTCGGTATCCACCGCCAGGGTCGCCAGGCGTTTGCCCGTCTCTTTCGCGCGACGAACAAGATCGCCCACCTCGCGGACGACCCGTGCGCCTAGGGCGATGAGATAGCTCGCGGACAGCCTATCGATTTCCCGATTCGGATCCGCGGCGACCGGACCCAGGGCGCTCGGCGAAACGACGTAGGAAGCGGCCGTCGCCACGAGCAGCCGTTCCGTCAGCCCGCCCCACTTGCGTTCCTCGGCCAGTCGCACTAGCCCGTGCGCCTCCAGCCCGTGCAGGTAGTAGTTGACTTTCTGCCGAGTCAGGCCAACCCGCGTGGCCAACGTCGCCGCCGAGGCGGGCACCACTAGCTCGGAGAGGAGTCGACCCCGCATGGGCTCCAAAGCCGCAGTCGCCGCTGCCGGATCATCGATGACTTGGATATCGAGCACGAGGAGAAGGTACTATTGACAACTTTTATTGTCAAGGAGGATCCAAGGCTTTCTTCTTACGAATTTGCAGAGTCGATGTCGTGCCGCAGAATTGTGGTGTTGCGGCGAGAGGCGAAGTTCTTTTCATTGAGGTTGATGCGAAAGCGCTCAACCCGCTCAA
>Ga0185299_10006755_pt1 | contig 12102 bp, 11 predicted proteins | sample PaiPotPPA55metaG_FD_128002 | JGI IMG/M metagenome (GOLD analysis project Ga0185299, IMG submission 128002) | Iron sulfur acid spring bacterial and archeal communities from Banff, Canada, to study Microbial Dark Matter (Phase II) - Paint Pots PPA... ...
CTCGATTCGCTGATCTACACGGTCACCGACGTAGCGGAAGATAAAGTCGTGCTCGACGGCAATCATCCGCTCGCGGGCATGGCGCTGCGCTTCGCGCTGAACGTGCAGGAAGTCCGCGAAGCCACCGAGGACGAGAAAGAACATCAGCACGCGCACGGCCTCGACGGCTTGGAAGTCCTCGACGAGGACGACGAAGAGCCGGGCAAGGACGCGGGTCCGACCTTGCATTGAGGTTGGTGCAAGGCGTGACGCAAGCACTATGAAACAAGGCGCAGGGAGGTTGCTGCGCCTTTGTTTTATTGAGCGTGACGATGACGCGTGAACGGGCTTATTGACCCGTGCCTGTGCTAGATGCGCCGCTCGCCGGATTCGATGGTAAAGGCAGGATCGGCGGCAGGTTCGCAGGCGAGTTCGAGTTCAGTATGGGCGGCACTGAAGACGCGGCATTCGACGCGGGCGTAGCGGTGCCCGGTTGAGACGCCGGGGGTTGTTGCGTCGGTTGTGCGGGCTTTACCGGCTGCATCTGCTGGAAAAAAGACGAGGGCCCTGAAGTGTCGTCTTCAATGCCGGGGATCGACGAAGAAGGCGACGACGAAGACGCGGGCACGGCCGGTGCCGACGCCGGTCCGGGCGTCGCCGGGCGCACGATCACGTCACGCACGCGAACCCGAAAGGGCGGTCGCCATGCAATGTCGGACTCGACTTCCAGCCACTGCGATTGCGGTTTCCTCAGGCCCATCGCGATGCGCGTCAGATTGGTCACGACCGTGCCCTTGTCATTGCGCAACGGCTGGTCGATGCGAAATCCCCGGGGAATCGGCGTATCCGACTGGTGAATCACGATCACAGGTCCGCGAAACAATTCGGCGGCTTTGACGAGACTGCGCTTGAGTTCGAGAAAACCATCGCGCGACGTCTCGCCGCGAGAAAAGCGCAGCCATGCGAAACGATCGCGACGCTCATAACGCGCAAAGTCGGGGTCGCCCTGAAGGATCACCACCACTGCGCGCATGTCCGAGCGCCGCGCGGTTTCGACTGCATGTTCCAGCCAGAATGCATTGGCGATGGAGCGGTCCTCGAACTCGCCGTTGCGTCCGCCCGCGCTCAGATAGTGATTGTTCGGCGCGGGCGCGTTCAAGCCAATGAACGCAACCCCGTTTGACTGCCATCGGACATTTTCGCGGAACGGGCGAAAGCGCGCGACATCGCTTTCGCGGATGACGTTCATGGGCGTCTGGCCGAGCGAATTCGAGTCGCCGAAGAACAACTGGCGGATGAAGTCCAACCGCTCGACCGGATCGTAACTGCCCGCTTGGGCGAGACCGCAAGACGCCCAGTCGTTGCCGCCGGGCAGCAGGACGACGGGTTTGCTCGAGGTATCGAAGATCTGCTCGCGCGCGTTGTAGAGCGAATCCCGGCACGGCTGCGTTTCGCCTTTGAGGTTGCCATCGTAGACGATGAACGACGTGTTCCGTTCACGTCCGATGGCGTCGAGCATGTGCTGAAGCGATGTTTCGCCGGTGGGTTTGTCAAGACCATTCGAGGCGATTGCGAATGTCAGCGACGGCGCTTCGGCTCGCGCATGCTGCCATCCGCCGAGCAGCAAGAGGGTGCTTAAACAGACAAAAGCGCAGACAAAAGCGAAACGGCCGCGCACCATGCGGTGCGCACGCGGCCAGTCAGCGGCAGAGTCCGCCTTAACGCGACGCATCCGGAGCGTTCGACGCCAGCTCATGTAGTTCGTAGAGCAGATCGAGTGCGTCGCGTGGGCGCAATTCGTTCGGATCGATTGCACGCAGCCGCTCGAGTGCGGGATGCGGTTGCGCGTCGGCCGGTTCATCACGCTCGTGAGCGTCAGCAATCTCAACGACCGGTGCCGCGAACAGGTCGAATTGTGGCGACCGCTGGCCGATCGACTGCTGCTCCAGATGCGCCAGATGTTTCCTTGCGGCCTTGATGACTGCCGGCGGAACGCCTGCCAGTTGTGCCACCTGCAAGCCGTAGCTCTGGTTCGCAGGACCTTCGTTCACCGCGTGCAGGAACACGATGCCGTGATCGTGCTCGACCGCCGACAAATGCACGTTCGCGGCTTGGACGAATTCGGCCGGCAACTGCGTCAGCTCGAAATAATGCGTCGCGAACAACGTGTGGCAGCCGTTATGCGACAGCAGATGCCGCGCAATTGCCCACGCGAGCGCGAGGCCGTCGAAGGTTGACGTGCCGCGGCCGATCTCGTCCATCAGCACGAGACTCGACGGGGTTGCGTCGTTGAGAATGGCCGCCGCTTCCGTCATCTCGACCATGAACGTGGAACGGCCGCCGGCGAGGTCGTCGGCCGCGCCGATGCGCGTAAAGATCCGGTCGATCGGACCAAAACGTGCGCGTTTCGCGGGCACGTAACTGCCCACATAAGCCAGCAACGCGATCAACGCGGTCTGCCGCATGAACGTCGACTTACCGCCCATGTTCGGTCCGGTGATGAGCAACAACTTGCGCTCGGTATTCAGGCAACAGTCGTTGGCGATGAACTGCTCGACCTGCGCTTCCACTACCGGATGCCGCCCCTGCTCGATATCGATGCCTGCATCGCCCGCGAATTCCGGTGCGATCCAGTCGAGCGCGAGCGCCCGTTCCGCGAACGCGCCGAGCAGGTCGAGTTCCGCAAGAGCCGCTGCCACGCGCTGGCAATCGCCGATGTGCGGCAGCAGCGTTTGCAGCAACGCGTCGTAGAGCATGCGCTCGCGCGCCAGCGCGCGGTCCTGCGCCGACAGCGCCTTGTCCTCGAAGGTTTTCAACTCCGGCGTGATGTAACGCTCGGCGTTTTTCAGCGTCTGGCGACGGCGATAATCATCGGGAACCTTGTCGGTCTGGCCGCGCGTGACCTCGATATAAAAACCATGCACCTTGTTGTACTCGACCCGCAGATTCGCGATGCCCGTTCGCGTGCGCTCACGCGTTTCCAGGTCGATCAGGAACTGGTCGCAGTTCTCGGAGATGTCGCGAAGCTCGTCGAGATCGGCGTCATAACCCCGTGCGATCACGCCGCCATCACGAATCAGCGCCGCGGGTTCGGGCGCGATTGCGCGGGTCAGCAACGTGAGGCATTCGGGCGGCGGCTCGAGCGAGATATCGATACGTTCAAGCGATGCCGAGTTCATCTTCACGGCGGCGAGCCGTTCGCGCAGCTGGGGTAATGCAGCGAAGGTGTCGCGCAAGCTGGAGAGATCGCGTGGCCGCGCCGACAGCAGCGCAAGGCGCCCCGTAATCCGTTCGATGTCCGAAATCTGCCGTAACGCGGCACGCAAGCCGTCGAGACTCGCGGCTGCGGGGGCGTCGAGCAACGCGCCGATAGCACGCTGCCGGCTTTGCGCGATAGTGAAGTCGCGTGGCGGATGATGCAGCCAGTGACGCAGCAAGCGGCTGCCCATGGTCGTGCAGCATGTGTCCAGTAGCGAGCAGAGGGTGGGCGATTCCGTGCCGCGCAAGGTCTCGGTCAGTTCGAGATTGCGCCGCGTGGCCGGGTCAAGGCCTATGTACTCGGACTCGTACTCCACCTTCAGGCTGCGCACGTGCCGCAGTTGCTGGCCCTGGGTCGCGGCCGCGTACAGCAGCAGCGCGCCCGCGGCCCCGCACGCGCAGGTCAGCGAATGCGCACCGAAGCCGTCGAGGCCCGCGACATCGAGTTGCTCGCACAGCCGTTGCGTACCCGAATCGATATCGAAATGCCACGCAGGCGCGCGGGTTGTCGCTCCTATATTCGGCACTTCGAACGGCGCATTGGTCGCAGAGATCGAGTCGGCAATCAGTGTTTCAGCCGGGCGAATGCGCTCGAGCGCCGCGCCCAACTGATCGGGCGCTACTTCGGCAAGACGCAACGCGCCGCTCGCCAGATTCAACCACGCCAGGCCGACGCTCGTGACCACGCCGCGACGATTGTGCGCCGGGCAGAGAGCGAGCAGGTAGACGTCGCTTTTATCGGAGAGAAGCGCCGCGTCGGTCAGCGTACCGGGTGTGACTACTCGCACGACCTTGCGCTCGACCGGTCCCTTCGATGTCGCCGGATCGCCGATCTGCTCGCAAATAGCGACCGATTCCCCGAGCTTCACCAGCTTCGCCAGGTATTGCTCGCACGAATGATGGGGGATGCCGGCCATCTTGATCGGATTGCCGCCCGACGCCCCGCGTTGCGTGAGCGTTAGGTCGAGCAGGCGGGAGGCTTTAACGGCGTCATCGAAGAACAGCTCGTAAAAGTCGCCCATTCGATAAAACACGAGCGTGCCAGGATGCTCCTGTTTGATGCGCAGGTACTGCTGCATCATGGGCGTGTGATGCGACAGATCGACAGCGGCGCCGGGTTCCTGCGCGGCGGGGCTCAAGTCTTGAGCGGTAGACGAAACGGAGATATGCGTACCCATCTTGCGTGCGTGAATTTGGGAAAGTCCTAAGGGCACGAGTGTACCGCGTCGGCTCGTCGCGGGAACGCTGGTCGAAGGGCTAACGCGGGGCGGGGCGCATCAGCGAAGGCTCACCAAAAGCTCACAAAAGCACAACGCCGGACATGCCGGCGTTGTGCTTTACCTCCAACATAACGCTGCACCAATCAGGATCGTCCCGCCAGGAACCCCACCAGCAGCGCGAGTCCCGCTACCGCGCCGAGCGTGTGCCACGGCTTGTCGTGTACGAATTCGTCGGCGTAACCGGCGGCGTCGTTCAGCCGTCCGGCGATTGCCGAGGAAGAACCGTCGAACTGCGCGCGTGCTGTTTTCAGCTTGGTTTGCAAGTCCTTGCGCAGCTTGTCGACGTCGATGTCTTTCGCATCGCGGATCGAACTATCCAGATCGTCGAGCAGGCTGCGCAACTGCGTGCTGGCAGTATCGACCGCGTCGCTTGCGCCCTCTACCGCACGGTGGCCCATTTTGGCAGCGCCATTGATGTTGCTATCGAGTGTGGAACGTGTGAATAGACCCATTTGCAGCTCCTTTGACGTGGCGTTTGTTTCGAATCACGCGCTCTGCGAAGAGCACGCCTTGCTTGTCGGCGCAACAAAAGTTGAAGCAGATTTCATTCCCGCAATCTGATCCCGATCACTCTTCCACCAAGCCGCGCAGGTCCACCGTCCGCTCATTGCGGGCGTGGCGCCGCATGGCAAGTCCCATCAGCAGGCAGATAAACACGCCGAACACCACAATAATCCACTCCACCGGCAGTCTCGTCGTCAGCAAAAGCGCGTAAGCACCGAGCATCGACAAAACGGCGAGGTTCTGGTTGAAATTCTGTACCGCGATCGAGGCCCCGGCGGACAGCAGCGTCGCGCCGCGATGCTGCAACATCGCGTTCATCGGCACGATGAAAAAGCCCGACAGCGCACCCAGTAAAATCATCAGCGGATACGCGCCCAGGATGTAGAGCGGCGCGAACAGCGGGCCGATCTGCACGCCGGAACCCGCTGGAAACAGGTCCTTGTTATAGAACGCCATGCAAATAGCCACTGCGCCGGTCACCAGGCCCACCGGCAGCACCTTGAGCGAGCTGCGCAACGGCACCCACGCAGCGGCCGCACCCGCGCCGATCGCAATACCCAGCCCCGTCACGCCCTGCAATACCGCCGCTTTCGACAGTGACAAACCCAGGTTCGCATCGGCCCATTTGAGCACCAGCAGTTGCAGCGTGACGGCCGCGCCCCACAGCAACGTAGTGACCCACAACGCGATCTGCGCGAGCTTGTCGCCCCATAACACCTTGAATGCATGGGTGAAATCGCCCACCAGCTTCGACGGTTCTTTGAGCCGGTTGGCGTACCGCGCGCCCGTGTCCGGGATGCCGATGTTGATCACCGCGGCTGCCGCATAGACGATCATCACGGCGAACATGGCGGCGTCCGCAGCCGAGCGGATCAGCACCAGATGCGCGCTGCTGACGAAGTGCTGGACATACTGGCTGACCAGCGCGCCGCCGATCACCGTGCCAAGAATCGTCGAACCGACGGTGGCCGATTCGAGCCAGGCGTTGGCCGGGATGAGCTTGTCGGCCGGCAATAGCTCGGTGAGGATGCCGTATTTGGCCGGCGAATACGCGGCGGCGCCGAGGCCGACCACGCCGTACGCGATCATCGGATGCACGCCCAGGATCATCAGCGCACAGCCGCCGGCTTTCAGCGCATTCGAGACGAACATCACGTGGCGTTTCTGGATGGAATCCGCGAACGCACCGACGAAGGGCGCGAGCAGCACGTACGACACGGTGAAGAAGATCTGCAGCAGCGGCGTGACCCACGACGCGGAATGCATCACCGAAAGCATGGCGATCGCGGCGATCAGCAGCGCGTTGTCGGCGAGCGACGACACGAACTGCGCGGCGATGATCGTATAGAAGCCTTTTTTCATTAGACGGACGGGAAGGGCGGCAGAGAAAATGAGGAATGCCGCGGACGGCGAACGGGACACTTTAGCTGAGCCGGTGGCCGCGCGCATAAATGCCGGCCGAACGTTAGCCTTTCGGACGCTTTTCGACCTTCGGACACTTACACGCGAAGCGGCCGGAAGCCGCCGCGACCAGGCGCATGGACCGTGCGCCTGAAACAAAAAAAGCGGCCGAAGCCGCCTTTCTTACTTCGCAACCGTTACGCGCTTTGGCGCGTGGTTGTAAAGGGATCGAGGATCTTGATCATCTGCGCGTAGACCTTCGGATTACCCGCGACGATCTCGCTCTGGTGCAGGAAGTCCGATTCGCCCGTGTAGTTACCGACCAGCCCGCCCGCTTCGGTGATCAGCAAGCTGCCTGCGGCCACGTCCCACGCGCTGATGCCTTGCTCGAAGAACCCGTCGAGCCGGCCTGCAGCCACGTTCGCCAGATCCAGCGCCGCCGCGCCCGGGCGGCGCAAGCCGGCGCAAGCTTCAGTCATTTGCGCGAAGAGTTTGCAATACGCGTCGATACCCTGGCCGTCGCGGAACGGGAAACCCGTGCCGATGAGCGCGTCGCCGAGCCGGTCCAGTTTTGCCACGCGAATGCGCCGCTCATTCAAGTAAGCGCCGCTGCCGCGCGAGGCGGTGAACAGGTCGTTGCGGGTGGGGTCGTAGACAACAGCTTGCGTGATGATGCCCTTGTGGGCCAGCGCGATGGAGACGCAGTAGTACTGGAAGCCGTGGATGAAGTTGGTCGTGCCGTCGAGCGGGTCGATGATCCACTGGAACTCCGAGTCCTTGTCTTGCACGCCCGATTCCTCAGCGAGGATGGAGTGCTTCGGATAGGCGGTGGTCAGCGTTTCGATAATCGCTGCCTCGGAGGCCTTGTCGACTTCCGTCACGAAGTCGTTGTGCTGTTTCTTGCTGACCTGGATACGGTCCAGATCCAGCGACGCGCGGTTGATGATCTGTCCGGCGCGGCGAGCGGCCTTGACAGCGATATTGAGCATCGGATGCATGAAAATAGTCCTTTTGGCCGGTGGCTGCGCTCCACGCATGCGCGTAAAGTCTCAGCCCCGAACGGAAAACGGCCCAAACCGGCGGGCAAAAACGACGTGTGTCGACGGCAACGAATTGAAGAAGAGCGGGGCGCGTGCTTTCTTTGAACCTGCAATAGCGGCTAAAAATAGTGGCTAAATACAGCGACTTGCAACAGTTGGCACACGCGAACGGCGTATTTTACCCGAGTCGGCCGGTGGCGCGTCATGCGCGAGCAGGTTGTGTCGCCGGATAGGCCGCGCGGCGATACCATGACGTCTCTTTCAACTTCCGGCAAGCGTTTTCCCGTGGACCTGAACTCCTTCCCAAACCCTTCAGATCGCTCAGACGATGTTTTCGCCTCGACCCGCTTCGTGCTGGTCGAGCCGAGCCACCCCGGCAACGTTGGCGCAGCCGCGCGCGCGCTCAAGACGATGGGATTTTCCCGGCTGATCGTGGTCGCGCCGAAGATCGCATTTGTCACGCGCGAGCCTGAAGCGATCGCGATGGCGAGCGGCGCAGACGACGTGCTCGCGTTGGCACAAGTCGTGGAAACGCTCGCCGATGCCTTGAACGGCGTGCATTGGTCGATCGCGCTGACGGCGCGTTCGCGGGAATACGGGCCGCCGCAGATGGCGCCGCGTGCCGCGGCGGAAAAGGCCTGCGAGTTCCTGGAGCAAGGACAGAACGAGAGTGCGGGCGCCATTGCGCTGGTGTTCGGCAACGAGCGCGTGGGCTTATCGAATGCGGACGTGGAGCGCTGCAGCGCACTCGCGCACATTCCGGCCAATCCCGCCTATAGCTCGCTGAATCTGGCGCAGGCGGTTCAGGTTCTGGCCTATGAACTGCGGCTCGCGCTGCTTGGCCGAGCGGACGCGACTCCTGTGGCAACCGCACCAGCGGGACCGGCAAGCGCGTCCAGCGACGAGATAGAAGGGATGTACACGCATCTGGAACAGGCACTGGTTGCACTCGATTTCCTCGATCCCGCCAATCCGAAGAAACTGATGTCGCGGCTGCGGCGGCTTTTTTCGCGCTCGGGGCTGGAGCACGAGGAGGTCAATATCCTGCGCGGCATTGCCAAGCATATTCTTCTAAAGATCAAGCGCTAGGTAGGCTACAGGCGCGTCAGAACGAAAGAAATCAGCGGTTTTCTCTCCTAACAGCCACGATGGCGATGCGTTCTCAGCCGCCCCCGGCAATCGCCAGCACCAACGCGCTGACCGCTTTGCCAGCGGGGGCATCGCAGCGAATTTTTTCGGCTCGTCCTACAATCTGCGGAAATCGAACTATCGATTCCCGAATTCGTGCTGAACCGCGCGTTCGAGAATCGCACCCCGAGTCCCCCACTGAGCCACCGCCATGTTCAACCGACTCCGCGAAGACATCGCCGCCATCCGCGAGCGCGATCCAGCCGCCCGCAGCGCTTGGGAAGTCGTGACGTGTTATCCGGGCTTTCATGCTGTTGTCCTGCACCGAGTTGCGCATGCGTGCTGGGGATCGGGCTGGCGCTGGCTTGGCCGGTTTGTCTCGCAGTTCGCGCGCTTCATGACCGGCATCGAGATCCATCCGGGCGCGACGCTCGGGCGGCGTGTATTCATCGATCACGGCATGGGCGTGGTGGTCGGCGAAACGGCACAAATTGGCGATGACTGCACGATCTATCAGGGCGTGACGCTTGGCGGCACGTCGCTCACGCGTGGCGCCAAGCGGCATCCGACGCTCGAGCGCGGCGTGATCGTCGGTGCGGGTGCGAAAGTGCTCGGCGGGTTTACGGTCGGCGCGGAAGCGAAGATCGGTTCAAACGCGGTGGTGGTGAAGCCCGTTCCAGCGGGCGGAACGGCGGTGGGCAATCCGGCGCGCGTGGTGATGCCGGCAGCCGTCAAGCCCACGCAGAAAGAGCGTGGCGTGCCTGAGCGCTCGGCGTTTTGCGCGTACGGCATCACGCCGAACGCTGACGATCCGGTGTCGCTCGCGATCCACGGCCTGATCGATCATGCGTCGACGCAAACCCATCGCGTCGATGAGATTGTCGCGGCGCTTGAAAAGCTCGGTACCCGTATTGATGCGATCAGCGGCGTCGAGAATGCCGCGTTCATCGATCTGAAGCGTCTCTCCGACGCGATGAAAGGCGAAGCCGCGCGGCGCTGAACCTACGTTGAACCTAGGGGCGGGTTTTCAAAACCGCCCGCTTGAGTTCACTCCAGCGGCAACGCCCGAATGCCGTCGGCGTCCACGCGCAGATATCCGCCGCGTGGCTCGCCATGATCCAGTTCCCAATCCGGCATGACCCAGCGAACGCCATCTGTTTCCCGATGACGCGCGGGCAGGTGCGTGTGCCCGTGGATCATCGTGTGCGTGCCGGTGCTCGCAAACAACTTGGCTACCGCTTCGCGCGTCACATCATATTTCTCCCGCGCCGGACGCATTCTTCCGTCTTCGCTGGTCGATCGCATGCGTTCTGCAATCGATAACCTTATCTTTAGCGGCAAGCTCAAGAACATCTGTTGCGCCAGGCCATTGCGTGCGAACCGGCGAAAGCGCTGATAGGCGGGATCGGCGGTGCAAAGTGAGTCGCCATGCGCGATCGCGATGCGCGTGCCGAACGCCGTGATAACAAATGGATCGGGTAACGGCAATGCGCCGGCGGCTCGCATGAAACGCTTGCCGAGCAGAAAATCGCGGTTGCCGTGCATCACATACAACGCGATACCTCGTTCGGACAACGTATGCATCAGCGCCGTCATGCGCCTCGCGAGCGCAGCGCGCGGCCCGGGCACCGATGCCTCCAGCACATCGTCGCCGACCCAGAATTCGAACAGGTCGCCGAGGATGAACACCGAGTCGGCGTCGTTCGCCGTCACTTCGATGAAATGCTCGAACGCCGCCACCGTATGCGGAATGGCGTCGCTCAAATGGAGATCGGAAATGAAAAACAGCGGGCGCGCTGTCGCGGTCACGCCCGCTGTTTCTGCTGCTTCGATCACGCTGTGCGTCGAGTCGATCATTCCCCGGCGACGACAGCCTTTTCGATCACGACGTCGTCCACCGGCACGTCTTGATGAAAGCCTTTCGAGCCGGTCTTGACCTTGCGGATCTTGTCGACGATATCGAGGCCTTCCACGACCTTGCCGAATACTGCGTAACCCCAGCCTTGCGGCGACGGCGACGAGTGGTTCAGAAACTCGTTGTCACCGACGTTGATGAAGAACTGCGCGGTGGCCGAATGCGGGTCGTTGGTACGCGCCATAGCGACGGAACCGTGTTCGTTCTTCAGGCCGTTGTTCGCTTCGTTGTCAATCGGCGCGTCCGTCGGCTTTTGCTTCATGCCGGGCTCGAAACCGCCGCCCTGGATCATGAAGCCGTCGATCACGCGATGGAACACCGTGTTGTCGTAATGACCTTTCTTCACGTAGTTCAGGAAATTTTCGACCGACTTGGGTGCCTTCTCGGCGTTCAGTTCGATCTTGATGATGCCGTGATTCGTATGCAGTTCGACCATGATGAGTTCCTTTCCCTTTCAAGAGTAGATGGGGCTATACGCGACGCGCACGGCGTATGCCTGCTTCATGCCTGCTCGCCACCAAGGCGAGCGGCAACGACTTGTTCCCCGACTTGCTTTGCGACTTGTTCGCCAGCTTACTTCGCGACCACGCTGGCCGACTGGATCACGACATTCGTTTGCGGCACATCGGCCATCGGGCCGCGCGTGGTGGTCGGGGTGCCTTCGATCTTCTTCACGACGTCCATGCCCGAGACGACCTTGCCGAACACGGCATAACCGTTGCCGTCGCCGTTGGGGTAATCGAGGCCGGTGTTATCGACGGTGTTGATGAAGAACTGCGAGGTGGCCGAATTCGGATCGCTCGTGCGCGCCATCGCGAGCGTGCCGGTCGTGTTCTTCAGCCCGTTCTTGCTTTCAAGCGGAATGGGCGCGAGCGTAGGTTTTTCGACGAAGCTGGTCGTGTAGCCGCCGCCCTGAATCATGAAGCCCGGAATCACGCGATGAAAAATCGTGCCGTTGTATTGGCCGGACTTCACGTAGTCGAGAAAGTTGGCGACACTTTTCGGCGCCTTCTCAGGATACAACTCGACCTTGATGTCGCCTTGCGACGTCTTGAGCAGCACGGCCGGGTGAGCCGCGGTCTGCGACGACTGGGCAAAGGCGGGCGCCTGGGCGATAAGTGCAGCGCTGCCGAGCGCCAACAACAAACTTTTCATGAGCAATCGATCCTCTGGTTGGAGCAGCTACGTGTGAAGACTCGCCGAACGCTCAAACATCAAACTGTTTGAACGTTCGATCCCGCAGGGTCACGGATTCGTCGGCGCGAAGTAAGGTGTGGTCGAGAGCGGCACGCTCGGTCCGGAGAACGGCGAGTAGAGCGGCGACGACATGTCCGTCGTGTCTGACGTGGTCCCCGAGCTCGTGCCGGAACTCTGCGTCGACCCGTCATTAGAGGTTGCACTCGACGAAGATGCGGCCACAGCGGCCGAAGCGGCCGATACATGCGACGCACCCGACGCAGCCGCGGCCGCAGCCGCTGCCGCTTCCGGACGGCGTCGCGGCGGCGGCGACACGATCTTCTGGATATCGCCCACGCGTTGCGCCGTCAATGGACTCTTCGATCCGAGCGACTGAGCCCGCTTGTACGATTCGCTTGCA
>Ga0185299_10006758_pt1 | contig 12095 bp, 18 predicted proteins | sample PaiPotPPA55metaG_FD_128002 | JGI IMG/M metagenome (GOLD analysis project Ga0185299, IMG submission 128002) | Iron sulfur acid spring bacterial and archeal communities from Banff, Canada, to study Microbial Dark Matter (Phase II) - Paint Pots PPA... ...
GACGACGGCCAACGGTGATGCTGGCGCCAGAGCTCACGACTGAGCAGCGCCGCGCAGTCAAGGTCTTCGAGCTGGAGAGGTGGGCCCCTCAGTTATTTCATGTATGACCTATCAGCCTTTTCGGCCACGTATGCCTGGCGAAAACCATCTATCCGGCGCTCCGCCATGCGAAGGTAGGGCTAGGCGCCTCGCTGATCGCTGAAAAGATTAGGTCGGCCATTTGCGCGTGCCAGATTGAGCACGCGGGCAGTGAATACGGATGCGTGACAGCTATCAGCTAGTATCGGCACCGTGAGCTGGGAGCCTCGGGTGGATGACGACCTGACGGCCGTGATCAAAGCTGCCGACGAGGCCTTGTACAACGCGAAAGCGACCGGCCGGAACAAGGTATCAACTTCTCAATATTGATGTGCGGCTCTGTCGCAATCAAAAATTTTTCGATCGGTTTCGCTGCGGTATGTGGGAGGAAGTGCTGCGTGGACACAATGCCTAGTGGTCGAGCAATGCTGGAAATCTTTATTGTGTCAGGTCGATGCTCAGAACGCGGGAAGATGCGGCTGCGGTGCAATTCGGATGCGTCGGTCGTATTAGGCTCGAGTTTTTGACGAGCAGGAGGCAATGCGTAAGCTGAAAGACATTGACGTATTCCCGGTGCGAGCCACGTGCAGTCGATCGTTTGCCTCGACGAGATCAAAGGTACGAGCGCGATGCCGCTGGAGGCATGCCTGAGCGCGCGGGTCCATACATGTCGCAATAAGGATATCGCCGTCGCCGCGACTGCTACTTCTTGTAGTTGAGCATATCCCGCACATCAGCATCTTGTAAGTATCGGAGCGGATCGTTCCTGAATGTGACATCCTCGTAGGCCCTCGCCGCTTCTTCAATTCTGGTCACAAAACGGCTGCTTGATTGTGGTCGAGCACAAAGCATTTCAAGGCAATCTGCTGGGTCGGCTCAAGTTGACCGAATTCGAGACCGTGGACGGTCAACCCATCGGGCGTAGGGCTTGTCTGCACGCTACGCAGTACAGCAATCGTCTCGATGTCGAGGTTGACGTCGTCCGTCTTGACCCGGAACGCGACGCGCACGTGGTCGCCGACCGGCCCTAATGTTTTCGATACGGCGAGTGACATGCCCAGTGGACTGATATCGTGGGCCACTCCCAGGCCCTCATACTCGCTACCCGTCGCCGTAGTTGCGTAGCGCACGGCCAGCTTGGTACGGACCCGTGCTGATCGGCGTACGCGCAGCCGCCGGATTGCTCCGGGTTCTGACAGCACCAAGTATTGAAAGGGCGACGTGCACACGGCATCGACCGTGCAAACGAACAGGAAAACCGCGCGACTCGAAATGGCGATCATTTCAAGCTGCTCGCCACGTGTGAGGGCGAGCGGTCGGCCGTCCATCAGCGGAGGCATCACGAATAGCGCATGGTTTGGTGCGAAGCCGATCACCCGGCTTGAATGCATCGCCGGTCCCATGCCGATCTGCAGTCGCATCCCCAGCCGCATGCCGATCGACAGGCCTAAGTCTTCTACGGTCGCGGGATGCGATGGGTCGAGCGCGTCCCCGCTTGGTGAAGCGCTCGCGTGCTGCGCGACCAGATCGCCCCGGCGTGGTTGAAAGTGCTGGAACAGGAAGTCGAGATCTTCGGTGCGCCCCAGGATCGCGCCACGATCGAATAGCAGCATGCCGTCGGCGTCGACAATCGGCCAGTCAAGTGGCGTACCGACCGGAACTTCGGATTGTTGCAAGTCTGACGCAGACTCCCCGAATTTCGGTGTTTCGGCGTGTGTATTCATTATGTTTTAATTTCCACAATGGAGCCGTGACTAACACTTACTTGCCAATGCATCCAACATCGGTTTTAGCATAAGCGTCCTTGGCGAGCAACGTACGCCAATTTCGTACGCCAGCCCTAAATAAAATGAAAGGGCCGCCGATATTGAATCCTTTCTCTCAGGTATGCATTTTCCCCGGAAAATGCGCGGCGTGGTTTCATCGTTAGCTAGTTTAGCAAGCAGCGACATTTGAAGCGGAAATATGTGACGCGGAATGTAGACCGCCTTCGGCGGACGCATTGATTATGTCAAGCGTCCTTGGGATCTGAGGACATACCCGGATGCGGTATTCGGGCCAATTCACGACAACAACCCGTGCGTTTCTCGCAATCGTTAGCTTGAGAAAGCTAATCCGACCCAAAAAAATTCAGCAAACCTTTTTCATAAGCAAGCTTACGCGCAAGCGTTTTACTGGCGAGTTTCTCCGATCACTGCCGATACTGCGGCACCGTACCGGCTGATGGTGGAGGGAATTGCCTGATCCTAAGCATGGCACATTTCTACCGTGTCACCGACATGAAAGGGACGACGGAGGCGCACGAGATGCTCGGGGCCATCCTAAAGCAGGACGGCCCCGTGACCTATTCGTATTATCGGTCGGATCAGCCGATTCAGCGCGGAACCCCCGAGCAGCGGTACCGGTTGGCTCAAGCGCGGCTGGAACAGCCGGCGTTTCGCGAGGCGGTGATCGCGCACTACGGGCACCGGTGCGTCGTTACGAACTGTGCAACGGTTGCGCTTCTGGATGCGGCACATTTGCCGGGTCGGGACTGGCGCCTGGGGCACAACAGGGTGTCGGACGGTATTCCGCTGCGTGTCGACCTTCACCGCGCACTGGACCGTGGCCTCATCGAACTTAACAAGAGAAATCAACTGGTCTGGGTGAGTCCGGAGCTCAACGGCATGTACGGCGAGTATCTCGTCGCAAGCAAGCCCGGCAAGCGGGCCTACCCGCTGAATAAGAGTTGATTCTTGCTACGTGCGGCGCGGCATTGCGCGCCATTAACCAAACGAAAAAAAGATGAATGTACTCAGAGTCGAAAACAACAATCGCATTATGGAAGCGTCGCTCGACGCGGACGCCGCCGTTCTGATTCGGGAGGAAGGGAAGGTGGATGCGCGATATTCAGTCGCCGAAGGCGTTTTGGCACTTGCTGAGCAAAAGGGCCCGGACAGAGTTATCGGGTCAACCATTGATGAAGTGTTGCAGGCGCTCGTCCACAAGCACGCGGCACGCTGATCGGAAAAGCGGCTCCTCGCGAAGGACAAGGAGCGCCCGGTGTTGCGCTGGACAATTCTGTGCATCATCCCATTCGTAAATCTGTACTGCCTCATGTTCTTGATCGGTTCAACGAGTTTGAAACTCGAGCGAAAGCTCGACGAGACGAACCGAAGATTGGAGGCGTTTGTGCATAGGCGGACGTTGATTCGAGTAGCGTTGATTGCGATCCTTGGCGCGGCAGACAATTCCGCGTTCGCAGCTTATATAGAGGGGGCTATCTTTCCGGAAATCAATTTCAGATAGAGCCGGCTGTGGAGCGTCTGAATTACGTCGAAGGCATCATAGATGGTTTTCTATACAGCCCGATGTTTGGCGGGAGCGAGCAGAGCATGCATGCTCTCAAGATTTGTGTCGGGGGCATGCAGTCCGGACAAGCTCTCGCTATTGTTGACCAGTACATGAAGGGCAATCCATCTCAATGGGATTGGCAAATGAACTTGCTTGTGCATCGAGCGTTGTACGCGGCGTGCAAGGAACCGAGCGCTCCTTTGCAATAAGCCGGCGGCACGGCGGCCAAATGGAACGTTCATCGGAAAAGCCGTTTATGCAACCTTACTCGCGCGAAAACGTCGGCAGATTATGAGCGAGCGGACAGAATATGAACAAGACCATTGCAGGGGCACACCATGCTACTTTTCGCGTTTCTCGTTTGGGCGTTTTTTGTCGTCATTACCGCCTTGATCGCTGGCTCAAAGAATCGCAGCGTTGGAGGATGGGCTGCGCTTGGTGCATTTTTCGGCGTGTTTGCGACGATTGCCGTTGCATGCTGCTCAAAGCTGCCAACCGAGGCAGAAATAGCAGCTAGACGTGAGGCCGACCCCGCGGTGACGAAGGTATGTCCTCGTTGCGCGGAACGCGTCAAAGCTGCAGCTTTAATCTGCCGCTTTTGCAATCAAGAGTTTGACCCGGCGAGCATTCCAGAATCTCCGCGCCCGGCGGCTTTGCCTTGGACGCGCGCAGAAGATCACGGAGAAGGGTACGGTATTTACCACTATAAGGGTGATAGGCTCGTATACAGCAGCAAGGGTGTCAAGTGGAAAACCAGCACGTTTGAGACTCCGGCACAGGCGATTGCTGCGATCGACGGATACTACCGGTAGGACGGAAAAGCGGGCTATCGCAGATTGTTTCGAGCGCATCGCGGACGACTTCGCGGGTCACGGGGGCGAAGTGCTACGCTGATCGAGCAATGCCAGCAGGCCATCGAAGACTCGTGCGAGGGTGCGCTTGGCCCCTGGGAGCAACGGGAGCTTGACTATACACGCACGGCGCAGCGCACCGGATGGCTGAGACTGGCTCTCACAGCCGCTGAAAAGGCGCTTTTGGTTAGCCAACTGCCGCCGGCTGAATACGCGTACGGTGCGAATTACGGCCAACCTGCCGCATAACGGAAAAGGCCACGGATGCCGAACCATTCACTCCACAAAGTCGCCTTGGCGGCAATGTTCACGTTTGCTGCGGCACTTGCGCATGCGGGGGATCTTCCAGATCCGCGGTTCACACCCGGCGCGATTAACCCCGACGTAACTCAAGCCAATATTCATCAGACGGTGTGCGCCAAGGGCTACACCAAGGCAATCCGCCCGCCGGCGTACTACACAAATGCTCTAAAGAAGCGCCAGATCGAGCAGTACGGCTACGCTGACCGTAAGGCGCGTGACTACGAGGAAGACCATCTCGTGGCGCTTTCTATTGGCGGCGCACCTACCGACGAACGCAACTTGTGGCCGCAGCCACGCAATAGCGAATGGAGTGCTGGTAAGAAAGATCAGCTTGAGTTTGTGCTTTACAAGATGGTACGCAACGAGGAAATTTCGCTGAAGCAGGCGCGACGAGAAATGGCAACGGACTGGATTGAAGCGTGGAAGCGATACGTGCCGACGCACCCTGACTTCCGGTTCAAGGGCGAATAGGAAAAGCCACGACGCCTGATCGTTGCCGCTGTCGGCGGCAACCGTGAGTCGTCCAATTGAATCACCCCATTCCAGGAGCAGGAAGTTGAACAAATCCGAACTGATTGCAGCACTCGCGCATCACCAAAGCTGATGCCGAGCGAGCCGTCAACGCATACATCGACATGATCCAGAGTACGGTCGCATCCGGAGCCGACGTCACGGTACCGGGTTTCGGTACCTTCAAGAGTTCGGCGCGAGCGGCGCGTGACGGTCGCAATCCCCAGACGGGCGCAATCATCAAGATCGCGGCAACGACTGTTCCTGCTTTCACGGCAGGGAAGACGTTCAAGGAAGCAGTGGCCGCCGGAGCGAAGTAATCTCCGGGCCTTGTCGGGGAAGCCGGTTGATCGTTGCCCGCGTGTGCGGGCGACCGTGAACCTGTATGAGATCGCACGCAGAGCGTTATCCATATCACAAAAAATGGAAAACAAAAGCGGGGAATCCCGTTTCTCCGGCCAGCGCCGAAACTAGCGCGTTTTCTGGCGGCATCATGCGGCGCACCAGCGCTTCTTTTCTTTCTGCTGAGTAGGTTTTCATTCACGCTGAATCTACCGCCCCCGGACCATGTCTATGAGAATCAGGCAACGCGACAACTAGGCCCGACGCCGGGGATCCAGACCGCGACATTCCGCGAAATCGAAGCCATGGGGACAGGCGCGAGAGCGCGCAACGGCGGGTTTTTGACAAACGTCAGCACGCTCACTCATCAGCCTTGCTGAGTCCATTCCATACGACCTTCACGGCCTTGCGGAACGCACGCATTTGCGAGACGCTGTCTTCGCTCCAGCGAAGGAACACGACCAAGCCTTCAAAACTCGACATGATCAACGCACCGCGCAACTCGCACTCTTCAGGCGACAACGTCGGATTGACTTCACCGACAAGTTTTCCAAAGAGCCGCGTGAACTGCTTCTGTATCTCCACAACGACATCACGCGCGAACGGCTCGTGCAGAGCCAATCCCCAAATTTCGAAGACAGCTGCTGGGAGGCCAGGTTTGACGAACTCTATGAAAGCATCGTCGATGATCGCTTCGAGCCGCGCCTGCGCGGAGCGGTTTCTATTTTTCGCGACGGCCCGAAAGCGCTCGAGATGCCGCCTGGCGATTTCCTCGAGTGTGGCGCGCAGCAGAGCCTCGCGGGTCGGGAAATAGTGCTGAAGGGTGCTCAGGCGGATACCCGCATCGTTGGCCACACGATTGATCGAATAGCCGGCGTACCCGGTCGCGATGAGGACGTCGATCGACACGTCGATGACTTCGGGCACCCGAGTTTCCCGATTGCCTCGCCGTCTCACAGGCGCCGCCGCGCCGGGATGGAACATCGCTGAGGATGTAAGAGTGAGCTTCTTCATTCGCAGTCCCTCCCAGATTCGCCGGCCAGGGCGCTCATCAACCAGAGTCGGCACGCCAGCGCCCACTTACACGACTACAGCCCTGTAATGACAGTTGGCGTTACAGTGCTGGAGCCTCAGATGCGCCCACTTTTCCGATCTACCGCGCGACTCTCCGAACCGTCCGGTTGCGCCGGTATTAAGTATAGGTTGAAGTACCTATTATGAAAAGACAAAACCCCTCCAGATGCACCAGTTTTTTGCCGATTTCCAAGGGAATATGAGCCACTATCGTTTACCCTTCTCAAACGCCGGTTGATTTGAATTATAGGTTTCGCAACCTATAATTCAAATCGAAGAATCGACAAGACGCTACAGAGTTCCGGCCGCTCGGTACGGGATCGTGGCGTCGAGAAGGAGCGTGAAATGGGCACCGGCGAGAAGTCCTTGCGTTCGCTGATTGACAAGTGGCTCGGGTCTAATGAGGCGATGACGATGCGTGTGATCCAGTTCAGCCGCATGCCGGCGGATCGAAGGCGCTACGTGCGCGTCGGTGCGTCGCGGTCTCAGGGGAGCCTGACAATCGTTTTCTTCCGGCACGATGACGGCTCGTGGAATGTCTTCCCGCCAAAGTCGACCGCTCCGGCGATGCGTGCGGAGCGGCTTGCTGTGTAAGCGAGCGTCGATAACGGGAGGTAAATTAGCTCGAGTTTTCCCCGGGCGAGAAGGAATGAACTCTGCACGCTCTCAGGCGGAATCCAACAGATGGCCTCTGGCTGTCTGGCCACTTCGACGCACGTGCCGATCATCGCGCTCATGCCAAGGGTCGGTCGCCATGAGCGTACGATGGCCTTCTCTTGCAAAGTCGCGTCGCTGCGCCTCGATACAAAACCGTCCGCGCTGCCGCGGGCGCGGAAACTGGTTGTGTCGAACGGATATGTCCGCGTGCGGCGTGGATGTTCATGCTCACCATCGCCGCACCGATTGCTCAGGCTAGCGGACCCAATCGGCGAAAATCGTTCGAGTTGGCTGGCACTTATCGCAGTCTCGCCTGATCGCCGAGGGCAGCTCGAATATAAGAGGAGGAGACCATAGATGGATTTTCACAAACTGCCTGACATTGACCTCAAGCTGCTTGTCGTCTTCGACGAGATCCGTAAATGCCGGAGCATTACGCTAGCCGCTGAAAATATCGGGGTCACCCAGTCGGCGATAAGTAAGTCGTTGCAACGTCTGCGACACAATCTAGGAGACACGCTTTTTGTTCGAACTACTAATGGCATGGAGGCGACGCCCAGGGCGGAAGCGCTGGAGGCTCCGATCTCGGAAATTCTGCGTGCGTATTACGATCGGATCGCAATCGCCCCCCCGTTTGATCCGGTATCTTCCGAACGTATTTTCACGGTTCATGCGTCGGATCTGGGGATGTCGATTTTCTTGCCGATCGTCGTGCCTGAGGTGAAGCGACAGGCGGCACGCGTTCGCATCCACTGCACGACTGCGAATCAACGCGAGGTGCTCGACGCGCTTGAGAGTGGGGACATCGATCTGTCTCTCGGTGCGTTTTCCTCCTTATCCGAAAGCGGAATCTATCAACAGCGTTTGTTCGTCGAACACTACATTTGCCTTGTCCGCCGGGGACATCCGTTATGCAAGGCGCCGCGCTTCGATCTGGACCTGTTCCGACAACAAACTCACATCATCATCGCAAGTGGAAAATCTGGGCATATACATGGGCGCGCCGAGACCATTTTGCTTGACGAAATTCCCCCGTTGAATGTGGCAATGAAAGTGCCGAGCTTCGTCCTCGCTGCGATGCTGCTTCGAAGCACAGATCACATCCTTACCATTCCGTCTGCAGCAGCTATCGCGCTGGCACCTGAGTTCGAACTGGAGAGTCTGCCCTGTCCCGTGCCGCTGCCAGAGTTCACGGTTTTTCAGTATTGGCACGAGCGATTTTCACATGATCCAGCTTGTCAATGGTTACGCGGACTGATTCGCGACGTCTTCGATGGTCCTAATTCCGTGATGGAACGTATCAAGTCGAAATTGGATTTCCCGCCGTCTCTTTCTCAGCAAAGCGATGAGGCGCGTAAGGGCTGAGATCCGGCCCAACTGGAACAATCCCGGTTGGGTTGATCGTCGTATGACTTAGGTAGTAGTGCCTTTTGATATGGTCAAAATTCACTGTCGAGGCGATGCCGGGCATTTGGTAAAGACGGATAGCGTGGGACCACAAATTCCGGTAGTCCGTCAACCGACGGATGTTGCATTTAAAATGGCTGTAGTAGACGAGGTCGAAGCGAACAAGCGTCACGAACAGTCTCCAGTCAGCTTCCGTCAAGTGCCCCCCGCATAGGAACCCTTCAATCGCCAAACGCGAGTCTAATCTGTCCAATGCGTGGAAAAGGTTCCGTACGGCCTCTTCGTATGTCTCTTGCACCGTCGCGAAACCGGCGCGATAAACGCCGTTGTTGACCGCATGATAGATCAGTTCGTTTGTAGCATCGATCTCGTCCCGCAGCGTTTCTGGATACATATCAACCGACGGATTCAGGGCCACCGAATCGAATGCGGAGTTGAGCATTCTCATGATCTCCGACGACTCGTTGTTGACGATGGTGCGGGTCTTTTTGTCGAACAGTACCGGAACCGTGACGCGTCCCGTATAGTTGTGTTGTATGGCGCTATATACCTCGTGGAGATGATTGGCCCCAAAAACAGGATCTGGATCGCCACCTGCGAACTCCGTGAAGGTCCATCCGTTCGAACCAACTTGGGGTGCAACGGCCGAGACGGAAATCACACTTTGCAAACCTTTGATCGCGAGCGCGATCGTGGTCCGGTGCGACCAGGGGCAGGCCGCCGATACGTACAGATGATAGCGACCCGCCTCGGGTGGAAAAGCGGAGCCAGAGGACTCCGTGATGGTTTGCCGGAATATCGCCTCCGTGCGAACGAATTCGCCATGGAGCCCGTTGCGCGCAGCTGCGTCGTTGGATTTCCATATTCCCTCGATCAACATTCCCATTCGATACCTCGTATGAAGCGGATCAGGCTCCGGGGTTCACGACAGCCGGCACAATGGGCACCACCCGCGCCGCATTCTGCTCGTTCTTGATCAGTTTTTCGAAGATGCGACGGGAACGTGTCTGGTGGCTATCGCTAAGTGCAAGCACCTCGCGCGGTCGGCGATCGCCCAATGCCACGATCATCTCCTCGATAGCCGTAATCCCGATCTTGTCCTCTTCAATCACTGCGCCCATTGCGTGATTGAAAATCCCCGTGGTCGCTTCATCCTTTGCGAAATCCCGTGCGATCGCGAAGTGATAGTGCGTAGTGTGCCGTCGACCGGGGGTAACGCCGTGAAAAATCGCCAGCCGTCCGAGCAGTTCCCCCGGGGTATCGCCAACGCTAGGTTTGCGAAATTCGTCCATACCGCAATGCAACCCAGGCATCAAAAATTTGAGGGTGATGGTGCGGTCGATGAGTCCCTTGTAGTTGAGGAAGGGCGTGAATACTTCTGGACACGGGAAGTTCTTGATCACTCGCGTGCTCTCGGCCCAGTTGTCGCCTTCAGCATGGGTATCCGGCGTGGATGCGACGGAGTCACTGCCGTTGCCAATGGTATTGCTGTGCAGAATGGAAATGTGCGTGAGATCTAGCAAGTTGTCGTGCAGCAGTTGGTAACGACAGGCTACCTCGTTATAGACCACAACATTCGACACATATTCTGGGTCGGTCAATCCGATTTCCCTATGGTTAGGGATCGTCGACTCATCCGCGAGAGCGGCGTCACCCATCCATATCCATAGCCAGTCCCAGCGCTCGACAAGCGGGTAGGCCTTGATGCGGCAAGCCGCCGGAATTTTTTCCTGAGCGGGAATATGAACGCACGCACCATCGGGGCCATATGTAAATCCGTGATACCCACACTCGATGTTATCTCCCTGAAGCTTGCTTTGAGATAATGGGAAGTGACGATGCGCGCACCGGCCCTCCAAGGCTACCGCTTTGCCCACTTCAGTGCGGTAGAAGACAACCGGCTCGTCGAGGATCCAGCGTTCCAACAAATTCTCCCGGCCTACATCGCGCGAGAATGCCGCGATATACCATTGGTTGCGAGCGGCAAAAACGTCCTCTGAAAATGGGTACATGTCTCGTCTCCTCTATCTTGTGAAAATCCATAAATCAATACCAGACGGTTGCTTCTCGTGCTGCCCGAGGTTCCTTCCGAGCCCGCCACTAGTGCGCCCTAGATCGCCCTAGATCGCCCCAACCCACGCGCGGCGGATCTTCGCTGATGCGAAGCTGGGACGTTGGATCATCCGATCGTAATAGGCCGAGAGAGACTGGAAACACGCAAACAGGTCGCCCAGTTTGAGCATGTCCAGTCTCGCCAGCGTCACTGTCCAGATTACGTCTGCAATCGAATATTCAGAGGAGCTGATGAACGGACTGGCTGCCAGAACGGTGTCGAGACGTGTAAACACTGCATCGAGTTCGTCTAGCGCTTTCTGTGTCGAAGCGCCGTCTGCCGACGCATCCCGCAGAACAGAAACCCGCCGGTGCAAGGCCGTCCACGTATCACTTAACTCTGGGTAGAGTTTGCTGTTCAGTTCGATTCGGGCAAGGCGTGATTCGAGTACTTCGTTGCCGCGTGGTATTCCCCCCCGGCCGTAACTGATAGCATGCAACGGAAAGGTGTCGGCGGCCTCCACCCATCGCTCGACTTCCGCGCGCTGATTCGGGTCACCCGGCAAGCCTTTTCCAGACCGCTCGGCGAGGTAGCGCATGATTCGCGCGGAGTCAGTCACCGTATGGTTGCCGTCGCAGAGTGTCGGTACGACTCCGCGCGGATTGATGCGCACATACCATGGCTCGAGATTTTCGAGCGCAAGTCCAATGTCCACGATCCGTTCTTCGTACGGGATGGAAAGCTCGCTCAAGCACAGGCGAACCTTCATCGAGCAAATAGACATCGGATAGTGGTACAGCAATATCTGGCTCATTTCGTTAGCCCCTCTTGGTAGCTTCTGCACTACTTAAAGACTGATTTTTGGCCCCGCGTGTCCGCCGGTTTTTGCTGGGTTTCACTTCGCGTCGGGGTTCCCAGTTACCCAAGTCCACGCATATATCGATACATCTGCGAAGAGGTCGGCCTTGCGATAAGGATCACCCTGTGAAAATTGCTCTGCAGCGTCCCGGGTCTCTGACTCCACGACGAGCAAAGACCCCACCATTGTCGCGCCATCAGGCCCTAGCAACGGCCCAGCAAGCTTAAGGACGACATCTTTATGTGGAGAGTGAAGATAATCGCGGTGCGTGGCCCGGGTTTTAAGGCGAAGCTCCTCAGCGCCCTCACGGTCGCGTCCGATGATGACGAAGTACATGGTAGGTTTTCCTTAGCCGGCGGGGTCTGGCTCCAGCGCAAAGCTGAAGTCGAGCGCATAAAAGGGGAGGTCAATCCGTGTTCCGTCCGGCGCTGTTCCGGGCGACAGTCTTTCGTACGTACCGATACAGGAGCTCCTGACGCCAAAGACCGCATCAGAATCGAGGTAGGGGTCGCCGTCGGCGAAAACGTGCGTGACCAGCGTGTCGAATCCAGGCTTCCTTATCCGGAAATGAACGTGAGCAGGGCGCATGGGTGACCGTTTGGTGGCACGCATCATCGTTCCGACGGGC
>Ga0185299_10006761_pt1 | contig 12092 bp, 10 predicted proteins | sample PaiPotPPA55metaG_FD_128002 | JGI IMG/M metagenome (GOLD analysis project Ga0185299, IMG submission 128002) | Iron sulfur acid spring bacterial and archeal communities from Banff, Canada, to study Microbial Dark Matter (Phase II) - Paint Pots PPA... ...
CCACAATTACCGGTAAAGTACACATGGCTCGTTGCTCCAATGTTTGTGAATGAAAAACCCAACTGGTACGTTACCAGCCGGAGCAACGAGCTTTCATCCCCATCTGTGGAAAGCAATGGAAAGCATCTCCCCTTTGCTACGGCTGGTCGAACGGTCATTAACCGACCTCGCCTCGTAGCGGTTTTTAGTATCTAATGCGCATTTCATGGCGGGCGCGAAAATACGTTGAAATGATTTGAACCCCACCCCCCCGGCGCCGCTCCATTGAGCAGCTTTGAGCGTCAATGACTCCTCCCCCCTCCCTGTCGATCCGATTCTCCGGGCCAAGTAGTTCGTTTCTGGTCACCCTCACCTGTAAGGAAACGATCTTTTTCAACACGCCTACCAGATATGCCGCAATTCCAACTCAAGAAAACCAGGTTTCCCCGGTCCCTTCTTAATCCTGCTAAAATGGAGTGGATTCGTGGTATGGGGCACGCATCGACGAAGCCCAGAGCCCGCACTGTCCATACTGCGGCGGTACGCGTCTCGTTAGCCGGGAGTTCCTGTCGACCCAAATGGCAGGCGCCATCGTGGCACGCGGCGAGGATAGCAGCTAGACGCCGACGGCTCGAAACGCGGCCACGCCCTGCGGCGCTTAGCCAATCGCCGCGCGGAAAGTGCGCGTGCTGGCCGCAAAACGCTCGACCCCAGTCCCGGGAAAGGAACGTACGGCCATGCCAATCACACCAACCCTCCGCGCAAACGCCGAAAAACGCTTGCATCCCACGCCAAACGACCGTTACAGTGCACATCAACATAACCGCTCCGTGATTCAAACTCCCTAGCCGAAGGTGACGAGCGGTTCAGTTCAACTCAAGTCTATCCCGCATGCTCCGCCACAACGGCCTTGGCCATAAGCTTGCGCCCCTCCAGGCGGAGCACGCAGGATAGACTTCTTAACGTTCCGCAGCAGATACTCGCATCGGGATTCCAGGAGAAGCGCCATGGACCTTGAATCTGCACCGCTCGAGGAACACGTTTCGCGTTCCAGTAAGCCTTACTTTGCCGTGCTCATGAGCGGGGTTCTCACCTCCGCGATCACGCTGGCCGGCGTTTATTGGCTGGGCCGGAACACAGACGATTTTTACATCATGGGATGGTACGCCAATTACGTCATTCCGGCCGGGGCGATGATCGTCGGGATTGCGGCCGCGAGCGGTTATGCGGTTGCTTCCTGGTTGACCGGCACCCGCATCAGCAGGGGCCTTCTCCTGGCGGTGCTGCTCCTCCAAACGGGAGCGTACGTCACGGCCGAGTACGTCGAGTATCGCGACGTGATGGACGGCCTGAAACAGCGGGGACAGATGATCGGGCCGGAGCCGTCGTTTCCGCAGTACTACGACTTCAAGGCCCGCAGCTTTGCGTGGAAAAAAGAGGGAGCCGGTAACCAGCAGGGCCAACCGTTAGGCGGCTGGGGCTACGCATTCGTCTTGCTCGGTGCGGCCGGCTTCATCCTGAGCGGGCTCATCGCGCCCGCGGTGCTCTACGCGGTGCCGTACTGCGAGAACTGTCAGCGATACATGAAGACAAAGCGGCTCGGCGTACTGCCCGCGAGCGTGCCGGTGAAGAAGATCGCCAAGAGCGACCAGGCGGCGCAGGAGGCGCATGCCAAGGAGCAGGAGCAGGCCGGCGTGAAGGCGGACGAGGCACTTGCCCGTCTCCGGGCCGCCATCGCGGAAGGCAGAACCGACACGGTCAAACAGGAGCTGCTCGCGGCCGGGGCCAGCAAGGCGAACGAGAAGCTCCCCAAGCGGGTCCGCGTGTCGCTTGCCTGGTGCAAGGGCTGCCAGGAGGGACGGATTGTCATGGCGCTGCTGAGTGGAGATGGCCAGGCGCTGCGGGAAGTGAAACTGGCGGAGCACCCGGTGCCCACCACGTTCGTCTGCGGGATACTCGAGTAGGTAACGCCGCCGCCCCAGGAACTTCTCTGGACAGTGACAACGGGTTGGCGTAAGGAGTCCGGCTGTGGCGCGTTGCCGGCGCGCACCGTGCCGCTTGGCTTTGCCCTTTCCCTTTCTCGCTACTCCTCGCTCCGAAACTACTGCATTTCGACCGTCACGCGTGTGCTGTTCCTCGTCGACGGCTGCTCCCCTTCACCTACTCGACCATCACGATTTCGCCGTCGGGTGACGGTCACTCCTTCCTCCGCCGACTTGACCCTCGTCCGGGCGGGCGGGTCGATCTTTTTCAATTCGTAACCTAGCTCGCGGGCGCGCCGGCGTAACTGCTTCTCCAGACGCTCTCGACGGCGAGGATAGGAGCTGAACGCCGAAGGGTCCCAACGCGCTACGCCCTGCGGCTCGTGGCTAGTCGCCGCGTGAAACGTGCGCCCTAAGGCCGCAAAACGCTCAATTCACGCCCCGGGAAAGCAACGGACGGGCCATGACCATCCCATCGGTCATCAACGAAAACGCCGAAAAACGCTTGCATCCCACGCCAAACGACCGTTACAGTGCACATCCACACAACCGCTCCGTGATTCAAACCCCATAGCCGAAGGTGACGAGCGGTTCAGTTCAACGCAAGTCTATCCCGCATGCTCCGCCACCACGTCTTTGGCAATAACCCCTGCGCCCCCGCAGGCGGAGCACGCGGGATAGACTTCTTAACGTTAGCCAGAAAGACATCTGTCCCATCCAAGGAGTGCCCGCGATCATGAGCGAACCCCGACTGGAAACGCGGCCCATTAAGGTGAGGGCGTTGATAGAAGACTTCGAGCGTGGCCGCATCGTGATTCCCGAATTCCAACGGGCTTACGTTTGGAAAAAGAGTAAAGCTCCCCTGCTGATTGACTCCCTGTACCAGGGTTTTCCCATCTCGTCCATGATCCTGTGGGAAAGCGGCGAACCAACGCGCGCGCGGTACAAGGAGCCGCGACCAGCTCGCGGTTCCGTGATGAATTGGCTTATCGATGGTCAGCAACGGGTCACCATGTTATTTCATACGTTCAACGGTGACGACGACATCGAGGTTGTCTTCAATCGTAAGGACGAACTATTTCGTCTGGCAAATGCAGCCACACGAAACCTTCCGGAGGATTGGATCCCGGTGGCCCACCTTTGGGATCCCGATCAATACCGCCAAATTACGCGGAAACTCGACAGTGGAAGCGCCGCTGACAGGAAATATGAGGCCCGTTTCGAGAAGGTTCGACGAATCTTGGACTACGAGTTGCCGCTAGTCCGTATGGTAGATCATAGTTTTGAGCACGCCGTAGAAGCGTTCAGGCGTATTAACACGCTTGGTGTCCGACTCAAGAATGAGGACATCGAAAGTGCGCTTGTTGCGTCTAAACACACCGGTTTCATCGTAGATGAGGTTGCGCCGTTCCTTGAAAGCCTAAGGCAGCAGGGATTCAACAGGCTCAATATCATGCACCTCTTCCGCGCCTGTGGGTTCGTCGCGAAAGACGACGGTCGGGACCGAAGGCCATTGCACATGCTCGAGAAAAACGAGGTCCTCGCGGCCTGGAAGGAAACCAAACAAGCCACGGAGCAGGCAATTGGACTTATCAGGAGCGAACTTGGACTCGTGAACATGAATATTCTGTGGTCGGGAGCACTTGTCGTCCCCGTTATCGCATTGTGCGCCAAGACTACGCCGCGGCAGCGGGATTCCAAGGGTCTTGTGGGGTGGCTTGCACTGGCCGCTCTTTTGCACCGCTATAGCCGCTCAAGTGAGAGTCAACTCGATCAGGATCTGAAAGCGTGTCGTGAATCCGATCCAATTCGATCTCTTTTGAAGAACCTGCGTGAAGATCGCTCCGCTTTGATCGCCGACCCTTTCGATTTCTCGGGATCGCTTGCAGATAAGAGCGGGCTCCTCGCGCTTTACATAGCTTGCAAGAACCGCAGTATCCTTGATTTTTACACGGGAGCCAAGGTAATAATGCAAAATGATGTGGATCGCCATCATATTCTTCCGCGGGCACAATTCCCTGATCACACTCGCGCAAGCGCGGACAACATTGGCAACATCGCGTTCATTGTCGGGGACGTGAACAAGTCTATTGGTCAAACCGGGCCTGAAGTCTATCTCAAGCGCCTAGGGACAGAGGTCCTACATAGCCAGTGCATTCCGGCCGACCCGAGCCTTTGGGCAATTGACCGTGCGGAGGATTTTTGGACAGCTCGCCGCGAACTGCTAGCCGAGTCCTTCAACGATTTTCTCCGAGCTTCATTACCCGACCGTCATCTTGGCTCTGGCTAGCTCGGCGTGAGTTTCGCCGATCTCTTTGATGCGTTTGTAATTTCGCATCGAGGCGAGGGCAGCGGCTAACAACTCGATGAACTTGATCGGGCCGGCAACGCGGCTTTTCAAGACATGACGTTCCTTGCAGCCGGCACGGCAAGTGAACTTTGCCGTTAGCCGGCTACAGGACGTGCGAACCTGGCTCAAGCTTGCCGTCTCAAGTATGACGGGGTCAAGCATTCGTTACATTGGTCCGCCAAGGAGTCGCCCGTGTTGGTAAGTCAGATAGTGCGGTTGCCAGGCTACCCGCGCGTTCAAGAATTCTTCAATGTGCTCGATATGCACTTTAGCGATGTTCGAGCGATGCTACAGCTCCCGCGCCCGGACGTGGGCATTGATACAGGGTGCAATCTCGCGGTCTCCGCGACGTTATGCAATATTCTCAGCGGAATCTCGACCACGCTTTACAAACCGGCGCACCTGCTTGACGACCTCCAAAGTGCGTACTTGTCGGGGAAGGCGTTTCAAAACCTGGTACAGGATTTTTTCCCGCGATGGCCACCCGGGGCAGAGGATTTCCCAAAAGAGCTTTACGACTATGCCCGCAATCCGCTTGTCCACTCGGTCGGCCTCCCCGACGCCGCACGGGCTGTCGTCGCAGACCAGGCCGGACCAAGGATCGTCTATGCCAGGGTGCTGCATTCGCCGCATCCGAAACAAGGCTGGACTACCCAAGAATTGAACGACCTAGAGGGTCGCGGGTACGCGATTGGGACGCCAAGCATCGTGATCACGGGCCACCAATGGCTGTTCCACGCCGACAGCTTTTACTTCGACTCCATTGAATTGCTCCGCCGACTGACCTCCGACGTAGCGCAAATGCAGGCGGCCGAGAGACGATTCCAGCAGGGCGTCTATAACTGGAGACGGTAACGTACCTGTACCGAGTGTGAGCGATGCGCCGATCCCATCTCATAACAGCTCTTACATTGCTGGCGGTTTCTGCCTGCGCGCCGAAGGCGCAGGATCACGCCCCCGTTCGGAGTGAGAGCGTCTCTGGCCGCGACGCAACGTGGAGCGCCTTTTACGTCACCGATGGCTTCGCACCCTCCGGGACTACAAAGGCGGCCAAGGGGACGTTCGACCGAGTTCGCTCCGGGATGACCCTCCGTGAATTGACGGAGATGCTGGGCAAGGGGTGGATGAGCCAGTATGAGGGCTGTGGCTTCATCACCTGGTTGGGGGAGGATGGGCGCACGCTGCAGGTCTGGCCCACGACCTACGGCCCGGACGAAATGATAGACGCCGGGCCGCGCCAAGTGGGCGGCGCCGGCGGGCGTGGCCGGATGTGGATGAGCAAGCTAGGGGCGGACGGCGAGTTACAGGACTTGGCCATACCCCCGAATTAATCGCCGAACCCATTTCATAGCCTCTTAGTCAATAGGCGCACCGCGAAATTGGGAATCTCTAGAATCTACCCCTTTGCACGTGGCGCGGAAGTGGGATCTGAACCTTCAGCGGCCACTGTTGCGCAGGTTGATCTCCCGGGCAATGCCTGAAATCCTCTCGACCGCCCGCGCGATTTGGTCCAGACAGCGGGCGATCTTCGCGGGTCGCCACGGATCGATCAGCCTGTCCGGGACCGGGTAGACGTCGTGGGGCGCATACTCCCAGCGGCCTGATGCATCCGGCTCCCAGCGAACCGGTTCCACGAGGATCGCGCGGCCCGGGGACCGCTGGAATTGCCGGGCCACCCGCTCCAGGTTGCTGCGGGCCTGCTCAGCGTAATCGCCGATCACCTGGAAGAAACGCTGCCTGAGCGGGTGCTCCTCCTCCAGACCGACAAGGAAGTGTACGTACTCCAGGTTGGCATCGATCTCCTGCAGGCAGCTCAGGATGCCATGGTAAGCAGGGTCGGCGTGCTCCGGCCCAGGCAGATAGCGGGCGTCGTCGAGCAAATCGCGCGCTCGGGCGACCGTGTCACCCAGGCGCGGCGGCGCACCTTCCCAGGTAGCGAGGGGGGCGCCGAACAAATGGGCCAGGCTCACTGCCGTGGCCCTCAGGGCGGCGGCGATCGACGCGCGCAGTTGGCGCATGGGCAGCACCGGCCAGAGATAAGCGTGCACGACCACTGCGGTGAACCCGGCGACGACCAGCCCCGCAAAGCGGGTCCGAACCGTGGCGAACGACCCCCACTCCGGCCCGGTCGTCGCCAGGTAGGCGAAGGGTAAGGCAAGGCCGGCCTGTATGCCGGCGACGCCGTAGCGGGGCAGTTTTTGAAAGGCCAGGTTGGCCAGGAACTCGCCCAGGAACACCAGCGCCAGCAGGAGCGGGAAGTGGGGCAAGCGGCTGGTGAGGAAGGCCGCCACGACTCCGTAGGCGAAGCCGCTCAGGAGGCCGGCTAGGCCGATCAGGTCGGTCTTGTTCTGCCGGCCGAGGTTGCCGGTGCTCGCAAAGAACGTCGCAAAGAAGGCGACCTGCGACCCCCCCGGAAAACCGAGCCACCCTTCTTCCACCAGCAGCAGGAGGAGAATGACAACCAGCTTGCTGCTGGAGCGCAGGGAATTCACGTCGAGCAACCGAGTGCCAATCGCCAAGGGCCGGAAGGCGATCAGTTCTCCCCCGAGGTGTCCGCGCAATCGGGCGAGGAGCGCGTTGTGGGACGCCGTCATCGCCTGAAGGTCCTCCGCCAGGTGGCGCAAGAGGATCCGGGGGATGTCGTGGGCGAGCAAAATATCCCCATGAGTGACGAGGGGCGAGTGGCGAGTGGCGAGAAGCGGATCGGCTTCCGTCTCGCCACTCGCCGCTCGCCTCTCGCCAATTATGGGGGGGACCAGTTTCCTGCGCAAGATGCCCTCGAGCAAGGCGTGCAAGTGCTCGGCGCATTGGTCCAGAGCGCTCGCCAATTGCTGGCGCGTTTCCGGGGGCGAGCCGGGGGCGTCAGCCCCCGGAGCGATGGCCGGGGCGATAACCTGGTTGAGAAACCAGAGGCGCACGTTCAGGGAGCGGCAAGCGAGGATCATCCCGGCGAAGGGATTGGACGTATCGCGGCCGCGGTGTAACTCGGGAGCCAGCAGCGGGCGCAGCGGCCGGAAAGGGGCCCACTCCTCGGGAGGACCGGGTACAGGCGGCGACTCGCCGGAACCAATCCACCGGGCCGACTGCCGGCAATGCTCTTCCAAATGGGCGTAGACCCCGGCTAGCCGCTCCAGGAAGACCTTTTGTGTGGTGAACGGCCAGAGCAGGCTATTGACCACGACAACCGAGAATCCGGCGATCAGCCAATTGAATCCATAAGCGACGTAGAACCTCAGCGTGTCCCCGACCGTCCCCTGGAAAAACACGAAAATGCCGATGGCGGACACCATGGCGGCCATGGTCGCCGGCACGGCAAACCAGTTGCTGAACAGCAGGCAGGTGAAGATCCACAGCAGCGTCACGGCCAGGTAGAGGAACGGCGCGTCGCGGAAGGCGACCAGGATCAAGGCCGACCCAATGGCGCTGATCACGATCCCGAGTTGCGCCAGCAGCCAGTTCAGGCGCGGGCTGGGCATGCCCATGGTCAGGAGCAAATAGGCAAACACCGCCGCCAGTTGCCCAGCCGGCAAGTGGAAAAGGTAGGACAGACCGGTGGCCAGGCAGCACGCCAGGGCCGTTTTCACAGCGTGCTTGACCTGCCCCTGTCGCAGAGATGCTTCGTAGAGGCCCTCGCTCGGCGGTGCGGTCTCCGGAAGTGACGAGGGATGAGTGGCGAGTGACAAGTGAAATCCTCCGGAAGTGACGAGTGACGAGCGAATTCCACTTCCTTTGAACTCGTCACTCGTCACTCATCACTTCCCTCGTGCCTGAAGCGTTCGCCTCAGGGCGTTGAGCATTTTGCGGACCTCACCCAACAGCGCGAAGAGTTCAGGCGTCATTGTCTGCGGGCAAAACGCCAGCTCGACGGCAATCGTCAGCTGTGTGTCGAGTTCCGCCAGGGAACCTTCGGCGTGAGAAATTCCCTGGATGAACTCTCCCGTCGTGTGCCGCGCCTGTCCCTCGGCGATATTTGAAGGGATGGACACGGCGGCCCGGCGCATCTGCGAGACGAGTCCAAATCTTTCGTCGGACGGAAAGGCGCTCGTAACCTGGTACACGCGTTTCACCAGGGTAATAGCTTTCTGCCAGACGATTAGATCCTTGTACCCGCCTACTTTCATCTCTTCACTCATAATGCCCTCGTCACTTGTCACTGGTCACTCGTCACTTCCTCACCGGAGATGCTCCAGCCCGGCCTCAATTTCCTGCCAGACCTCGGTCACGCCGTTGAGCCAGTACTCCTCTCTGGTGTACACGGCCACACTGGCCGTGGCGCCAACTCGCAGGGGATAGCCTGGCGGTAGCTGGGGGGTGATCCGCACCTGGAAACGCTGGGCGAGCCGGATCCAGTTCTTCGGCTCAGTGACAGCCGGTAGGTTGCCCGAGGGGGCCGACTGTCCCTGGTCCACTCCCCAGCCGACGGTCTGCACTTCCCCGGAAAAGACCCGCCCCGGATAGGTGTTGAATGTGAGGCCGACGCGCTGCCCCGGGCGGACGTTCTCCAGGCCGTTCTCACGATAGTTGGCCACGACCCACCATTGATCGCCGTCGATGCAGGTCAGCACCGGCGCGCCGACGTGCACATAGGACCCCTCGCGAAGTTGAACGTTGGTGACATAACCGTTGGCCGGGGCATAGATGCGCGTCCAGTCCAGGTTGAGCCGGGCTTCGGCGAGCTGCGCCTCGACCTCGGCAACCAGGGCATGTTCCTCGCCAATCCGCGCTGCCAGCGCCTGCTCGGCCTTGCGGGTCTGTGCCTGGCTCCGAACCAGGGCTGCCTGCGCCGCTTTGTGTTTCTGGAGGGCATCCAGGTACTTTCGGTCCGTGGTGGCTTCCTGTTTGTAGATCGCCTTCTCTTGATCGTTGACCGCTCGGGCATAGGCCTCCTCGGCGACCAGCCGAGTGTCCTCGGCCCTTGCGGCCGACAACTCCGATTCCATCTGGGCGACCTGCTGGATGGCCGCCACCCGCTTCGCCTCCAGGAACGCCACTCGGTGCTCGAAGGGCCGCCGGTCGATCTCGAACAGAAGCTCTCCCTTTTTAACGGTCTGGTTTTCCTGAACGTAGACATGCACTACCTGGCCTTCGACCCGGGGAGCGACCTGAATTACGTAGGCCTGGACGTAAGCATCCGTGGTGAATGGCGTGTGGCGGTCCGACAGGATGTAATAGGCGACCAGGGCCGCGATTACCAGCAGGACGAACAGGACCCAGGCCCGCGCCGACAGAAGCAGCCTCCGCCCGCCGAACAGAAAAGCCTTCAGCATTTTCCAGGGCCAAAGTATTAACGCCTTCAAGATGGTCCAAGGGAAAAGCAAGACCGCTTGGAATACTGGCCAGGTATTCATGGTCCAGAACCCTCGCCTCTCAAAGTCAATCACGGTGTTGGGCTGTAGGTCCCGCGAGCTATTGTATATCCGGGAGCTTACGGAGTACTGGCAACTCCTCGGGCGCCGGCGTTTGCCCCTACTTGGAGGCTGCCACCTTCGCCAAGAAGGCGTCCTGGGGCTGGCCCACGGCCCAGACGACGCGAGCCAGGGCAGCTAGGTAGGTGTAGGTGGCCGAGTAAAAGCGCTGCTGCGACCGGGTCAGGGCGGCCTCGCTGTCCACGATGTCGGTCGGGGTGGCGTTGCCGTTGCGATAGCGGACCCGAACCAGGCGCAGGTTTTCCTGGGCCTGGACGACCGCGGTCCGCGACAGTTCGATGCGTTCGCGGGCGGCCACTACGCCCCGGTACGCCAGGTTCACTTGGAGGCTGATGGCGTCCAGGATGGTCTGGGCGTCCGCGACGGCGGCCTCGATATCCGCCTCGGCCGACCGCAATTCGCCGCGGTGCCGGCCGCCGGAGTACAGCGGCGCATCGATGTGCAGGCCCGCCCCCTCCTGCCAGCCGGTAATCACGTTTTGCCCGTCGGTATGTCCCGCGTCGGCCCGGACGAAGATCCGCGGCAGGAACTCGGCCCGCGCAGCTTGCCGGCCCTCCTGGGCGGCCGCCACCACTTGCCGGGCCAGGCCGACTTCCGGGCGCTGGGTCGCTGCCTGCGCCAGGAGGTCGGGCAGCGCCCCCGGCAAGGGCGGTTGCACCTCCAGGTCGATCACCTCCAGAGGCAAACCCGCATTGCGTCCCATGACGTTGTTCAGGCGGGCCACCGCGTTGAACTCCCCTTCTCGGGCCAGGACGAGGGCCTCGCGGCTCTCCGACAGTTGTACCTCGGCACGCAGTACGTCCTCGCGGAGCGCGACGCCTCCCTTGCGTCGGGCAACGGTGTCGTCCAGGGTTGCCTCGGCCCGACGGACGGCGTCTTCTTGCACCCGCCGGGACGCACGGGCCAGAAGGACGTCCAGGTAAGCGGCGGCCACGTCGAACTCAACGGTCTGGTCGGCCCGAACGAGCTGAAGTTCCGTGATGCGTTCGCGCGCGACGGCCTGACGGTAGCGGCCGCCTGTGCGCCCGAAGTCGTACAGTGTCCATTCCAACCCCACTTCGGTTTGCGCGTAGCTCCGGGTCCCGAAGGTGCTCGCCAGTATGAATCCCTCGTTCCCGGGTATGCCCGGCGCCAGAGTGGAAGAGACAACGCCGTATTGCCCCAGGATATCGACTTGCGGCAGGAAGGGCGCGAAGGCCACTTGCTCCTGGCCACGCGCACGTTCGATGGCGGCACGGGTTGACCGCAGCCGGGGGCTATTCCGTAAGGCGAAGGCAATGGCGTCGGCCAGCGCGAAGGTCGCCGGCTCGGGTTCGCCGCTGGTACGAAGAGACGGCTCGGCTCTTCCGAGCACCAGTGAGGCAGCGGCGAGAAGAGGTCCCTGTCCCAGCGGTGAGGCTATCAGCCCCACGGCACTCGCAGCCAAGGCCGGAGGGAGTGATTGGCTCGGCTCACCATGCTTGACCACGGTTTCTGCAGGGTTGACGTTCAGGTCGGGGGGAACCAGGAGGCGAGCCGCCACGCCGGCCTGCGTGACTTCCGTGGGGCTAGGCAAAGGCCGATGCCAGCAGGCACAGCCCGCGACCAGCAGCAGGGGCATTGACACGAGCACGCAACCTGTTACCCGCGGCACGGCAACTGTGCACGTCAAGGGCCAGGGCAAGGCGAAACGCGCCATAAGGAGTCCCTATCTCGGCCGGACGGCGCCTGGCTGAAAGGGATCTCGGTGGGTGCCGTGACACCGACGATTCAGACAACCTGATACATTCTGCATTATCGGCATAATCGATACAAACCTTTACTCAAGACGGTACTCCGGTTTGTAAACGCGGCTCCGGATGAAGGCCTCGTATTCCGCCGAGCGTGCGACGCGCGAGCGCGCTACAGGAAAAGCGCATAAAAAGGTTTGTTTGGGTGGAGCGCCACCCCTCCGGCGCCGCTCCATTGAGCAGCTTTGAGCGTCAATGACGGCGCCCCCCCCGCTATCAGTCCGATTCTCCCGGCCAACAAGATCGTTTCACGTCGCCGTCACCAGTAGAGAAACGATCTTTTTTGCCGGAAGGCTTTGTAGACAGGGGTCTTACGAAAGATCGTTTCACGACCCCCTCATACACCCCGGCTGGTAATCGCGCCCATTTGATTCTTTCCATTTCGCCTGCCCCCCCTGTGGAAAGAAATGGAAAGCATTTGGGCGTGTTCAATAATTGATCACCCTCTGGCTCAATTGCTACCGTTCCAACAATGTTGCGAACGCCCCTCTTGGGGGTCTGATTCAAAAGGGCAGGGTTGCACCTTGTAGACGACACGGACGCCGTCTTCGCCCACCTCCACGTGCTTGATCAGAGCGCGCATAAT
>Ga0185299_10006762_pt1 | contig 12091 bp, 12 predicted proteins | sample PaiPotPPA55metaG_FD_128002 | JGI IMG/M metagenome (GOLD analysis project Ga0185299, IMG submission 128002) | Iron sulfur acid spring bacterial and archeal communities from Banff, Canada, to study Microbial Dark Matter (Phase II) - Paint Pots PPA... ...
CCAGCAATCCGACTGACTCCCGCTTGAACTCATCCGTAAATTGACGACGCGACGTACCCATTAAACACCTTTCCAGCTCCAATAGGAGCTTATCAAAGGTGTCCACCATTTCGAGGGAGGGTCAATTCATTGGGGCTCGGCAACCGGCTGTTCGGGAATGACTTAATCTTCGCGCCACTACGCTAGGGCTATTTCTTTTTATAGACTGTTCGCTAAGCACCTAAATTTGCTGGTAATTACCGCCTGACCAAGACAATCATGCGTCATCTTCTCTGGTGGCGCGCGATGAACCCGATCTCTCGATCAAATGTCCGCTGACGAGCGCTCGGTCGAAATCGCCGAAATTCTTGCGCGCGGGCTGATACGGCTTCGAGTGCGGAAGTCAAGGCGAATATCTGAGGACCAAGGAGAGAATTCCGTCGACTTCTCGGTCGACCTACGCGGTCATGTTGCTCCGAACCCGAACGTGGGAGCCGCTGAGTGAGCGACACCGTTCTTGCCCGATTGGCGGCCCTGAAGACGACGCCGACGCCAGACTTGAAGGAGCAATGGCGTGATCTGTTTGACAGCGAGCCGCCGCCCTACAATCGCCGCTTCCTCGAAAGCCGTCTCAGCTACCGCATCCAGGAACTCACCTATGGCGGATTGAAGCCCGAGACGGTCAAGCGTCTTGAAGCGCTGGCGCGCGGGGTCGCAGAGACCAACCCGGTGATGCGCCGCATGGGTGCCGGTCAAAAGCCGATCGCCGGGACGCGCCTTATTCGCGAATGGCAGGGCGTCGAGCACGCCGTGACGGTCCGTGACGACGGCTATGAGTATCGCGGTGCGCCTTACAAATCGCTGTCTTCGATCGCCCGCGCCATCACCGGCACCCGCTGGAATGGCTGGGTCTTTTTTGGCCTCAAGAACACGCGCGCGGGCGAAGCGAAAGTGGACGCCGGTTTCGCGGGCAGTGCCCGCCCCAAACCGAAATGATCGCGCGCATGAAGCAGGCTCGATCCCAAGCAAAGGTCACGCCCAAGGTGCGCTGCGCGGTCTACACCCGCAAATCCTCCGAGGAAGGCCTCGACATGGAATTCAACAGCCTCGATGCGCAGCGCGAGGCGTGCGAGGCGTACATCGCCAGCCAGAAGCCGGAAGGCTGGGTTCTGGTCAACGACCGCTACGACGACGGCGGGGTGTCGGGCGGCACCCTGGACCGTCCGGCATTGAAGCGGCTTCTGGTGGACATCGAACGAGGCCAAGTCGACGTCGTGGTGGTGTACAAGATCGACCGTCTGTCCCGCTCGCTCATGGATTTCGCGAAGCTGGTCGAGGTGTTCGAGCGGCGGAACGTAACCTTCGTGAGCGTGACCCAGTCATTCAACACGACGACGTCGATGGGGCGGCTCACGCTTAACGTCCTGCTGTCCTTTGCCCAGTTCGAGCGCGAGGTGATCGGCGAGCGCATCCGCGACAAATTCGCGGCGTCCCGCAAGAAGGGCATGTGGATGGGCGGCTTCGTGCCGCTCGGCTACCGCGTCGAGAACCGCAAGCTGGTCATCGACGCGGAAGAGGCGGCAACTGTCCGCATGATCTTCGAGCGGTTTTTGAAGGTCGGCTCGGCCACGCTGGTGGCCCGCGCGCTCAATGCCGAGGGCGTAACGACCCGGCGCGGCAAGCCGATCGACAAGGGCTTCCTTTACAAGCTTCTGAACAACCGTGTGTACATCGGCATGGCTGTCCACAACGGCACGGCCTATCCCGGCGAGCACGAGGCGATCATCAGCCTTGATCTCTGGAACCGGGTTCACGGCATCCTGCGGGAGAGCCCGCGCGTCCGCGCCCGTCGCACCCGCACCACCGAACCTGCGCTCCTGAAAGGGCTGATCTTCGGGCCGGCCGGCGGCGCCATGTCGCCGACCTACACGCGCAAGGCCGGGCGGCTCTATCGCTATTACGTGAGCCAGTCCGTCTTGAAGCTCGGCCCCGAGACCTGCCCGATCCGGCGCGTCGCCGCTGCCGAAATTGAGACGGCGGTCGTCGACCAGCTTCGCGGCATGCTGCGCGCGCCCGAGATTGTCGTGCGCACCTGGCGCGTGGCGCGGCAATTGATGGGCGACATCAAGGAAGCCGAAGTGCGTGAAGCGCTGGAGCAACTCGATCCTCTCTGGGATGAGCTCTTTCCCGCCGAGCAGGGTCGCATCGTTCAGCTCCTCGTGGAGCGGGTCGACGTAGGCACTGACGGCCTCGCGATCCGGCTTCGGACCGGCGGGCTCGCCAGCCTTGTCGGCGAGATGCGGTCGATGACTGCGCCGCGGAGGGCGGCGTGATGTCGGGGGCGGAAATCAGCCGGGATGGAAGCACCCTGACGGTGCGCGTGCCTCTGACCTTCCGCAAGCGCGGCGGCCGCAAGCTGGTGATCGCGCCGCAGGGCTCCGACACATGGGCGCCGCCCCGGCCGCGCGTCGACCACACCATGGTCAAGGCGCTCGCCCGGGCGCATCGCTGGAAGCGGATGCTGGAGAATGGCGACTTCGCGACGGTCCAGGACCTCGCCGCCACCGAGAAAATCAACCCATCCTATCTGAGCCGCGTCCTACGGCTGACGCTGCTCGCGCCCGACATCGTCGAGGAGATTCTGGACGGGCGGCAGCCGGCAGACATAACACTGGCAGCGCTGCTGCGGCCGTTTCCGGTAGGGTGGAGGGAGCAGCGAGCAGAGATCTGGGGCCCTTATCCCTAACAAGATCTCGGGCCTCGGCTGTGCTGTATTCCGTAATTCGTTTGGCAAATCCCATGCGGGCGGGCAGGCACGGCTGCTCGCCAGCGACGTCTTTTTCGCGGAGAGTATCCCCTCCATCATTCCGCGCAGCTCTGGCTCGTTATTCTCTCCGAAGCGGTAGCGGAGAAATTCGTAGCAAACAGTAAGCGCCTCGTCTTTGCGGTCGAGTTCGCAAAGCAAGAACCCTTTTCCGGAGAGCGCCAGCGCCACCACTTCGCGCAGTCTAGGCTCCTTCGCCGTGCCGAAGCGGGCGACCATTTCGTCGCAGACGCGGAGCGCCTCGTCCTTGCGGTCAAGATTGTAAAGCGAGAGTCCCTTGTCGGAGAGCGCGGGCGGCCTCTGTGCGCGGCGCAGGCTCCTTCGCGTTGTCGGGGCGGCCAACAGGATAGGTGCGCGGCGGCGGCTCCACCGTGAGAGGCAGCAGTCCTTGCTCCCAACCCGGAATCCACTGTCCGGCGGGGAACCGCCCTATCTCGAATATTTGCAGCATTGCCCGGGGTCATAAGGCGTCGGAACCATGGAGGAGCTTGTCGCGGAAATCGGCGCAGCTTTTTTTTGCGCCGATCTTGGCATCACGCCGGAAACCCGCGACGACCACGCCGCCTATATCGCGTCCTGGCTGAAAGTCCTGAAAGACGACAAGCGGGCGATCTTCACCGCCGCCAGCCATGCGCAGAAGGCCGCCGATTATCTTCACGCGCTGCAAGCAGACCGGCACCGCGTCCGCCGAGGACATGCAGGAGGCCGCGTAAGCAATGACCCGCGCCCCCTTCATCGTCATCGACGGCAAGCCTTACCGCTGGAAGGACATTCTCGACCTGCGGCGCGCGCAACTGGCCGCCGCCGAAGCCGCGCAGGGAAGCCAGCTTGCGCTTTTCGCCACCTTGCACGACGACCACCGGTCGCCCGCCGCGCGCACGGCGGCAGGGCGCTATCTGGAACCGGGCTTGTTTGCAAATTAAGCCGCGCGAAATGCGCGGGAGCGGAAACGGCGCGGCGGTGACATTTGAAACAAACGCACGCTTGCGCGAACGGCATTGACCGCGCAAACCGGCTGCGCAACAAACACCTGTATGAGCGACGAGCCTAAGATCATCATCCCGCCGGAAGCCTTCGGCGTTGCCTCATGGTTTGTCCTGCGCGCCATCATGGCATCGACCCCGGAGTTGCACGCTCAGGAGATTTTTGATCGCGTGCTACTTTCGCTTGAACGCCTGCAAGCCAGTGAGCCGGATGAACATGTCGCGGGTCTGTATCGAGAGGCGCGGTGGCTTGTTGGTGCCGCGCTCAAGACGCACTCCAAGCCCTGCTAACCGCAACCAGCACTTACCCCTCTGTACAATTCAAAACTTTCACGGCATGGCGCGAGTTAACGTAATGGGCATTATGCGACTGACGCGGATTCGCGGTTAGCTTGCGGCTGCTATCTCGCGCTTGAGTACGTCCCATTCTCTTTTCAAGAATTGACCGAGGCAAGGGCCGCCCGCCCTTCGAGTATCGCTGGCCTTCAGCTTGAAAGCTAAGCGATCAGTCACCAGCTATGTTTGGCCAGAAAAAGGAGGTTGTTTTGACCAAACTTTTGACTGGCCCGGGAAACACCTCTTAGTGCGAGGTCTCACGGCCGCTGGGCAAATCCAGCCAGATAGGGGCTGAACAGGCAAGGGCTTCGGCCCCGTGTTATTGCGGTAAGGTAAGGCAAGGCAAGGCAGATAGTACGGACGGAGCTTCCTATCCGGCCCACACCGTACAAGCCCCGGTCATCGCTGGCCGGGGCTTTTTTCTGGACTCGCGCTTGCACCTGCCTTAGCGACAGCAGGAGTGATCCCCAGTAAGGTAGAACTGGTGCTGCCGAGAGCCGACGTGCTAGCGATAGCAGCTATATGCCTGTTTCTGGATAGGATCGCATCCCTTACGGCATCGTCGAGAGGCGGAGGAGCGGGCGGCAGCATAAGGATGTTGAGATGGGTCTGCATGGTATCCAAGCGAGATCTGATCCCTTCAATTTCGTTCATCAACACACGCATTTCTGGGGTGGCATTCTGTTCCAAGTTCAGATGGCCGCGTGCATTCGTCACGGGATTTGTCACCTGATAGCCGTCTGCCAGGACAGCATCGACAGCGAGCTTCAGCTCTTCCTTCGCTCTTTCCACGTCGCTATGCCGTGTGCGTGAGAATTTAATTTCGCGATATAGGTTTACATCAAAAGGTGGGTTCTCGGTCACTAACTGCATGTGGATGATTGGCTTTTGGGTCATATGACGAATACCGATCTCGTAAAAAGCATTTGGATTGTGGAAGCTGAGATCGGCAACGACCAGTTCTGCGTCGAGAAGGTCGTTGATCATATGAACGTCGATAAGGCCGGGTCGTGTGTCTTGGTCGGCCCTCTTGACATGGAAGTCGGGGAAATTAGCCAAAACAGGTTTAATGATCCCCTCAAGCAGCCAATCGGCATGAATACGAAACTCGCTCCCTTCGTCACCGATGGGGCCGACAACAAAACAAAGCTTCTTTCCATGTGGGTCAGGCAAAGCCGCCGTGTCAGACGGGCCTACATAGCAGGACTCCTTTGCCCACGCGATGGAATTATCAAAAGTATGTTATAATGCCTTGTATCAATTACTGTTTTAGCGCGTCTAGCCGCTAAATCCACCCCTTTTGTAGAATGAAGAAGATTGCTTCCTTTGCATCGCAAAGTCCCAAATCGAGGCCCCGAAAGTGCCACGCCAGCTTCGGCTTTTTGGGAGGGGTGCGTCGACCATCCTGGTATAGCTTCGCTACAAAGGAGGCATCGTCCAACTTCGGGTCAATCTGTTTGATGACGCTCAGACATCGATGGGTATACAGCACGACCGGCATGCCGTGGGCTGACAATGCGACCTGTGACATGATGACAGCCGAACCGGGGGGCACCCCGGCGAACATGGCCTGTTCGTGCACGGAATGCAGCCGCTGGCGTTCGCTATTCCCTGCCTTGAAAACGTCGTGGTCGAATAGAGCGATCACGTTAAACCGGTCGCGAGTAACCTGAGCGAAAACCAACTCGTTTGTGGGGGCCTGGCCGGCCGATTTGACGAAGGGCTTGAGATGAAAATGGTGAAATCCCATTGCGTTCAGCACTTGATCTTTGTCGGACCATTTGTCGTCAGCGGAAGCATTAGGTGCCTGCGCCGCTAGATTGACCCCTTCCGTATGGGGAGCGATGGACAAATGGGGTGTCAGGTCCTCACCTCGCTTCACTTTGTCGAGGAGGGCGGTTATATCTGGCTGCATCCTCACCCAGCGAGGGTCGGTCTGCGCCTCTAGTTCGATCATCACCGTCCGCGGTCGCGGTGCCACATAGCGCGACGCCCAATTGAGATAGTCGAGCACGACATCCCTCAGCGACTTTGCCATCATATGCTTGAGGGACGCCCTGTCATTCGGTACGCGTGGGATGAGCCTTATCAGTTCCAATCGGAACTTCTTCAGTCGGGGCCGCTCATCGGAGGCGTGAGTCATGCGGATATCTCCCAGGCACCCTGAATTTCCGACGGAATGAGGTGCAACAAGCTGGCAAGCGAATAGTCGGCCGATCGGCAGCTTGTTGCAAGGCCATCAATTGCTGTTTTTGACGCGTCAAATCGTGATCCGCATGGGCCGGGTTGGTGGCGACGACCTGGCCGGTGACGAGCCAGTCGAACAGCATGCGGATGGCCGCCAGGTGCTGCTTGACGGTCGGCTTCTCAAAGTCCTTGCCGAGCGCCTCGATATAGGCGGCGACATGCAGCGGCTCGATATCGGCGATCTCGCCGATCTTGTGCTTGTCACACCAGTCGAAGAACCGCACGGTGGCGCGATAGTACGCAATGCGGGTATTCTTGTTACGGATGGTGGCGGCAAAGAATTCCAAAAAGCGGCGCGCGGCCTGGGCGCCGGCGTCGGCAATCACGCGCGGCACCAGCATGCCGGCGGGGCCGGCGACGCCGGTCAGCGGCCGTTGGTCGGCTGGCACAAGGGCCTTTGATTCGCCACCCGATTCCATGCCATTTAGTGTAACATAACGTCCTTATGTTACACTATTTTCTTGCGATCGCTAGCCGCCGCGATCCAGGTTCAGACGCTATCGGCTTCTACAACCCGCTTGGTCAGCATCCACCTGTTCCTCTGCATCGTCCTGGATCACTACCCCTTCGAGAAACTCACGATGCCTTTCTTCCAGGAAGGCAAGGGCCTGACCGTCGTCAGCATTGTGCTCCAGGGCCTCCTTCACGAACTGAAGGCGGGCGTTATTCTCGTCCAGGATTTCTCCCCAAGTCTTCACGCCTATGGAGAAGTTCGGGCCTCGGTTGACCAGGCGAAGTTCGGGATCAGGACCCGACGCAATTTCCGCCTGAACAAAATCATCGTATTCGTCCGATACCAACCAGAAATGCCAGCGGACGCCACTGACCCGGTGATACCGAGGGTCGCGCGCAACGGACAGCGCATAATCCTTGATTTGGATTAGCTCCTTCGCTGTGAGCTTTACCTTCGGCGCCTTGAGCTCAACAACAAGGTGCTCGTAGTCATCCGCCCGATGTCGTTTTTGCGCGCGGGACAACATCAGGTCCACGATGCCGCGCTTGCGGGTTAGCATCTTCACAGGCTCGTCGATGATTAGGTCCGGGTCGAGCTTCTCCTTATGAATCTTCAGCACCGTCGTGAGCTCTCGGTCGCTTGCCCAGAGATTGAACTCTTCGCCGAAAATCCAAGTGTTGGTCTCCAGAATTTTGTGAAGTTGGCTGCGCTCCTTCAGGCGGCCTTTCGCCTCATGGTCAAAGAGGATGATCCTGAGCCCTTGAAGGAATTTGAGGCGATCCGCAACCATCGTTGCGGCGCTGATAATGGCTGAGAGATCGGTCTCATCGAGCAATACGGCGAGCTCCTTTTGTTTGCGCTTTGGCAGGCGCAGCACCTCGTCAAGGATGCGCTGTAATTCGGTGGGACTACGCTCGATCGCATGCCGAAGCATGCGCAGGTGTAAGGCCATCTGTGGCCGAGGTATCTCGCTGAAGTCGGCGTTCGCCTCTTGAACAGTCACGGCGACAATATCGAAGATTTGTCGCCCGGCCCGCTCTATCTGGGTGCCGGCCTCTCCCTGATAGGGATAGAGATTCTTGGCCTTCCAGTCTTCGACCACGATTTTCGCACGTTCGGAAGCGCGCTCACGGAAGAGCTCTTTGATCTTGCGGCGGGCTTCGTCAACGACATTCGTAAGAGCGGGAACCATCTCCGCCAATTCGAGGCGGTTGTCCTGATGGAGCGCACTGATCAGCGGCGACTTGAGGTAGGCTGAGAATTGAAAATCGCCCACGTGGAACCGGGTCTCTAGTTGGGATAGTGGAAAGCCCTGCTCAGTGCAGAGATACAGAGCGCGCTTGGTCTGGCGTCGCCATTCAATCACCTCAAGAGCCGCCGGATAAACGTTCCCGTCGTCGTCCTCTATAGCCGCCAGAGACAGTTCCCATGTTTTTGCAATCGCGATGGCAGGATCAATGCGCTCCCCACCAATCATGATTGTCACGTCGCGATAATTTTTGAGATAAATGGCGAATATCTCCGAAAATTCCTGGATTGAATTCTCCGGTCTCAACGAAACGAAATTGTGCTTAAGCTCGCTGACGACGACCGTAACGCCTAGCGGTGCTTTGCCGTTGACGGGTGCCTCGTCGCCGATCCGGACGCGTCGAATGTCTCGATCAACGATCGTGATCTCATACCGGAAAAGCTTGTCGTCGCGGGCATAGGTGCTCGTCCAGTCCACCACGCTGCCCAACGCAAAGGCCTTAAAGCGGCCGCGACCTTCCTGCCCGTGCAATTGCCGCTTATGTATCTTGGTGAGCGCGCCGTGCTTCTTCCAAGAGCCCCCGAGGTTACCGAACAGGGTGGGAGCTTCGGCGTAAGGGATACCGTGGCCGTTGTCCGTGACGATGATGCGGCTGAGCCCGCCAAGGTTATCGCCCTCCAAGTCAACAGTGATCGCGGTCGCATCGGCGTCAAGCCCGTTCCATATGAGTTCCGCGACGGCAGCGATCGGCTGTGCCTTTGCCTGGCGCTCCAAGAAATCAGACTGAATTTCGACGGTGTAATCGGTCATCGGTCGCTCTGTACCATCAGGATTTCAGACGAGCTTAATCCGAAAAGGACATAGACAGCGTTGTTGAGCGCTGTCTCGCTAGCCATAATCTCGTTGTCGAGCCGGGAGAGCTGCGCATGCAGCTCGGCAATCTGCTTAGCAATAGCAGTGTTGTCTGTTTTACGGATGCAGCGTAATTGGCGCGAGAGACTCGCGGCTGAGATGGCCTCTGTAATTCGATTTCCGCGAAGGAAGTTACGCCAATCAATCAAAATCAGTTCGGCTTCGTTAGGGTCCACAAACACCCCATCGAGAACCGTCGTGCCTTCGTCTTTCAGTCGTAATTCCCCTTCGTCCAGCTCAACCTCAAGGACAGCGCCAATACGAAGTCGATCCTGAAGCCTTTCAGTTGCAGCGTTGATCTGTTTGGCTCTCTCCTGCGTTGCCCAAATGGCTTTCTCACGGGTGCTGAGTTCTTTGGGGGCCTTCGCCCGCAACGTTTCGACACTACGAACCTCAGATGGCCACAACCACTCCTCTGCTTTTTCCACCGCATCGCACGCCTCGAACCGACGTCCCAAATCACTAACCGTCTTGCACCGAGCAGAATGAAGCTCTGTAAGACGCTTCGCGAGATTCGAGACGGCAGTGATGTCCCGCGGCGTAGCCGTGGGGATGGGCAAAGGAGCGATGAACTGCTTGTTGGCCTCGTAATATCCTCCCTCCTTCGGCTTCGCGATGCGCCGAAAAACCCAGTCTGCCACCTGAGAGTTTAAGATGCCAAGAAGGTACCAGAACTCGCTATCCTTCCTCGGAAGAATTCCATTTACTCGGACATTGTTCAGATAGAATGCGCCTTTGTCGTCAGGACAGACTGACAACCGATTGACCGTCTGGGCTACGATGAGTTTTCTGTCCTCCTGTTTGTCAATATTCTGGTGCCGCCCGAAGCGGTACCAGTTTTCGTCGTTAAATGCGCTGCTTTCGCGTGCGCGTAGTTGGGCTTGGAAACGTTTGAGATATGCCCAGGCTTTGGGATGGGCCTGACCCATCTGTTTCTGCGTTAGCAGTTCCACCTGTCCAGGTTGGACTCGGTACGGAAAAAGAATGTACGTTGACGTTCTCGGTATCTGATACCGGTTCGCCTCTTGGCCGGATACAAGGGGATGCATGATCGCATCCTCGATCGAGACCTCCTCTTTCGCCGGTTTAGTCTTGCTTCCCTCTGGCTTGGGGGGCTGAAACAGATATCGGTTCTTGCCCGCCCGTTCCAGGTGGTAAATGTGATCCGCGCTCGTCTGCATGCCGACGAATATATTGCGAGCCACCGACCGATCGTCGAGCCGCTTGCAGTTCTTGGCGAGCTTCTTGATCACCGCAAGCTCGGGTCGGGCGACAAAAATCCACGCATCGTTCTTCGGAAGTTCTTTGTAGGTCACGTACCAGTTCGGGTCATCCCAATCGTGGATGCGTGTCACCTCCCCGGTCGGGGCGAGGGCGAAGCGCACACGGTCGTTCTTGTTGCGGCTATAAAACTGCAACGCGGTGTAAATGATGGCTTCATCAAAAACCTGGTATGACCCAAAATCGATCCATCGATCGAGGTTCCCGCCGGCATGTAGGAGCGCCCTAATCCCCTCGCCGTACTCGTTGTAGCGCCACAAGCTAGGGGCGATGTACCCGAGGCGGCCTTGAGGATTGAGCAGCTCTAGCCCGCGCTCGATGAACGGGAGGTAAAGGTCGTAATTTCCGGTCTGACAACTTCGGAAGCGGGGGTGACCCCCAGCTCCCGTTGCGTTGCGAAGGAAGTCCGCCGTATCGGGGTAGACCTTCTTGAAGTTTTGCAATTTCACATACGGGGGATTGCGCCGGCCGCATTCATCCTCCTCGCTTCCGTACATGGGGTCCATCCCCGCGTGTGCGGGGGAGCCTAGGAGAGCTGTACGATCCCGCCATTAAGATCGGGTCCATCCCCGCGTGTGCGGGGGAGCCCTTCCTGGGGAATTTGAAGACGGGGACGAGTAGGGTCCATCCCCGCGTGTGCGGGGGAGCCGCGTGTCCTTGTGACGGCGAGGGGACCGTAAGGGGTCCATCCCCGCGTGTGCGGGGGAGCCGTCACCTTCCTTTCCCTGATACGCTCGCATCAGGGTCCATCCCCGCGTGTGCGGGGGAGCCCATTCGTGCGCTCCCCGTATAGGCTAATCTTAGGGTCCATCCCCGCGTGTGCGGGGGAGCCACGGGAACGGGAGTTAGAACTCGCATGAAGAGGGGTCCATCCCCGCGTGTGCGGGGGAGCCTTGTCCCGCTGACCTCTACGACTCCAAACTAAGGGTCCATCCCCGCGTGTGCGGGGGAGCCGCACTCTCCGGCGGCATCTTTGGGGCGGAAACGGGTCCATCCCCGCGTGTGCGGGGGAGCCCGATGAACACGAGGCTAATAATCGAGGCTGGCGGGTCCATCCCCGCGTGTGCGGGGGAGCCCATAAACCCGGCTTTGATCCGAACGCTGGGCAGGGTCCATCCCCGCGTGTGCGGGGGAGCCTTAGGTCGCCAATGGCGGACATGACATTAAACGGGTCCATCCCCGCGTGTGCGGGGGAGCCGCGCCGCTATTGTCTACAGTAGGACCCTCGAAGGGTCCATCCCCGCGTGTGCGGGGGAGCCCTTATAGGAAACGTTGAAGAGGCGCCCAATTCCGCGCGTATCGATGGTCCATCCCCGCGTGTGCGGGGGAGCCTCCGCTTTTGTCGCGCATCCACGGCATCACGAGGGTCCATCCCCGCGTGTGCGGGGGAGCCAGACGCGTCAACGCCGATACCAGGTTGGCCTGGGGTCCATCCCCGCGTGTGCGGGGGAGCCCCAGGACCAGCCCGCGATCACAGCGGTGCTGAGGGTCCATCCCCGCGTGTGCGGGGGAGCCGGCCAAAACATCACCGAGCCGACGGTCACAAGGGGTCCATCCCCGCGTGTGCGGGGGAGCCCAATTTTTTAATTTTGCAAATAGCCCACTTGCGGGTCCATCCCCGCGTGTGCGGGGGAGCCAATCCATGCTGGTTCTGAGCGCGTGCTTCGTGGGGTCCATCCCCGCGTGTGCGGGGGAGCCTCTAGCAGTTTGCTGAAAAACCGGTCGCCTCGAATCGTTTTGTATGATTCTCTTTGCCGTGAGGCAACGAGGGCAATTTGGCGATGCGCGGGACTTTTCGGAATCAGGCTGGATTGTTTTCCTACCTC
>Ga0185299_10006764_pt1 | contig 12090 bp, 15 predicted proteins | sample PaiPotPPA55metaG_FD_128002 | JGI IMG/M metagenome (GOLD analysis project Ga0185299, IMG submission 128002) | Iron sulfur acid spring bacterial and archeal communities from Banff, Canada, to study Microbial Dark Matter (Phase II) - Paint Pots PPA... ...
TTGCGAACGGATTGGGAATTACGATTGTTTCAACCCCCAAGGGCGTCATGGCCGACCATGCCGCGCGCGACGCCAATGTCGGCGGCGAAGTCCTCTGCAAGGTCTTCTAACCGGAAGAACGAGGAAATCCTGGCATGTCGCGGATCGGAAAAAAGCCGGTCACCATCCCCGCCGGCGTAACGGCCAAGGTGGAGGGCCAGTCCATTTCAATGAAGGGCGGCAAGGGAGAGCTATCCTTCACCGCGCCCGATAACGTGAGCGTGGCTTTGGCGGAGGGCAAGATTGTAGTCATGCCGCGTAACGACAGCACGCAGGCGCGGGCGATGTGGGGCACGACGCGGGCGATGATCAATAGTCTGATGATCGGCGTCTCGAACGGTTTCGAACGCAAACTCGAGATCACCGGGGTCGGCTATAAGGCCGTGGTCTCGGGCAAAAGCGTTCGCCTTTCGCTTGGCTATAGCCACGACGTGAATTTCCCGATTCCAGCGGGAATCGCAATTGCCGCGCCCAAGCCGACGGAAATCTCGATCACCGGCATCGACAAGCGGCAGGTGGGGCAGACCGCCGCGGAAATCCGCGCCTTGCGCCCGCCCGAACCCTATAAGGGCAAGGGCGTGAAATATGCCGATGAATTTATCTTCCGTAAGGAAGGCAAGAAGAAGTAGAAGAGACGAAAGCAAGGATTTGGGCGCATGGCAAAAGACAATACGGTGACGGCCCGCCGCCAGGCGCGTGTCCGGCGCTCGCTCCGGGCCCATGCCTATGGCAAGCTGCGGCTGACTGTCTTCCGCTCGTCGAAGCAGATTTATTGCCAGATCGTCGACGATCGCTTGGGCCGCACCCTCGCCGCCGCGTCGTCGCTCGAAAAAGCCAACCGGGAAGGCCTGAAGAGTGGGGCAACGGTGGCGTCGGCGAAGATCGTCGGTCAGCAGCTTGCCGAGCGTGCGACGCGGGCCGGAATAAACGAAGTCGTGTTCGACCGCGGTGCCTATATGTATCACGGACGGGTCAAGGCGCTGGCGGAAGGCGCCCGCGAAGGCGGCCTCAAATTTTGAGGCGAGCGGCAAAAAAGATGGTGGCCGCGCGGCGGACTAAACGCGAGGCGGATCGGAAAATGGAACCAACTCATGGCGCGTGATGGAGAAGGCGGCCGGGGCCGCGATCGTGAGGAGCGCGACGGCGAGTTCATGGATCGTTTGGTCCATATCAATCGCGTCGCCAAGGTGGTGAAAGGCGGCCGCAGATTCGGCTTCGCCGCGCTCGTCGTCGTCGGCGACCAGAAGGGCCGGGTCGGCTTTGGCCATGGCAAGGCCCGCGAGGTTCCCGAAGCCATCCGCAAGGCAACCGAAGCCGCGAAGCGCTCACTCATCCGGGTGCCGCTGCGGGAAGGCCGCACCTTGCACCATGACGTCAATGGGCGGCACGGGGCGGGCCGGGTGGTGCTGCGCGCGGCGCCGGCCGGAACCGGCATCATCGCCGGCGGTCCGATGCGCGCCATTTTCGAGACCCTCGGCATGCACGATGTCGTCGCCAAGTCGCAAGGATCATCGAACCCCTATAACATGGTGCGCGCGACCTTCGATGCCCTGCAACGGGAAGACTCGCCCCGCGCCGTCGCGGCGCGGCGCAACCTCAAGGTATCCGCTCTCCAGGCGCGCCGCCAAGGTGGCGAGTCGGAAGCCGTGAGTGAAGCGTAATGGAACAAACCATGACGGCAAATCTGGCGGTCCGGATCATTGTGGAACAGATCAAGAGTCCAATCGGCCGTCCCGCGTCGCAACGCGCGACGCTGATCGGTCTTGGTCTGAACAGGATCGGCCGGCAGTCCTCGCTTGAAGACACCCCCGCCGTGCGCGGCATGATCGCGAAGGTGGCGCATCTCGTCCGCATCGTCGAAGAGGCGCGGACGCGGGGCGAAGCGAGGACAAGGCCATGAAACTCAACGAGATCGCGGATAATCCCCGGGCCTCCCGATCGCGCATGCGAGTGGGGCGCGGGATCGGGTCTGGAAAGGGTAAGACGTGCGGGCGGGGCGTCAAGGGACAAAAAGCGCGAGCCGGCGTCGCGATCAAGGGCTTCGAGGGAGGGCAGATGCCGCTGCACCGGCGGCTGCCAAAGCGCGGCTTCTGGAACCCATTTTCGATCCGCTACAATGAAGTCAATCTCGGCCGCGTTCAGGCCGCGCTGGATGCGGGCAAGCTCGATGCGGCGGCCCCAGTGACGATCGAGGCGTTGATCGGCGCCGGTGTCTGCGCCAAACCGCGCGATGGCGTCAAAATCCTGGGGAAGGGCGTCCTCGCGGCAAGGCTCGTCTTCGAGGTGGCCGCGGCGTCGAAGAGCGCGGTGGCGGCGATCGAGGGCGCCGGCGGGTCGATCGTTTTGTTAACAAAGGAAATCGAAGCTCCGGTGGCCGGGGCTTAGGCTTGCCGCCAAGACACGTCACAGCGGTCCGCGCGAAAAAGTGCCCGCCGCAAAACGCGGTTCTTTAAATGTCCTGGCCTCGACAACGGTTGGCGCCGGGACGAGATTTGGAACTTTCTGATTCTCCGGGCGGTCAAATGGTAAAAAACGTTCTGGCGCCTCGCGTATCAAGGGAGCAGTAAATGGTATCGGCGGCGGAGCAGCTCGCGGCGAATATCAATTGGAGTGCGTTCGGCAAGGCCGAGGAACTCAAAAAGCGTATTTTGTTCACGCTCGCGGCGTTGGTCATCTATCGTCTGGGGACCTACATCCCCTTGCCTGGAATCGACCCCGCCGTTTTCGAAAAGAGCTTTACCGGCAACCGGCAGGGTGTTCTTGAACTGTTCAATATGTTCGCCGGCGGCGCGGTCCAGCGCATGGCGATCTTCGCGTTGAACATCATGCCGTACATCTCCGCGTCGATCATCATCCAGATGCTGACGTCGGTCTTCCCGACATTGGAGGCTTTGAAGAAGGAGGGCGAGTCCGGCCGCAAGGTCATCAATCAATATACGCGGTATCTGACGGTCGTTCTCGCGGCTTTCCAAGCCTACGGCATCTCGGTGGGGCTCGAAGGCCAGCCCGGAGTTGTCCTCGAACCTGGGTTGTTCTTCCGCATTTCCACCGTGTTGACCTTAATGGGCGGCACGATGTTTCTGATGTGGCTCGGCGAACAGATCACCTCGCGCGGCATTGGCAATGGATCCTCGCTCATTATCTTCGCCGGCATCGTCGCGGCTTTTCCCTCGGCCATTGTCAATACCTTGGAACTCGGCCGCCAGGGTGCGATCTCGACGGGACTGATCATCGGGGTGCTGGCGATGTCGATTGCGGTGGTCGCCTTCATCGTGTTCATGGAGCGGGCGCAACGGCGGCTCCTGATCACCTACCCCAAACGTCAGCAAGGCAATAAAATCTATGAGGGCCAAACTTCTTTTCTGCCGCTGAAGCTGAATACATCCGGGGTCATCCCTCCGATTTTTGCGTCCTCGCTTTTGCTGTTGCCGGTCACGATCGCCAATTTTTCACAGAGCCAGGGCGGCACCGGAATTCTCGCGACGATCACGACCTACCTCGGTCATGGCCGCCCGCTGTACATGATCGCCTATGTGGGGCTGATCGTCTTTTTTGCCTTTTTCTACACCGCCATTGTCTTCAATCCCGTGGAAACGGCGGACAATCTCAAGAAACACGGCGGCTTCGTGCCAGGGATACGGCCGGGCGAACGGACGGCGCAATATATCGACACGATCCTGACCCGCGTCACGGTTCTCGGCGCCGCCTATCTTGCCCTTATCTGTCTGTTGCCGGAAATGCTGATCTCCTATGCGGCGCTGCCGTTTTATTTCGGCGGAACGTCTCTCCTCATCGTAGTCAGCGTCACCATGGATACGGTGGCTCAGATCATGGGCCATTTGCAGGCGCATCAGTATGAGGGGCTCATAAAGAAAGCCAAGTTGCGGGGTAAACGCCGATGAGACTGGTCCTTCTTGGACCGCCCGGCGCCGGAAAAGGCACGCAGTCGGCGCGGCTCAAGGAGAAATATCATGTACCGCAATTGTCCACGGGAGACATGCTGCGCGCCGCGGTCAAGGCCGCAACGCCGGCCGGGCTCGAGGCAAAGGCGATCATGGACAAGGGCGCCCTGGTGCCGGACGAGACGGTGGTTGGCATCATCGCCGATTGTATCGCGGCGCCGGACGCCAAAGGGGGCTTTATCCTGGATGGATTCCCGCGCACGGTGCGTCAAGCGGAGGCCTTGGCCAAGATGCTGGCCGCCAAGAACCTGGATCTCGATGCCGTCATTGAACTCAAGGTGGACGAGGCGGCGCTGCTTGCGCGGATCGCCAAGCGCGTGAACGACACCCTCGCGTGCGGCGGAACGGTGCGCGCCGACGACACCCCGGAGGCGTTTAAAACCCGGCTCGCCGCCTATAACGCCGAGACGGCGCCCGTCGCCGCCTTCTATGCGAAAAAGTCGGTCCTGAAAACGGTCGATGGAATGGCCCTGGTCGATGCCGTTACTGAGGCGATCGACCAGGTCCTCGACGGCGCCGTCCGGACCGTTCGCTTGGGTTGACCAGGTTTTGATCGCGAGATGAAAATTTGCAGAGCGCGGCGCGCCGGACAGGCTTCCGCGTTCCGCCGGGAGTTTGAGCGTCAAATGCAATGCAACAGAGTTTCTTCGTCGTTGTCGGCCAGTGTCCGCATCTCCGCGAGCGTGCGATTGTCGAGCACGGTCGCGATCGCGTTGCGGGCTTCGAGCATGATGAGACGGACACAGCAATGTTGCTCGTCGGGGCAATCCTCGCAGCGCCGGTAGGAATTCTTGCTGGCGCAGGCGACGGGAGCGAGCGGCCCATCAAGGACGCGAACGATATGACCAATCTTGATTTCATGCGCCGGCCGGGCCAATGAATAGCCGCCGCCTTTGCCCTTTTTTGAAAAAACGAAGCCGGCGTTGCGCAGTTCGCCGAGAATCGTGTCGAGAAATTTTTTTGGAATTTCATTCGCATTGGCGATGTCGTTCACGAGCGTCGCCTCGCCGAGCGGACATCCGGCAAGGTGAACCATCGCCTTAAGACCATATTTTCCTTTTTTCGTGAGCATTCTTCTGACCTCGACCGGCAATTTCGCCGCGCAAACGGATCCGCCCAGCGACAATATTGAGCCGATTGGTAAATATCCACAAGTTTTATAGTCTTTGATGGCAAAATATGCCGTTATGACGAAGTCCCGTTGATCATGGGGGGCCATCTCCATGCGCGGATGGAGGCGGCGAGCAAAGCCAAGCGTCCAAAACGCCTGCGCGCCGCTGGGCGTGCCAGTTAGGTCAAAATATCGCCGCCGGTCTTCACAAACACCGGCCAAATCGCGTGCGGTCATCGAACGGCCTTCAATCCTTCTTCCCTCGCCGCGCCAATGAAGGTCCGCTCGTAACGTTTGATTGCTTCTTCCATATTCATGCTGGCGGCCATCAATGCGAGGACCTGCTGGAACGCTCGCATGCATTCAAACATCATCACAATTCCGGCGGCATCGATGCGCTGCTGGCATTCCAGTTCGCCGTTTTGCACCATTTCTGAGAAGTAGCCCGGGGCGTCAATATAGGTATTCTCTGGGCGAGGGAAGTGCCTATCCTTAAGATAATCCAGGGTTCTCGCGATCGCCTTCTCTCGACCGAGATAGGCCAGGATTACTCTTAACGGGAACTGTTTGAGCCAAAGCAGGAATGCGATGGCTGGCAGTCCGATCATCACGACGGGAACGGCAATAAAACCTACATCGGTAAAATGCGCCACCGCAACACCGATCAAAAAATCGGGGATCAGACCTATGGCGCAATTCATCCAAAATCCTCGGACATATTGGGTGTGGAATTGAACACTCATTTTTCTCTCCACTCGGTTCCCCGCTCAGCTTCGCCGATCGTGGCTTAACCTCGTTACGCTCCTGTGGTTTTTCGGCGAGCCACGCCGCTCTTTTTCCGCAGTCTACACGCTCGGCAAAGACTGCAAAGAATGGATAGAGGGACCATGATGCTCTCCACTATCGAAAAATTTGTCCGCATTATTCTTGAGCTGGTTTTGCTCAAGTTCCTTGGCGCCCTCACAAAGCGGCCATACTTTCCATCACCCCCCTCTTATGGCATGGCCTCGGCCTCGTAGCCGTGGTTTTTATCCTGGCCTCCATGATTTTGGGCGAAGAGACGACGAGGTTGGGCCGCCGTGATGTCGAACACCGCTCTTGCTCCCGCAAGGCTCTCCGCCCCCGTCAGGCGCGGCTGTTGCGCGCGTCTTTTGGCGGAGGTATTTCCCCAGCCATACCTCGTGGTGCAGGTCGGCGCTGAACACGAAGCACTCCGTCTGCAAAGCGCTGGACTTGTTCGTTTCTTTGGCAAAACGATGGGCAGGAACGCTCCGCAGTTTCGCTAAGTTCGCCGCATGATTGACTGCAAAGAACGCCACTTCGGGCGTCAGCGGAAGCACCCATGTTGCTCCCGGACTATTGTACCCGTGTATCCTTATGAGAGGACGATCAGATAAAACAAAGGAGCCGTCGGAAAGTCCAAGTTTCTTCAGGTCCCAGTGCGCGTTGATTAGAACGTTGCCGACCGCAGGATTGTCAATCAACCGTTGAATTCCCGCGAGCGCCTTGTCTTCGAGGGATACACCGAGCACATTTTCGACGTAGTCGGATGGAGTTTCAACAACACCGTGCTCAGCCATAGCGGCAAGTATCTGACGATCAGTATTAAGCTCTTTCGCAAAATAATCCCGACCGTCTGTTCGAACCCGTTTGACGGTTGCCGGGCGGCGTGCCTCAAGGGAAAGAAGCAGCCGCGCGAAGTCAACTCGCCGCTCAGAGGACAGTTTTGCAGGCCCGTTTTCGAGGAGTAAATCACGCGCTTGGGCACCCTTCCTGTCAATTTCTCCGAAAAACACACGTTCTATTGCATCGCGTCCGAGCTTGTGGGCGCGCAAGCTCAGAAGGTCGAGCTTAAAGCAGAAGGCCTCTAGGCCCCGCTTCTTGCAAGCTAACTTCTGATTATGAGTTTTGGTATTCCACCAATATCCATGGAGATTGCGTTGCCCGTCCTGTTCAACCAACCAAGGTCTAAGAAGCAGTTTCGGCACGAAATGATGTCTGTCAGATTGTTGCACAGGCAGTAGCCATAAGTGTGTTTGCCAATTGTCGTGATCGGCGAGGAAACAGGGGCGCAGGTGCAAGCTCGTGAAGGCAGGCCAACCGCATCCAGCCGGGGACAAAATTGAGCCGATTCGCAAATATCCACAAGTTTTATAGTCTTTGATGGTAAAATATGCCGCTATTCCAAAGTCCCGTTCATCGGACAAGAGGCGCTTCGCGAGCGCGCCAAATCACCCATCGTCGCCAACGTCGAACGCACCGCGATCGATGCCGCCGCCAACCAAAATCGCGCGCTTTCCCGAATGATTGGGCGCGCCGACCACGCCCTCCTGTTCCATCCGTTCGACGAGAGAGGCCGCCTTATTGTAACCGACCGACAGGCGACGCTGGATGTAGCTCGTCGAGCATTTCTTGTCGCGCAGAACGATATTGACGGCGCGGTCGTAGAGATCGCCCGCTTCCTCGGCATCCATGCTGCCCGGCGCCGGCTCGTCGCCATCCTCGCCGTCCCCGTCGTCGTCCTCGGTGATCGCGTCGAGATATTCTGGCTGGCCCTGGGTCTTCAGATGCGCGACGATCTTTTCGACCTCGCTGTCGATGACGAAAGGCCCATGCACGCGCGAAATGCGCCCGCCCCCCGCCATGTACAGCATGTCGCCTGACCCAAGAAGCTGCTCGGCGCCTTGCTCGCCTAGGATTGTGCGGCTATCGATCTTGGAGGTGACCTGAAACGAAATGCGGGTCGGAAAATTCGCCTTGATCGTCCCGGTGATGACATCGACGGAGGGGCGCTGCGTCGCCATGATGAGGTGAATGCCCGCCGCGCGCGCCATCTGGGCAAGCCGCTGGATCGCGCCTTCAATGTCCTTGCCGGCGACCATCATCAGATCGGCCATCTCATCTACGATCACCACGATGAAAGGCAGGACCGAAAGCTGCATCGCCTCGTGTTCGTAGATCGCTTCGCCGGTCTCGCGATCGTAGCCAGTCTGGACCGTCCGCATGAGGATCTCGCCCTTGGCTGCCGCCTCCGCGACACGGGCGTTGAACCCGTCGATGTTGCGGACGCCGAGCTTCGACATGTTCTTGTAGCGCTCCTCCATTTCGCGAACCGCCCATTTTAGCGCGACGACCGCCTTCTTTGGGTCCGTGACGACCGGCGTGAGCAAATGCGGAATCCCATCATAGACCGACAATTCGAGCATTTTCGGATCGACCATGATGAGACGGCATTCCTGCGGCTTCAGCCGGTAGAGCAACGACAGGATCATCGTGTTGATGGCAACCGATTTGCCCGATCCCGTCGTACCCGCGACGAGAAGATGCGGCATTCTTGCCAGATCGACGATGATCGGCTCGCCGCCGATTGTCTTGCCGAGCGCGATCGCCAGCCGGTGTTTGGTTTTCTCGAAATCCTGCGACCCGAGCAATTCGCGCAGATAGACGGTCTCGCGGCGCTGGTTCGGCAATTCGATGCCGATGGCGTTGCGCCCCTGAACCACGGCGACGCGGGCCGAGAGGGCCGACATCGAACGTGCGATGTCGTCGGCAAGACCGATCACCCGCGATGATTTGATGCCGGGCGCCGGCTCCAGTTCGTAGAGTGTCACCACCGGACCTGGCCGCACATGAATGATCTCGCCCTTGACGCCGAAATCCTCGAGCACGCCTTCAAGCAGTCTGGCGTTCTGGCTGAGCGCGTCCTCGGAGACTTTGTTCGCGGCTGGCTTCCGGGGCTCGCCGAGGATGTGCAGCGGCGGCAAGATATAGTCGGGCCGCGCCAGCCGGTCGAGCAACGAGGGCTGCACCTCCTTGCGCGCGCGCGATCCGGGCCTTAACGCGCCGGCTGCCGGTGCGATGACGCGGTGCGGCGCGTAGATGTCGCGATCCGGGTCCTGGTTTTGCCCCGGCAGGGTCCCCCCGCTTGCCGCGCGGGCGGCGGGCGGGGCATAGGCGCTGGCGTCGAAATAGGACTCCCCCGGCTCGGACTGTGGCCAGTGCAGCGGCTCCGTGGCGAGATCTAGCGGCCGCTCGAAGGCGCCTTCGGGCTGCCGCGCCGCCGCCGGCCACGCGGGCAGTGGCGGCGCGCGGCGGCGCGCGATTTGGCGTGCCAACGCCGCCTTTAGGCTGAGACCGGCATGAATGATGGCGCCGAGCAAAACGAGCGCGAAGCCTGGCTCGCCGGCGGCATCCTGATCTTCCGGCACCGGCGAGTCATCGCGGTCCGGCAAAGGGTCTTCCTCGTCCTCACCCAAATTCGTCGAAGCATAATCGCGCAGGCTGATGGAGGCCGACAGGCAGAGGATCGCGCCGCTCGCCAGGATGGCGGCGAATAAAAGCATTCCGGAGCGGTGCCCGGCGAGCATGCGGCTAGGAACCGCGAGAATCGCATCGCCCACGACCCCTCCGAGGCCCGTCGGCAAGGGCCAGCGGGCGGTGACCGGCAGCAATGAGGCGAGCCCCGCCGACAACACTCCGCCGCCGAGCCATAGCACCAGCCGGGCCTTTACCCGTTCGAGGCGCCGGGAGGCGATGAGCCGCCATCCCCAAAAGCTCGCCGGAGTAAGAAACGCGATCGCCGAAAGGCCGAGCATTTGCATGACGAGGTCAGCGGCAACGGCCCCCGGCGCGCCAAGGAGATTGTGCACCAGTCCCGCTGCCGCATGATTGAAGCTCGGGTCCTGGACCGACCAGGACGCCAAAGCCAAGGCAAGCCCCGCCGTCGCGACGATCAGGCCGAGGCCGGCGAGTTCGGCGCCGCGCCGCATCGCGAAAGCGCGCAAGGATTCCGGAATGCGATCGAGGGCCGTGAAACTTGTCGTTGTCCGCATTCTATCCCGCCACCGTTGCGCCGCTTCCATTTTTGCTTGATCTTCCGCCGGCGGCGATGTCGACGAGCGCGCGATCCGCGAAAAGCGAACCAGGTTTCGCGGGCAAAAGTCATGCGAAGCAAGGCTTAGAGCAGGACTAAATTCACTTTAGATCCGATCCTGCGCTAAGCGTCTTGGCCCGCGACGCCGGCGAGCTTGCAGCAAATTATCAGGATGCGGTTAAAGGTGTTTTAACCTTGAGCCGGCCCGCGACGCGCGCGCGGCACCGTCTGGGCCATGATGGTTGCTAAGGCTCTCGACCCCGCCGTCCGCCGAACTTTCGTGCGCGTGACGGAGGGCGTCGCCCCATCCTTCGGGACGAGATCTTCAATGGAACCTCGGGCTTCATTCCGCCCAGGATTAAGGGGTGGTTCAGAGAATTCCGCCGTGATCTTCGTGCTTGACAGCTCATGGCTCGCGCAGGTTTCCTCGGCGATCATCGCTTGCGTTCGAGTCTCGATCAAGGATCCGCCATGCCGGGATTGCCAAAGCCCTTTTCGCCGCGAGACGGCCGTCAGTCCGAGACGGCGGTTTTTGTCGCGCGCGGCACAAGGCGGCTGTTGCGGCGGCTCAACTTTTCGACCGTCACCGAATTGCCGCTGCTAACGGGACGGCGCGCCGACATCGTCGCGCTCGCAATGGACGCCACGATTTCTATCGTCGAAATTAAATCCTCCGTCGCTGATCTCCGCGCGGACGCCAAATGGCGGGACTATCGCGCCCATTGCGACAGGCTTTTTTTCGCGATCCCCGAGACCGTGCCCATCCAAATCATGCCGGAAGACGCGGGGCTCATCTTAGCCGATGCTTTTGGCGCGGAAATTTTGCGCCAAGCGCCGGAGCATCGCATGGCCGCCGCCACCCGCCGCGCGGTGCTCATGCGTTTTGCGCACGCGGCGGCGCACCGGCTGCATCGCTTGAGCGACCCCGAGGTGATCGCGCAGGGCGATTAGGTGAGGGGCCGCTAAAAGTTTTATGAACGATGCCGTAAAACCGCGAAGGGCGAATTTGTGCTGGACGCTTCGCCGCCAACATACATGTCTTCGAAAGTGACCCCCGGCTTGCGCGGATAAAGATCGAGATTCAGGGCCAAAAATTCCGCCGCCAATGCGCCAAGATCGATTTGGCCATTGATAATCGGATCGGGAGGGTCTTGCGGCCCAGCAACCGTTGCTGCTCCGCCCGCCGCGATTTTCCGGCTGGCGGGCTCGCCCAAACGCTGACGCGAGGGCGCGAAATCCACGTCAACAGGAGCGCTCACAAGGGTCTCGAAAGGCTCGAGGCTGACCACGCAAGTTTGCGTCACCAGCGCGCGCAAAACGCCGCTGACCGCGTATCTGTCCGGACCTTGTTTCCGGACATGGAAACCGGCCGCGAACGTTTGAACCGCGACGAGGCCGTAGGCGTCCGCGAGCGCGGCGCATTCGGTCTCATCGGCGCAAAGCCTTATGTCGAGACCGGTATCCGGCACGGTCTCGACGGCAAGCTGGCGTGAGAAACTTGCCGGTTCGGGCCTGGGTCCCTTGGTGCCGGGACCGGGCTTGCGGGATTTCGGACCGGGAACGGTGCTGGATGTCATCGCTGCCACCTATCGCGGATGATTGAAACATGTTCGCCGGCAGTTTGAAATATTTCGCGGATCATGATTGTTCTCAACCGCAAAGGACCCACATCAAGGTCGGTAAGCGTAGAAGTCCGCGGCCAATTTCGCTGCTTCCTTCTTGCCCCGTGCGATGCTTTCTTCCCCCTTTTCCTTCCCGCCCCACGTCGTGCTCTCCACCACCAGCGACCAGACCTCCTTGACGCCGACGAAGTTAAGCCAGAAGTTGAAGTAGCCTTTTTGATGGTCGAAATGGGAGGCGGGCGTCACCGAGTCCTGCGCGTAGATGCCTCCGCGTGCGTACACCACTAAGGGGCGGGGGGTCTTAAGCAAGGGACCATACTTCTTGCCATCAAAGGTGAAGAGCATGTTGCGCTGACTAGGGTCCAGACTCATTAAACCCACCATACGAGAGCGGCGACGATGCAGACAGAGGCCAGGAAGTTACGCGCCAGCCTGTCGTAGCGCGTGGCGATACGCCTGAAGTCTTTCAATCGGCCGAAGGCG
>Ga0185299_10006767_pt1 | contig 12083 bp, 9 predicted proteins | sample PaiPotPPA55metaG_FD_128002 | JGI IMG/M metagenome (GOLD analysis project Ga0185299, IMG submission 128002) | Iron sulfur acid spring bacterial and archeal communities from Banff, Canada, to study Microbial Dark Matter (Phase II) - Paint Pots PPA... ...
AATATCGCTTCCTTCTCTCCACTGGTGGTTCCTCTCCCGGAGAGTGTGCCCATCGCCACTGTGCCAATTCAAGGGGTCATTCAAACCGAGAAGGGCCTGTTGCAGGCACCCGATCGACCACAACGGTTTTTAGACCGTTGCGAGAGTGCTATAAGACTGCGAACAGGATGGGATGCGTCTGCCTGTGAAGCAGACGATAAGACTGAGTTCATTGCGATTCTTGGTGCCCTCTGCCGTGACTGCGTAGCGCGATTACGTCGTACAAGACCTCATGGACTGCCAAACACCGCGCAGGTCGTACAAGACGCCGCATATTGTGGGTTAGAAAAAAAAGGAGAAAACAATAAAGAATAAAACCATAAGCAGTCATGCCACGCGTTCAATTCGGAACCTCGTTCCGTCTAGCTTCACTCTTTGTTATCGGCTGCGACCTGAGAATCTCAGAAAGGTGAGTGCTGCAAGGGTTGCTCGTACGACTCTTCCGCGTTTGAACTTGCGTCATCCCTCCGAAACGGGGTGCGGGGAAGTGCTGCGACCAGCCGACGCGTATATTCGTGTCGCGGCAAATTGAAGATATTTTCCGGGGTGTCACACTCAACGATTTGACCCTCGAGCAGAATGCAGATTCGATGGCACAGTGCGGCCACAGACAAAAGGTCATGCGAGATATAGAGAATCGCAGTTCCCATTTCGGAATTCAGCCGCGCGAACAATTTCAGAATTTCCGATTGCGTGATCGGATCTAAGGCGCTGGTCGCCTCGTCAGCGAGCAGCAGTGCTGGCCGGTGAAGAATAGCCATAGCGATGCACACACGTTGCCCTTGCCCAACACTCAGCTGGGCAGGCCGCCTTCGAAGAAATTCATCATCGGTAGGTAGACTGACGTTCTCCAGCGCAGAATTTATGGCTTTTAATCCCTCAGACCGAGCGCCAGGTGCATGAGCCTTCCAGGCCTCTTTTAGCTGAGCGCCAATGCTTGCGGAAGGGTTCAACGCTGCCAGCGGACTCTGCAATACAATGCTCAGCCGGTTCCCAAGAAGTGCTCTGCGTTCTTTTTCGGACTGCTTCAAAATATCTCTGCCGAGAAATACGACTTCTCCAGTTACGACGCCACCCTTCAACCCAATGAGTCCCATAATTGAAAGGGCTAATGTGCTCTTGCCGGAGCCGCTTTGTCCGACCAATCCCAGTACTTCGCCGTGCTTCATTTCCAACGACACATTTTTCAGCGCTCCGGGTTTATTCCGGTAATCCACTGAGATATGGGCAGAGAGCAATCGTTCGTTCAATGTCACTGCTTCGTTCCGATTTCGCGGGAAGTATTAAGGCGCAGCGTATCGATATTCCAAAAAGCCTGAGGATTGAGCGCGACCGGAGAAGCGCCAACAACTTCCGAAGATACAGCGGACAGCGCGTTTTTATTCACCAGATAAATGAAGGGCTGTTGTTCAACCACAATCTCCTGGACGCGGTCAAATTTGGCCTTGCGCAGATTCTCGTTCGAAAGGGAAGCCTGTTCCCGCATCAACCGGTCGATCTCCGCTTCCCACGCGGTAGCAGGCGTTTTCTCGTTGGGGTTCCATTGATGGTTTTCGCCTGAGCTGAGCCATACAGTTAATTGACCGTTGGGGTCGAGATCGGTGTTCACGAGTCCCAGAAGACACGCGTCATAGTCGAATGTGCGGGTGATCCTTTCGATCAGGGACGGAAAATCCAAAGTCACAACCTTGATATTGATGCCGATCTCGGCCAGATCCTGCTGAATCATGGTCGCCATTTTTTCGCGTGCAGCATTCCCAGAATTGGTGATCAGAGTAAATTCAACTTTATTGCCGGTTGAATCTTGCAAATTTCCACCTTCGAGATGAAATCGCGCGCGCGTAAGTAGAGTCTGGGCACCCTTGGGATCGTGCTTGGGGACCGGAAGCGAAGAGTTGAACCAGAACTGATTGGATGGCGAGACGGGTCCAAAAGCCGGCGTAGCATAGCCATCAAATACTACTCTCGAAAGATCGGCGCGATTGATGGCCATCGAAACGGCTCGACGGAACTCCGTCAGTTGGAACCATTTCCGCTTGTAATCCTGTAGCGTGGATGTTGTGGTTTGGTTGAACCACATTTCCTCGCCGTCGAGCCCGGTGCCCGCGTTTCGGGCAACGGCCGGATTCTCTTTCTGAAGCCGTTCGAATTGCTCAGCGTCGACACGATTGATGAGCTGAAGTTCGCCGCGACGGAAGCGCATCAGTTCGATGTCGCGATTTCTTTGAATATCCAGGCGAATGATTTCAATGTACGGCAACGGATTTCCTTGGGCATCGTGTTTCCAATAGTTTGGATTGCGACGGAGAAGAACGTAAGAGCCTGCTTTGTATTCAGAAACATAATACGGTCCGAGAACACTCATCTCTTTCTTGGGAGACTTGGCGGACAGAATCGCCACCTGGTCGAATAGCCGCTCTAGTCCGGCGACCGGCGCTGGAAAACTAACCACTACAACGTCGGGAGAGGGAGTTTGCACGTCGATGCTGCCTGGTCCTGAGCGGAAAGCGTCGCCGGTGGCGGAATGCGTTTCAGGATCCATGAGCGAGCGCATGGTGTGGGCCACATCTTCCGAAGAGAAAGGGGTGCCATCGGAAAAGTAAATTCCTTTTCGCAATTGGAAGGTGATTGTTCGGCCGTCTTTCGAGACTTTCCACGACTCCGCCAGTCCCGGTTCGAGAGCCTGAGTTTGTCGATTCACACGAATCAACACACCGCCAGTCAAATAGCGAATGTTTTCTGAAGCCTCATCGTCGACGAGGATGGGATTGAAAGTCTTTGGCTCGCCATGCAGGCAAAAATGTAATTCCGATGGCTCTTCACTGCCACGAGTCGCGCTGCTGCAACCTAAAATAAACAAAAGAGCTGGGATTCGTAGATATCGCCACATTACGTGAGTTCCTCCGACGGTGGTAAGACGAGTTGAAAGCAGATCACGGTCAGCACAAGAAGGAAGAGCGGAACGAGTCGCCAAGGATTGGCGAACATTACGCTGAAATCCTCAGAGCCGCGCAGCAGGTTTCCCCACGACGGAAGTGGCTCCATGACCCCTAGACCGAGCATGCTCAGAGTTGCTTCCGTCAGGATAAAAAGCGGGATCGAAATCCAGAACTTCGCAAGAAGAATTGGCCGAAGGTGAGGAATAACCTGCCGAAAAAGCATTTGAGAATTGCTGTAACCAGTTGCTCGCGCCAGCAACAGATGGTCAGATTGGCGCAGATTGCGGGACGCCGCGCATACAAGACGGAGCGACGAAGGCCAACCGAGGAGGCCGAGGGTGACGAACGTGGCTACTACTGATAGAACCGGCGATACATCCAGCGGCAAGAAAGCGCGCAACGCAATAAGCACGAAAAGTAGCGGCAGCGACATGGACAAGTCAGCGGTCGCGAGGATCAGCGTTTCGAGCCAGCCCCCGCGTAGGCCCGCAACTCCGCCCAAAACAGCCGCTATAGCGGTAGCCAAGAGTGCTGCCGCAGGTGCCAGCAACAACGAAACGCGAGTTCCATAAATGACGCGGGCGAAGAAATCCCTTCCCAGTCCGTCTGTGCCTAGCCAATGCATCGAAGATGGCGCCGCATTGGGAAACTCGCGGAATTGCAAAGCGTAAGGGTAATGCGTGAACCCTTCTGCAAACAAACCGACAGCAAACACAGTTCCCAGGATGCCGCAACAAATTGTGCGAAACACACGCTGCGTCATCCCAGCCTCCTCTTTTGAGTTGCATCGGCGACAAAATTGACTCCGACGGTCACGAGAGTCACAAACAGAGTAATGCTCGTGAGCAGAGGCAAGTCCCGATTTAGAGCGGCCTGCCAAGCCAATTGACCCACCCCCGAAGAATCTGACAGCGCCTCCAATGGAATGGCCGCGCCAAATGCCATACTCGAGGAGACTCCAAGAAGAGCCACGAGCATGGGCCACACAGACGGGACTACATAGCGAACCAGAATACGATTCCGGGTTAGGCCACGGGCCTGGGCCGCAAACACGAACGGCTGTGCATGTGCCTGAGCCAGCAAGTTCTGCTGATAACGGAAAAGTTTCGGAAACGTGACTATCGCAATTCCCAGGAAGACCGGAGCGCGCAAAACAACGAACACAAGAGCAATAACCGCTGTGGGCAATGCGATGAGAAGTCCGGTTAGCGCTGTCGCCGAGTGACCCAGTATCCAGCTTGGAAAGCGAATCGTCAGCAACGCGAGGCCCGAGGCTGCGATCCACGCCGTGAGCAGGCCTAAAGAAACGGTTTTTGCCGTTAACGGAGCGCGTTCTTTCAACAGCTCCATGACGGGCCGCCGCAGAAAGACGGAAGTGCCCAGATCCCCGTGCAACAGGCTTCTTAGATAATGGTCGTAATAAGAGATAAGACTCTCGCCCGATCCATATTCGCTACGAATCGCGTCCCGGGATACCTGAGAAAGCCCAGGATTAAGTTCCCGCTCGTCCATTCCGTATCCAGGCGCAAAGCGGATCATCGTGGCGCACAGTAGTGCTCCAACGATCGCGAGCGCCGTTAACAGAGCGAATTTCTGACCGAGTTTTCGTATCCAATGAATCATGTTTTCAACCAAAGATCTGATGACCGATAAAAGACCCGCATACGTTGACTACGCCAGTTGTAACTGCCCTTTTGCTCTGTAATGGCCTTCCTTGCATTCGTACATCGCCCGATCTGCTTCGGAGAGAAGATCCTCTGGTGTCAGACCATCCTCCGGGTGCAATGCCGTGCCCACACTTGCGGAAACGACCCTCTTGCCGCAGACCGTTTCCCCTGCTTCCTCGACGGCGGCCTCCAGCCTAATCTGAAATTCTTTGGCAGAAATCGCATCGAAGTCGGGAAGGACTAGAACAAACTCGTCACCACCCAGACGGCCTACGAGATCGCTTTCACGGCAGATCTCGCGAAGGTCCTTGGCTATCCTCTGCAACAGTTTGTTGCCGACAAGATGGCCGAAGTTATCGTTTACGGTCTTGAATCCGTTCAGGTCACACATCAAAACCGCCAGGGATCGTCCGCTGCGCTTACAACGGGCCAGTTCATTTTCCAAGTGCGCGCAAATGGACCGAGCGTTAGGCAAACCGGTGAGAAAATCTGTACTCGCCGAATCCTCGGCACTCTCGAATCGCAACGCATTTTCCACAGACAGACCCAGTTTCGAACTGCCAGCCAATAACATGCGTAGTTGGTCGGTCTTAAATGCCTGGTTCTCCCTGCGGTACAGCGAAAGTACGCCGGCGACTCCATCCCGCCCCTGCAATGGAATGGAAAGCGCCGACCTCAAGACCGAGACGCGAGTGGGATCTTCAAGGTATTTGGATTCAGCCGCGGGATCGCCATTGATAATAGGTTTTTCGTGTTGCGCCACCCACCCAGCGATACCCTGACCCAACGGGATCTCGAGCGACCGAAACAGTTCGTAGTCTGTGCCATGCACGTAACGAGGAATCAGTTTGCCCTGGTCGCATATGTAGAAAACGATCAGGTCATGCGGGATCATTTCTTTCAGGCGAATTGCGACCACCGACAACGTCTCGCGCAAGCTCAGAGAGTTTCCAAGCGTCTGGGCCAGTTCAAAAAGCAGCTGCGCTTCCTGCCGAGCGGAAACAATTGACGCCAGAAAAGATGTGGTGCGAACTTCCGCGGCGTTAGGCACATCTCCAAATCCCGTTGATGGGGCGATGCTTCTATTTATTTTTGAGATTACTTCCGGAACGCCCGTCGTACTGCTGGAGACAGGAGGCACTTGCTCCATTTCGCGGTATCTCTTCTCAATCGCAGCCACGACACGTGGATCGAAACTGGTTCCAGCTTCGGAAACAACATGTTTCATGGCGTCGTCGGCGGACATTGCGCGACGGTAGGGGCGTTCCGATGTCAATGCATCAAAACAATCCACCACCGACAGGATCCTTGCTCCCATTGGAATCGCGTCACCTCTTAAGCCCTCCGGGTATCCTTGTCCATTCCATTTCTCGTGGTGCGACCGCACAATGGGGGTAACCGGGTAAGGAAACCGAACACGGTCGAGTATTTCTGCTCCTACTGTCGGGTGAATTTTCATTTTTTCGAATTCTTCAGCGGTCAGACGACCAGGCTTTGCGAGAATTTGTTCCGGGACGGCGAGCTTTCCGATGTCATGCAGCAATGCGGCGGCGCGTAATGCCTCCAGCTCCGCCTCGCTAAGACCGAGGTCGTGGCCGAGCTGCATTGCATACGCTTGAACCCGTCTCAAATGGTCGTGGGTGTTGTGGTCCTTCGCCTCGATCGCCAGAGACAACGCCTCAATGGTTCGAAGGTGCAGGTCTGCAATTTCCTCGGTATGTTTTTTCTCGGCGATCAAACGATCCAAGTAGCCACGATACGAGCGATAGATCCAATAAACGATGGGCATCACTAGAATGGCGAATTGCCATCCCATCGCATGGTTGATCAGGCTGACTCCGCCGGCTACTAAAGCTCCCAACAGATAGTATGGAAATGACCACAAATAACATTCGCGCCAAACCGAGATCGGGTTGCGACCTTCCGTCATGGCGATGATGCCCGAAACCGACAACGTATTAATCATGAAGTAGGTTGTGGACGCGGCAGCCAGTAAGAAAGGCCAGCGAAGTCCGTGCTGGTAGGCGAAGGTGCTGTGAAAAACTAGATTTGCGGCAGTAATCGAAATTGAGAGATTCGCAAAATTGAATAGAATCTGAATCGCTCGAGGTCTTGGCTTCGATTGCCAAAAGGACTGCGCCAGACCTCCGAAACAGCCCATGAGTAATGTCTCAGCGTAGGTCAGGTCCAGGATTCCGACCAGAATGAATAAGAAATTGGCGGACATCGTCGCTTCAATGCCCGGAAGACGAACCTTAAGTAGCGACGCAAATAACGCCACCCCAAAAAAACATGCAAAACGGAAAACATTCTCTGAATGCCAATGAAGCATTGCGTACGGCAATAATGGAAGTCCGACGAATAATTGAAGGAGAATAAACGAGACAGCAAGCCCGTCTAATTTTTCGCCTTGCTTACCTGGTATTTTCCACAGATCTTGATACCAGTTCGGTCCGAAAGTAAAAACTGCCCCGAATGAACGATACCGACGGGGACGTCGTCTGCCGGCTGTCCCTTCATGGTGCCGCGCAGGAGCGAACCGGTCCGGCCCAATTTTGATGGCATCTTCCGACATTATTCCTTCATCGCAAACGGATTCGTCCTAACACCAATAGTGTGTGAGCCATGGGGTTTAACGCCTATAGTACGACCGCTGTGATTTGTCCGAATGTGAACTCCCCGCAAAGACACAAAAACACTGGTGCTTCTGGTCACGAAGTCCGCCGGTTGAAACTGACTGTACGTTGGTACTAGGCCCCTCCCCCTCCTGTACCATCGACCGTTATTTGCTGTGGGTTCTATAACAATTACAGATTGCGACGACGACTTTTGCGTCAGGCTCGCCCCAGGAACGCTTCGACAGGAGAGACACAGCAAAATGGCACTCAACTCAAGTGATCGGTCCGAAAAGGCCAATAGCGGCGTTCTTAGGACCACAACCTGGGGCACCCTCATTGCCCTTTCCCTCGTCCTCACCGTATTCGGATTCAACGGACATCGCTCCGAGGATGGCGGAAACCCCACAAATTTCGGGGGTAATCGATCCGCAGCGCAACCGCTGGCTCATAACGTTGCCATACCAGCGCGCGAACACAGTTTTCTGGCGAGTGCCGTAAGCCAGGTCGAGAAGCTCAATCCTTTTTCCAAGTCCCACGGGAGCATTGTGCCGCCCGCCCCGGGTTCTCTCCTAAATGAAGGCCAGACTGTTGTTGCGACATATGCTACGTCTTCTTTGCAGCCCTCTAACGCCAAGCGAGAATCTGGACCTGGACCTGGATCCGTGCCTTCTCAGGCCGCACAGGATGCTCCAGCGCTAATCGCCGCGAAACTCGCTCCGGAACTTCAAGGCATGGATTCCCAGAAGTCCGTAGACGTGATTGTGCAGTTCAAGAATTCCCCGTCGGACCTGACGGCGGAGGGCGCCACGACGAAAGACAGTCTGCCCTTGATTCACGCGCAACTGGTGAACGTCAAAGGCGCCAGTCTGACCAATCTGGCCTCTCGCTCCGACGTTCTGTACATCTCACCGAACCGGCCGGTACACGGCGCGCTCGATAAAGTGGTTACCGCGGTCAATGATGACTTGGCGTATGCCAACGGATGGGATGGCACGGGCATCGGGATTGCCGTCATCGATAGTGGCGTTAGTTACGATAACGACCTGAAGTCCGATAACAATACCTACCCTTCGCGAATCGTATACAGCAACAGCTACGTGCAAAATGACTCCAGCACTGGTGACGCCTATGGCCACGGCACCCACGTGGCTGGAATCATCAGTGGGAATGGCTACGATTCAACTTCCGCCAACTATCCAGCCAACTATCGTGGCATCGCCCCGGAATCACACATCATCAATCTCCGCGTGTTGGATTCGACTGGTGCCGGGACCGATAGCCAGGTTATATCCGCCATCCAGAAAGCGATCTCCCTCAAAGACACCTATAATATCCGCGTTATTAACCTCTCGCTGGCCCGCGGTGTGTACGAAAGCTATACGCTAGATCCGTTGTGCCAGGCGGTGGAGTCGGCATGGAATGCGGGAATTGTTGTGGTCGTGTCTGCTGGCAACATGGGTCAATACAACGACGCTGGCACCAGCGGATATGCCACCATCGGCGCTCCCGGCAACGATCCCTATGTGATTACCGTTGGTGCTACTAATACCCACGGCACAGGCTTGCAAACTTCCCAGACGATGACCAGCTACAGCTCAAAGGGTCCGACATCCTTTGATCACATTGTTAAACCGGACCTTGTCGCCCCCGGTAATCGGGTGATCTCGCACATAGCGGGCTCCAACAATACGCTCGTCACTGCGCATTCGGGATTGGCCGTCTATCCCTGCAGTAATTGGGGGAACAATTGCGGCCCGCAATATGGCAACGCCCGGTATATGCGTTTGAGCGGCACCAGCATGGCTAGCCCAGTTGTCAGCGGAGTCGCGGCTCTCCTCATTCAGCAAACGCCCTCAATCACACCTGATCAGGTCAAAGCTCGCTTGATGAAAACTGCTTGGAAGGGCTTCTCTTCGAGCACCACCGCCACCGACATTTCAACAGGCATACCATACAGCATCACACAAGATATTTTTACCGTCGGATCAGGCTCCGTGGACGCTGCCGCTGCCCTCGCCAATACCGATCTCGCCCCCGCAACCCCGGGCGCGGCAAAATCACCCACGGCAGTGTATGACCCGGTGGCCAATACTGTCTCCATCGTTGGCGACTCCACGACCGTTTGGGGCAACTCGGTTGTTTGGGGTAACTCTGTGGTTTGGGGTAACTCTGTGGTTTGGGGTAACTCCGTAGTTTGGGGTAACTCCGTAGTTTGGGGTAACTCCGTGGTCTGGGGTAACTCGGTAGTCTGGGGCAACTCAGTGGTTTGGGGTAACTCAGTGGTTTGGGGTAACTCAGTGGTTTGGGGTAACTCCGGCTCAGAAGACTCCGAATAGCCGGAGGCCCCCCGATCATTATCGATGCGTGATCGATGCGTGGCTTTTTGAAAAAACTGATGTCTAATGAATAGCTGAAGCGCACATCGAGTTGGTTGGATGTTCAATTAGGCCCAAAGTAGAATTCATTCGAGAATGGATTCAAATGAAACTTACGGAGATCTCACGGTTAAGGTCATACCGAGAACGGTGGCGTCCAAATTGGTAGTCCGAAGAAATTTATTTGGCACTACTACTTCTCGCGTTTTTTTGACGTTCACAAGGTGATGCGAGCATTGTTAACGAGCAGACGCGAAATCTGAAGCTGGCGCAAAAGTTCGTCTGGCAACTCCACAATTAAGATGACCGCAGACATCTACACGCGTACTTCTGCGGAAGCGGAACGCGACGCTGCATTCGCTCTAGAATGGGCGATCTACGGCGATTTGTTTGTTCCCAGTTATTCCCGATATCGAGAACAGGGACAGCTCTCACAACTCGCGTTGTCATACGGATTGGCCGGTCGACTCATGCTCGCAATCATGCCGTGCCTGTCCAATGCCGCCACATATTCCGGGCTCGCATATTGAAGCCCGCGATCCGAATGGTGCACCAAACCTGCTCGCGGCTGTCGATCTGCGACAGCACGCTCCAGCGCAGCCACCGTGAGGTGGCTACTCATCATCGTTCGATCCACAGCCCACCCTACAACCTTGCGAGAGAAACCATCCAGGATCACCGCTAAGTACACAAACTCGCCTTTCAAGCGAATGTAGGTGAGGTCTGCCACCCAGAGCTGGTTGATACCCGTCAGCGTCATGCGACTTGCTAAGTTGAGGTGCACCTCGCACTTATGTTTCGAATTCGTCGTGACCACGAACCGTTTCGGTTGAATGGCTAGCAAATTATCGTCCCGCATCATCCGGGCCACCTTTTTGCGGTTCACCTGCACGCCTCGACGGCGTAGTTCTGCGGTGATCCGCCGATAGCCGTAGCGACGACGATGTTCCAGAGCGATCTGTTGAATCAATGACCGCACTTCCGTCTCTTCCTCTGCCGGTTCCCGTTGCCGCAACGACCGGTAGAAACCTCTCCGACTCACCGCTACCAACTGACACAGGTGCTCGATGCTTAGCCTGCCTGGCAATGGCATCAGTTCTTGGATGTGTTCGTAGATGTCTTCCCGCCAGAGCCGCTGCTGCGCTGGCGTCGAGCCTCTACTCTTTGCAAGGCACCCTTCAAAAAATCCACCTCCATCGCCTTCTCGGCGAGCAAGCGCTTTAGCTGGAGGATTTCTTTTCGCTGGGCTGATGCATGGGTGCTCGGGCGCGACGCTTCTTCGCCAGGCTCAACTGCCTCGAGTTTAGTACGCCACTTGTAGAGGCATCGTCGGGTAACCCCGAGTTCCTTGGCAAGATCATCGACGCCTTCGCAGGTCTTCATCCGCTCTACGGCCGCGCGCTGAAACTTCCGGGAATATCGCTTCCTTCTCTCCACTGGTGGTTCCTCTCCCGGAGAGTGTGCCCATCGCCACTGTGCCAATTCAAGGGGTCATTCCAAACGAAACTCGCCGGAATTGGATGTCCCGCACTCAGCTCGCTTCAATTCCGGCGATCTCGCATTTCAGGAAATCATCACGTCAAGAACCTACGCGACCCCATTAATTAATACAAGCGCGTTTGTGAGCTTTCAGCTGGCGGGCAAGTGTGGTCATTGGATTGAGATGCCCGTACGCGAACTCCTAGAAATGCAATCTTCATTTGCCCTCTTGATCGGATAATGAGCGGCGACTCATGGTGGGCCGTCGAGATAAACGTCCGCTGCGAAGACGTTACTCATCGATGGGCGGCCCAACAATGCCTGATCCGAATGGTTCGACCACAGTAGATAGCTCTTCTAGCGACAAGCCGACAAGCTTGGGGTAGAGCTCTTCTACTCCACCTGGTGCAAAGAAGGTCGACATGCGGATCGGAGCGTTCGAACGATTCCTCCACGCGTGATGTGCGCCGGCTGGGATAACCACAATTGAGCCGACGGAGGCATTGAAAACATCGCCGTCGATGCTGAAGGTCACAGTCCCTTCAAGGATGTGAAAAATTTCATCTTCCGCATGGAAGTGCATGGGTGTTGCTGTGCCTGGCGCCGCGATATTTTCCATAATTGCATAGCGGCCATTCACCTGTGTTCCGTGAACCCGAATACACAATTTTTCTCCGGGGATTGCCTCAAACCATTTGATGCTGTCATGGTGACTGACAATAGGTGTGCTTTGTTCGGGTGTGTGATCAGATCCAAACCCCGCGCCGAACTTGTGGGGATCATTCATCAGAATTTCTCCTTCATGGAGTGGACTTTTCGTTTTCTTACTTGGGATTGAGACACTTCAGCTAGCATCTTTATTCCTTCACGCCGAGCTTTCATTCCTCCTTAGAAAAGGCGGTTTCGGCCAGGCATACCCCGTCAAGCGTCGCGAGATCGTCATACGCGGGATCGAGCATAAGCGCG
>Ga0185299_10006771_pt1 | contig 12074 bp, 8 predicted proteins | sample PaiPotPPA55metaG_FD_128002 | JGI IMG/M metagenome (GOLD analysis project Ga0185299, IMG submission 128002) | Iron sulfur acid spring bacterial and archeal communities from Banff, Canada, to study Microbial Dark Matter (Phase II) - Paint Pots PPA... ...
GCTCTTGACCATCTCATTGAAGGCCACACCTAAGCGATGGCGCTGTCCCAGACCGACCCAGCAGATGCGCGCCGGCAATCCTTGGAAATGAATCTGCGAGCGCGCCATGTCGAGCCAGTGATGCAGATGCGGATCGTCGGGGATCAGCTCTTTGACTTTTGCGTCGGTCTTGTAGATGTCTTCGGGATCTCCGGAGAGCGCGACCCAGCGGAACGGACCGATACCGCGGCAGAACAGCGGGCGAATATATGCCGGCACGAAGCCGGGGAAATCGAAGGCCTGGGTGACGCCCGCATCGAGCGCGACCTGCCTGATGTTGTTGCCATAGTCGAATACCGGCAGCCCCATGCGCTGGAAGCGCAGCATGTACTCGACATGCCGAGCCATGGTCCGAGTCGCGGCCGCGGCGGTGCCGGCCGGATCGCTCGCCCGCCGCTCGTCCCATTGCTCCACCGTCCAACCCTGCGGCAGGTACCCGTTGACCGGGTCGTGAGCGGAGGTTTGATCGGTCAGGGCATCCGGGCGAATGCCGCGCTCGAGCATGGTGTGCAGCACGTCGACGATATTGCCGAGGAGCGCGACCGATATCGGCTTGGCATTTTTCTTGGCGGTCTCGAACAAGGCGAGCGCCTCGTCGAGCGAGTGCGCTTGGGCATCCACATAGCCGGTTTCCAGGCGTTTGGCGATGCGGCTCTGGCGGCATTCCACCGCCAGCATGTTGAATCCCGCCATGGTGGCCGCCAAGGGCTGCGCTCCGCCCATGCCGCCGAGACCGGCCGTGAGTATCCACTTGCCGCTGACCTGGTCGTCGAAATGGCGCCGGCCCATTTCGGCGAAGGTTTCGTAGGTGCCTTGTACGATGCCCTGGCTGCCGATATAGATCCACGAGCCGGCGGTCATCTGGCCGTACATGGCGAGACCCTTGCGGTCGAGCTCGTTGAAGTGTTCCCAAGTCGCCCAGTGGGGGACCAGATTGGAGTTGGCGATGAGTACGCGCGGCGCGTCCGCATGCGTCGGGAATACGCCCACGGGCTTGCCGGACTGCACCAGCAAGGTTTCCTCTTCGGTCAGCGTTTTCAGCGTTTCCACGATTCGGTCGTAGCAATTCCAATCGCGCGCGGCGCGCCCGATGCCGCCGTACACCACGAGCTCTGCAGGGTTCTCGGCCACTTCAGGGTCCAAGTTGTTCATCAGCATGCGCAGCGGCGCTTCGGTCATCCAGGTGCGTGCACTCAATGTGCCGCCGCGCGCGGCGCGGATATTGCGGGGCTTCAAGGGAGCGAGCATGGTGGCATCCTTGGGGGCGAAGCGCCCCAATTGAGGGGCGCGAACGCCCCGGCGTTAAGGGCGGAAGCGCCCCGACATTTCATACCGAGAACCGGGGTAGTAGAGACGGGCCACCGAGGCAATGGCGCCGGCGGTCCAGGTGCGTCGAATCATCAGCAGACAGGGCTCGTCGCGCTTCATGACCAGGAGCTTGCGGGTGCGTTCGTCCGGCATCACGGCGCGCAGCACGTGTTCGGCCTCCTGCAGCGGCGCGATTTTTATCAAGTAGTCGTAAGGAGTGGTGGTGCTGAAATCCATCTTCAGGTAACCGGGCGCGACCTTGGGCAATACATAACGGTCTTCGAGCTGCACGGGACGATCGTTCTCGAAGTGCACGATCACCGAACAATATAGCTCACTGCGCGGCGCAACCCCAAAGTCCCGCGCCAGATCCGCCACGGCGCGAACCCGCTCGAGGGAGACGATTTCGGCGCGGTGCACATGGCCTCTGGTGCGGATCTCATCGGCGATGCTGCGGATCTCGAGCGGATGCGTGTGTGCATGTTGATCCGCCACGAAGCTGCCGACTCCGGCCACCCGCACCAGCACGCCTTCATCGCTCAATTCCCGGAGGGCGCGGTTCGCCGTCATCCGCGACACGCCGAAGGATTTCACGATGTCGTTCTCGGATGGCACACGGGTGGAGGTGCCCCACTTGCCGGAGCCGATGTTGTCCAAAATGTGCCGCTTCACCTGCAAGTAGAGCGGCTGCAGCGAACCATTGGATTTGGCCATGCGCGGAGTCTAAGCTGTATAGACAGGTATGGTCAACTATCTCTTTTCAGGCCGCGAATCACCGAGCGCGGCAAGCTTTCTAGGAGGCGGCAAACCCGTTCATCAAGGCGGCGAAGCGCCCGCGCAGGTCCTGTTCGGCTGCGTGCCGCCCATCCTGAATGACCCACCGGCCCGCGGCCATGACATCGCGGATGGCCGCGCTTGCGCCCGCAAACAGCAAATGGTCCAACGCGGTCTGCGCCGTCGCGCCCACCATGGAAGGATGCGCGGCATCCAGCACCAGCCAGTCGGCCCGGCGGCCGACGGCGATGGCGCCCGCGGGCTGGCCGATGGCCTGCGCGCCGTGTTGCGCGGCATCGCGCCAGAGACGGGTGCCCACGTGCGGCTCTGTGTCCGCGGCGAGTACCGCGCGCCCCTTCTTGCGGAGCCGTTGTTGGTATTCCATCCAGCGCAGTTCCTCGGCGGGACTTACCGTGGCCTGACTGTCGGAGCCCACGCAGAGACATCCGCCCGCTTTGAGAAAACGGGTGGTGTCGAAGAACCCGTCGCCGAGATTGGCTTCGGTGCTGATGGAGACACAGACGATCGCGGCGGCGGCGGCGATGCCCTTGAGTTCGTCCGCGGTTGCATGGGTGGCATGCACCAGGCACCAGTGCGGGGTGAGCAATCCTGAGTCCAGCAAGAGCTCGATGGGCCGCCGTCCGGTTTCCTGCGTGCAGGCCTTCACTTCGCGCAGTTGCTCGGCAACGTGTATGTGCACCGGCAGCGCGGCATCGAGGCCGCGGAGCTGCAGCACCGCTTCGCGGAGATGGTCGAGCGGCACGGCGCGCAGGCTGTGAAATGCGGCTCCGGTGCGGGTCCTGGAGTTGGGGCGCCGATCGCTGAGCCGCTGCTCAATCGCGCGCAGGAATACATCCGTGTCCATGGCGAAGCGCGCCTGCTCGCGTTTCAGCGGCTTGCCGCCGAAGTCACTGGTCTGGTACAGCGTCGGTAGAAAGGTGAGGCCGATGCCAGCAATTTCGGCGGCGTTGTCGATGGCTTCCCACAGGCCGTTCGTGCCGGGATACGGAGCGCCATTCTTCTGGCGGTGCAGATAATGGAATTCAGCGACGGAGGTGTAGCCCGCCTTGAGCATTTCCACGAACAATTGCGTCGCCAGGATTTGCAATTCTTCGGGCTCGATCCGATTGGCGAGCTGGTACATGGCCTGGCGCCAGGTCCAGAAACTGTCGCGCGCCGAGAGCCGGTATTCGGTGTTTCCGACCATGGCGCGCTGGAAGGCGTGGCTGTGCGCGTTCGGCATGCCGGGGATGGCAATTCCGGGCACTCGCTCTGCGCCGGGGGTCGACGTGCCGCTCTCGACGTGGGTGATGATCCCATCGTCCGCGACGGTGACGGTGCACTCGCGGGCCCAGCCTTGCGGGAGCAGGGCGGATTCCAGTTGGTATTGTTTCATCTTGACTGTAGCTGCGTGGAGGGCCTAGCTTGACGGATCGTTCGTGCAACGGCAATTGCGGCAATCGGCGGGTCAATCAAGTGCAGAATTTTCCGGACGGGGATTGGGACAGGGTTTGGATCGGCGCCGACATCGCCACCATGACCGCGGGCGGCGAACCCTATGGCAGCGTCAAGGGCGCTGCGCTCGCCGTCAAAGGTGATCGCATTGCGTGGATCGGTGCTGCCGGCGCCGCGCGGGAAAGGGCTGCGGCGCGGAGAGTGCCGGTGCAGGAAGTCGGCGGCTTCTGGATGACGCCGGGGCTTATCGATTGCCACACACACTTGATTTTCGGCGGCAACCGGGTGGCGGAGTTCGAGCAACGGCTTTGCGGGGTCTCCTACGAGGAGATCGCGCGGGCCGGCGGCGGCATTCAATCGACGGTACGGGCTACGCGCGAGGCGACACCTGAGTCGCTGCGTGCGTCTGCAGCGGTGCGGGCCCGGCGGTTGATGTCCGAGGGAGTCACCACCATCGAGGTCAAATCCGGCTACGGGCTGGAGCTTGCGACCGAGAAGCGCCTGCTCGAAGTGGCGCGCGATCTGGCGGACGAGCTGCCGGTGTCCATCAAGACCACGTACCTGGGCCTGCATGCGCTGCCGCCGGAGTTTCGCGCCGATCCCGGGCGCTTCGTGGACTTGGTCAGCGGGCCCTGGCTCGAGACCCTTGCTGCCGCTGGGATGGTGGATGCGGTGGATGCGTTCTGCGAGAACATTGCGTTCACCCTGGCGGAGACCGAGCAATTCCTGCGCGCTGCGGAGAGTCTGGGCTTGCCGGCTCATGTGCACGCCGGTCAATTGAGCGACATGGGCGCAGCTGAGTTGGCCGCGCGCCATGGCGCGCTGTCGGCGGATCACTTGGAGTATGTGAGCCGGGAGGGAGCGGCTGCGCTCGCTGCCGCCGGCACGGTGGCGGTGTTATTGCCGGGGGCTTATTACACGCTGCGTCAGCGGCAGCCGCCTCCGGTCGCACTGCTGCGTGAAGCGGGCGTGCCCATTGCCGTTGCCACGGATTGCAATCCGGGCACTTCTCCGTGCACATCGATACTGCTGGTGCTCAACATGGCCTGCACGCTGTTCGGTCTGACGCCTGAGGAAGCCTTGAGCGGCGTCACGAGGCAGGCTGCGCGGGCGCTCGGCCTGCGCGATGAGGCGGGCACACTCGAAGTGGGCAAGCGCGCGGATTTTGCGCTGTGGCAAATCGAAAGACCCGCCGAACTCTGCTATGGCCTGGGTGCAAACCCCTGCGTGGGGGTGGTGCAGGGCGGGAAGATGCGGCCGTCATGAGCGGCTTCGCCACCGCGCCGCGGCTCGTTGAAATCCGCTGGGCGGGATGACTCGGCGCCCTTCCTGCCGACCTCAAAATTTCAGCGACGCCGAGACACCGATGGTGCGCGGCGTGAGCGTGTAGCCGCGATTCACCGACTGTAAGTTGGGTCTCTGGATGATTGTCTGCTCGTTGCGAAGATTCTTTGCAAACAATGAGAACTCCCAGGCATCGTAATCGATGCCGGCCGTGAGGCCCAAAATATTGTACGCCGGCCTGCGGTAATCCGGATCCATCTTGAGCACCGTGCCGTGGCTGGTACCGGTCCAATTCCAGTCGGTGGTGGCGAAACCTTTGAGCCCACGCCCAAGCGGGATGTCGTACTGGGTGGAGAAATCCGCGCTCCACTGGGGCGCGTTCGGAATGGCATCGCCTTTCTGAATGTGCAGCGACGGCTGATCCGAGGTGAGCGTGGCGTGAGTGTAGCCCGCCGCGAGACCCAGGGTGAGATTCGAGACGGGTTTGAATTTGACCTCTGTTTCGGTGCCGACGCTGAGGCCGGAACCCACATTGTCGTTGAAGTCGAAACCGCAGGTCGGCAGGTTGATGTCTTCCTGGATGTTCTTCCAATGGATGTAGAAAACATCTCCCGTCACCGACAGACGCCCGTCGAGCAGCCGGGATTTGACGCCGCCCTCGTAGTTCCACAGCGAATCCGCGCTATAGCTGTCCGGCGCCTTGGTGAGGCCGATGGCCGCCAGATCCGATCCGCAAACCGTAACGGGAACGGGACGATTCGGTCCGCCGAGCCGCGTGCCCTTGCTGATGGTCAGGTAGGTCGATACGTTGTCGTCGATATCATAAGTCGCCGCGATTTTGGGAGTGGTGGCGCTGCCATGCATGGTCTCTTCCGAGGTCACGGGGGCCGAGGCCGACAACCCGTTGTTGATGAAGCCATCGCCGACCCGGTTCAGCGACACCCGCGATTTGATGTAGCGAAACCCCGCGGTCACGCGCAGCGCGCCGGAGAAGTTGTAGGTGAGCTCACCGAAGGGCGCGTATTGATCTTCGTCGTAGAACTTGTGCTGCAGGTAGAGGAAGTCCTTGGGGAACGGTCCGCCGAACACGGCATTGAGGATGGGGGTGCCGTAAAGGCTCGCGATGGTATTGGTGATTCCCGGGGCGTCCTCGTAGTCCAAGGAATCGATCTTCTGGTGCGAATAAAAGGCGCCCGCGATCCAGGTGAAGGCGCCCTGACCCGGCACATAGGGTTTGGAGGCCACGCGCACTTCCTGGGAAATTTGCTTGGTGCTCACCGTGTAGTGCACCGGCGATGGCACGTTGCCGACCAGGTATCCGTCCAGATTGCCGTCGAGACCGGTGATGGGACCGGGCGCGCCGGTGACGGGATTGCTCGCGGCCTGATCGAGATAAGCAGAGCCGAGAAAACCGCTGTTGTACTGGGTCCCATCCACGGTTCGAACGAATCGCCGGTGGAAGTAACTCGTGACCGACGTGAGGTTTCCCCAATCCATGTCGTAGCCCGCGGTCACGCTGGGAACCACGATGGTCTCCTTGCCGCCTTCTTGAACCCGCTTCTGCTGTGACAGCGGGTCCGGCAGCCCGATATCCACGACATTCAGATCGTCGCTTCGATCGTATTGATAAAAGACGGCCGGCCTGATGCTCAATCCCTCGACGGGCCGCCAATCCAGGGCGATGCGGGCCGCCGTATTGGCATTGCCGTTCACTCCGCGCGCCAGAAGTTGGCCGGTGTCCGGGGAATAGTGGTCGATGTAGCCGCTGTCATGCGTGGTGGATACGCCGATGCGGACTCCCAGCCGATCGGCAATGAGCGGTATGTTGATGACGCCCCGCTCGGAGTAATTGACGCCGCCGTGCTTGGTGCCCGACACATCCGAATATGCCGTCCCGCCGGTTTGCGACAGATCGACCGGATTGGAGATGTAGCGGATGGTGCCGCCCATGGAACTCGCCCCGTACAGGGTACCCTGCGGGCCGCGCAACACTTCGACGCGCTGCACGTCGAAGAAGCTCGGCTCGGCCTGCCCCTGCGTGTCCAGGTTGCGCACGGTCATCGGCACATCGTCGAGATACACGGACACGGTCGACGACCCGGCAGTGGAACTGATGCCGCGCAGCTCGATATTCTGATTGCCCGGACCGCCTTGCGACGTGAAGGACAGGTTCGGAACCGATCGCGTCAGATCGGCGAGCTCGACCATGTGCAGGGACTCGATTTGCGCGGCCGAGATCACCGAGATGCTGGCCGGAACCCTGCGCACGTCCTCGGTCACTTTTTGCGACGTCACGAGAACTTCCTCGAGTTGTTGATCGTCCTGCGCGTTTCCGGAGGCCGGCGATCGGCCGGTCGAGGCGCTGGTTTGCGCGACGGCCGAGCCGGCGCCTCCGAGAACGAGCATGAGCGCGGTGCCTGTCAGAGCGAATGTTTGCCGCAATGTAGTCTCCCTTAAGTCCACAGCAGTGGAAGTGCATGCCGCTTTTGATTTCAGCCGTTCGCGTTTTGCTGCCGCACGCGCGGTTCACATGCAACTCGAATATATCCGGAATTTTGTCTTGTTGTCTAGACAAGTCCGGACAAGTATCCGCCAACCTCGGTCGATGCTGGGCACAGAAACGCAACGCTCCAATTTGGTGAGGGTCCGCACAGGGAGTTGCACGATTTTCGAGCAACGTCGTGCACGGCACCTGTCTAGACAACACTGTACAACAATTTCGGATTCGCGTACTGTCTGACGCTCGACTATTGGCGAGGGTGACATGCCGCAAGTTCCGCTGACCGTCCTTGATCTGTGCCGGCCCGACATCAAGTCGCTGCCGATCTACAACGCCGGGATTTCCGAAAGCGCCGCGCGGGCCAAGTACTCGCTGTCGCGGGTGACGAAGCTCGCCAGCAACGAGAATCCATTTGGAGCGAGTCCGGCCGCGCTCGACGCCCTGCGGCATTCCGCCGGCCAGATTTGCCGTTATCCCGATCCGGAGTGCACGGCGCTGCGTGAGGAGATTCACCGGCGTACCGGTGTGCCCGCGGCCCGGATCTTATTCGGCAACGGATCGGAAAACATCATTGAATTGCTGTGTCAGGCCTTGTTGGCGCCGGGCGACCGCGTCGTCACGCTGGCGCCGTCCTTCGGGCTGCACGAGATATTCCCGCTCATGATGGGCGCCACGGTGGATAAGGTTCCCGTGAACGGCGTCCTGCAGCACGACCTTGCTGCGTGGCGGGACGCGCTGTCCCGGCCCGCGAAGCTGGTCATGTTCAGCACCCCGTCGAATCCCGCCGGGTGCGTGTTGAGCACCGCGCAACTCCAAGAGATCGTCGATGCAGCCCCGCGCGACGCCGTGCTGGTGGTGGATGAGGCCTACCACGAATATGCCGGAACGTGTCAGGCGGATGGCCTGCAAGTGCTCGGCGCACAACATCGGCCCTGGATGGTGCTGCGAACGCTGTCCAAGGCCTACGGATTGGCGGCTCTGCGCATCGGGTACGGCATGGCGTCCGGCGCCGACTTCGTGTCGATCCTGCACAAGGTGCGGACCCCCTTCAACGTGAATCATGCCGCGCAGGTCGCGGCCTTGGCGGCGCTCAAGGACACCGATCATTTGCAGGCCGTGGTGTCCGCGACCGTGCGCGAGCGCGACAGGCTCCTCGAGCGGCTGAAGAGCCTTGACGCCGAGCGCGGCTACGGATTGAGATTGGCTCCCTCCCAGGCCAATTTCCTGTTCATGGATACTTCGAGGCCGAGCCGCGACGTCGCTGAAGCCATGATGCGCAGGGGAGTCATCGTCAAGCCCTGGCTGGAGCCCGGATTCGACACGTTCATCCGCGTCACCGTCGGGCCGAGCGCGGACAACGAACATTTCATTGGAGCGTTCACAGAGGCCATGACCAAGCTTCGCGCCGTATAGGGCTGCGCGGCGAACGAGCTATCCTCCGTGGATTGCTGAAAGTGGCGCCTTGATCTGCCGGCACAGCTCGGAACGGTCCGCGTGCGATGCTGAACCGCCGGTGGCTAGCAACAGTTACCTAGTAAGATAACGCGAGCTGCCCCAATTGACTTTCCGAGGGAAGATATATGGCGAATGACTTCGATCGGCGTGGGAGATTTTCATGGCAATCTCCGGTGCTGATTCTATGGGTACTCACGTTCACCGGTGCTCACTGCGCGGCCGCAGCCGCTCGGCGAATCAGCACAGCCGAACTGCTTTCGCCCGCGTGGTCTGGGGAAGTGACGACCAACACCGCATTCGCACCGGGATCAGATGCTGTCTCCGAGCGCGCGCCTTTTTTGGGAACGCTGCGATTGAGCGAGACGGAAATGACCACTCTGCCCGCGGTACTCTCGCCGCGGTCAGTCCTCGGTCGGGATCCTAAGTTGTTTCCGGGCGTCGCCATCTCCTTCTTCACCGACAAGGGCGATCTCGTGCCCTTTACTCAAGACGTGATCCGGTTCGGTTCCAGTAATCGAGGGCGCAGCTACTGGGATATCATCGTGCAGCCCGGTCGGGTTTGGTCTCAGCCTGAAGACGGCGGCTGGTCGCGCGCCGGATTTACTTTTGCGCTCGTAAACTCCCTCGAGGGCGAGACGCACAATGGCTTGGCGACCTTCCTGTACAAGGACGGTCGGGTATCGAATCTGCGCTTTCAGATCGTGCAGCAAACAGCTCCGTACTACATCAAGGACGATTTTGTCGCCGCCGGTCTCATTCCGGCGACCTTTGCGCCCGCGGCGACCGACCAGCTAAGTTCCTTGAAGCGGGGTTACGAAGCAGATCGCGCCGACGCAGTTCCGATTGCCAGTTGGGACGAACTTGCCGCAAAGGTAGGCCGTGCCAAGCTCGCGAACTTCGACGGCACGATGCGGGCAAGGGACATTGTACTTTCCGGACTCGACTATCAAGGTACCTTCTACTTGAAGGGATGCCAGAGCGCCGGCGGTCAGTTGCCGTGGTGCGACCGCGCACGCTTCGGCGTGTGGTCTGCTACCAAGGTGTTGGCGAATGAAACGGCGCTGTTGAGGCTCGCAGCAAAGTATGGGCCGGCCGTGTTCGAAATGAGGATTGCGGACTATGTGCCGGAGGCGGCCCGCTATGGCGGGTGGCGCAACGTGCGGTTCGAAGATGCAATCAACATGGCGACTGGAATCGGCAATGGCAGTACGAAACGCGAGCCGAATGACACGAGTGATGGTTATCTCGACGCCAGTTACTCCAGATGGTACGAGGCCCGCTCGACCCAGGAGAAGGTGGCCGCGCTGCTCAAGGACGGTGGCGTGTATCCGTGGGGCCCCGGCCAGGTCACGCGCTACCGCGATCAGGATATGTTCATTCTCGGAGTCGCTATGGACCGCTTTCTCAAATCGAAGGAGGGCCCTACGGCTGACATCTGGTCGATGTTGCAGCGAGAAGTGTTTACGCCGATCGGTATTCATCAAGCCCCGACCAACCGCACCATCGAAGCCGATGGCAGCGCCGGGCATCCGCTCATGGCATACGGCTACTACCCGACCATCAGCGATATGGTGTTGATTGCGCGGCTTTACCAGAACGGCGGCAGGCACGGCGACCAACAGATCTTGTACGCGCCGCGCATACGAGAGTTGCTAGCCGGTCCAGAACCGCGGGGATTTCCAACCGGCGAGAAGCTGCCCGCGGGCGAGACAACTTATATCAATGCGTTCTGGGTCACATCTTACGCTGCATCGCAAGACTGCCGATTGTTCTATCCTCGAATGATCGGCTGGGGCGGCAATATTGTGGCTTTGATGCCTGGTGGTCTGACGGGCATCCGCCTCGCCAAGAGCGGTGAGACGGCGGATAACTCGGAGGTCGATACCAGCGGGATGGCGCAGGTGGCGAACTCCTTGTGGAAGTTCTGCCACTGATGACGTTGAACCTGATTTCGAGCGATGCACGTGGAGTCGGCCGATCGGACGCTCACGGTGTCGACTTAGTCGAAATCGCTACGACTTCTCCTGCCGTGAGGGGAGCGCAAATGTACCGTCGACCACCTCGAGGAATGTGCGCTCCTCGCGCAAGATGAAGCGGCGCGCTTGCGCGAACGCGAAATTCTCGCGCGCTGCGGCGTCTTCTTTCAGGCGCGCGCGGTAGGCTTCATATGCCGCAAGCGACTCGAGCTTGATGAGTCCCCACGCAACGTAGTTGGTACCCTCGTGCGGTAGAAAGTAGCCGATCAGATGGCCTCCGCAGCGCGGGATGATGGACCCCCAGTTTTCAGCGTAGGTTTTGAATTCGGCGCGCTGGAACGGATCGATGTCGTAGCGGATGAAACAGACGATGCTCATATGACGCTCCAGTGCCCAACGCTCGGTGCCCAACGCTCCGGTGCCCCATCGGTGCTTGAATTCTAGTCGCTTGCGCCGTATCGATGGTTCGTTTACCGTCGAACCATGAAAGACGGACCGAACATCGCGAGAATTGCATCTCTACTGGGCGATCCTGCACGGGCGGATGTTCTCACCGCGCTGATGACGGACCGGGCGCTGACGGCGACCGAATTGGCAGCCATTGCCGGCGTCACGAAGCAGACCATGAGCGCGCACCTGGCCAAGCTCCTGGACGCGGCGCTGGTCGCGATGGATCAACAAGGGCGGCATCGATACTTCCGGCTCGCCGATCCGGATGTGGCGGGCCTGCTCGAGTCTCTGATGGGAGTCGCTTTTCGGACGGGCGCCGTCCGTCTGCTGTCGAGCCCGCGAGAACCGGCGTTACGCAAGGCCAGAATTTGCTATGACCATCTCGCCGGCGAGTTCGGCGTCACGGCGTACGAAGCGCTGCTGAGCGACGGGGTCTTCGAGTTGGCTCATGAGGAACTGCGCCTCAGCGAATTCGGTGTCGCGTGGTTCCGGCGTCTGGGCGTCGATACGGATGCGGCCGCCCGGCAACGCCGCACGTTCTGCCGGCCCTGCATGGACTGGAGCGAGCGCAGGCATCATCTGGCGGGATCGCTCGGCGCGGCGCTTCTATGCCGCTTCCACGATCTCAAATGGGCCGCACGCGATAGGAACTCGCGTGTGATCAGGTTCACACAGCCGGGCGAACGCGCGTTCCGGGATCTGTTCGGGGGATAGCTCAACTTTTGCGATCTGCCGCCGACACCTGTGGCGGGAGGTTCAGCGTGAACAAGGTCAGTTTGACTCCGCAGGGGTTGGTCCACAGTATCGAAGATCTGGTCACGCTGCCCGAGGTC
>Ga0185299_10006772_pt1 | contig 12071 bp, 8 predicted proteins | sample PaiPotPPA55metaG_FD_128002 | JGI IMG/M metagenome (GOLD analysis project Ga0185299, IMG submission 128002) | Iron sulfur acid spring bacterial and archeal communities from Banff, Canada, to study Microbial Dark Matter (Phase II) - Paint Pots PPA... ...
GTGTGAGGTTGCGGTTCGACACACAGTTCTTCAACGTGTTCAACCACCCCAATTTCGGACTTCCGAGCATGGTGCTTGCCGGCATTCCGGGGAAACCTTCAACCCAAACCGGGTTCGGAGCGCTAACGTACACCACCTCTCCCCCGACCGGATTGCTCGGCGTCGGTTTGGGCGGCGATAGTACGCCCCGCATGATCGCGTTCCAATTGCGGTTGGAGTTCTAGGTTCGCATCCCGCGTGGGCACTTAATCTCAACTTTGAAACTCCGATCAGCGGTGGCCCGGCTCAACACCAAGTTTGGTAACCGTGATACACACCGCGATACACAATAACGTTGTCTACCACATACTTCCAATGACTTGCAGTGCCGTCCGTGCTCTTCCATGTCGTTGAAAGTACTTATAACCCGCTAACTGTCACGGCAGAGGCCGCGGGTTCGAGTCCCGTCGTCCCCGCCATTCTTTTCAGTCACTTGTCGGAATTCCGTTTTGGGCGCAACTGTCCAAAACTGTCCGATAAGCCGACAGCACTCACAACCTTCTTAGGAAGGATACTGCTGGCAACCCGGCCTTGCGCCTCGCGCTTGGCCGGTGAGAGTGCTTGAGTGTAGACATCCATCGTGATCTTGCTGTTGGCGTGACGCAACAGTTCCTGCACGACCTTGACATCTTCACCGTTGGCGCGAAGCAGCGTGGAATATGTGTGGCGGAATGTATGCCATCCCACCTTCTTCGTAATTCCAACACGCTTCGCCGCTGGCTTGATCCAGCGCTTGAGGAGACTGTCAGGCCACAGCGGCTGTTTGCCCTTGGTCCACGGACTAGCGAACACCCAGTCCTCGGGCCGATTGTAGGGAGAGCTTTGCTTCCACAGCCAAAGGTCTTCGGCGACCGAAGCCTCCACGCTGGCTCTTTGCTGTATGTGCCGCGTTGATTCGATTGGCGTCGGGACCAGCGACCTCGACCAGACCTTTAAGCTTTTCCTGGAGCACGGGCAATTCCGAGGCCCGAACGCGAGCGTCGTCGACTTCCTGTTCGATGCGCCGGAGATCGGTGCTTGATTGATCGAGCAGGCGTTTCAGCTGCTCCAAATCGCGGTCAATTGTTACGGTCTCGGGTTCTTGAAAGCGGTCCAGGAGTTCCAGCTGGGCCGCAGGACTAGATGCGATCTCCTCGATCTCATTCTGGCTAAAAACGTCTGCACCGAATATCTGATCGCGATCAAGCGAAATCGGAACAGCGGTCCCTATTTCGTTCAGGACTTGAACAGTTTCGTGAGCGCTACGGCCGGCTGTATACCGCATATCGGTCTTCGTGCGAATTTCGATCCTGAGCCGCCCGTTTCCAAGATTCGCTTTGACCAAGGTGTCGATGGCCCGATGTCGCTGCGGATTCGCCCTTTGGTCTGGCATGAGTCCGAGACCGAAGCGAAGAAACTCAAGGGCGGTCGTTTTTCCAGCTCCTCGGCCTCCGATCAGGCAGTTCAAGCCGTCGGCAAACTCCAATTGTGCGCCCGCCAAAAACCCACCAGTGACATTAAGACTCACCACGAGATGGTGGGCGGACTGTTTCTGAGTCTGAGTCGTCATATCGCCTTAAGGGCAAACGTGTCGTACAGACGAAGCCTGACCTGTTGTTGCGCACCTTGCCTGCCGGTACACCGGAATTTCACGTGAGTCTCGAGGGTAGTCTTCGAGCTTCAAGTTAGCACTCGACCGTAGGCAGAAGCAACGGTTGCGCCTCCCGCATGCGGCTTTCCGCTGTACGCTTCCAGCGCGAAAAGACCTCCCATCACCGGGATCTGTTGAACTTACTCCCCAGTGCCGGTACCCAACATAATTGGTGTGGAAGTAGGCAACTGTGATCCCGTATCGGGTTCGACGGTAATGGCAAAGGTCTTGGTCTCGACTCCCTGCGGTAAGCGCGAGTTCACTACGGTGACGTTGCCATGAGCATCTGGCTTGAAGACTCCCGCCGGAATGGGAGAGCCGCTACTTGGAATAAGCCACAGCTCATAAGCTTGGTGTGCTGGCAGCGCGGCCATATTGTTGGCGAGGAAAATCAAACTCGATCGACTAGGAACATAGAAAGCTCGACCTTGCGGCTGAGCCGTCGCCCTTGGCGGTACGATCGTGACCCGCAGCGCATCCGTGGCAGTCAACGTCGCTGTCACTTCTTGCGCCCGCTGCAACTCACTTTGCTGCTCGTTGAATTCCTTCTGCAAGGTTGCCATCCGGCTGCTCAGGCTGGCATCCGTTCTCCACAGAATAGCCGCGATCACAACCGCAGCAGCCGCAGTCATCCAGCCCATCTGAGACCACCAAGAGATCCGCCGCATGCTCGGTTGTTCAAGCGAAATTCGAGGTTCACGAGTCAGAGCATTCATTAACCGCCCGCGTGCTCGCTCCGGAGGCTCCGGACCGGAAGCCGAGAGCGCCAGCAAGGCGGCATCACCACGCAATTGCTCCAGTTCATGCCTGCACTCAGCACAATCCTTTAAGTGCTTTTCGAGTTCAACCTGCTCATTGCCCTCGTCGAGTGTTCCCAAGGCATAGAGTGCGAGATCTTCGGCGAATCTGCTGTGCACATTCATGGCTTCAAAGCCTTTCGCAAAGCTAGCAGCCCAGCACGAATGCGGGTTTTGATCGTTCCGAGTGGCTCTCCCGTTTTAGCGGCAATCTCCGTGTGCGTCAGGCCTTCAAAAAATGCCATCTCAAGAGCCTGTCGTTGTGCAGGGTGCATACCATTGAGAGCGCCACGAACATTCTTCGCCGCACGTGACCTATCGGCCTCCGATGCGAGATCCGGCTCCACCGAAACGACTATGTCTTCAATATCCGATTCGTAACGACGTTTGCGCAGTGCATCAATCGCACGATTTCGTGCGATTACCGCCAGCCACGCTCCCAGGCTCCCGCGACTCGCATCAAATCTTGTCGGATTGCGCCACAGTTGCATGAATACTTCTTGCAGCATGTCCTCCGCTGCCGCGGTATCGGCTAAGACCCTCAGTCCCACCGCATACACAAGCGGCGAATAGCGGTCGTAAAGTGCTCCCATGGCATTCTGATCGCCCGCACGGACCCGTGAGACCAGCTCCTTGTCGGAGATTGTCTTTTCGGCACTGTCCAAGGAGGGGTCCTTCTCTCAATACGGATTAGCGTGCTTTCCCAGATTGGTACTATAAATCCGTGCGGGTTGAAGCACCATGACGACCGTGTGCACCAGAGTAACTAACATTGAACCTTAGATTCGGAAGTGGAATTGTGGGATCTATATGTCTAGTTTTATTGCTAAAAAACTTGACATAAATCACTTGAAAAGCCCATTATTTCAGTATGCCGACTGCTGCCAAATCTGCCGTTGGTTCCCGCCATGTCACGAGGTTGGTCCGCCAGCGTGTCGAACGGGGCGGCGAGCGCCTATGGCGACTGGAGGATTTCCGCGACCTTCCTTTCTCGGCGGTCGCTCAGGCCCTTTCTCGCTTGAAGCGAAACGGAACACTCGACCGGCTCAGCAAAGGCGTTTATTACCACAATCGCCAGACGACCCTTGGCAAAAGCCGACCCAACCCAACCGCAATTCGGAATTTGGCATCCCGGCACAAGACTGTTTTCCCGTCTGGTATTGCCGCTGCCCATCTCCTGGGATTCACAACTCAAATGGCGAAGCAAGGCGAGATCGCCACGAGCGCACTCAGCCTCCCCCGAAAACTAGTCGGAAACGACACCGTCATCCATACGCGACGACCGGAAGCATGGGCCAGCCTCTCCGAAACCGACGCTGCGTTGCTGGACTTCCTAAGGCACGGAGCGAAGTTCAGTGAGTTGAGCCAGGAAGACACAATCCGGAAAGTCCTGGCCCTGCTGTCCCAGCAAGGGCGACTTGGTCGTCTGCTGAAAATCGCGGAGTCTGAGCCTCCCCGAGTTCGAGCAATGCTTGGTGCCTTTGGCGAACGACTTCGTGCCAGTCCGAGGGCATTGCGGCAGTTGCGGGCTTCCCTGAACCCGTTCTCTCGATTCGATTTCGGATCGCTGGCATCGCTGCCCACCGCGCGTTCTTGGCAAGCGAAGGAGTCTCGTTAAATTGAGGTTATTCGAGCATCCTGATTTCGAGCAGGCAGTCCTTCAGGCAACGGAACACTTTCGCGAGCAGAACCTACGTCCAGCGATCATCGAGAAGGACTACTACGTTACCGAGGCACTGCGCGTGATCGCGAACACAAGTGGCGACAAGGTCATCTTCAAAGGCGGGACGAGCCTGGTAAAGGGATGGAGTCTTATTCAGCGGTTTTCCGAGGACATCGACATTTTTCTTGATCCCACGGCCTTCCAGCCGCCGTTGGGAAAGAGGGGAATCAATAGAGAGTTGAAGAAACTGTCCGATGCCATCGGAAGGCATCCCGCGTTGTACTTTGAAAAGAGCGAAAGCAAGACCGTCGGAGGCTTCGGTCGAAACGATCGTTTTTCGTACACCCAACGCTTCGGCGGCCCCGGCGAAGTCGCCAACCGGGTGCTAGTAGAAGCCGGGGCAGCGAGTGGACGCGAACCCTCCGAGGTCGTCCAGTTGCATTCGTATCTCGGCCAATTCCTAAACGAGACAGGGCGCTCAATTGGCGCAGAAGACGAAGGATCATTTCCGTTTCGGCTTCTACACTTTCGCAGGACATTCGTTGAGAAGATGTTCGCCATCCATAGCAAGGTTGAATTGTTGAAGCGGGCCAAACAGCCTCTCGGCAGCTACGCACGTCATTATTACGACCTCTTCCAACTCTCCCGCCACCCGGCAGTTGAGCTCATGCTGCGATCCGCAGAGTACGCGACGATCAAAGCTGATTATGACCGGGTCAGCAGAGCGAACTTTCCCAAAAGTTATTTCTTTCCTGAAGGTATGAGTTTTTCGCGCAGTGACGCCCTTTTTCCCTCCTCTGAGCTTGCACCAATTACGACGCACATCAGGAGCAGAATTCGGTGAAGCATCGTCCCTCCACTATTTAGGTCACTATACAGCTAGTTGACGCACGTGGGGCCGGGTGGCCACGCTTTTGGATCTTGCTGGCATCGGGAACATTTGCCCCGTCCTTCGCGTTCTCGGCGAAGGGCGTGAGTCGGAAATGCCCGCCGCAAGTGGTTTGGTCGGGACGCGCGTCGTAATCAATGAAATAGTTCAAGCAGCATCGCCGCCCGCTCTTGCAAAACGCAGATGGGGTACCCTCTGTGGTATGACGCATCTTGTTGAACTGCTATCGAACCAGAAGAGGGCTTCCACTGGCGGAGGTTGCAGGTTACGCTGGGCGCAGCTAAAGTAGGTGCCAGAGTTGGAGCTTTACATGAAAAGTACCGTCGCGGTGGAATCTGCCTCTGCAATCTCTGCTTCGGCGTCAATCGATGAGAAGATCAAGGAGCTTGGGGACTGGCGCGGGAAGATGCTCGCGAAAGTGCGCGGGATCATACATGAGGCAGACCCTGAGATCGTCGAAGAGTGGAAGTGGGCCAAGGCCACATCGCCGGGGACTCCCGTGTTTTCCCACGGCGGCATCGTCTGCACGGGAGAGACGTACAAGAACTCCGTCAAGATGACATTTGCCAAGGGAGCTGCGTTGAAGGACCCTTCCGGTCTATTCAACTCCAGCCTCGAGGGGAATGTCCGGCGCGCCATCGACATCCACGAAGGCGAGAAGGTTGATGAGGCGGCCTTGAAGGATCTCATCCGCGCAGCAGTGGCGCTCAATCTCAAGGGCAAGGACAAGCCTAAGCCCAAGCTGAAGCCCCGGCCCCCGAGGAAATAGTCGACGACTGGGCTACCTCAACAACATAGTGTCGACCGCACCTGCATTTACAGGCCAAATCTGGTCAACCATCTACGATATACTGTCCCACGTCGGGCCTGGAAAATGCGCGCAAACACGATCGTCACGAAGATTCTTGAGCTGTCGCACGATAACCCAGAGCTGCTTCGAGAACTGGAGAGCTTCCGGCGAAACGTTACGGTCATGTTCACCGACATCGCTGGTTCAACGGAGTTTTTCGAGAAATTTGGCGATGTGGCCGGGTTGGCCATGGTACATCGATGCAACCATCTCTTGCAGAAAATCGTGGAAGAGCACCACGGGCGGGTGCTCAAGGACATCGGGGATGCAATCATGGCGATGTTCGAAAGCTGTGATGAGGGGGTGGAAGCTGCCATCGAGATGCAGTCTCGCCTGGCAACTGCCAATCTGCAGCATCCTGCGGACGAGGAGGTGCGCGTCCGCATCGGTCTCCACTACGGAAGCGGCATCGTGAAATCGAACGATGTATTTGGAGACGTGGTGAACACGGCATCCCGCGTCGAAAGTGTTGCTGGGCCGGAGCGAATTGTCATTTCGGATTGCCTGCATCGCGAATTGCCCAAGGACAAGTATGACGTGGTCCTGCTGGGACAGTTTCGACTGAAAGGCAAAAGCTGTGAGAGGGAGCTTTACGAGGTCCGCTGGAACAAACAACTCACTACGACCGTGGCGCAGACGCACATGCTGGCTACCGCTAGCGCGGAGCCATTAAACGAACCGGTCAGGCTGCAGCATTTGAGCCGCATGGGCCGGGTGGACGGGGAGTATTCCGTTGCACAGGCAGGCTTGACGATCGGCCGGGCCGGAGCCGACGTAAACTTCCCGGATGATGCTGAGATGGAGCCTGTGCATGCCCAGGTTTTGGCGACTGGGGGCCAGGTGTGTGTGCGCGATTGCAGCGGTTCGGGAAATGTGTATGTACGGCTGGCTGCTGCTTACGATCTGGAAAACGATGATGTAATCATCATCGGAAGCCAGCTGCTGCAGTTCCAAAGGAATGCCGAGATATTGGTGGCAGCCACGGCCTTGGCCAAAACCCTTTCGGATGTAACCAGTTTGCTCAATGAGCCGGCAGCCAAGTTTGTGCGGCTGGGCCGGAACGATTCGGGCACCGTCGATGTCTATCCCCTCTCGGGCGAGGAGGTCAGGTTTGGCCGGGTCTCCGGGCAGTATACCTTCGCTGCTGATACCCTTATGAGCCGCGCCCACGCCCGGGTCTTCCAGCGAGGTGAGGATTTCTTTCTCGAGGACCTGGGAAGCCGCAATGGGACTTTCGTCAGGGTGCGCGGGGAGACCCCCGTACCCATTGGAACCAGCATCCTGGTAAGCCGCGAGATCTTTCGGATTGTCCACTGAAAAGGGGCGGGACAGATGCTTAATACTGTCCTCAGACGGCAGTTCCATGCTAACGTAGTCGCCATAAAAGTACGGGGTTTTCTCTGATGCCCCGAAGGGCATCCACCCGACGGCCGTAAGCTGGCCGAGGCTTGGGGTCGGCGCGCTGCAGGTCTAAATGGCCACAAATGTACCCAAGAAGCTGGGTAAGTACGACGTCCTGGATGTGGTAGGCCGGGGAGGGATGGGGATTGTCTACAAGGCAATCGACCCCGGTATAGGACGGCTGGTGGCTATTAAGATGATGACCGCCGGCTTTGCCGATGACCCCGACCTGTTAAAGCGCTTTTATCGCGAGGCCCAGTCTGCCGGCAAGCTGCAGCATCCCAATATCGTTACCATTTACGACCTGGGCGATCAAGACGGCAATCCCTACATGGTGATGCAGTTCTTGGAAGGTGAGAGCCTGGACTCGATCATCGCCTCTCGTCGACCCGTCTCCCTCGAGCAGAAGCTGAATACTGTGATTCAGGTCTGCAACGGGCTCAGTTACGCTCATCAGCACAATGTCATTCACCGCGATATTAAGCCGGCGAATGTCATGGTGCTCAAAGATCTCACGGTCAAGATCGTTGACTTTGGGATCGCGCGCATCGGCAACGAAAACGTGACGCGGCCCGGGCAGTTGATGGGCAGCGTCCCGTACATGTCTCCCGAGCAAATCAAGGACAAAGCCTATGTCGATGCGCGTACCGACATCTTTTCGGTAGGGGTATTGCTGTACCAATTCTTAACGAATGCGCTTCCGTTCGACGGCAAGGATATGGGAGCCATTCTCCTCAAGATCATTCATGATGCTCCTCCGCTGCTGAAGACATATCTTCCCGCATACCCCGCGGAATTGGACGCTATCATCGCCCTCGCTTTAGCCAAGAATCCGGAGGAACGCTACGCCACCGCGGACCACCTCGCTTTCGACCTCACGCGAGTGCAGGAGGAACTCAAGCGCGACATGGTGGTCGAGTACCTGAAGTCCGTAGACAGCCTGGTTGCGGAAGCGCAATGGAATCAGGCCAAGGAGCAGATTCTACAGATTTTAAGAATCGACCGGCAGAATTCCCGGGCCAGTGAACTGCTGCGCAAGGTAGAACAACAGATCCAGACTCAGAAGCGCAGCGAGAAGGCGCGGGAGTTGCGAGTGCAGGCTGAACAAGCTATCGCGCACGAGGAGCTGGGAGATGCCCTTAGATATCTCGACAATGCCGTGGAACTCGACAGCGGCAGTCACGAACTCCGCCAACTGCGCGACTCGGTAGCCGAACGGAAAGCGAGGGGAGATCAGCTGGCGGCGTTGCTGCACCGCGCGGAATCGGCCCGCGATACCGGTGAGCTGGAAGAAGCGCAAAAAGCTGTGGCGGAGGCGCTGCTCCTCGAGCGCGATAACCGGGAAGCGCAAGCCCTCAGCGTCATTATTGCCCGCGAGATTGCGGAACACAGCAAACTGAAGCAGGTCCAAGGCTTGCTGGATGAGGCCCGGAAGCGAATTGCCTCCCGCAGCTTTACTGCGGCATTGGAAGTGCTCAAGAAGGCGGATATGCTCGCCCCTGCTGCTCCGGGCATAAAGGAATTGGCCAACCTGGCCACCAGCGGCCAGGAGCAAGAGAAGCGCCGCAAGCAACTGGAGGGGTTCAATGCGGAAGTAGAGGAGGCCCTGAGTCGGGACAATTTTGTGCTGGCTTGCGCCAAGGCAGACGCAGGGCTGCAAATTTTTCCGGAAGACCGCGGCCTGCTCAAGCTTAAGAGGCTGGCCGAAAAACAACGTCAAGCGAGCGAGAAGCGCGCGTATGTGGAAGGACAAGTCGCCGCCGCCCGGCAATTGCTGGATTCAGCCGATCCGGACCAATCGCTGATTCCGCTGGAGGAAGCGCTAAAGAAGTATCCGCAGGAACCAGCCCTGGTTTCCATGTTGTCAGTGGTCAAGGAATCGCTGGCACGCCGGCGGGAAGAACAACGCAAGGCAGATTGTATTCAGAGAGCCAAAGACGCAATCCGGCGCAAGGCTTACAGCGAAGCCATTGAAACCCTGGAAGCGACGCGACAGGAGATTCCATCGAGCGATCTGGACGACCTGCTTCAATTTGCCCAGGAGGAAGCGGCCAACTACGCCACACGACAGAAGATCGACGCGGTGGCGGACCAGGCCCGTCAATTCATTTCCGCCGACGAATACCAAAGCGCCATCGATCTGCTCGCAGCCACTTTAGAGGAAATTGCCGACGACGAGCTAAGCATCATCCTGGAGGACGCTCGCCGGCGTCTGCAAGAACGCAACCAGAGAGTTCAGGAAACCGTCACGACCGCAGAGCGCTTGCTGCGGCACGATCGCTACAGCGAGGCTGTGAGATTTCTTGAGGCACAGTTCGAACCGTGTGGCAAAGCTCCTGAAGTCGCGGCTTTGCTGGAGCAGGCGCGGCGCGACCTCAATCGCCTGCAGAGCTTCTCCGTCACGAAGGAAAATGCTCGCGATGCCTTGTCCAAGAATGATTTTGCGGGCGCTATTGCAATTCTGCGGGAGTTTCGGGACAAGTTCGGCGAGACGCAAGACGCAAGAGTTCTACAGCAGGAGATTGAAGTAACCCGTTCGCGGATAGCCACGGCTGCCATGGAGAAGGCTCTCCCCGATGTTCGCATGCTCCTGAAGGTGCGTTCCTTCGAATCAGCCGAAGGCATCCTGGACAATCTCTCGCAATGGGGTTCGTATGCTGCCCCCGCTGTGAAAGAACAGTATGAATCGCTACTCGCTCTTGTCACGCGAGTCAAGGCACAACGCGCCGCCAGCGAGTTGGCTGAAAGGCTGAACCAGGCGCGAGTCGCCGACGAACCTACCGCTGCTACGGATGGCTCGCCACAACGAGAAGCCGCCGGGGTTGAGATCGGTTCAACTGATGCGATGAGCCGCAGTCAGCTTGAGGTCATTCTCGGGGAAGTTGTGCAGATAGGGGACCATTATCAGGACAACCAGAAGGTACTGTCTGCCATTCAGGACTTCAAGCGACTGCTGACTTTAAGGATTGGCGAACTGGAAGAGAAGATTCCTTCCGAGGCAGCGCCAGTCGTGCCAGGTTCGGAGGTAGCGACAGATAACACCGAATCTGATCTCGCCCTCACTGAACAGTATGCGGAAAGCGCCCCGCGGGAAGCCGCTGATAAACCCGAGCATTTTGCAGCGATTGAGGCTGCTGAGGCGTTAAAACAATCCGAGCAGGAGTCGCTCCGTCAGCGAGAGGCGCTCCGGCAACAAGAGGCTGTCCGCAGTGCGGTCGAGCAAGCGGTGGATCTGCTGAACCGGGGTCAGGCGATTCTGGCGGTGCAGATTCTGCAGCAGGCGGCAGCGCAATACCCCGGACAAAGCCAAATCGACGAACTACTGGGCTTGGCGGAATCTCGCGCCCGCGAGCAGCAGATCGTTGCAATTGAACGTCAAGCCGACGCTCAGGCCAGTCAAGGTCAGTTTGACCAGGCGTTGAGCACTCTTGAGGACGGACTGAAACAATTTCCCGAGGCGGAGCTTCTAGGGAAAGCGCGGGAATCGGTCTCTGCTGCGCGGCAGCGAGCGGAACTGCTGGCTGAGGCACGGCGTCTTCGCGATGGTGGTGAGTTGCTCGCAGCACTTGAGTTCGTCGAAACCGGCCTTCAAACTTCGCCCGATGATCGCGAACTGAATGCCCTGAAGCTTCAGATCGAATCCGAGCAGGCGCAGCGGCAGCGTCAGGAAGCCATCGCCAAGGCCACCGAAAAAGCGCAGAAGTACCTGGGAGACGGCAAGACAGCGCGGGCGATTGAAGTGCTTAAACTGTGCGGCAATCAATTCCCGGGTGACGATAGCGTCTCGAAGCTCTTGCGGGTCGCGGAAGAGCGCCTCCGCATTGAAACCGAGCAAGCGCAGCGGCGCCAGGAAGCCATCGCCAAGGCAACGGAAGAAGCTCAGGGGCATCTCAGAGACGGCCAGACGGCACAAGCAATTGAAGCGCTTCAACGATGCCGGAAGCAATTCCCGGATGACGAGAGCATCTCGCAGCTCCTACGCTCCGCGGAAGAGCGCCTCCGCATTGAAACCGAGCAAGCGCAGCGGCAGCGTCAGGAAGCCATCGCCAAGGCCACCGAAAAAGCGCAGAAGTACCTGCGAGACGGCAAGACGGCGCGGGCGATTGAAGTGCTTCAACGATGCAGCGCTCAATTCCCGGACGACGAGAGCATCTCGCAGCTCCTGCGCTCCGCGGAAGTGCAGCTCCGCACAGAATTGGAATTGAAGAGCATTCGGACTCGGGCGGAAACATTGGTGCGCGAAGGGCAGGAAGAAGAAGCTGTAATTCTGCTGGAAAAGAATTTACCGAAGGACCCGGCCTTCGGGGAGTTGCTTACAACTGCGCGCAACAGGCTGAACGCTAAACGTCGCGACGAAATACTCAGCAAAGCCGTCCAGTTCCAGCGGCAGGCCCGTTACGCGGAAGCGTATGGCTTGGTGCAGCAGGCTATGCGGCAGTACGGGTCGACCCCAGCCGCCGGCGATCTCGAACGGACCCTGCAAGATCAGATTGAGGCTGAACGTCGGCAAAAATCCCATGATGCCGATCGCGACGAATTGCTGGCGATTGAGCGGCAAGTTCCCACTACAAAGCAATCGAAACTGAAAAAGCTTGCCGCCGAGGCACAGCAGATTGCTGCCCCATATTCGGCGGAGGACGAAGTTGCCGTCATCGCCTTGCGCATCTGCCGGCGGATTGACTCGCAGATCGCCACGGCCGCCCCGCCCAAGCCGATTCCGGTGCGCCTGATCGCTGCCGGTGCAGTGGCGATTCTGGCAATCGTGGCGGGGATCATAGTCGTGCCACGGTTGCTCCGTGTCA
>Ga0185299_10006773_pt1 | contig 12070 bp, 11 predicted proteins | sample PaiPotPPA55metaG_FD_128002 | JGI IMG/M metagenome (GOLD analysis project Ga0185299, IMG submission 128002) | Iron sulfur acid spring bacterial and archeal communities from Banff, Canada, to study Microbial Dark Matter (Phase II) - Paint Pots PPA... ...
GTATTGATCGAAGGAGTTGACGTTGGCGTCGCCGCCGGTGGCGGAGCGTTCGGCCCATCCGAGAGTGCCCGGAATGATCGGCAACGCTGCTGGGGCGAGCGCTTCGAGATCGGCACGCAATTGCGTGGTCGGGAGCGTCGGCAACGGCGGCATCGCAGGTAGCTTGATCGACAACGTCGATATCGCGGCAGCGCTGGCGCCAGACGAATCGGGCAAGCGCGGCGGAGGAAGCGCGAGGTCGATCGGCTTCGAGAGTTCGGCGAGGGCGGCCGGCGATGGTGGAGAGGGAAACGCGGGCGGCGAAGGAATCGCCCTCGCCTGCGAACCGGCGGCGGCTTTGAGCACGGCGAACCATCGATCGAAGTCGCGCTCGCTCGCCTGCAACGCCACCAGGTAGTCGCGAACGCCGGCGAGCGCGTCGCGCCGGCCGCTGACTTCGGTCGCGAGCGCGGCTTTCGCCTGCGCGATCGATTGATCAACGGCGGCCTGGGTTTGTGCGCGTAAGGAGTCGAGGGTCGCGCCCAGATGGCGGCCGAGCTGTTCCTTGATCGTGGATTCGGCGTGCGCCTGGGCGCTAGCGATTTGCCTCTGGTAGTTGGCCAAGCCAGCCTGTAGGGCGCTCAGTTCGGCGGAGATCCGCGTGAGCCGTGCGCGGAGGTCGGCCCCGCCGTTGGCGAGGCGGCTACTAGCCTGATCGCGGGCGGCGGCGGTGATGCGCTGGCAGAGCTCGGCCACGCGGAACTCGATCGCCGAAACTTCGAGCCGCTTGATCGGATCGACGTAGAGCACGATTTCGGCGCCATGACCGGCGGCGAGCGCGGCGGTAGTGCCGCTTGGAATCAAAATTGCCAGCGGCGCCCGATCGCGTCCGGTAACGATGGCGCGCGCGGCGTCGAGCGTCGGCACCTGGACGACTGTGACGGCGGGCTCTCGATAGAGCGCATCGACGATCGCCCTGGCGGCGGTATCGCGGTCGTCGTCAACCAACGCGAGCGTATAGGTATTGGCGGCGAGCCGCGCACCGTAGATATTGCCGAGCGAAAAACCAGCGACCGCGATGATCACGATCGGTGCGAGCAGCAGCATAAAGAGGCCGACGGGATCGCGCAGGAGCAGGCGAAATTCGTTGAGGAAGGTGAGGGCGATGGTCCGCGGCATCGGCTGAAGCGGGTGGAATCGAATCAGTGCCCGTTGCGGCCAGGATCGCGCAACGCATGTCCGGTCATCGCGATGAAGGCGTCGGAGAGATTGGCGCTGTGGACGCTGAATTCGAGCACCTGCGCGCCGCAGAGGCGTGCACGTTCGAGGATCGGATCCACCAGCGCGAAGCTTTCGAGCTGCAATGCGACCTTGCCGTTGGGGGTATGAACGGCCATCGGCGTGACGCCGGGGAGGCCGTCGCACCAGTTGGGCGGGGCGGTTTCCCGGAACGTGATCTCCATCACAGTCTGGCGTCCACCCAAAGTGATCAGTTCCGTGATGGTACCGCTGGCGACGACCTTGCCGTTATCGATGAGCAGTGCCCGGCTGCAGATGCGCTCGACTTCCTCCATATAATGAGTGCTGTAAACGACCGCGGCACCGGCCTCGGCAGCGCGGCGTACGGTGTCCAGGATTTGCTCGCGCGATTGCGGATCGACGCCGACGGTCGGCTCGTCGAGCAGCAACAAATCGGGTCCATGGACCATCCCGCAGGCGAGATTAAGTCGCCGCTTCATCCCGCCGGAGAGCGTTGCGACCGGATCGTCCGCACGCTCGGTTAAGCCTACTTCCTGTAGTACTCGCATACAATCGGAGCGCGCCCGGGATTTCGAAACGCCATGCAGACGGGAGAAAAGTTCGAGATTCTGGTAGCCGCTGAGCGACGGATAGAGCGCGATCGCCTGCGGCACAAAGCCGAGCCGGCGGCGCAGCGCGAAGTGTTTTGACGACGGCGTGGCGCCGTTGATACGCACGGTTCCGGCGTCGGGTTCGAGCAGGGTTGCGAGCAACGATAGGGTGGTGGTCTTGCCCGCGCCGTTGGGGCCGAGCAGGCCGACGATTTCACCGGCGTTGACCGCTATGCTGACGCCGTCGAGGACGAGGCGCGAACCGAAGCTCTTGCGCAGACCGATCGCTTCAAGCAGGGGCGAGCCATGGGGCACAATTACAATGTTGCCCGATCGCTGCGGGCTTAGCGAGAGACCCTCTTGTGCTAGTGCTGCGCTTTCAGAATACAATAGTGTAACGTTTTCTTCTGTCGAATCGACGCAAGCGGAAATTCAATCTTCCAGCATAGCAAGTGAGTATGGCCGAGGATGTCTTTAGAAGACGACCCGAGCGGCGAATGCAATCAAATTCTGTTCCCTGCGGAACCGATTGGCCGTTCCGATAGATCAGGGCAATCGTCCCGCCGGATCAGGCGTCTGCTATAATAACTAGCAGTTTACTGCGAACACACGCTTTCCTCTCCGTTTGATTTCGCCCACGAGGCATCCGGTGCCAGGCAGTGTTGTCGCTAGCATACATCAGCAGTCAGGGCGCATGTGCCCTATCGGAGTTTTCCTGAATGAGAATTTTGAGCGTAGGCAGCGCCTTTCCCGAAAACCTCTATCCGCAGGAAGTGATTACCGGCGCGATCAAACAACATTGGGGTGAGCGCCTCGAACATCCCGAATTGCTCGACCGGCTTCATTCGCGGGCGGGCGTGAAGCAGCGCTACCTGTCATTTCCACTGGAAAAATATACGAGCTTCGAGACCTTCGGCGAGACCAATCGGGCGTGGCTCGAAGTCGCCGCGGAGCTCGGTGAACGCGCGATCGACGGCGCGCTGGAGCGCGCAGGATTGCAGCGGCACGATCTCGATGCGCTGTACGTAGTGTCCGTGACCGGCGTCGCGAGCCCGTCGCTCGACGCGCGGCTGATCAACCGGATGGGACTCCGGCCGGATATCAAGCGGACGCCGATTTTCGGCGTGGGCTGCGTCGGCGGCGCGATCGGGCTTACGCGCGCAGCAGATTACGTGCTCGCCTATCCGAAGCAGGTCGCAGTGATTCTGTCGGTGGAATTATGCTCGCTGACAATTCAGCGCGACGACCTCTCGACCGTCAACATGATCTCGATGGGCTTATTTGCCGACGGCGCGGTGGCGGCAATCCTGGCCGGTTCCGAGCGTAGCAGCGTGGGTCCGGCGATCGTAGCCAATCGATCGGTTTTCTACCCGGACACCGAAGAGATCATGGGCTGGGATATTTCGGAGAAGGGCTTCGCGATTGTGCTCTCGCAACATTTGCCGGAGTTGATCAAGCGGCGGCTCGGCGCCGATGTCGATGCTTTCCTGGCGGCGAACCACCTGACCCGGAGCGAGATCAAGAGCTGGGTAATTCATCCCGGTGGTCCAAAAATTCTGCAGGCGGTCGAAATGGCACTGGGCCTATGCCATCGCGAACTTGAGTTATCGTGGCAATGCCTCGCGGAATTCGGCAACCTCTCCTCGGGATCGGTGTTGAAGGTGCTCGAGGCCGCGATGACGACCCGGCGTCCCGAGCCCGGCGCCCCGGGACTCATTCTGGCGATGGGCCCTGGATTCTGCTCCGAAATGATGCTCGTGCGCTGGTGAAGTGCGAGCGTCCCTCAGTGCTATTATTGCAACGACGGACTAGACGCGGCGCAGACGGCGAACGTCGGTCGCCGCACCGATCTTCTCCAGCGCGCAAATCGCAAGATAACCGAGGTCGGGTTGGCGCCACGTCCATCCGAGCTGAGCCGAACCAGGTCGCGCATGATGGTTGCGATGCCAGTTCTCGCCCTGAAACAGATGCATCGCGGCGAGCCAGGTGATGTTGCGGCTGGAGTCCTCGCCAATTGCGGCGGTCGGTTCGGTGTGACAGATGCTGTTGACGAAGCACTGCGCGTGCAATGCAAAGACCAGTCGGATTGAGCCGAGCCAGAAGAACGCGGGCCAGCCGAACCACAAACCGCCGAAATAGGAGAGCGCGAGTATCGGCGGTTGCAGAAAGTTCCAAATCCGATACATCGGATGGTCAAGATCCAGACAAAAGCGCTTGATTTCCGGGATGCCCGCCTGCCAGAGCCACCGCAGATGAGACCAGAAAAAGCCGTGTCGCGGACTGGAGATATCATCGTCGGTGTCGGCGGTCGCATGATGGAGTCGATGGCCGGAAACCCACGTGATCGGCTTGCCGGAGCCGTTGAGGACCGCGAAAAAAGTGAGCATCGCGAACGCCCATGGCTTTAGCGTCAACGAGCGATGTGCGATCGCGCGATGATAGCAGACGGTCGTGCCGAGCCCGCCAATCCAGGCAAGGGCGATTGCGCCGAACAGCAGGCGCCATCCGGGAAGCGGGAACAGGATTAATCCGATTGCGGCGGTGAGATGGATCAGGATGATCCAGCCCAAGGTGAAGGAGTCCTGTGCGGAGGTCCTCCACCAAGGCCATTCCCACGGACGCTCGGCGACTTGTGCGCAAGGGTGTGCGGCTATCAAGACCGAAGCGTCCTTGAGCACTTGAACAGGAACGGGTTCGCTTTATGGTCGGATTGTGAGCCGCCTGCGAACCGCTGGACTACCAGCGGCTGCCACCGCCGCGATTGCCGCCGCCACCACCACTACGATTGCCCCCACCACCGCTGCGATTGCCGCCACCACCGCCCGCCTCACGGGGCCGCGCTTCATTGACTTTGATATTGCGGCCCTTGAGTTCGGTCTCGTTGAACTGTTCGATCGCGCGAGCGGCATCGGCAGAGTCCGCCATCTCGACGAACCCGAAGCCCTTCGACTGGCCCGAGAACTTGTCGGTGATGACCGCGACGCTTTCGACCGCGCCGGCCTGCGAGAACAGCGCTTCGAGATCGGCGTTGGTAACGGAGTAGGCGAGATTGCCTACGTAGAGCTTGCTGGCCATGTCTGGCCTCCTAAGGATATTGCGAGGAAGCAGCAGACAGAAAGCCGTACTTTACGAGGCTTAACGGGGAGATGCGTCCTAGCGTTCCCACAGGGTAGCCGTCGCGCGTTGTAATGTAAAGTAGTAGGGCGCGAAATCGCTATTCTAATGGACGTTCGCGATGCCGAATGTCGCGTCCTTCGACCATAAAGACCACTGATTCCGCGATGTTAGTCGCGTGGTCCGCGATCTTTTCGAGCGAGCGTGAGACGAACACCAGCTTGGTCCCTTGGCCGATTCCGGTCGGCTCCTCGACCATCGCGTTGAGCAACTGCTCGAGCACCCGATGATGCAGCGAGTCAATTTCGTCGTCGGTCTCGATTACGGTTTTGGCCAGCACGCAGTCGCCATTGCCGAGGGCCTCGAGGCTGCTCTTGACCATCGCGCGCGCGGTCGCAGACATGCGCTCGATGTCAGCGTCCACGCCAAATGCGCCCCGGCTCGCGGCATCGCCGAGGCGCGCACAGATGTTGACCGCCTGGTCGCCGATTCGCTCAAGGTCGGTGGTAATCTTGAGGCTTGCCATGATCATGCGCAGGTCGCTCGCGGCCGGCTGATGCAGGGCGAGCACCCGGACGCAGCGCTCATCGATTTCGCTATCGAGGCGATTGACTTCGACGTCGCGCGCGGCCACCGCGTCGGCGCCTTCGGCATCGCCCGCAAACAGGCAGCGCACGGCGTCGGCGATTTGCTCGCAGACCAATTCGCCCATCTGCAGAAGTGCTGCTCGCAGCCCCGCGAGGTCTTGCTCATAGCGGGTGCTGGTATGTTGCAACATCGACCCCTCCGCCCGCGCGCACAACCGATTCCACGCGCGACCGCGGACGTCGGCGTTTGCAGCGTCGCACGTCGTGCGGAAACGATGATCCGTCGGATAATCGAAGTTAATGCGTTGCCACCGTTTACGCAATACGCGCCGCTGGCAGAAGGGCTTTGGCGCTCTGAAAAACGCTCAAGCAGAGATATCGGCGAGCCGGTCGGCGACCTCGCGATGAATCCGCAGCACCTCCGCGAGCGTTTCGGGTTGACGCCGGCCGAGTCCACATTCGGTCGCAATGCCGAAGTGGGTCAGATGACGGCGCGCGGTTTGCGCTCGCGCGATCGATCCCGCGACGCCGTCCTGCAGATGGACCAGGCCGAGAAAGACCTTGGCGTCAGTGCGGTCGAGATCGCGCAGCGGCGCGAAGTAGGCGTCGTCATTGCGGGCGATCGGAACGGGCAGATGCACCCAATCGACGCGCCGCCCGGAATTGGCGATCGCGAGGTTAGCCATCCGCACCGACAGCGCGAGCGTGTCAGGCTCAACCAGATGGCGATGGGCGAGGTCGCCGTAACAAAAATGGAAGCCGAGGCTGGCGCCGGATGGAATCGCCCGCGAGATGCGATCGAACTGCGCGGCCGCCCGTTCGAACGGATCACCCGGCAGAGCGCTCGCGCCGGTAACGACTTCGAGAATTTCGATGCAGACGTCCCACTGAATCGCGAGATCGTCGTGGGGGACGCGCGCGCAAATCTCGGCGACTTCACGGAGCATCGCAGCTTCGTAAGCGGGGCTTACCAGTTTGCGATCGCGGGGTGCGGGAAAGAAGGTGACGAAGCCGCCGAGGGGCGTCGGCAGGCTGATCTGAAAACGCACGCCCGCGGGAATCTCGCCGCGGTCGCGGAGTTCGCGAAAGACCGCGTGAGATTCGATCGCCCAGCGCGCGTAGTGTAATTCTGGGAAATCGATCGTCTCGAGGCCCGGCTTCAGCCGGAACGCCCAGTTGTCTTCATACGCACGCGCGAGGCCATCCGGGGTGTTAGGACGGGCGACCGTTTCGATATCTGGATGGTCATTGAAGACCAGCAGCGCCTGGCATTGAATCCAGGTTTTGCGCGGGCCGACTTCGCCGTCGGGGATGGTTTCGAGATGCGGTCCGAGCGCGGCCGCGCAAGTAGTGAAGACCTCGCGCGCGGATTCGAGCGGTACACTGCCGACGAGCAGAACGTCACCCTGTGCTTGAGGCATTCTCCGGTGCCCTCCGTTGGATGGATCCCGCGAACCGCCTGAGACTGTCGCCGACCTCGCGCCCGATTGCAACCGCGATCCGCGGACCTTCAAATACGATTGGTGCTGGATGGTGAGCGCAGGATGACGGGTTCTTGGTGTTGAGTACAGACCAGATTCCACCTAGGAGGGTACATCGGTTCGAGCAATGGTTTCGCGTCTGGATGATACTTTTGCTTTATGCGCGTCCGGCGTGAAAGCCCCAATGAATTAGGGTGCGACGCCCGGGCATACTTCGAAACTTCGCAGAAGATGTTCTGGCAATCGACTGGCTGAAGTCGGCGGCCGAAGAGGGTCTGGAATCTCAGGCCCAGACGCGCGAATTCCATCTCTTGACGGTCGACCATCCAGAAAATGACGTCCTCCGGACGCATGCCACAGGTGCTATCGAAGCACTTCGCGATTCCGTCCAGGGCCCCGGGTCCAGCAATCACAAAGTCTGCTTCGTCGAAATCGAGCATAACGGAATAATTCAGATCGATCGCATGTTGAAAGGCTAAGAAAGGTCCAATTCCAGTATAGGCGAGAAGCAATTCATAAACTGATCTCAGCGAGCGCGCTCGCGCTACATGCTCGGGTACGCGATCATCAATCATGCGGGCTAGAAGCGCCAGATGGTTCTCATACTTCCTGCGTTTCCCCAGCTTGGGTGCCGGCATGATGTAAGCCGCGGAGTAGATGGGAGCGCCTCTTTCAACTATGCGCGCCAGAACGCCCGCCACCTCATCCAGATTGATTCTTTCCCATAAAATTGGTCCCACGTGGGATTCGATTTCCTCCCAAGTCTCTACCCTATTGAAAACCTTGAAGAGGAGTGTTCGAAAAAAAAGTTCAGACGGAGACTGTGACCGGTCGGGACGATACTGCACCTCTCGGATAAGATATTGACTGACTCGATCCGAAGCACGATAAGCGTTTGTGAAACGATAGCGCCGAAGGATCGGATCGGCGGCCGAAGGTCCGCCCGAGTGATAGATTCGACGAAAAAATATCGCCTGCCGTTCGCACGCAAAACGCCAATAACAATCAAAGATAGGCGTCGTGGCAAGATCGGCCAAATCAGTACTACTACTTTTGCAGCACGAGTCCGATGACCAGAGCAAACAGCACAAGTAAAGCACCGATTACGATTGCCCCATAGATAGTAACGGAGCTCTCGATGGATCCTAATCGGCTTTCCATTTGAACGAGCGATGCGCTTCTTCCCTTGATCGCGATTACATCCTCCAGAGAAAAGCTCTCCTGCTCGTCATGTTCATGCTTTTCATCCGGATCGACTTTGTTTGCCTCTTCGAGTTTGGTGACAAAGAGCATGAACATCTTTTCTTGAAATTTAAGTACGACGTCGTTATTTCCAACGTTAAATACCGAAAATACTAATTTCCCCTTGAAGCCAGGATCGACCTGAAAGCCCGATACGTTCATAAGGCCCAGTTTCTTATAGCGGTACCTAAGGGTTATAAACCCCAACATGTCGAGAGGCATGGTGAGGTACTCAGCGGTGGTGAGTAGCACGTAGTCACCCGACCGGATCGTCACATACGGATCTTCGTCCGTGAGCGTTTGGGGTATTTCGCTACTAGAGCGGAATACGTCCTTTCCCAACCGCAAATTGTATGCCGCTCGGTCGATCGCTTTCGGGTCGTACGTATCCTCACGAAAGAGAAAATCTAGTGATTTACCGAGCTGATCTTTGTTTAAAAATGACATCAACACATTCTCTCAGCGACCGAACTAAAACCTAATGTTTCTTATCATCATCTAAACGCCACTCAGTCCGGTCGCTATTGACAAAAGAGTGATGAAGCATCCAGTGATTATTACGATGTATCCTGTATAGATAATAACCTTTACAAGGCGAGGCTCTCGAAGACCTCTTGAATCGAGCTTTTTCGCGATGTCGCCGCGAAGGACTGCATATGTTGCAAAATATCCGACAACTATAAGCACTAAGCCGACCCCAATGCCGGAACCCACAGCAATCTTTAGTACGCAAAGAGCCTCATGCGATATCATAATTCCGTCTTCCTCGCATCTTATGACCGTCAGAATCGCCGCGGGAGTGCGAACATTCTGAACGGGTTCGATATAGCAGGAAGAATGCTCTCCGTTACAGGTAGAATCGATGAAAGATGCTCTTAGGCTCGATGGCTTGAAATCGCGATTTCACCTTCTCGGCCAGATCAATGCCGAGAACCGAGCACTCAGCAAATAGGAGTTTGAAAATATCGATTACACTAGACATCATCGAGTCTCGAAAAGGGTAGCTCTCCACGTGGTCAAGCGACTCACAAGCTTTCGCCAACCGAGACGAACGCCGAGCTAGCTCCTTGAGAAACCGTATAGCGTCGTCTCCACCTGGAAAAAACTCGGCTGCGAGTCTGACGCGGAATGTCGTTAGTGAGTCACATGCAGATACCGCTTGGCAGCTTAACTCATGTCCGAGATCAAGGTTAAGCGTATTGGCTGATGCGAGTGAGATAATAAACGCGTCGACGAGCGTGCGCTCAAAGAGGACTGAATCTTGGGAATCCATAGCTTCGGCAAAGTAGCCGACGTACTTTGCCATGTGCAGCGCGAAGTGCTTCATGCGATCCGGAACGGAAAGGCGTACGATATCCTTATGGTACAGCTCGTCGTGATTCAGTTGATTCCACTGAAGAGCGAGTAGATTTTCTGCCAACGTCATCTCGCGTGAATCTCCAACCTTGGATTCGATTCTTGCGAATCCTTCAATCGCTTCATAGGCATCCATGTTCTTGCTCCTCGGAGTGAAATCCGGTGGGGCCCCTTCAGCACCGTCGCAAAACCAGTATTCGCTCTCCCTGTTGTATCCTTCTGTGGTGAAGACTCGCCGTCGAGGAGGTATCGATCGCCAGCGAACTGAGTAGAAGAAATCCTGCCTCGGCGACCGCCGCTTCCAGCCACGGCGAACCGTTTTCCTTGTCCATATCGGCAAAGGAGCGCGAAGTAACGAATGCGCATGCACCGGTCGGTTTTAGAACGCGGCTGAGAGAGATCAGAAGAGCCCGAACTCCGTCAGACACATATCTTCTCGCAAAACCATCGTCTGGGGAAGTCGGCGTGCATGAGGGTTCCATACCAAGCGCCAGAAGCCGAAGCCGCTGAAATGCGCGATAGTCGTAAGTCTTTGAGTACGGAGGGGAGGTAACGATTAGATCTACAGAGGAAGCTTGGAGGAATTCGAGACGTCGCGCATCACCTTCGTATATGTCAGGCTGAGGCCATGAGAGCGACCTGTGCTCTCGCGCAAGGAGTTGTTGCAGATCGACCACCTTCCGTTTCCAAGCATTGAGAGGTTCTTGCGGCCCAATCTCTCGATCGATTTTTGAGAGCCGAGTATCGCTCTTCTGGTACGACAACTGCAAGAGAACCGACGACAGCGCTATCAACAGGAGATCCCTGGCGGGATCGAGAGGACATTGCTTGATGGCCGCTCGGATTCGCATGATTTCTTGGAAAGCATGTTTCGGGAACCACTCCGACAGCTCGTCGATTTCGGCCGGACCGAGTATTGCGTCCGAAAGGCTGATGCCCAGAGCGCGACATTGGTCTCGGAGGTCTTCGTCAAAGTATTCTGCTTCGGCAAGATCACCCAGAGACCGACGTTGAAGACTCGAAACCAGGGAGGTTGCCAATGCCAAGCTGACCGCGACGGCTTTTCGATCTTCGAGTGTAAGCCGGTTGTTCTTGACTCGGCTAATCAGTATCGCGAGAGGGCTTAGGTCTACTCCGATGGCACTTCGCCCGAGACGACGGGCTTCTATCAATGTGGTGCCGCTTCCACAAAACGGGTCGAGCACGACGTCGCCGGGCGCGGATAGTGCCTCAATTAGTTTCGCTGGGATGGCGGGAGCGAATCTAGTGGGATATGGGTGCAGGTTATGAATCGTTCCCGCGGTTCGCCGCTTACGGAGACCTCGCCAATCTACGCTAGCAAGGCGCTGTATCGAATGCTCCGTATGTCCGATTGTGGGTCGACTTCCCGAGGGCTTTAGCCCAAAAGGGAGTTCGAATTGAGCGGTTTGCCCCTCCAGAAATTTCTGAAGAGCATGACGCATCACCCAACCCAACGACCGCTGGCCACTTGAGGCCAATGCTCGGAGACTCGCGTATTCCAATGGGCTCAGGCTGACGCTGATTCGAGTTGTTGTGTCTAAGCTAGCGCCCGTCTGACCTGCGGATATTGCGGCAGGTTGAGCAGATCGAATTTGAGTTTCGGTTGAATGACGCCGAAAGGCTGAGCTCCGAATGTCTCGTTGGAAAGCCATCTTTCAGGCGCCCCTTTCCAAGAAAGCAGCGAATCCTACGCACAAGCCAGCGTGCATCTCATGCACCACTCTGCACCAGAGCGAAGCAATTAGTCAAGAGGCGGGCGACGACCATCGCGGCCCGGCCGCAGTCGCCGGCGATGGAAACGCTATTTGCGGATAATGAATCATCGGAAGGCGGGACCGCGGACCCACTAGAGGGTGCGCCAGGCGCGGCCCTCGCGCGCGATCAGCAGCGCGGATTCGGTTGGACCCCAACTGCCCGCCGCATAGGGAAACGGATCGGCGTCGGAATGCTCCCAGACGTCGAGGATGACCTGCACGAAACGCCACGCCGCCTCGACCGTGTCGCGCCGCATGAAGAGGGTCTGATCGCCGACGATCACGTCGCTGAGCAGGGTTTCGTAGGCCTCGGGCGAGGCGGTCTTGTAATGGAAGTCGACGTCCACCGGATGGAGCCGCAAGGTCTGTCCAGGAACCTTCGAGATGATATTGAGCGCGAGGCCCTCGTCGGGCTGAATGCGGATCGAGAGATAGTTCGGCGGCAGCATCGGCGCGGGCCGCGCATTGTAGAGGATGCGCGGGACCGGCTTGAAATAAATCGCGATCTCGCTCGCTCGATGCGGCAGGCGTTTGCCGGTGCGAAGGTAGAACGGCACGCCGGCCCAGCGGAAGTTTTCGATATAACATTTGAGCGCAACGAAGGTTTCGGTCTTCGAATCGGGCGCGATGTGTTCCTCGTCGCGATAGGACTTGGCCTTCTCGCCACCGCACAAGCCCTCGACGTA
>Ga0185299_10006775_pt1 | contig 12066 bp, 13 predicted proteins | sample PaiPotPPA55metaG_FD_128002 | JGI IMG/M metagenome (GOLD analysis project Ga0185299, IMG submission 128002) | Iron sulfur acid spring bacterial and archeal communities from Banff, Canada, to study Microbial Dark Matter (Phase II) - Paint Pots PPA... ...
CGGCCGTGTCCGTCAGATTCCATCCCCGGTCCAGCAAGTCCAGGATCCGAATCCGCCGCCACATGCGCCCGCTTAATCGGGCTCTGCCCTTCGTCTTCTCCTGCAAGGCATGACGGTCTGCCGCGGTTAGCCGCACACCAGGAAACCTCCGCCTCCGCTTCCCTGCCACATGCATAATGTTTGCTCACACTCTTCGCCCCAGAGCAACTAACCCTTTGACTCCTACGCATGGGTCGAGCACTAGGTGCACCTACCGCGCCCGGCGCGAATAAATAACCTACCCCCGTCGAATCCCGCCAGTTTCCATCCTCGCCCAGTGTTCGCGGCTGCTCACTCCATTCACGGCCGTCGAGGATGTAGCCAGCACTCTGTGTGATGACGCCACCCCATTGTTTCGTCAATCTATCGGAACGCGAACAGTTTCGCGTCCGAGTCTTTTCGGCCTGCTATCGAGGCAGAAACGAGTTGTGCGGCCAGCATCGAGTATGTGATGCCGTTGCCGCCGTAACCCAGCACACCGTAACAGCGCGGATAACCCGGAAGTGGACCGACCCTCGGCAGGCCAGTCTTGCTCTGACCAAACGAAGCCGTCCAGGCGAAGTCCGCGCGTGGGTCGATCTTCGGCAGCAACCCAGCAAGCTTTTTCTCGAGGACTTTAGTCTTTCGATCGAGCTTGGCGTCGCGTCGGGTCTCATCGGCGAACTCTTCATCTTCGCCACCACAGATAACTCTCCCATCGACGGTGGCGCGCACATAGAGGTATGGGTCTTTCGCTTCCCAGATGAAGCACTCCCTCGGCCAGAGATGCTTGGGCTGAGGCCTGGTGGCAATGACCCAGGTCGATGCGATGCTATGTCCATTGGTCGGGACGATCTTGGGCAGCTCGTAACCGGTGCACAACACGATATGCCGCGATTGTATCGTGAATCCGTCCTTGGTCAGCGCTAGTGCTGCACGCTTGCTGGGTTGGATATCCGCGATCTCGTGCGGCGCGAAAAGCCGCGCGCCTAGCTGTTGAGCCCGCCGGAGAAATCCCGAAGCCAGGGCTCGCGGATCCACGGCAACATTGTCGTCGCTCAGGATAGCCGCGGATCGAGACAAGCCGAAGCGAGTTCGGAGCTCGCGACGGTCGAGGTACTGGCTCGGTAATCCGATTCGTTGGCGGGCGCGAACTTCTGCGGCGAGTCCGTGCGCATCCAAAAGATCGCCGGCAAGGTAAATCGACTGACGCAGACTCATCGAGGCGTCAATCATCTCGCGCCGGGTCAACTCGTAAAGCGCGTCTAGCGCCGCTTTGGATCGCAGCCATGCACGCTCGGCCGGCTCAGTGCCGATCTTGCGCTTGAGGTGAATCAAGGGAGTGTCGATCTCAAATAACAGCAGTGCGGTGCTTGCCTGGGTTGAGCCCTGAAGCGGTCCGCGTCGATCAACCACCGCAACCTTGTGCCCATCAAGCGCCAGCGAATAAGCGATGAGTGCCCCACTTATCCCTGCGCCGACCACCAGGACATCGGTCCTTACGTCTCGCGTCAGAGGCCCGGCGACAGGTAAGCGGCGCGGATAGGCCGTCCATACCGATGCGCCTGACTTCAGCTTTTTCTTGGCGGTGAGACTCATCTATAGAGTCACGAGCATGGCGCCCGCGACCGCAAACGTCACGCCAGTAGTCAGCCATCCCAAGATCTGTTGCGTAGTGCCTAGCCAGACTGCGCCGGTGATCCTTTTGTTGGACGTCATCAGCATCATAACGATCATGATATGCGGCGCCGCTATGCCATTGATCACTGCACTCCAGAACAGCGCCTTAATCGGATTTATTGCGACGAAATTCATGGCGACACCTAGCAGGGTCGCACAGCATAGAATTCCATAAAACGCTTTGGCTTTGTGCAGCGTGCGATCAAGACAGATCGGCCACTCGAAAGTTTCGGCGAGCGCATACGCAGACGAGCCAGCCAAAACCGGAATAGCGATCAAACCCGTTCCCATCATGCCTATGCCGAAAAGCAGAAAAGCCAGCTCACCAGCGAGCGGGCGCAGTGCTTCGGCGGCCTGGGCTCCCGTCTGGATGTCGTAATGCCGTGAGCGTGAAGCACGGCCGGCAGTATCGAGGATAATGAAGTAGGCAATCATGTTGGAGAATGCCATTCCCAGGTAGGTGTCGCCGCGCATCGGCTCAAGCTGCTGCTTCGCCTGACTGGGAACCTCCTTGAGAGGGGTTGCGCTCGCGCGCGGCCTTCTGCTCCTGTACTTCCAGCGATGCCTGCCAGAAGAAAAGGTAGGGACTAATCGTAGTTCCGAACACCGCCGTCAACGCGGTCAAGTAGCTATTCGAAAAAGTCAGCGAAGGAATGAACGTACCCATCAGCACGGGCTTCAGGGGAACATGAACTATCAGTGCAGTGGCGACGTACACGAACAACACGAGCGCCGACCATTTCAGCAACTCGGCGTATTGCCTATACGGTACGAGGGTCGCCGAGATCACCGAAATCACTCCAAACACGACCGCGTACACAAGCGTGAAGCCACCCACCAGCATCTGCAGTGCGCTTCCCATCGCTCCAATATCGGCGCCCAAGTTGATGACGTTGGCTATCAACAGGGACGGCGACTAGTGTGTACAGAATCGTCGGCGGATAATGGCGGCGTATGTTGGCCGCGATGCCGATACCGGTCACTCGGCCGAGCCATGCGCTGATTTCCTGGATTCCTGCCATGAGCGGGTAGGTCAGCAGCATCGTCCAGAGCATCGTGAATCCAAACTGAGCGCCTACCTGCGAGTAGGTCGCGATGCCGCTGGGGTCGTCGTCGGCAGCACCCGTTACGATGCCGGGACCTAATTTTCGAAAGCTACGAAGCAGTTTTGCCAGCAGTCTCGAGAAATAGGGTGCTCGCGCTTTTACCGAACCGGTTTGACTTGGTCTGCGGGTGGCCGCTCTTTTTGCCATTCGGATTCGGCTGCGCCGGGCGCCTCAGTAGACCTTCTTATCCCTTCGCGATAAGGCGAGATCCATTGCATACTTCCGGCAATGCTCAAGATACTCCGCCTCATGAATAATCTGCAGCTCCACAACGCTTGACCAGAGCCACGAGGGAGCGTCCTTTTTGTTTGTTCGGTGCCGCTTTAATTCCTCCCGCCACTTTTTCTTCGTTGATGTGTCCATCTGTCGCGCGTGAGCCTTACCCAACACCGCGGCGAGATATCCTGCGGCCTTCATCGCTTCATCATGCGTGAGCTGTTCGATTTCGAGTTGTAAATCCTGCGGTAGTAGTTCACGGATGAAGACTGACTTATTGAAGAACCTCGCGGCTACCATCCGCTGGCCTAGATTCGGCGCAAGATGTCGCGCTCCTTCAACGACCCGCTCCGCGTTGTCTCGTGGCATCCGGACGTGCGGATATTGTGGCGCCGCTGCTTCAACAGCTTCTTTAATGTCCATCAAGCAGAGATTCTTGCCCTTGTAGGGTGGTTTGCCGATTCCCACCAGGACGGCGAAGCGACGCCGCCCTAGCGAGCTACATCCCTTCCTCCAGTAGGCCGCGTCCAGAACCTTGATCGAGGCTTTATCCTTGCGGGAATGAAGCGACGTCGCCAGTCGACGTACGTCCTCCTGCTCAAATAGTTTTCTTATTTCGTGTTTCTCGTCCTTGCGCAGCGGCCAGAAGCGCTTTCCCAGCGGAATCGTTGGATTGGTATCCTCGATGCGATCACTGGCCAATTGTTTCCACGAGCGATTCAACGAACGGCGCATCGCTTTCCGGATGGAATTTGGTTTCTTATGTTGAGACTCGGGATTTTTTGAAGCTCCACCGAAAGCCTGTTCATAACAATCGATCATTTTGTCCAGCATGCTGGCGGTCGTGACACCTGGAAGATCCGAGCCTCGCACAGCAGTGGCTAGAGAGAGCCCGAGCCGGATAAGATCGTGAACCGGATTTCCGATAACACTTTGATCGAGGTCGCGGATCTGGATATCGATGTCGCCGTCTTCATCGGCGAGTGGACCCAAGTTGCCTAAGTGGCAGTCTCCACCTATCCACACGGCGGGTCCGCGAGGCAGTCTGCTGACTTCGGCAGTCTCGAGCCATTCGTAAAACTTGCGAGTGTTGCCGCGAACATACGCTTGCGCCGACCGCGCCATCTTTAGATTTCGGCAGGCGGTCAGAGCGGCCGGACGATCGCCGAAACGAACGACATTGCGAATGTTCCTCTTCACGCTTACCGGAGCGACGCAGTACGCAGCTACCAAGCCATCATAGTCTGCCGCGACCGACCAGCAGCCAGATCACCACCACGACGAGAATGATCGGTACGACACCGCCAGCCGGACCATAGCTGTTATAGCCATAGTAACCACCGCCGCCACCGAACAAAAGGAGTAAGATAATGATTAATACCAGCATTGAATTTCTCTTCTTTTGACTCACTAGGTTTGCCCGACAATTCAGGTCGCAGTCTACTCACCAACATAGCCGCCCTTTCTCACCACAGAGGCGGCACCTATGGGTACGCAAGAATTTCTTTACTGTTTTATCTTCTTGCGCTGCGAGCCCGCCTTTGCTGGCCGCTTCTTCTTGGTGGACACTTTCGTCTTAACCGCTTTCCGGATTGCGGTTTTGGTCGAGGGCGGTGCCTTCGAACCCGAAAGGAGCTCTTTCTACGGCTGCGCCGGAAGCTTCAGGCAGAGTCTCTCTTCTCCCTTTAGTGCTTTCACGGCATGCTCGCGACCGGCGGCCATCGTTTTTGAAACCAACTTAGTTAGCGTTCCTCATTTTGTGGCCATTCTTTTCTCCTCTTGCTTTGTTTGTTGGAGATCGCGCCGAATCGCGGGAAATCTTGCGGAATTAGGAGGTGGGATCCACGCAATCCACCTCCAGTTCCGGTTACTTGCTAGCGAAGATCGGCTGTCTTCTGGTCCTTAGAAACAGAGGCCTCGCCCGTGTAAGAAATATCCTCGGCGCCACCGTTCTCGAGAATTTTCTTCAACGATCGCGCTCGTTGCTGTCTTCGGTATGGATGGACAGAAGAATGTTGCCGTCCTTGACCTTTCTTTCGTACCGTTTCGCCTCGTACTCGGGAATACCCAGGCCGATCAGTGCGCCGGTAAGGCCGCCAGCTGCCCCCGCCAATGCCGCCATGATTGGTCCCGCTGCGATGAAAACACCGAGTCCAGGAATTGCCAACGCCCCGATCCAACCATCCAGCCCAGCGCACCGCCCAGAATTGCTCCGCTTCCTGCGCCAGTCGCCGCACCGTTCGGAGCCTTGGTGTGTTGCTCGTGGGCAAATCCTTGCTGCCCTGCTTGTCGGGAAAGAGAACCGATATATCGTTTTCAGTAAGGTTTCCTTACCGCTGCGGGGTCTGCTTTCAACAAGGCAATCGCGTCCTGTTTTGCCATTCTCCCTACCTCCAATTTGTATCGCGTGATCTGCGTGAAGATTTAGGAATTCGACTTGTCCGCAAGCGGCAATCAGCAAGAGCTATGCCATCAACGTTCAGCCCGGGGTCCCGTCGACAGTTCTGAAAAGACGCAATTGAATTAGGGGTATTTGGATGTGATTTAGCTGGGCCATCCGCAAACGTCGATCGCGCATGAACCTCAGATCGGGAACACGGTAAATTTAGTTGAACATGCGACCAATTGCTCTAATGGGAGCGGATGGGTCGCGGCTACCGTCATCTTGCCCGCAACAAGACTGCGCGTTCGAAGCTAGCGGCACCACCTCTGCCAGCGAAGCTGCTCGGCTCTCGTCGTCCCGATAGCCCGGTGGCCTCAACTTTGAACGACCTGACCAGAACACCGCGAAATAAAGAAGCCGCCACCAACGCAGGTCAAGTACCTCACGCTTGCTGTACGCCGCCCAGACCAGGGCTTGCACCGCTTTCTCATCGCCGCTTGTGAGCAGCCGCGAGACCCTTTCGTCATTTTGCGGCCGGGTGGGTTGGCGGTGGAGAAATTTGCGACAGCCTGCCCGTCGGGCAGATACTTCACTTCAGGATCGCGATCCACAGTCGCGACCTTGCTTACCTCACGCCGGATCGGGAGAATCACGCGCTCGAATTCCATTGGAAAGCCTCCCTGTCAAAAAAGAAATTTATCATGTTTAAATGAGCGGCCATTAGGCAGTCGGATCCAGCACTTTTTCGCGCAGCATCAGCGGAGCATTTTACTTCTTCTTTTGTCAGCTCGAAGATGTCGAGACGCTGATTTGGCTGACCAAAGCTCCCGCAGCGGACACAACTGAAGTCAAAAGTCCTTCGACGAGCGCTGAAGGCGGCCGCTCTACTAAGAGTGGAACTCGAAACTCGACGGGCTAAAAAATAAAGACGGTTGGATATCTCACGCTGGATGTTCGAAGAAACCGAAGTGCACAATCTCGCTGCAGATTTTTCCTTGCACCGCGCGCGTATGGTGCTTCAATCGACCTATGCGCTCCCCTCAATCGCAAATCTTGTCCTTTGCAATACGGTGCGTTCCACTCGCGGTCGTTTTGACGCTAGCGCCCAACTCGTTCTCGATTTCCAGCGCCGCCGACAGCAATTCATCCGGCAGCAACAGTGTGACACCAGGTAAGACCATCACGGGTAAGGCGACCATTTACCCGAACCGCCTCAACGGTCATAAAACCGCAAGCGGCGACACGTTCCATCAAAGCAACCACACCGCGGCGTCGAACAAGCTTCCGCTTGGAACGGACGTCAAAGTGACCAGCCTCAGAACCGGTAAGAGCACGAACGTGAAACTCATCGATCGAGGCCCCGCGCTCGGCGGTCATAGGATCGACCTTTCGAAGAAGGCAGCGCGGGAAATCGGCCTCACCCGAAAGGAAGGAACGGTGCCGGTCAAAATCAAGGTAACCCATACGCCCGGCGGCCCTGAGGCTCTGCCGTCGCGATAGCCGGGAGGGCATTGCCATCTCACCCCAAGAATACGATTCTGCTGGTGTTAAGCACTCCTAATCGCGCAGAATCGTGACATAATCAGTCGTAGCACCGTCATTTCACATACTGTAGTTGACATAAGTATAATTTCGCGAACTTGAAAATATCTAATGAAGTATCGGCCTTTTTGACATGTGGGACATGTTTCTGGCCGAGTACTGGCCAGCCCGTTCCCCGGGAAATAGCCTAGTTCAATTGAGGAAATCACAATTGAACCGGTAAATAGGATTATGTCAACTGGCTGACGCTTGAATATCGACGAAAAATGTAAGCATCAGTTTAAGTAATAGTCATGCTCCGCCCTGCTCATCAGCACTCTGGCGCAGCGACCTTCTTTGGGTGCATACCGCGACCACACGCCTATCTCGCGTACTGCAGGTGCCTCTGCTTACGCCTGTGATCTTACGACTTGCGTTCTAAGCACGCCCGCTCACCCTCCTCTCTCCTGCGACAGAGCGCCTGAAGACTTTGCGCTGCGTTGACGAGGCGATAGGCAAACTCCCGGTCGAAATGATAAGGAGCCCCATACAGCCGGCGCGCTCGCCGCGGGTGCGGATAATAGCCGAGCGCTTCAAGCCGACGCGCATAGTCGCCGGCGGCAGCACTATTTCACCGGTGAGCAGGATCGGCGGCTTCGACAGGCGCCGGCCTTTGCTAGGTCCCAGAGTCCGAAATTGAAGATCGCTAAGGACTGTCTCTGCCATCTCCAGATCTTAGCCTTTTTGAGCTGCGATACCTGACTACAAGTGAGCGGGCAATGACTCATAGCTCAAGCTTTGACTGTTCTTGACACATTTTCATGATGTGTGCTAAGCACCCGTGCTGTTCAGGACTGATGAGCCCCTACTTGCCAGAGTGCTCCTGCGATGGCCTCAGCCCGAACGGATTCGAGCAGTAAGAGCCTTCGTGCTGCGCGAACTCGCCGCATGATGAGACACAAACTATTGGCAGCGGCGCTCTTGGCGCTTCTAATAATTGCGCCAGCGTCGCCAAGCGTGGCGCAGAAACGACCGCTGACCGAGAGCGATTTGCTCACATTGCTCGCGGGTGGAGTCTATTGCGGCCGCGTTACGATGCTGGTTCGCGAGCGCGGCATTACGTTTTCGCCGACGAAGCGCGACCTCGAACTGCTTCGACGTGCGGGCGCGGATGAAGCGCTGCGACGCGCGGTAGCGACAGCTCACCGCATCGCACCCCAAACAGCCATAAGCAGCAACACCGCGCGCGGATTGCAACTCTCGACGCAAGCCTTGCCTAATCACCCCGTCGTGGCTTCGCAGCCAGCCGTCGTTCGTCGCCAACCTGCTTCGTCAGCCAGTCTACTGGCGTCAAAGTCAGTCCCTGTGGCGTCAGTCACCTGGCCCACGCCTCAAAGCGTGGTTCCATCGGAGAACAAGACGATGCAGCAGGGGGCAGCGGTTTTCTCTCCTGACGAAGTCGCGAGGGTCATGCAGGGCTGGTTAGCGCAGAGTAAGGACGAGAAGATCATCCCGGTAGGCACCATGATAACTGAACAAAACTGGCAACAGTATAAGCAGTTTATGCCAGTGGGGATGGTCGGCTTCTTCGAAGGTAGGTACTTCTGGAAAATGCCCGATGACGTCAAAATGGATGTCGGGCCTACTATCATTCATCCGCTTTCACGATCATATACAGATGCGACTGAGAGATATGACAATCACGCCCGCATCCTTCACTTGCCCGACGGCAGGCTGAACATCGCGAACTACATTGCCGGTATGCCTTTTCCATCGCCTCAAGAGCCGGATAAGGGTGAGAAGATTCTGGCTAACCTTTGGTTCCCTGATCAGCCGTATCTGCAGGTGATGGCTCCCGAGGGCGCTGGACCTGCCAGGATCTGTACCATGGACAGGTTCGGCAATAACGCCTGCACCAGAATGACAGCCGTCTACCGTCAGCTGGCCTTCAACCACAATCCGGCGGTGCCTCGCACCGAACCTAGCGCGGGAGGTGCGTGGTACACCGAATGGCTCATGGTAGAGCAGGCTTTCAATAGTCTACAGATTGGCACATGGGAAGAGCGCTCCAGATATACCATTGAACTAACTATCTTCTGGCAAGATATAACTCGGGCCGAGGATAACTACGTCTATATACCGGCCCTACGGCGTTCCCTACGCTTTTCAGGGTCCGGCGGCTGCGCAGCACTGTTTGGCACTGACATACTTCATGATGATCAGCGCGCTGGTTACAGCGGCGGCATTTCTGCCTTCACCGCTCAGTACTACGGTGAGCGTAAGATTCTAGCGCTCACTGATCTGACGAACGCGGATGGTTTATGGCCGGCCGAATACGACCAACCACTGGGCTGGGCCACACCATCCTGGGGTTCGTGGAGTCTCCGCAATGTCTATGTAATCGACGTGCGCCGAGTTCCATCGCAACGGGGTGACTATTGTTACGGCAGTAAGATCATGTACGTCGACGCTCAATTCATGCATCAACTGTGGGAAGAGATCTATGACACAAAGCTAAGATTGTGGAAGATTGTCGGCATTCATTTGCATCCCGCCGAGATAGATCCCGGCGAGGGTCTAGTGCCACTCGCTGGCGCGCTGGTCGAGAGCTACTGGGACGTACAACGCGAACATTTAACTCATCTATTTACTGCAGACAGCAATGGCAAGACAGATGGAGTCCTGGATAACGACAGAGCGCCAAAGCGATACGACGATGTTGCTAAGTATTCGACGCCTGGAGGCTTGATGGAAATTTTGCAGTAAGGCTGGCCCTACGAGTTGCAATGTTGGGAAGTCCCGTGGGGATGGATTGCCCATCCGCCTTACGCATACTCCATCAAATGAGCTCCAGTTTGAACGGAGTCTCCATCTTCAAGACCATGGTCAGCATCCGAACTGCCAATCAAAACCCTGAGCTTTTGGGGAGGAAAGCAATGGGGATCAGAAACATTACCTACAAACAGATCAACGGTTGCGTTTTTATCATAGCAACACTCCTTCTGATCGTATTTGCCGGGCGAGCTCTGGCGGGCGAAGCAGCGGTCCAAATGAATGATGAGCTCAGTGTGACGAGCACGGCGAATACTGTATCGCAAGCCCAGCCAGATAGGACTGGTGCAGTCATCACTGGTGCGGCGGTTCTTAAGCCGGTCATTGATGCGAGTACGGCGACCAATGCCTTAGCTGCGCAGCCTGATCCAGCTGAAGCCGCATGGCTTCATACCTTGCACGTCTCCGGCTACGCGGGCCAGACTTTTGGTATGTGGCAAAATCCATCGACTCTGAGAGATTTTACTCCAAGCCGGAACAATCTAGCGGTCTCAAGGACTGCCCTTCAATTGGACGAAAATTTCCGACTGAATGAGACTAATACCTTCTTTATGCGCGAGTGGTTCGTCTACGAACCACCCTACCCTTGGGATAGCGCGAACATACCTATCTACAACGCCGTCAACGCCAATCTTTCAAATCATCCGAGCTATGGTCACTTTATGAACGATTGGTATAACCAATACACCATTCGTGATGCCTGGTGGGAGAATAAATCAGGCCCATTGACAACCTACATTGGCAATCAAATCGTCGTATGGGGCCAATCGTTGGCGTTTCGCGTTGGTGATGTGATCAATCCAGTAGACACATCCTGGGCTTTTGGCTTTGCCAACCTCGAGCAGTCGCGCGTGCCCCAGTGGATGATCCATCCGATTCTCAACTTGCCGGACTATGGACCGTTGTCCTCGAATTTTCTGGAGCTGGTGGTGCAGCCAGGATTCGCGCCGCAGTGGTGGTCGTCTGACTATGCGGATGGACGGTATTTGGGTCAAGATACAAAAGCGGCGCGAGCAATCGATGGAGCGCCCTCCGCCTCACACGATCCCAGTGCGCGATTCGATATCCACTACGATAATCAGTTCCGGCCGGGCTTGAACGTGGTATTGCGGCCGAATTTGCTAACGGGCCCATTCAAATCACCCGGGCCATTGGCGGGTATTGTCGCCGCGCCGTACGCGCGCGAGTTCATGTTCTGCACCCAGTTGGTTCCTATGATTCAGGGAGCAAGCACCACACACGCAAACTTTGCCGACCCGGTTCCAGTCAGTATGCGTAAACCTTGCGCCCTAAATTTGAGCAAACATAACGACCCCTTGGGCATAACCGGCGATGGCGCAATTGTCGACATCGGACCCTGGCGCATCCCGGGAATGCAGCCGGAGAACTGGAATGAGGGTCTTCGCTTCCACAGTTTGTTGGATGGCGTCGAGTGGACAGCTTTCTACTACAACGACAACACCGGCCTGGGGACGCCTCGAAGCCTGCGGTGGACGCCATATACAAATCTCTGGACATACACTTATCCGGACATCCAGAACGTCGGCATGACGGCGGACAGGCCACTGCCTGTGCCAATGGAGATCGCAGAATCTCTACCACTAGTAGGTCGTGCCGAGGTGGTCTACAAGAACCACGAATCGCGTCCTTCTGACATGCGTATCGATAGCTTGTTCGGCCAAGCCTACAGCGATCAAGTGCTGTGGATGGCGGCGACCGATCTGGATGAGGCCTATGCGCCGTGGCTGACCGCGACTGGCAACCTGACTGCCAACTTCGAAGTGTTCGACACCATCTGGATGGATAGTTCCAAGCTCGCTACTTGGGCTAATGACGTTTCCGAGCCGTTGGAGAAAAATCAATTGGAGGTGCTATTGAACCTTGGTACCTCCTGGTGGTGGGATGATTTCGCTCCGACCTTCACCGGCATTTGGGCCCCCAAGGGCAACACGCTTTTGCTGTTTCCGGCGATTGTCCTGAACCCCCCTTGGACCAAGAAATATTTATTAAAGCTGCAGGCGATTGAGGTGATGGGAGGTGACAGACAGTCGGTGGAAGGTGGCGCGTTCAAGGGTGAAAGCCTATTAACGGCTCAATTCCAATACAATTTCAATTTGCTCTGATGAAGCCAAGTGCTTTCAGATCCGCGTGGCTGGAACTGAACCAGTCGTTATGCTGAACCTTCTAGCAGGCTGAGGAAAAAATTGGGATTTGCGGTGAATTTCTCTGGCAATTTGAGTTTACGACTGGCGGTGAAGGTGAGTAGGTGGGCCCGAGGCCCTCTGTTACTGGGGCTCGGACCGTGGCCGA
>Ga0185299_10006778_pt1 | contig 12062 bp, 17 predicted proteins | sample PaiPotPPA55metaG_FD_128002 | JGI IMG/M metagenome (GOLD analysis project Ga0185299, IMG submission 128002) | Iron sulfur acid spring bacterial and archeal communities from Banff, Canada, to study Microbial Dark Matter (Phase II) - Paint Pots PPA... ...
TAGGGTGTACCTCCTCTGTGAGTTCGCGCTCCAAAGGAAAGTACGCCCTTTTCTTTTCTTCTCAAAACCGGAATTTACACAAAAGACGTTACGCTACCTTGTTACAATAGGGCTTGACACGCCGAAGAAAATATGCTATACACACGCTCAGGCTATCGAGTTGGATAACAAAACTGACTCAGGCCATTACATACCCTCTCATCCGAGGGGACCAATTTTTGGACTAGGAGGTATGTCATGACTAACCTTATTCCACGGGGTAGCTCGTTCCAGGATCTGTTCGATTTCCGCCGAGATTTCGACCAGATCTTCAATCGCATGGTGAGCGGGTGGCCGTTTAGCGACGAGCGTACGCTCACCGCGTCGTCCACGCTCGCTCCCGCCGTCGAGTCCTACTTGGATCAGGACGGCAAGAAGTACCACTGCCGCGTCTCGCTTCCCGGTGTTGACCCGAAGGAAGTGCAGATCCACGCGCAGGGGAATACCTTGACGATCAGCGGTGAGCGCAAGGTGAACCGCAGCTCGAAGGACGTGAACTTCCTCCACGAGGAGATTTCCTACGGAGCTTTTGAGCGCACGTTCGCGTTGCCCGAAGGCGTGGACGCCGACAAGCTGACCGCCGAGTATCAAAACGGCGTGCTCGAAATCACTGCACCGGTGGCCGCGTCAGCGTTGCCCCGGCGGATTGAAATCCGGACCACGCCGGTGTCGAAGCAAATGGCGGCATAAGCGAACAACGCGGTAGCCGACAGCTTTCCCTGGAGCACCTAATGTAGGCTTCCGGACGGCTGCCGCGCGGTTTCAGTGGCAGCCCGCGCAACCCATAAACGCGGCGATTGACTGCGGTGCAATCCAAAATAACGCGGGCTGCCACTGAGCCACTATTCGGCGCGTGTGTGAGCGCGGCCGCGCGTAGCTCGTAAGGGAAAAGGAAAGTCTGGAAAACACGGCTGGAGGTTGAAGGCTATGAACATCAATCTTCGAGAATTCAGTGGGATCGGGCGGCGAAACGGATGGGAATTCGCTGCTCTACTCTTTGTGGCTCTGCTCTGTGGTCTGCTCATCGGGACGGTGCTTCCCGGCCACGGAACGGCCATGGCGATCGTTGGGAAGGACAAGCCGACGCCGCTGGCCATTCCCGATCCGGTGCATCTTTCCAGTGCCTTTGCGTCCATCGTGCAATCGGTGGAGCCGGCCGTTGTGAACATTTCGACGACGCAAGTTCACAAAGCGAGTCGCGCACCACGACGCCCGCGCGGCTTTGATGATCCGTTTGATGATTTCTGGAATCGTTTCTTTGATTTTCCACAGAACGGGTCCAGCGCCGAGCGCAGTCTGGGTTCAGGCGTCATTGTCGACAAGAAGGGCTACGTCCTGACGAACAACCACGTTGTCGAGGGCTCTACGAAGATTCAGGTCCAGCTCAACGGGGATGCGACGCGCTATACGGCGAAAGTTGTGGGTACGGATGAAGAAACCGACCTCGCGGTGCTCAAAATCGGGACCTCACCGTGGCGAAGCTCGGGAATTCCGAGGGCGTAAAGGTAGGCGATTGGGTACTGGCGATAGGAAGTCCCTTTGGTCTAAGAGCAACGGTCACTGCCGGGATCATCAGCGCGAAGGATCGCGGAAGCGTCGGCGGGCAGTTTCAGCGATTCCTGCAAACAGACGCAGCCATTAATCCCGGAAACTCTGGCGGCCCGCTTGTAGACATGGCGGGCGAGGTAATTGGGATCAACACGGCCATCGTGACGCAGAGCAATGGTTATCAGGGTGTGGGCTTTGCGCTTCCTTCGAACACCGCCGTGAGCACGTACAACGACCTGATCGCGCACGGGAAGGTCACGCGGGGTTCGATCGGTGTGAGCTTTCAGGAAGAACAGAGCACGAACCCAATCGTGCTTAAGGAATTGGGTGCCCCCTACGGGATCGTCATCGAAGGAGTGGAGCCCGGCAGTCCTGCTTCGAAAGCGGGCCTGAAGCCCGGAGATGTGATTACCCAGGTTGACGGGCATCCGGTGAAAACGGGCAGCGACCTGGTGGACCGAATTACGCACGCGAAAGTGGGAAGCAAGGTTCGGTCGCTTACATGCGAGACCGCAAGGAGATGGAGACCGATGTGGCGGTCGAGGCCCGCGACCGCGTCTTTTCAGGCAGTGGGACCGAGAAGGAAGATTCCTCGGATGACAACTCTCCCACGAAGTTTGGGCTGCATGCTCAGCCGTTGAGTTCGGAACGTGCGCGGCATCTCGGCATGCAGGGACAGCGCGGAGTGATTGTCTCCGAAGTAGACCCCGGGAGTTTTGCTGAGGATATCGGCTTCGCGCCCGGAGACGTTATTGTGGAGGTCAACCACAACGGCGTGGAAACGTTCAACGGGCTGCATCGCGCCTTGTCTGATCTTCAGGAGGGGCAAGACGTGGTGTTCAAAGTCCTTCGTCAAGATCAGAATCGCGGCGTGCTCACGGTGTTCCTTGCGGGCAAGGTGCCGGCGTAAGCTGCTAACGCACAGACTACGAGAGAAGCGAAACAGGAGGCTCTGTGCCATGGATTGGAGTGGCACTTGGAAATGGATAGTTGGGCTCGGCGCGGCGGTTGTTGCGGCGCGAACAAATCTCCTTCAGGGTGTGTTGTCGATTCTTCTCGTTCTCGTGCTGGCATCCGCTATTGTGTTCTCGTTTGCGCTTTTCGCCATGGATCTACTGGAGGGAGCGGCAGGCGGACTGGAGTTTTTGGAACGCCGCACTCGGCACGCCATAGATCGCGCCCGCGCGATGGTCGCCCATTCGCTTCATCTTCTGTCATCCTGCGTAGATCCGCGGCAAGGTTTTTTCCTTCTTTTGCCGCTGCTGGCAAAACCCATCGGAAGCCGTATCCAGAGGTTGCTGCGACCGCAGTGGCGGCGGCGTCCGAAATTCGTTTGGAGCGCAAGGTAAGATGAGCAAGAATTCACTTCGGATGAGCACGGCAGCGGTCGCCCGCGAAATCTCATGTATGAATCGTACTTCCTCTGTAGCATGAGGAATACCCTCGAGCGAAAAGCAGAGCTTTGTCCGGAACGATACCAGAACGAGCGGTTCTCCGGGCCGCGAACTGTGCGCGATGGGACGACGCGATTACAGCACCAGAATCGGGCTATCGGGACGCCGCCGATTATTATCATCGAGGCAGCGCGCTGCACGTGGTAGGGCAGATCCGTGTCTCGACGTTGATCCTCGCAGCCGAGGACGATCCTCTCGTTCCCGTCACTTCGTTCCGCACTTCGGGAGTTCAGGAGAATACCTTCATTATGCTGGTTGCTCCTAAACATGGCGGGCACTGCGCGTTCATTTCGAGCGAGAGAGGGATTGAGCGTTTCTGGGCCGAGCAGTGCGCGCTTGACTATTGCACTAGCCAGTCGGTGCCATAATCAGCGGATGTCCTCAGATAAATAGTGTTGCGTATGTTGAGAGACGACGAAAGAGAAGCTTGGCGTGGTTTTCTTGCAGCCGCGCCTGAATTCAAACATCGGTTACGCTAAGCTAACGCCCATACAGATCGTCGGACCTTATTCGAACAGGTGAGGAGGCGTGATGGCCACATAGGAGCGAACAGACTTCGGCAATTGTCGCCGCAAACTCGCGAAACAGGAGTAGCCGCTCCACAACGCGGCGTCAAGAGCACTTATTTTTCTCTGGAATGGCAATTTTGATCCTTGGAACGGTCATCCTGGGATTCGCCCGTACTTACTACTTGGCGGGGATGTTCCGAGCGCATTTGCCGAGTTGGGTGATTCACGTACACGGGGCGGTTTTTCTACGTGGATCCTGTTGCTCACCGTGCAGACATCGTTCGCTTCCGCAGGTCGAGTGGACGTCGACCGACGCTTGGGCATGACTGGATTTTCCCTCGCCTGCTTGATGATCGTTCTTGGGACTTGCGCAAGTACAGACGCTCTTCGCAGGGGAGTCACGGATGTGGACGTTGACGCGCAAACTTTCTATGCCGGAAACATTATCGACATGGCGATTTTTGGAACGCTGATCTTCTTTGCCTTCCATTTGCGCTACAATCCGGCAGCGCACAAGCGTCTGATCTTGATCGCAACGCTTTCGCTAATGGATGCGCCGATCTCCCGGTGGCCCTTCCACATCTTCCAACTTCGACTTATGACTCATGTCGGCATTTGGGTGTTCCTATTGCTCGTGGTTGCCTTCGATTTGTTCTCGTTGAAAAAAGTACATCGAGCCACGCTGGCGGGAGGAGCATTCCTTGTAATTGGTTTGCTTCTCGAATACCCGGTAGGTAAAACTGCCGCTTGGCACGCTATCGCCGGGTGGGCGCAATCAGCAGCGACTGCCGTTCACCAGCTATGAGATCCCTATGTTAGCGACGACGATTACTGGACGAGTGGTCGGTGTAGGGGCGCAGCACGCTGCGCCATCCCTCGGAAAAATTCTCTGCGGCAACGATCATCCGATCTGATTTGAATAGTGAGCATCAGGCCAACCCGCTTCCCAGAAAGTGTTTCAATATAAGGATTCAGACCAGGACGCGCATGCTCACGAGGCAGGCGCTCCTCTCACACCGTGATCGTCTGCTTGGCAGCCAGGTGCGCTGACCCTTTTTTGTGTTGAGATTAATGACACAGTCACCCGGCGAGCAACCCGTCTTGCCATTCGCGAGAGCGATCCTGTGTTACATACTCTAGGCACTTATTTACATCTGCCGAGGATTTGGTACACTGTTCCCGAGGGCATCATGCAAAACTCAAAAGCCGAAAAGCTCCGCAAGCTGGCGTCGAAGCGCCAAATCGTGAGGGCCAAAGACGCGAGGGAACTCGGCATTCCCCGAACATATCTCCCGCGCCTCGCTCGCCGTGGTGACCTCGAAAAGGTGGGCCGAGGCCTCTATTCCTCTCGGGATTTCTCCGGAACCGAGAACACCTCTCTCATCGAGGCGGCTTACCAAATCCCCAAGGGAATCGTCTGCCTGCTCTCCGCGCTCCGGTTTCACAATTTCACCACGCAGTCTCCCCACGAGGTCTGGATGGCGATCGGTCACAAAGCCTGGGCTCCCAAAGTTTCCTCTCCTCCCGTTCGCATCGTGCGCATGTCCGGGCCAGCCCTTAACTTTGGAATGAAAGAACATTCTATTTCCGGCGCAACTCTTCGAGTGTTTTCCCCGGCAAAGACGGTGGCCGACTGCTTCAAGTTTCGCAGCAAGGTTGGCGTCGATGTCGCCATAGAGGCCCTCAAGGAATGTCGCCAGCAGAAGAAAGCCTCGATTGACGAACTCGCTGCCGCCGCCAAAGTCTGCCGGGTCGCCAACGTCATGCGCCCGTATCTGGAGTCACTCTAGTTGACCAAACCGGCCCCAAAGAACCTTCCAGCTTCCGTCCGCCAGAAGCTCGCAAACCTCGCGCGCGAGCGCAACGTGGATTTCGGATTGATCCTCGTCAAGTACGGGCTCGAACGTATTCTCTTCCGGCTGAGCCGCTCCCGTCACCGCGACGATTTCATTCTGAAAGGCGCGCTGCTCTTTGAGCTTTGGACGGAACAACGCTACCGTCCGACACGGGATGCTGATTTCCTCGCTCACGGTGATAACGCCCCGGAGCGCTTCGCCCATATTTTTCGGGAACTCTGCGTTTTGGAAGTCGACGAGGACGGCCTGCGCTTCGATGCCGAGGCCGTCGAAGCGGAACGCATATCCGAGGATGCAGACTACGAAGGCGTCCGGGTGACCTTGGTTGCGTATCTCGAACGCGCAAAGATTCCCATTCAGATTGACATCGGATTCGGAGACATCGTCACACCCGCACCTTCTGAGACCGCCTATCCCACGCTCCTGGAATTCCCTTGCCCGCGTTTGCTTGCCTATCCGAGAGAAACGGTCGTTGCCGAAAAACTCGAAGCACTTGTGAAACTCGGAATCGCCAATACCCGCATGAAGGATTTCTACGATCTGGAGGTTCTGTCCCGTACGTTCGCGTTCGAAGGAAAAACTCTCGCCCAGGCGATTCAAAACACCTTTAAAAAGCGCAGGACTGACCTCCCGATGGCAGGTCTGCCCGTCGCCTTCACGTCCGAGTTTTATGACGACCTAAACAAGAAACGGCAATGGACCGCGTTTTGCGCGAAGAACAAGTCCTATGTCGAGAAGGCTGAATTCAAGGCGGTGATGGAAGCCATCCGAAACTTTCTCGCTCTCCCGGTCCGCACCGTCCAAGAAGGACATTCGTTCACGAAGATGTGGAAGGCCGGCGGGCCCTGGCGTTGAAACGGTTATCAATGCACTTCGTTCCACGAGTTCTCAATACCAGGAACGATGCGAACTACCGGATTTAGTCTCCCGATCTGTCCTCCCCTCTGTGGGCACATTCCTCAAGGCGACTTTCAGAAAAATGTACTAGTACCAAGATTTTTTCTCCTTTTTTCCCTTCTGGATGTTCCTTAAATAAGTAGAGGCTGCGATCGGGAATTCTCTGGCCGGTTCGGCTTTTCCGGGGGGCAAGATTTTTTCTTACTTTTTCCCTTCTCGATGTTCCTTTAATAAGTAGGGGGCTGTGGCCAGGATTTCCCTGGCAATCCGGGATCTTTGAGCGATTAGAGTTTATTCTCACTTTTTTCCGACTGGATGTTCCCTAGTAAGTAGAGGGCGCCGTTGGAACTTTTGCGATGAAGCGGCTCACTACGGTTTCTTGTAGGTTAGGCGGCTAAAATTGTTATTGCGCTTTTTCATTTTCGAGGCCTCTTACTGATGTGGGGCATGACTATTTCAAAGGGCCTCGATCGCTACTTGCAACGCAGGAAGGTGAAGTGCGCATGAAAGACCCAGATCACCATATGCGTCACCCTCGCCATCACCTTGGCGATCGATCAAGCGCTCAAGGAACAAGAGGTTGCGCATGGCCCGACGATCAATTTGGACGCGGGCAAAACACCGTGTTGGGCCGGAGCGACCCCACTTTCGCACACGATTGCGTGGCCAAAGTGAATCGTGGGTCGCTCCAGCCCAACAAGACACTTCTTTCACGGCGCGCGGCAAGAATTCGCACGAAGCAGGTGCAGAAGGTAGGAATTACCCGCTTCAGCTTTGTCTTCACCGTCTTCTTCACCCTGGGATGCGCATAACTCTCAGGAAAACGAGGCAACGAACGAAACGAGGAAGAGAAAAGTGACACTGGAAAAAAACCAAATTGGGCGGGAGCGACCCCACTTTTTCGGCTTTCAGCCGCCCAAAAAGTTCGGGGGTCGCTCCCGCCCTCGCAGGCACCTCTCGCCAACGCGTATTGCTCGGTCGCGTTGGGCAACGCCGAGAATTTGTCAGACAACATGTCTGACATTTTGTACGAACAAGAAAGGAGAAGCCAGTTGTCCATTCTGAAAGCACCACCGAAACAACCAAAAACCGTCACTGTCCAAGCCCGTGTCGAGGAATCGGTAAAGTCTCAACTGGAGCTCTATGCTGAGTTCATCGATGCTTCGCCGTCTTACGTGATCACCGAAGCCCTGAAGCTGCTCTTCCGCAAGGACGACGACTTCAGACGCTGGGCAGACCAACACGCAAACAACCACATCAATGGAAAAGCTAAAGGAGACGTTCTTGCGAAGGCCGTCTAACAAAGATGAAGTCCCGTCCAACCCAATTCGGTGCGCGCGAGAACACAGCGTCCCCAAGACGGCATGCCTCGCGATTGGCCATAGGTTCGGATTCATATACGGTGCACAACGAGGAGGAGAGAACAGACATACCAAGATTTTCACCTCTAAATGACCCTCCTACGGCTGTTGTTCTAAGAAACTCTTTGCATGCCGCGTCGCAACGTGTGGCAACAGACGACGGGGAAAGAGACGTCGCGGAACCCCCGGCTGTTTCGCTTCCACGCACACAGTTACAAAAGTCTGAGCAATCTTTCGAACCTTTGATGGGTAGTCCCGAGGCCGCCAAGCTTCTCGGCAATATCCACGTCAAGACTCTCCAGCGTTACGCACGACGGGGTAGCCTCCCTGGTTATCAAATTGGCGGCCACTGGTATTTTCGTGCTTCAGAACTGGACGATTGGCTAAGATCTCGTATAAATTTAAATCGCCAACCCGCTGACCGCGTGGATCTGAACATCCAGTGAAATTCACACGTCAACGGTACCAATCAGGAAGTTTGACCAAGGAGAAGCGGAAAGCTGGCCCGGCAGTCTGGATTTTCAGATGGCGAGAGAACGCGCCACATGGCAGGGTCAACCGAAAGGTGGTCGTGGGCACCGTGGAACAGTTCCCGACCAAAACGGCACCACGCAAGGCCACTGAGCCGCTTCGCGCCAACGCAATCGCGGATAACCCCGCAGTGCCCGTGACCGTCACGCAGTTGGTCAAGCACTACATAGACAAGGAATTGCCCAGCAAAGCCCATTCGACACAGCGGACCTTGGAGACATCTTTGAATGTTTGGATCACTCCCAAATGGGGCGAACACAGACTCTCCGATGTCCGAACGGTTGAAGTTGAAAGTTGGTTGCATGCTCTTTCGCTGGCGAACGCAACAAAGGCTAAGGTCAGAAATGTCATGCATGTCATCTTTGCACATGCTTGCCGTCACGAATTGCTGCAAAAGAATCCCATCAGCCTTGTGCGGCAAAGCGCGAAGCGGAAGAGAGCGCCAGACGTTTTGGAGGCTGAAGAATTGAAGAAACTTCTGGCCAACCTTCAAAATCCTGCCCGCGCACTGGTCTTCCTGACAGCCGCTACCGGTTTAAGGGTGTCTGAGGCTCTAGGCTTGAAGTGGTCTGATGTTGACTTCGGTGCTGGGATCATCAACTTGTGCCGTGCGGTCGTTCATCAGCACGTTGGCGAAATGAAGACAGAGACTTCTCAGAAACCAGTTCCGATGGATGGCGCGTTGGCCACTGCGCCCTGCGATTGGAGTACGCAGACACCATACCGTCAGCCAGAAGACTGGGTGTTCGCCAGCCCGAAAATGAACGGGAAGCAACCCTACTGGCCGGAAACACCACTGAAGTGCTTTGTGCTGCCCGCTGCGAAGCGACTAGGGATCGCGAAGCAAATCGGCTGGCATTCTTTTCCGTAGAACGTTCGCAACCCTGCTAAAGGGCAGCGGTGAGGACGTTAAGACCACTCAGGAACTGATGCGCCATGCGAATAGCAGATTAACGCTAGACGTGTACGCACAGGCTCTAACGCCAGCGAAGCGTGCAGCGCACTTGAAGGTGGTTGAGATGATTCGGCCAGCAGCGGAAACAGGTTCTGTTCCTTTGTGTTCCCACGCGAAGAAAGCAGAGCCTGTAAGTGCTTGATTTAATGGAGCGGCCTATCGGAATCGAACCGACACCTGAACCTTGGCAAGGTTCCGTACTACCACTATACTAAGGCCGCTCAACAACACTTCTTTTTATAACATGCCCGCACAGCAGCGACAAGCCTTCCGTGGCTTGCTTTTCGTCAACGCCCCAATCCCAAGCGCTTGCTCAGGAGACCATCGTGACGCGCGCGGACTTCACCACCGGCGAACGCTTTTGCCGGTCGGCGAAGCGATCCGCTTTATCTTTGTCGGTGTACACGCGGCCAAACTTCTCGCCGTCTGCGTAATAAACGGTCACCAGAAAGTGGTGATGTTTGCGCCGCTTGTCTTTGCCAAAATTGGTTTTCTCTCTCTTGGGGGATTTTTTTGTCGGAGTTTTGGTCACAGAGGCCATCCCTGTCTAGTTTGGTAGGTCACTGTATCCACTATCGCAGGGAAGCCCCACACGCGCAAGTACCTCTATAGATGGTAATACTACATCTATGACAACAAATTTAGGCGTGTGCCGATTCTCGGTCTCGTTCGAATTCGGTCCCGCGTGTGCTCGCTCGGCAGATAAGCCTCTTCCAACAAAGGATCGGCAACATCTTCAGAGCCAATTTGGACCACCGCCCGGTGTCCTTTTTCGGCCCAAAAGGCAAGCAAAACGGTGGTTTCTCCCACTACCACCCCTAGTGGCCCCGCAACACCCCTTAAAAGAAGTTGCCGCCCATGAAACTTTTCGCCCGTTTTTTCGTCTTAGTATGTGAGGACAACGATAAGCTGAATGCGGCGGAGAATGAACATGATAATGACAATTACAAAGCACCCGCCCCTCGTGGAAGACCTGCGAAATCATTCGCAGGAGCAGATTGCTGAACTACGCATGCTGCTTCACTCCGGTGCTCCTTCGCGGCCAGATCCGCGGCGGCCCGGCTTCTTTGAAATCGAAGGGCGTTCAAATATTTATTACGTTTTCAAATATCCTACGGGAACGAAAGTAATGCTGATTGGTGTGTGGGATCGCGAAAGCGATCCTGTCGCCGAGCTCGTGGCCTGCACCTGTCCTGCCGCGTAATTTTCGCTTTTCTCCTGAGAGCACGAAAATCTGAGAAGCGCTCCGGCTCAGCCGGGGCGCTTTTTAGTTTTTCTCTTCTTCGTCCAATTCCAAAGCTGCTGAATTGACGCAGTAGCGCAATCCCGTTGGCTGCGGACCGTCGTCGAACACATGTCCCAGGTGCGCATCACAGCGGCTGCACTTCACTTCTGTCCGGGCCATTCCATGGCTGGCATCAGTTTCCGTCTCGACGGCTTCCTCTTTCGCCGGGGCATAGAAGCTTGGCCACCCGGAGCCGGAGTGGTATTTGGTATCAGAACGAAACAACGGCTGCCCGCAACAAACGCACTTATAGACCCCGGGCGTGTCCGTGTCCTCGTATTCTCCGGTGAAGGGAGGTTCCGTCCCCTTTTGCCGCGTCACATAGTATTGATTCGACGTGAGTTGTTTCTTCCAAGCCGCCTGGTCCTTGCGGATTTTCTCGTCCATGGCTCTTTCCACCAGTTCTCGATTTTGGCTACTGTCTTGCTTCCTCTTGCTTGGTATCAGATTCGTTGCAGCGCCTTAACGATTCACGGCGCGCCCCAACGGTGTCTGTGCACGTAAATTCTAACTCGAAAGCCTCCAGACCAGAAAAGCTCGAAATACCGGACCACACTAAAAAAACCTCAGTTGACACCGGACGTGATTTTCTTTATTTTCTTATTATGAACTCTCGGGCGCATCGCCACCATCATCATCACGGCCATACGCCGCGCCCGATGAGGTGTGCATAGAGTTTCGCAACACAAAGCACTCATCGGCCCGCTGGCGCAGTAAGCCCCGGCGGGTTTTTTGTTTTTAGGCGGATGATTTCAGGGAGGAATGCACGTGGAATTTGTGAACATCGACTTCGCTAAAGCAGGCGGGATCGTTCCCGCGATCATTCAGGACTACCGGTCCGGTGACGTCCTCATGCTTGGCTTCATGAACTCGGTCTCGCTGGCGGAGACGCAGCGCTCAGGCGAAGTGGTTTTCTTCAGCCGCTCGCGCAACAAGCTTTGGAAAAAAGGGGAATCCAGCGGCCACGTCCTCAAAGTGCGCGAACTTCGCGTCGATTGCGACGCCGATGCCCTTCTCATTCGTGTCGAAGCCATCGGCCCCGGCGTCTGCCACGAGGGCTATCGCAGCTGCTTCTTCCGCAAACTGGAATCCGATGGCAACGCCAAAATCACCGAGGAGCGCACTTTTGCACCAGAAACTGTTTACGGCCAGCAGCAACAGGAGAAAAAAGCATGAGCTGTTTGAAGCTCGGCATCCCCAAAGGCAGCTTGCAAGACGCCACTCTCGAGCTTTTCGCGCGCGCAGGGTGGAAAATCACTCTTAGCTCGCGCAGCTACGTGCCCACGATCGATGATCCTGAAATCGAATGCCTCATGGTTCGCGCGCAGGAAATGGCTCGTTACGTGGAAACTGGAGCCCTCGATGCCGGAATCACCGGCCACGATTGGGTCGTGGAAACCGGCGCAGCCGTTGACGAACTTTCCGAACTCGTCTACGCAAAGCAACGCCTCGCTCGCGTACGCTGGGTCCTCGCCGTTCCCGAAGACTCTTCGATGCGCGATGTCCGCGACCTCGAAGGCAAAACCATCGCCACCGAAGTCGTCCAGATCACTGAAAAATATCTCGCGCGGCACGGCGTGAAAGCCCGCGTCGAATTTTCCTGGGGCGCGACCGAAGTAAAAGTCCC
>Ga0185299_10006780_pt1 | contig 12061 bp, 13 predicted proteins | sample PaiPotPPA55metaG_FD_128002 | JGI IMG/M metagenome (GOLD analysis project Ga0185299, IMG submission 128002) | Iron sulfur acid spring bacterial and archeal communities from Banff, Canada, to study Microbial Dark Matter (Phase II) - Paint Pots PPA... ...
ACTTCTATCTGGGCGAAATTCAATTCCGCCAGGGCAACTACCAGCAGGCCTTGCAGAGCTACGACCAGGTTTTGCAGAACTTTCCCACCGGAACCAAATCCGCTTCGGCTCAGTTGAGAAAAGGATTTTCTTTAATCGAACTCGGCAAGCAGGAAGATGGAGTGGTGGAACTCCGCCACGTGATCCAACGTTATCCCAAATCCAACGAAGCCCTGCAGGCCCGCGAACGCCTCCGCAAACTGGGAGTCGCGCCGCGGTCGGGGGGGTAAAGTGGTCAGTGATCATTGTTCAGTGGCCAGTCGTACCGGAGGTTCGCTGTGACTAAGATTTCGGAAAACGATCCCGACCGTGCCAAGGGCGCGACGGAAGGGGTAAAGCGCGATCACGATGCCAATGCCGGGCTTGCGGGACAACTCGGCCACCGCGACCAGGACCCGCGCATTAAAGGCGCTGACTCAGACTTCCCCGAGCCCGGTGGAAGCCCGGAGCACTCTGGGGAAGAGAGCAAGAAGAAGTGATCAGTGGTCGGTGGTAGTCGGTGGTCAGTGGTCAGAAAACCCGGCATTTAGTTCGGTGGTGTTACTGGACGCTGATCACTGACCACTGACCACTGACCCCTGCTCTTAAATCGCCATCGTTCCGACTTCCTTTTCGACTTCAGCCGTGTCCACCATGGCGATGGCGTCCCAGGGGCAGCCGTCGAGGAAACAGCCGTCCGGGCCTTTGCTGAGGCACTTCTTGCAACCGATGCAGAGGATGGGATCGACCGCGATGCGGCCGAAGGGTGTGCTGTCTTCGTCCGGCACCCAGAACATGCAGTCTTCCACCGGACAGTACTCCACGCACGCCGGCGAGCCGGCGCATCCCGTGCAACATTCGGTGATGACCGCCAGTTCCTTCGGCTTCTTCTTACGCGGCGTGGTCAGGCCTTTGGACCTGGGTTCAGACTTCATTTCGTCGGGAACCATGCCGACGGTTTTAGTGGCGCCGGGTGCAGGAGGCATAGCGTGATTATAGCGTGAGCCGCATCCGAGCAGAAAGGACTTCAGTCCCGACAGGGACAGCTTCGAGCGACGCCGAAGGGGGACCACGGCGTCTTCCCAGAACGGGTTTCCACGAACAGATTGTGACGGCCCGCACCATTTCCACGCATACAATTCTGCTATAGTGAAGCCCTGCAAAGGAGCATCCCATGGCAGGAAAGAGCGTTAACAAAGTCATCCTCATCGGCAACCTCGGCAAAGATCCCGAAGTGAAGTTCACGCCGCAAGGCACGCCCGTCGCCAAGTTCAGCCTGGCCACCAACGAGCGCTTCAAAGACAAAGACGGCAACTGGCAGGATCGCACCGAGTGGCACAACATTACAGCCTGGGCGCGCACCGCCGAGATTTGTGGAGAGTATCTAAAGAAGGGCAGCAAAGTTTATATCGAGGGCAGTCTGCGGACCCACTCCTGGGACGACAAGACCAGCGGCCAAAAGAAATATATGACCGAAATCCACGTCAATGACCTCGTCCTTCTCACCGGCCGCGGCGAAGGCAGCGGCGTCGGAGAGTATAGCGGCAGCTCGCGCGGCGCCGGCGCCTCAGCCGGCGGCGGCAATAATTTCGATCAGCGCACCCCAGAGCCCGAGCATGCGGCAGCCGCGGCGGGGCCGATTACGGATGAGGATATTCCGTTTTAGAACCTACATGAGCGGGGCAGGCCAAAGCGGGAAGAAGGAAGGCGCCAGATTTCTTCAATATTTTGGACCCCTGCTCGATGCGCTGCGCGCGCTGGGGGGCTCTGGAACCCCCGACGAGGTCGTCGAGCGGATTGCGCAAGATCTGAAAATTCCCGACGATGTTCAGAATGAGCTTTTACCGTCTGGGGAACCGCGCTTTCGAAACCAAGTCGCGTGGGCGCGTCTCTACCTTGTCCGAGAGGGTCTGATCGATTCCTCAAAGCGAGGCGTCTGGAGCCTGACGGAACGTGGTCGGGCGACTAAACTCTCACTGGAGGACGCGCGGGCTATACGAACCAAATGGGTCCGGATTTTCCAGGAGAAGCGACTTGGCGAGCAAGCATCATCGGGAACCAAAGCTGCGGTCGGAGACGTATCGCAAGAGGTTGAGACCGCTACAGATGAGGCCGCAGACGTAATTAAGGTGCTGAGGGACCTTCCCCCTGCCGGGTTTGAACGCTTTTCGCAGCGTCTTTTACGGGAAGCGGGATTCACTCAGGTCGTCGTTACGGGCAAGAGCGGAGACGGAGGAATCGATGGACACGGAAGCCTCCAAGTTGGCCCACTTATCTCGTTGAAGGCACTCTTTCAGTGCAAGCGCTACAAGGGCTCTGTTTCTGCGTCGGACGTTCGCGATTTTCGGGGAGCAATGGCTGGGCGCACTGATCGCGGCATAATCATTACAACAGGCACGTTCACTGCTGAAGCCCGGCGCGAAGGCTCGCGGGAAGGAGTGCCTCCGATTGAACTGATCGACTCGGAAAGGCTAGTTGAAATGCTCAAGAGCCTGGAACTGGGGCTCAAACCGGTGACTACCTACGAGATAGACGAATCATTCTTCGATGAGTTCAAGACCTAAGCTTTCACTGGGGATTCGAATGACCGAACAACACGCCGACAAGAAAGTTATTCCCCGTCTCGATTTGATTGGGGCCGACAAGAATCGTCTGCACTCTCTTGAACAGGACCTCATAGCTACTGCCAAAGGACCTACGATCGACCTTTCCTTGACGGAAGTACGCAAGAAGGGCCTGCTTGCCGTCTTGCGCAAACAGGCTGGCGAGAAATGAGTCGTACCGAGCTTCGGCTGCTTTGACGCTTATTGCGGCGCACGACGAAGTACAATACTTCTCCATGACCGAACAACTAGCCGACAAGAAATGCGTTCCATGCCGTGGCGGCGTGCCGCCGCTCCAGGGCAAGGAACTCGATGCGCTGCACAAGATCGTCCCCCAGTGGAGCGTTGTCAACCAGCACCACATCACTCGCGCCTTCACCTTCTCCGACTTCAAGCAGGCGCTCGACTTCGTGAATCGTGTGGGAGCGCTGGCCGAGGAGCAAGGCCACCATCCTGATATTTTGCTGGGCTGGGGCAAAGCGCAGATCACGCTCTGGACGCACAAGATCGACGGCCTCACCGAGAGCGACTTCATCATGGCCGCCAAGATCGACCGGCTAGTAGCTTAAGCCTTGGAAAGTTTCCCAATTCGGTTCTTGACCTCGCCGCATCAAGCCGCTATCGTTGGCTTAGCAAGCAGCAAAAGCTCTCTGACAACCAGCTAAGTCCTTATTCCGGAATATTTTGCCCGCAAGTCACTGATTCCAATATATTACTTTGCGTTTTCTCGCTAACCTGTTGATTCCAACAGACCGGGGGAGGGGGGTACCTCCAAAATCTGATTCGTCCCGAAACGGAAAAATTAAACACGCTACTTGCTCGTCGAAGATCTAACCGCTTGACAAAGTAGAAATCGCTGCAGACTTCTTCTTCCCCACATGCATTGCCAGAGCCCACAACCCAGCCGGAATCAGCATCACTAATCCAGTCCAGGTCGCGACCGTGCGCGCCGCGACCCCTGCATCGAGCAAGCGTCCGCACAGGTAACCGCCCGCCGCGATGGTCAGCATCGAGAAGCCGAGATCCGCGGAAAATACGCGGCCGCGGAAGCGGTCGTCAGTGTGAAGCTGCAGCAGCGTCGTAGAGAAGACCCAGACTGTTGATCCTCCCATGTGCGCGAGCACGGCGCACGCCGCGGCCATCCAGACCGTGCGGCTGACGCCGAGAGTTCCGTATCCAACCGCGATGGTGAGATAGCCGAAGAGGATGCCGAGTTGCAGCCTCCGGTCGCTGCGGCCCGCCCAGCGCGCCGAGACCAGCGGACCAACCAGCGCTCCCAAACCGCGACCGCCCAGCAGGATGCTCATGCCCAGCATCGATCCGCGCGCCGCATCGACATTGCGCCAGTGCACCGCGAACTCGTGCGCTCCCATGACAGTAAAGATCACCCAGCTCGGCCCGATCATGAGTTCGCCGGCTTTCGCGAACACCGTTGGCAGCAGCGTGCGGTGACTGCGCACATACCGAATCCCTTCGAGCACAGGCGAGAAGTCCACGAGATCGCGCGGCCGCAGCGGAGCGGCAGATTCGGCGTGCGGCTCGGCGAAACGCATGCCTGCAATAAGAAAAGCCGAAGCGAGGAACGACAAAGCGTTCAAGATGAAAACTGCGTCTCGTCCGAAGAAAGCTGCGACCACTCCGCCCACCGAAGCGCCAATCACCAGGTTCAGCGACCATGTCGCCGACGAAAGAGTATTGGCGATGAGTACCTCTCCCTGAGCAGCAATGTTAGGGATCACCGAACTGCGTGCCGGTTCGAAGAACGCAGCCATGATGGTCTCCGCCAGCAGCAGCGGATAGACCAGCCACACCATGGAGCGCGAGCGGACCAGGAGCATCGCCAGCACGACTGCGAAGCGCACCAAGTCGGCGGCAATCATGACCTGCTTGCGGCGCAGACGGTCGTTCACCACACCGGCGGTCGGGCCCACCAACGTCTGCGGCAGAACTTGCAGAACCAGCGCCAGAGCGACCGAACTGGCGCGCCCGGTCAACTGCAGCAGCAACGTGTAGATGGAGAGCGTGTAGAACCAGTCGCCAATCTCGCTGACAATCTGCGCCATCCAGAGCCGGCGGAAATTGCGGTTGCTGCGCACCAGCCGCGAGTATGACCCTATCGAGATCGACGGAGTCGCGTGTTCTGGTTCGGGTTCCATGGAATGGCTAGGGTAACAAAGATCGGCTCAGGCTTTCGGGTTGCGGGCTTCGGCTTTGACTTGTGTCAGGAACCCAGCGGTTGACTCGTATTTCATTGCCAGCCTAAGATGCACGCTGCAATCCCGCTAACCGAACAGGTCTGCATTCGTCCGAGGGACAGAGGGGTTCATCCATGAAATGCTGCTTGCGTTTACTCGCCGTCATTCTCTTGACTACGCTCGCCTTCGGGCAGAGCGATGAAATTGTTCCTAATGAAAACCTGGTTGCAGAAGGGATTCCCAAGATACCCGCCTCCCTCGCTGAATCGGTCGGCCGCTACAGCGAGTTCCGCACTGCCGGCTTTGCGAGTTGGCATCCGACGAAGCGTGAGATGCTAATCGTGACCCGCTTTGCCGACACGGCTCAGGTGCACCAAGTGAAGTTTCCTGGCGGCGCGCGCACCCAGCTTACCTTCTTTCGAGATGCCGTCCGCAGCGGCATCTTCTACGAGCCAGTGAAAGGTGACTCGTTCGTATTTCTGAAAGACATCGGCGGCGGCGAATTCTTTCAACTCTACCGTTATGACTTCGCCTCCGGCGACATCACTCTGCTCACCGACGGCAAGTCGCGCAATACTGATCCGCAGTGGTCGTATCAGGGCGACCGCATCGCTTTCGGTTCCACGCGCCGCAACGGGAACGACGTAGACATATGGGTGGTGAGCGCCACCGACCCCGCCAGCGCCCGCATGGCCGCGCAGTTGGAAGGAGGCGGATGGGCGGTTTCGGACTGGTCTCCCGACGGCCGCCAGCTATTGCTCACGAATGGAGTTTCAGCGGCCGAGAGCTATGTGTGGCTGCTGGACATTGCTTCAGGGAAAAAGGAACTGTTGACTCCGAAGCCCGCCGCGGAGACGGCCGCCTACAGCAATGCGAAGTTCGCCAAAGATGGGAGGGGGGTTTACCTAACCAGCGATCAGGATTCCGAGTTTGCGCGCCTTGCGTTTCTCGATCTGGCTAGCCGCAAAACTACGGTGCTGACTCCCGCTCTCAATTGGGATGTGGACGAGCTTGATCTTTCCAGCGACGGCCGCTGGATCGCATTCGAGGCGAATGAAGACGGCATCAGCGTGCTGCATGTTCTCGACACCGGGACACGCAAGGAAATTCCCGTTCCTAAGCTTCCTCTGGGTGTGATGTGGGGAATTCGCTGGCGCAGCAACAGCCGTGAATTGGGCCTCAACCTAAGTTCGGCAAGCCAGCCCTACGACGCGTATTCCGTGGACATGGATTCGGGCAAGGGAGAACGCTGGACGTTCAGTGAAACCGGAGGCCTCAATACGGCAGGTTTCGCTCAGCCGCAGTTGATTCACTGGAAATCGTGGGATGGCAAATCAATTGCCGGCTTTCTCTTCAAACCCGGATCCAAGTTCTCGGGAAAACATCCCGTCATCATCGATATTCACGGAGGTCCGGAAGGGCAGTTTCGTCCCGACTTCAATGGCCAGGATAATTATTTCATGAGTGAATTGGGCATCGCGATGATTTATCCCAATGTGCGGGGCTCGACCGGCTACGGCAAGGCGTTTCAGAAGCTCGACAACGGCTTTCTGCGCGAGGGCTCGTACAAGGACATCAATTCCCTGCTGGACTGGATTCAGACTCAGCCTGATCTGGATGCGGGGAAGGTCATGATCACAGGCGGCAGTTACGGCGGATTTATGACGCTGGCGGTCGCTACGAATTACAACGACCGCATCTGCTGCTCGGTGGATATAGTCGGACCGTCGAATCTGGTGACGTTTCTGGAGCACACTTCCGGTTACCGGCAGGACTTGCGGCGGGTGGAGTATGGCGACGAACGCGATCCGAAGATGCGCGAGTTTCTCGAGCGGATCGCGCCCGCCAACAAGGCTAAGAACATCACCAAGCCCCTGTTCGTGGTTGCAGGACAGAATGATCCGCGGGTTCCGGCCAGCGAGTCGGCGCAAATGGTCGCGGTAGTGCGGAAAAACGGTACGCCGGTGTGGTGGTTGCTCGGCAAAGACGAAGGCCACGGCTTTGCGAAAAAGAAGAACCGCGACTACCAGTTCTACGCCACCGTGATGTTCGTGAAGGAGTACTTGCTGAAATAGCCGGGAGGCATGTCATCCCTCGCGTTGCTCGGGATGACAAATGATATGGTTTATGAATTGATCACAGACTGCCTGCTGCGAGGTCGCCGCCTCCCGGCTGCAGCTTCAGCTTCAGGTCTGCGGCGATCTGCTTGCCGTGGAAGCGGCCGTTCTCGATGAAGATTTCGTTGGTGCGCGATCCGGCGACGATCACACCCGCCACGTAGATGCCGGGCACATTGCTCTCCAGCGAGACCGGGTCGCAGACCGGGCGGCATTGCTCGTCGGAAAGCTCGATACCCATGCTGCGTAAAAAGTCGTAGTCGGGGTGGTAGCCAATCAAGGCCAGCACGAAATCATTCTTCAGGCGGATAGGCCCGCGCGGCGTCACGACGACAACATAGTCGATTCCGATTTCCTGCACTTGGCTCTCGAAATAGGCTTCGATTTCACCAGCCTTGATCCGGTTCTCCAAGTCGGGCTTGATCCAGTACTTGACGTGGTGGTGCAGGCGCGAGCCGCGATAGACCAGCGTCACGCGGGCGCCATGGCGCCACAGATCGAGAGCGGCGATGGCGGCGGAATTCTTGCCGCCAATCACCAGCACATCGGTGTCGTAGTAAGGATGAGCCTCGGCGTAATAATGCGAAACCTTGGGCAGATCCTCGCCGGGCAGGCCGAGTTGATTGGCGAGATCATAGTATCCGGTGGAGACGATCACTTTGCGGGTATGGTAGTCGTGAGGCCGCCCGGCGCGGTCGGTGGCGGTAATGCTGAAATTGCCGTCTTCGCCCATGACCGTCTTGACCCACTCGTACTGGCGAATATCGAGACGGTAGCGCTCGGCGACTTTGCGGTAGTACTCGAGAGCTTCCTCGCGCGTGGGCTTCTGGTTCGCTGTAGTGAACGGGATCTCGCCAATTTCAAGCAGCTCGGGCGTGGTAAAAAAAACCATTCCTGCAGGATAGTGAAAAAGGGAATTCACCAGGCAGCCCTTGTCGAGCACGACGACGTGAAGACCGAGTTTCTGCGCTTCGATGGCGCAGGCCAGGCCGGTAGGCCCGGCTCCGATCACCAGGACGTCGCTATGCACCTCAGGACTGGGAACAGCCTTCGTCTTGGGCAGAGTTTCGACGTCTTCGGCGGTGAGGAAGTCGGGCATTGGGATTCCGTGACCGTTCCGCCCGCGCAGCGGCACGTGCGCCGGTCAGAGATCGATGATTCTAGCACGCGGGAACCCGAAATCTGTGAACTGAGAGCGCTAAGGATTACGGATTGGCAGTCGTGGCGGCGAATGAATTAGGGCGCACTTCACGCTCGATGGTGCGCGAAAGCTTGTCTTGCGCAACTTCGAGATCATAGACGGATTGGAGATTCAGCCAGAAGCCGGCGCTGGTGTTGAAGTACCGAGCCGGGCGCAACGCTGTATCCGGAGTAATGCCACGGCGCTCGTGGACGATCTCGGCTATGCGCGTGACCGGTACGCGGAGATCGAGCGCCAGCCGATTCATGCTGAGGCGGAGCGGTTCCATGAATTCGGCACGGAGGATTTCTCCGGGATGGATGGGAGGGAGTTTTTGAGTCTTAGGCACGTGTCTGCTCGGGTTTGATTCTATTCTCCTCAGCGGCTAACCTCCATTGGTAAGCCGCTTCAACGTTATGCAGAACCGATATGTGGGAGACATCGGTGACTATGTAAAGCTGGCGATCCTCCGTCGGTTGGCCCGTGGGAGGCGCCTCGGTGTCGCATGGTGGCTATTCCAAGACGAGGACCGCAATGGCGACGGTGGACACCGGGAATATTTGGATCGGCCTGAGGAGTGGAGGCGGTTTGATCCGTCGTTGTTCGATGCCCTAGCGATCATAAATAAGGGTGACAGACGGGCTGTGTGCCTTCTTGAAAATCCATCTCTCCTCCCGAATGCATCCTTCGTGCGGGAGCTGGTTCCTTGCGAAATCCTCCCGTTCGCACAACGCCCATTGGAACGAAGCCGATGGCTGAGAGATATCAGAACCCGATTCAAGGATCGCGACCTACTTTTCCTCGATCCCGATAACGGCATTACACCAGAGAGACTAAGCCTGATGCGACGATCTGCCGGAAAGAGCGTATCGATCAGCGAGCTGCAAGAGCTTAGCGAGAATCGAAGAACGATTATCGTCTACCATCACCACAGCAGGCGCAAGGGCGGACATATTCAGGAGCTCCGTTATCTTGCCCAGCGACTGCGGGATGGTGGATTCCGAGTGAGTGGTGCGCTTCGAGCAAGACCCTGGTCTCCCCGCTCATTTTTCATTCTCGATGGCGACGGCGAGTTTTGCATGGGAGCCCGGGATATCTCGAGAATTTGGGACGGGAGGATCGAGTGGCATTCCGACGCTGACTTGGAGTAAGAGAGATTCCTGCTTGCTATAATTTCCGTTACTCATCCATCGCGCTCCTAATCGGGACACCTATGTCAATCTCCGGCGATAAGCCGACTCGCACCCGAATCGAATCCGACAGCATGGGAAAGATCGAAGTCCCGGCCAACGTTTACTGGGGGGCGCAGACGCAGCGCTCGCTGCTGCACTTCAACATTGGACGCGACACGATGCCGCCGGAGTTGATTCGCGCCTTTGGCATCCTTAAGAAGGCGTGCGCGCTGGTCAATCAGGATCTGGGCAAGCTGCCGGCGGATAAGGCGAAGCTGATCGTGAAGGCTGCCGACGAAGTGGTTGCGGGCAAGTTGGACGACCAGTTTCCGCTGCGCGTATGGCAGACGGGCAGCGGCACGCAGACCAACATGAATGTGAATGAGGTCATCTCGAATCGCGCCATTGAGATTGCGGGAGGCCCGCTTGGAAGAGAGATGATGGGATCGAAGAAGCCGGTCCATCCTAATGACGACGTGAATATGTCGCAGTCATCGAACGACACGTTTCCTGCGGCGATGCACATTGCGGCTGCGGATCGGGTCAAGAATGCGCTGATTCCGGCTATCAAGAGCGTCCATGATTCTATTGCGGACAAGGCGAAGGAATTTCATGATGTGGTAAAGATCGGTCGCACGCACTTGCAGGATGCCGTGCCTTTAACGTTTGGGCAGGAATTCGGCGGGTGGGCTGCGCTGCTGGAGCGCGACGTTAAACGTCTGGAACAGGCGCTGGAAGGGCTTTACGATCTTGCCATCGGCGGAACTGCTGTGGGGACTGGGCTGAATGCGCATCCCGAATTCGCGGAGCGCGCCGCGAAAAAGATCGCCGAACTCACTGGCCTTCCCTTCCGCTCGCATGGCAACAAGTTTGCCGCGCTCTCCGCGCATGACGAGATCGTCTTTGCACAGGGCGCGATGGAAACGCTGGCTGCCTCGCTGATGAAGATTTCGAACGATATCCGCTGGCTGGCTTCGGGGCCGCGTTGCGGGCTGGGCGAGATTTCCATCCCGGAAAATGAACCTGGATCGTCGATCATGCCGGGGAAGGTGAATCCAACGCAGTGTGAGGCGATGACTATGGTCTGCGTGCAGGTTCACGGCGCGACTGCAGCCGTAGGGTTTGCCGGCTCGCAAGGCAATTTCGAGCTTAACGTTTACAAGCCGGTAATCATTTACAACTTTCTGCATTCGGTCACGCTGATCGCCGACGCGTGTCACGGATATGTTGAATACATGATTAAGGGCATCGAGGTCGACCGCGCCAAGGTGGATTGGTACGTGAAGAACTCGCTGATGCTGGTGACGGCGCTGGCGCCGAAGGTGGGATACGACAAGGCCGCGCAGATCGCCCACACGGCGCACGTGGAGCACAGCAGCCTGCGCGAAGCGGCGCTGAAGTTGGGATTTCTTACGGGCGAGGAATTTGATCAATTAGTGCGGCCGGAGAGAATGACGCGTCCGTAAGCTTGGTTTCAGCGTCATCATTTCATGTTTGCAAGCCGGGGTGCTCCGTCGTTCTGAAAGTTGAATGAGCGGAATCGGGCACAGGCCCTCAGTCCGCACTAGGTCCTAAAATGAAACGGCGAATCGCGTGGTCCTTTCTGCTGATTTCTTTTTTCAGTCTAGGTGGGAAGACTCCGGCTCAATCGCAACCGGCACAGGCGTCACAACCGTCCTCCGCCCTGAAACAGCCCGCAGCCACTGCAGATGCGGAGCCGGGATTGACGCTGGCTTCGGCAGACCGCGTCTACCTGAATGCTGAACTCGGAACGACGATACCAGCCGGGTTCGGCCGCTATTCGAGTCATCCCTCAGGACGTGCAGCCCCCAGCATCGAGCGAGCGCACGAAGGATTGGAGAAAGCCATTGCCAAGTGGGGCCGGTTCACGGTCGTGAGTGATCCGGGGAAGGCGGATCTCATCCTGGTGATCGTCGAAGGCAACCGAACCTCGGGCATTCGCGAGGGTATTCTTACTGAAAGACTGGTGGTTTCGCGTGGCGGCCCCGAGGGAACGGCTCCCCTGTGGCAAAGCAAATCGCACGACGGGGGAATCCGGGACTACCGTCCGGTGGCAAAAACTGTGGATGAGTTCCGGGCGGCCCTCGAGGAATACGAGAAAACTATTCCGCAGGAGCTGGTGGCCCAAGCACGAGCGAAGAGGAAGGCGGAAGCGGCGTCCGGCGGCTGTGCAACTGCCAAGGCCGATCCGCTCGATTGCATTGCGCACGAAAACGCAGCCCTGTACTTGCCGGAAGATCGCGAGGAGAACCGCGGCGCCGTGAAGCTATCCAAAGTTGTTCTTCACAAGAGTCTGCTGGACCTGGAGAAATATGTTTCAACAGCCGATTTCTCCAACTACGTTGTAGCCATCCAGAAGCTGCTGCATCAGCAGTTCACCGGAGCCCAGCGGCAGCCGGGCAAAGACATCGCCCTAGAAGGCACGTTGCGACCCGACGGCAAGGCTGATTTCAGGCTGGCGTCCCGCCCGCAAGTCGAACCGCAGCAGATGGAAAGTTTCTACAACGGCCTGCTGCTTATATCAAGGCCAGCGGTGCGCGAGGGTCCCGTCGAATTCAGGGCGGTGTTCCAGCTGTGGGGTGGGAGCGGGGAAAGCCAGGCCGAGCATTGATTCTCCGCATCGCTGCCATTTTGTGGAGACGGGCTGGTCCGACGGAGGGAAAGGCTTAAGGTTCGGCCAGCGCTCCTTGGACGGGTGCGTCGGATTCCAGCATCTTCTTCGGCGTGGTCGTGATTACGATCACGCTCACCAGCA
>Ga0185299_10006781_pt1 | contig 12061 bp, 16 predicted proteins | sample PaiPotPPA55metaG_FD_128002 | JGI IMG/M metagenome (GOLD analysis project Ga0185299, IMG submission 128002) | Iron sulfur acid spring bacterial and archeal communities from Banff, Canada, to study Microbial Dark Matter (Phase II) - Paint Pots PPA... ...
AAACCTGAATGATCCGAATAACACGGCATCCCCGGGCGCTGGAAACACTTTCGCGAGCGCTCTGGTGGTCGACCTTGACGCAAATGTCATCGGTTCAGGCGTTTTAGTGCCTCAAACGGATAATGCCACTACCAGTTTCGCGGGCAATTACGCGCTGGGCTTTCAGGATTTCGTCGATGATGGCATCAGCATAAGCGGCGAATTTGATTTCGTTGGAAACGCCACGGCCACAGCGACCGCCCCGGCCTTGCTGACGGGAAACGGGGTCATGAGCGATCCGTTTGATCTGCTGGGAGGAGCGTCGTTTTCGGAGCCGGGAACGTTTACGAGTCCGATTATGCCGGACGCAGCAAATCTTGGACGCTACGAGATAAGCCCGTTCAGCATTTCCGTCCAGACGGTTACGACTCCAATCCCATATCTCGCGACAGTATACCAAGCGAGTGGCGGGCAGTTGTTCTGGATGGAGGATGGAGCCGACGGTCAGGCTAGCGTGTTTGGTGGGCAACTGCAGCAGCAGGCGCTGCCGTTAGGAGCGGATGCCAGGAAAGCCGCGGCGGCGAAGACGGCGAAACACTAACCCTCAGCGATAATGGGCGGCACGGCTGGAGCGATCCAGCTGTGCCGCTCGCTGTATCGCGGCTGGCGTCCCCAGGTTCACTGTGCGTGCCCTGCGCCGTGCAACCTCGCCCGGTGCCACCCCCCGAACACGCCCTGCGGCCGCTTGCATCGAATCTTCTGTCGCCGCACCGCATCCTCTGTTTCTGCGTCCTCTCCTTGATTCCGGCAGCCTTGTGCCGCTGCGCTCTACTTCACTCTTGCCACTCCTGCGCCATCGCTATCTGCCGCTACACTGCATCCTCTGTTGCTGCGCCCTCTCCTTGAGTGCCGAGCAGCGCCTTGTGCCTCCGCACCGGGTCCTAAGCTGCTGTGTGGACCCATGCCCCGAAGCGCTACACCTCGGCCTGCTTAGTCCTGCACCGCGCCAGCGCCACACTCCACAAGCACGGCCGGCGGCTCCTGCAGCGGGCCGGGCGGGCCCGCACCGCGCCTTCGGGCCTACACTGTTTCCGTGCCGCTGCGCCGCGTCCTATTGTTGGGGATTGTTTGCGCGGGGTTCGGCCATGATTTTTTCTATTTCGTCGGGGGTGCGCGGGAGCTTGGCGGTTAGGAGCTGGTTGCCGTCGGCGGTGACCAGGACGTCGTCTTCGATGCGCACGCCGATCTTTTCTTCGGGGATGTAGATGCCGGGCTCGTCGGTGATGACCATGTTGGGTTGAAGCGGGCTGCGGTCGTTGGGATCGTGGACATCGAGGCCGAGGTGATGGCCGACGCCGTGAAAGAAATAGCGGCCAAGAGAGTTGCCTTGGAGATCGTGGCCGTGAGTGTTGATGTAATCGAAGGCGACCTGATGGACGCTCTTCGGTCCACCGATGAGCATGGCGCCCGGTTTGATGGCGGCGAGAGCGGCGTTTTGGGCGCCTAGAACGATTTCGTAGATCTCGCGCTGGCGGGGGGTGAATTTCCCGTTGGCGGGAAGAGTGCGAGTGATATCGGCGGCATAACCGCCGTATTCACCGGCCACGTCGATGACGACCATATCGCCATCTTTTATTTCATTCTTCAAGTCATCGTAGTGCAGCACCGTGGAATATAAACCGGCGCCGACGATAGGGGCGTAGGCTTCGCGCGTGCAGCCCTCCATTTCATGGACTTCCTTCATGCGCGCGGCAATCTGATATTCAAATAGTCCGGGGCGCATCATTCTCATGGCGGCGAAGTGCGCGTCAACGGAAGCATCGACGGCTTTTTGAAGCAAGGCGATTTCGCCAGGGGATTTAATCTGGCGAAGGGAAGCGAGGGCAGGGGCGATGTCGTTGATAGTGGATTGCGGCAAAGCGCTGCGAACCCACGCGCTCCAAGTGGCGAGGTGCGGGTAGCCGTTCTCCTGTTTGGGAGGAAGCTCGGTGTAGAAGGTGGCGTAGGTTTTTGCGAGGTTCACAAGGTCGGCGTGGAGGCTGGCGAAAGGCTCGACGGCCTGAAATCCGGTTTTTTCCGGGGCCTCGGGATTATCGGGGCCCATCTTGGGGCCGCCCCATTTTTCGTCGTTGGGATTGCGCGGAGGGAGGTAGAGAATTTCGTGTGGTCCGGCGGAAGACTTGGGATCTGCCGAGTCGGGTATCAGAAGAAGCGCGGCGTCAGGCTCATCGTGGCCTGTAAGGTAATAAAAATTCTCTTCTTGGGCGAAAACGGCGAGCTCGCCTGAATACTCATGGGCGGTGTAACCGAAAACCACGATAGGGGCGTTGATCGCGGCCCGAAGCTTGGCGCGTCGCGCTTGATATTCCGCGTTTGGTTGGCGGAAGCGGGCTTGGATGAGCAGCGACGCGCAGGCGACTGCGAGAATTAGAAGAGCGGAACGCTGGGCGATTTTGCGAAGGTTCATAGTTTTTCGATTACCACCTTGGTTGAAATTGGTCGAAATTCGTGCGATCGGGGCATGCGGTTGTGGCCCCGGGTAGAAATTTGGCGATCGTTTGTTTTGAGTAAGTTACGTCGCATTCTATATATTGAGCAGAACCGGGTAGAAGCGGGCGATCCGTTTGCAAAAAGCGCCTCGTTTTCCAGAGGGGGTTCCACAACGGGTCCCACCGGGGGAGCTCCGTGTCTTGAGACTCAAACGAAGCGAACTCGTAAGCGATTTTTGTGAAATTTGGCGAAAGTCTAATGTGTGTTCTAGTGCCGGTTAGACAGGGTTTAGTTATTTGTTTTCTATAACTTCTATTTGTGGGCCACTGTCGATTAGAAGTGGGCGCCCACTTTGCCAAAACCGGCTCGCTTTTTTGCGTCAAGCAGCAAGTATTTTGAGTGCTGACGATGGTGAAATCTTGTCGCGACGAGGGGTCTGGCACAGGGTCTACAATTTGGCGATTTGCTCTTACGAGTTCGCGTTCAGAGAGAAGCCTAGTTGCGGGAAGAAGGTGCGGGAGGTATGGCTTCGTTGCGTTTCGTTGAAGGGCCCGATGCTGCTCTATTTGAGTCACGCGGAACGGTAGCATTTTGTTTTGCGGATTTCAAGGAGTGGTGTGTGTGGATGGGCTAGTACCGCGGCAGTTTCCAGTAACTCAAGCATTTACTCGTCTAATTGCGATGCGCTCGGTTATCCGCTCGCTAACTAGTGCCCATTGGGAGTCGCTTCTCCGGGAGGCAGGTTATCCTGCCAGCCCCCAGAGTAAGCGTTTTCTCGCGCTAGGTTCTTCGTTTTCTTGCCCATGTACTTCCAAGCGCATCTAATGCGGTCGCGGTTAAAAACGAGTGGCTCAAGAATGGCAATACCCAGCAAGTCGGTTACGTCGCGATCTGGCGAGTCGGACATTTCCTCCAAGAAGGAAAATATCCGACTGAGTAGAGGATTGTCTCGATTTGTCTCCAAGAGCTCAAAAAAAAACTCTTTGAAAAAGATCTCGAATAGTGGATAAGCCAAAGGCGCCTCTGCCTTCAAGTCGTCTTTCCCGGCCCGTTCCTGGAGTTCCGGGAACCGTTCTAGTAAGACGTAGCCAATGTTTTCATAAATCAGCTTGTTCTTCATCGCAGTTATCTTTTATGAAATGGAATTTGCCTTTAATGGGGAGTCCAGTTTCGAGCTCCTGACGGACCGCACTAGCGGTGTCTCCCTGAAGTTTATCCTGCGGCTGAAACAGCAGATCCCATCAGGCGGCGGTATCGCCTGTTGGAATTGCAGGCGGGACCGTTTTGAGCGGGACGGGGGGGCTATAGACGTGCCAGAAATCGCTGTCCGACTTTGCGAATTCGACGGCGACCTGCCGGCGTCCGCGGACTTTCGCGTCGACAAAGACTACGCGGCATTCGCGCTCTTCTTCGGTGAAGCTATTCACGATAAGGATCTTTTGGCCGAGTTTTACGGGGGGCTTCATCTCGAGCAACCCGCCATGTAGGCTGACGGCCATGGTAGCGGTTACATCGCGGAAGGGACGGTTTCGGGGAGTGCGTCCGTAAACTTTGACGGGAATCGTATAGGGAAAGCGCGGGCAACGGCGGCGCTCGATCATCGAAACCTCCTCAGTAATGCAAGAACTGGCGCTGGTTTAAGATTAAGCGCGGTGCACTAGATGGGGCAATAGTACTTCGTTGCTTAAATGGATACGGGCCGTCGGGGAGGACATCGAACCTTTTTGTGCGAGTTCACTCCGGGGTTACGAAGAGGGATTCTGGCGGGAGACGCACGTGCCAAGGACATGGAGCGTTGCGAAATCGTTGCCACTTTTCTTTGAACACTTCGGCCTGCAAATCGTAGGTTCCATCTTCTCCGTTCGGATCATGAAGCCGCAGATATAGCGTAATTCGGAAAGGCGTTTCCGAAGCGCGGACCAGCCAGCATGGAAAAACATTTTCTTTCCCGGCGTTCGCCGGCGCTGATTCAAGAAAATCAATGTAATGCGCGCGAATTCCCACGTACGCCGGCGGCTTCGGCGTCGTTTGATCCACGCGAAGCCTGCAGCGCCAGTCGAATGCTTCCACGCTGCCGTCTGAATTCATCTTCGCGCGCGAAAAATTCTTGCAACCTGTAACCTGTGCCACCTCGCGCGTGGGAGGATGCCGAAAAACATCCTCTTTCGCTCCGTAGGCAGCCATTCGTCCACGCGACAGAACCAAAAGCCGCTCGCCCAGGCGATAAGCTTCTTCGATATTGTGCGTTACCAGTAGCGCGGGCCGGCGGTAAACCGAAAAAACTTCCTGAAGCTGCATCTCTACTTGGCTTCGCAAGTGCGTGTCCAGCGCTGAGAGCGGCTCGTCGAGCAGCAACGCTTCCGGGTCGATGGCCAACGCGCGAGCGAGCGCGGTGCGCTGTTGTTCTCCTCCGGAAAGCGCTCGCGGATAACGATCAATTAGCTCTTTCAAATGTGTGCGCTCGATAAGTTCGGAAACTCGCGCTGGCCGTTTTTCGCTGGAAAGCTCACGCATTCCAAACGCAATGTTTTCAGCCACCGTGCGGTGCGGAAAAAGCGCGTAATTCTGAAACACCATGCCGACCCGCCGTTGTCGTGCGGGGATCCGGATGTTTCGTTCCGAGTCGAACAAAACTCGCTCGCCGAGGGATATGCGTCCGCGATCGGGCCGCTCCAACCCCGCGATGCATCGCAGCAACATCGTTTTGCCCGCGCCGGAAGGCCCTAGAATGCTGAGAGGCGCTTCGGCAGCGGTGAATGCGACATTCAGTTCAAAATGGGGGAGTTTCTTTTCGAGTTGAACGTCCAGCGCCATGTCAATGAGCCGGCCGGCGAGGGCTGGCGAATCCTTGCGTGCGCGTCCACAAATAAAGTCCGCTAAGCAGCGCCAGCGAAATAATCACATCCACAGCGCACCAGTACAACGCGCGCTGGATGTCGTCCGCTTCCACCGCAAAATAAATGGCGATCGGAATTGTTTCGGTGCGGCCGGGAATGTTTCCGGCAATCATCAGTGTGGCGCCGAATTCGCCCAGCGCGCGCGCAAACGACAGGATGGTGCCGGCAAGAACACCAGGCCATGCCAAGGGCAGCGCAATCTCGCGGAACACGCGCCATTCCGTGGCGCCCAGCGTTCGCGCCGCTTCCAACAACCCTGGTTCCACCTGCTCCAGCGCCGCGCGCGCGGTGATATACATCAGCGGAAACGAAACAACCGTCGCGGCGATTACCGTGGCGGGCCAGGAAAAAACAATCGTCACGCCAAAATGGGGCAGCAGCTGACCGAAGGGTCCATGCCGCCCGAAAAGCAATAGAAGAAAAAAACCAACCACGGTGGGGGGTAATACAAGAGGCAGAAGGAAAATTCCGTCCACTAACGCGAGCGCGGCGCCGCTATGTCGTTCCCTCCACACGGCAGCCGCAAGCCCAACAACGAGCGTGATAACGGTGGCAGTTACGCTTGTCGCCAGCGATATCCACAGCGGGGACCAATCCATCCGCAGGATTGTACCCGCGGATTCAGATTTTTCCTTCCGGATTATTCGGAGCGTTGAACCCGTAGGTCTTGAAAATTTCCAGCGCGTGCGGCGTTTCCAGAAATTCCAGGAACGCTCGCGCGGCGTCAGGCACTTTCGAGCTCTTCAGCACCGCCGCGGGATACACGATGGGATCGTGTGCGTTGGGCGGAGCGGTAAAAATAGTTCGAATCTTGGGCGAAGTCTGCGCGTCCGTACGGTACACCAGTCCCGCATCCGCATTCCCGGAGGCCACGAAGGTCACCACTTGCCGTACATCTTTCGCGTAAACGGCCTTTTTCTGCACGGCGTCCCACAATCCCAGATGTTCCAGCGTTTGCTGCGCATACATCCCGGCGGGCACTGTCGCCACTTCGCCAATCGCGACCGTCTTCACCACCGATTTTGCCAAATCCTGAAACGTATGAATATTGTCGCTATCGGATGGAGCAATTAGTACCAGATCGTTTGCCACAATGTTTTGGCGCGTGTCGTTCAGAATCAATCCCGCAGTTTGCAACGCGTCCATTTGCTTCTGCGCCGCGGAGAAAAATAAATCCACGGGCGCGCCCTGTTCGATCTGGTGCTGTAATGTTCCGGATCCCCCGTAATTGAAGGTGACTTTCGCCCCGGGATGGTCTCGTTCGTACTCGCGCCCCAGCTGGTCGAGCGCATCTTTCAAGCTGATTGCCGCGGACATTGTCACGGGAGCCGGCTTGACCGCCGCCGGTTGTTGCGCAAACATCGCGTAACCCGCCAACATTGCCACCAGGAAAACCGCCCATAGAGCGCGTAAAAATGGCCGGCGACCTTGGCCCACAAAAACTCGACGCATTAGTGATCTCCTCTCAAGCTATGTCCGGAATGGGTTATCGCTGCGGCGGTGTCGGCTTCGTCCCCGGCGCCGGCGTGGCATTCGAGCTCGGTGGAACGGCTGACCCAGGCGCAGGCGCGGCAACGCTCGGCGCAGGAGCTGGATGGTCTGGGTCCGGCGGAAGCATCGGCTTCAACTGCGGATATTCGTCGGACATTCCGCGCAGCACATCGATCACTACCTTCCTGCCCATCTCCATCCCAACACTCTGAGAGTCCCGAACCACATCCGGCATTTCTTTCACCATTCGCTGCCCCACCGGGGATTCGTAAAACTTCGTGATGCCTTGAATATCCTCCAGCGAGAAATGCTGAGCGTAGATCTTCACCACTGCATCCGTGACCGCACTCGGCGGCGCATTCGCCGTGTACTTTTGAGTGAACGTATCCATGAACTTCGGCAACTGGTCCGCGGGAAGCGTGCGAGTCATCACTTCTTTCACTCGGCCGGTCATGCCCTCATTGATGTTTTCCCCTTCTTTCGCTCCACCGGTAATATCAAGCAAGTGCCGTATGGCCGCCTCTTTGGCCGGATCCAATTTCTCTGCCGGCGCGGCCGCAGTTTGTCCCGGCTGCACCGGAGCGCTGGGCGCCGGCTTTTGTTGGGCGCCGCCCGGAGGCGTCTGCGCCATTGCTGGGCCCGCCGTAAACAGCATGGCGGCAATCAGGGCATATCGAAGTCTCATTTCATTCTCCTGTTTAAGGTCCGGGCAACGGCCCTGACATATCATTACTTTGGAATCGTATCGAACGCGGCCTATAGATGCAATTTATCCGCGGATAGCCGACTGTCCCGGCGCTTTGATTAAAGCGTCACCCAACTATCCGTTTCAGTAGCTACTGCTTGCTGGCCTGTGGTAGCTTCTGCGAAGCATGAGCGGTAGGGTTAATCCCGTCCCGGGCGTCGAAGACGGTTTCGAAGCCGTGCGGCAGGAAATGGTTGCGCGCCAAATTCGTGCGCGTGGCATTTCCTCGCAGCGCGTGCTGGATGCGATGGCCTCCGTTCCGCGCCACCTGTTCGTTTCGTCCGAGCAAGCCGAGCATGCCTATGGGGACGAGCCCCTTTCCATTGGCGTTGGCCAAACCATCTCTCAGCCGTTCATGGTCGCGGCGATGTCCGAAGCACTTTCTCTTCAGGGTAATGAGCGCGTCCTGGAAGTAGGAGCCGGTTCCGGCTATCAAGCGGCCATACTCTCGCTTCTGGCTCGCGATGTCACTGCAGTCGAAGCCCAGCCTTCGCTGGCCTCGCAAGCCCGCGAGCGTTTGTCGCGCCTGGGATATACAAATGTCCACGTCGAAGAAGGGGACGGGTCGTTGGGCTGGCCTCCGGTCACGTCCCTGGACGGGCCTCCGACAGCCCTCTACGAAGCGATCCTGGTCTCCGCCGGCGCTCCCTCCGTTCCTCCTCCGTTGGTGGAACAATTGGCGGAAGGGGGCCGCTTGGTGATACCGGTGGGAAAATCGGATCAGCAGGAATTGCTTCGCATCGTAAAACGCAACGGCTCTACCACGCAGCAGTCTCTTTACTCCTGCCGTTTCGTCCCGCTGCTTGGACACTACGGGTGGAACCGGTAACGCCGGGATCCCTGACAACTTTGCAAAACAAAGTACTTTACACGTTCTCGATTTTCAGCTATTATCCCTGCATGGTTTCTCCCGAACTAAACCGCCCGCGCCCCTCTCCCCCTCGAGCTCTGGATGACCACGCTCGCGACAACTTGCGCTTCATTCGCGAGACTATGGAGCGAGCTGGCTCCTTCACCGCGGTTCCCGGTTGGGGCGGCGTAGCCATGGGTATAACCGCTCTCGGAGCCGCTGCGATCGCCTCCACGCAAGCTTCGCCCATCGCATGGCTGCTTACTTGGATTGCTGAAGCCGCTCTGGCCATCGCCATTGCTGCGTGGACCACGTACTCAAAAGCGCGTGCCGCCGGCTCTTCTCTTTTCTCCGGCCCCGGCCGCCGTTTCGTTTATAGCTTTGCGCCCCCGCTCCTCGTTGGCGTGTTACTGACTGCTGTGCAATTGCGCACCGGCGTAGTAGGCGCGATTCCTGGCCAATGGCTTCTGCTTTATGGAACCGGAGTGGTCACCGGTGGCGCGTTTTCGATTCGCGTAGTTCCTTTGATGGGTCTTTGTTTTATGGTGCTGGGTGCCGTAGCTCTGTTCTGCCCCTGGCACTGGGGAAATCTATTTTTGGCCGCCGGATTCGGTGGGTTGCACATTATATTCGGCGCGGTCATTGCGAGGAAATATGGCGGGTAAATCTGCAGCAGTTCGGACGGAGCGCGAAGAATCCGGAAAGCGGGCGGTGCCTCGTGCGCGTTCTGTCGAAGCCTCTGCTTCCAATCTCGATCGCTTGATCCATGAACGCACGCGGCTGGCCATCATCAGCGCGCTGGCCGTGAACAGCTCTCTGGCATTCAACGAATTGAAACAGCTCGTGCGCGCCACCGACGGCAATTTGAGCGTGCATGCCCGCAAGCTCGAAGAAGCGGGCTACCTTACCTGCACCAAATCGTTCGCCGGCCGCCTGCCCAAGACTGAATATCGCATCTCCGCCGCCGGCCGCCGCGCTCTGGAAAAATATTTGAACCACATGGAAGCTTTGATTCAGGCCACACGCGAAGGTTAGAGCTGCAAAAAAATTTGGGTGACTACTTTATGAACAAAAGTACTTTGAAGTTAGTAAATCATCCCGGGCTGCACGTGGCTATTTTGCTGGACGGAAACGGCCGCTGGGCGGCCACGCGCGGACTGCCGCGTTCCGAAGGCCATCGCGCCGGCGTGGAGGCCGTTCGCCGCATTGTGCGCGCCGCTCCCGCGCTCGGCATCGGCACGCTCACTCTTTACGCGTTTTCTTCCGACAATTGGGGCCGCCCTCAAAACGAAGTATCTTCGCTTCTCGCCTTGCTCGAAGCCTTTTTCCGAAATGATGCGGGCAGATGTGCCGCTGAAGGCATACGCCTGCGCGTGATTGGCCGCCGCGACCGCATTCCACTTTCGCTTTCCCAGGCCATCGACGGCGCCGAGCGCACTACCGCTTCCGCGCGCTCTCTCGAGCTGCGAATCGCCATCGACTACTCGGCGCGCGACGCGATTCTCCGCGCCTCCTGCTGGATGCTTTCCAGCCTCGAAATATCGCAGCGCGAATTCGCCAAGCGCTTGGGAGAAGTGATGCACACTTCCGGTCCCGCCCTGGATGTTGACTTGCTCATTCGCACCGGCGGTGACCGCCGCTTGAGCGATTTCATGCTGTGGGAATGCGCGTATGCCGAACTCCTGTTCACTCCGCGCATGTGGCCGGAATTCCAACCCGCCGATCTGGCGGAGGCAGTTGAAGATTTTCTAAAACGCGAGCGCCGCTTCGGAAAATTGCCGGAGGCCGCAGCCAGTTAGAAGCTGGCCGATTTCACGCAGGCTTCAATCAACGTTGTACTAGCAAAAAATCGCAGGTCACGAGCGCATCCGATCGATTCGCGATTCTTAAGCGCTTCGTCGGGCTCGTGCCATCTCGAACGCCCGCTTGATCACGCGCGTCGCCGTGGGCGTAAGCGAAAACCGCTCCAACTCTTCTTCTCGCGCCCAAGCGACGTCCACCACATCGCTCGCCGCCCGCGCCTCCCCGCTCACCACCTCGCACAAATAATCCAGAATCACAAAATGATAGCGCCACTTGCCTTCCTCGTCCGTGGTCACACGATCGAACGCTTCAATCAATTCGTGAACGCTCACCGCCAAACCTGTTTCTTCCTCCAATTCACGCCGTACTCCCTCGCGCAACGATTCTCCCAACTCCAGCATGCCTCCGGGGATGGACCATTCGCCTTCCAGCGGCGGCCCGCCCCGCCGAATCAGCAGCACGCGATTTTCCAACACAACAACACCCCCCACTCCCACCAACGGACGCTCCGGATACTCGCGGCTAGTCACCTTTAAACATTCCTCCACGCGAAAGCTTGACACTGGCGTTATATAATACGCTTGCAGGCGCAAGCCGGCCCCATTAAGGAGAGAAATCCGTGACGCGATGTCCAGAATGCGACGCCGAAATTGATCTCGACGAAGACGAAGTGGAAGAAGGCGAAATCCTGAGCTGCCACGAATGCGACGCCGAACTCGAAGTCACTCAGACTCATCCTGTCCACCTCATCGCCATTTCCGATGACGAAGATGAGGAAGAGGACGACGAAGAGGAATCCGCGGAAGAAGCTGTCGTCGAGGAAGAAGAGGAAGAAGAAGAGGAAGCCGAATGACCTTCTGCGTGCTTCTCCCTACTCTTCTTTTTCACTCCCCCGCTCGAATGGCGGAATCCCTATGACCTCAGCTCAACGGCTGAGGGTTCGCGTTCCACTTTCATCCGGTGCTCGCGTGTTTTCCGTTGGCGGCGAAAATATTGCTCGTATGGCCCCGATCCTATGAAGACTTGCAACAGCCTTCGCTCTGCACTTTTGATCCTGGTGGTGCTTCTCGCGGCCTTACCATCTGCCGCGCAGACTAAAGACGAAAAAAGAGCCGAGGCTCAACTACGCATCGTCCACGGGCTTGTTGGTGATAAGGACGAGAACCCGGTCCCTTCCAGCGTCGTGTATTTGCTGAACGTGAAAACCCAGGCGGTAAAAACTTCTTTTGCCGACGACAAGGGCCAGTATCGCTTCAGCGGACTCGATCCTAATGTTGACTACGAAATTCATGCCGAGCACGAAGATTTCACATCATCCACTCGCACCATTTCCAGTTTTGATTCCCGCCGCGACATTGAAGTCAACCTGAAGGTAACCAAAAAGAAGAAAGCGTAGTTGCTGATCATGCCGCTGGGAGCAGCTCGCTGCTCGTTTGAATTCATTCTTCGGCGGTAGCGTGCAGCTTGGGCGTCATTACCTGCACCGCACGAGGCACTACGCTAAGCTCCACTGGCGTCTCCCCTAGCAACTCGCCGTCGCCGTGCACTTTCGCCGGACGCTCTGCTTCCAGCACAATCCGTTTGCACCGATATCGCTTCACTTCCGGGAAGCCGCGCAAATCTCCCGACGTCAAGACTATCGGAATTGCTTCCACTAACCTTGCCAATCCAATTTCTTGCACTAACACAACATCGATCAGGCCATCATCCATCTTCGCGTCCGGCGCAATCCGTATACCGGATCCATAGCGCGTGGAGTTAGCCACCGCTACAAACAGAACACGCCCGTCCCAGGCGATCCCGTCA
>Ga0185299_10006782_pt1 | contig 12060 bp, 9 predicted proteins | sample PaiPotPPA55metaG_FD_128002 | JGI IMG/M metagenome (GOLD analysis project Ga0185299, IMG submission 128002) | Iron sulfur acid spring bacterial and archeal communities from Banff, Canada, to study Microbial Dark Matter (Phase II) - Paint Pots PPA... ...
GCTCAAGAACTCGTGCCAGTCCTGCCACGCGCCCGGCTCCAAGGGCGTGCGCACCCTATCGAAGGATCTCGGCACTTTCGCCAACTCGACCGATACCTGGACGCGGCGCGCCGGCTCCGGCCAAGCCATGTCCAACATGGCGCTGACGCTCTCCCGGTTCGGCGCCTCCAAGGCGCTGTCGCTCTTCGCCGACTGGACCGACCGCATCGCCGCGGGCGAGCTGCCCTTCGAGAAGCCGGCGCGGCCGCAGGGCCTCGAGCGCAATGTCGTGATCAGCACCTGGGAGTGGGGCAGCCAGAAGCACTATCTCCATGATGCGATCTCTACCGACAAGCGCAATCCGACGGTCAACGCCAACGGTCCGATCTACGGTTCGCCCGAGGAGAGCACCGACCTCGTCCCGATCCTCGATCCCGTCCACAACAAGGCCTACGAGATCAAGCATCCCTATCGCGATCCCAAGACTCCCTCGTCGCAGGACCTGCCGGCCGGTCCGTCGGTCTATTGGGGCGACGAGGCGATCTGGGACGGCCATACCAGCATCCACAACCCCATCATGGACGAGCACGGCCGGGTCTGGTTCACCGCGCGGATCCGGCCGGCCGCCAATCCGGACTTCTGCAAGGCGGGCTCGGACCATCCATCGGCGAAGGTCGCGCCGCTGAACGAGTCCGCGCGTCAGCTCTCGATGTACGATCCGAAGACCGGGAAATGGTCGCTCATCGACACCTGCTTCACCACCCAGCACCTCTATTTCGCCAAGGACGACAGCGACACGCTTTGGCTCAGCGCGGGCGCTCCGCAAAGCGGCGTCGTCGGCTGGCTCAACACCAAGATGTATGACGAGACCGGCGACGAGGCGAAGTCGCAAGGCTGGACGCCGATCATCCTCGACGCCAACGGCAACGGCAAGCGCGACGCCTATGTCGAGGCCAATCAGCCGCTCGACCCCGCCAAGGACAAGCGCGTGATGGCGGCCTTCTATGGCATCCAGCCGAGCCCGGTCGACAAGTCGATCTGGGGCCAGTCGATGGATGTCGGGTTCTCGCGCATGGACCAACCCGGCTACATCATTCGGCTCACGCCGGGACCGAACCCGACGGAAACCGCGCTCTCCGAGATTTACCTGCCGCCGGACGAAAGCTACGGCTCGCGCGGCGTCGACGTCGATCTCAACGGCGTGGTGTGGACGGTGCTGTCGAGCGGGCATGTCGCGCGCTTCGATCGCGCCAAGTGCAAGGGGCCGCTCAACGGCCCGACCGCGGCCACCGGCAAGCATTGCCCGGAAGGCTGGACGTTCTACCGCATGCCGGGGCCGCAATTCAAGGACGTGACCGACCCCGGCAGCGCCAATCACGCCTATTACATCTGGGTCGATCGCTACAACACGCTGGGGCTGGGCGCGAACGTGCCGATCGCCTCGACCAATGGCGGCGAGTCGCTCCTGGCACTCGTCGACGGGAAGCTCGTGGACCTGCGTATCCCCTATCCGATGGGCTTCTTCAGCAAGAACGTGGATGGGCGCATCGACGACGCGAACGCCGGCTGGAAGGGGCGCGGATTGTGGACGACGTTCGGCTCGCGGACCGTCTTCCACGGCGAAGGCGGCAAGGAGGCGCGGCCCCGCGTCTTCAAACTGCAGATGCGCCCCGACCCGCTCGCGCACTGACCGACCGGCAATAACAAGTGACGATGCTCGATGCGAGAAAGGAGATGCTCCGTGGCGGACGGATCAGTTGCTGCGGCGGACCGGCGTGTCAATCGCGGCTGGCTCCAATATGCATCACATCGCCAGACGTCGGTCGTTTGACGAATAGAACGAAGCATTATGAGCGCCTTCTGCGGCTTTGCGCGCAAAGGTTATGAGATGGTGAGCGACGAGCCCGACCCGTATCACATCCTCAATCCGGCCCTCGCGCACCAGTGGTGCCGCCATGCGCCAAAAGATGTCGCGGTAGTCGGCCAGGAGACCGACGCGGAGCACGAGGTTCGCCATGACCCGGATCCCCTTGCGCACATTCACCCATGAGGCGCGGGCCGGCGAGGCCGGCGGCTTCAGTCGGTTCGGATAGGTGTGCTCGACATTATGCGCGTAGCGGCGGTACAGCGCATCCGGCCGGTAGGCTTCCGCGATGCAATGCCGCCAAGCCGCAACGACATCTCCATAAGGCAGCAGGAACTCGACGTTGGACTCGCGCGACGGGTCCTCGTTGAGGCGCCCTTCGGATGCCAGCCGGTCCCAGAGCGGCGTTCGCGGCAGCGCCTGCAGCAGGTTGATCGTCAGCATCGGGATCTGAGAGCGGTCGATGAAGTCGAGGATGCGCGCCGGCGTTTCCGGCGTATCGGTGTCGAGGCCGAGAATGATTCCGGAAACGACCTCCATCCCGAAGGAATTGAGTACTCGGATCGCTTCGAGGATCGGCATCGTCGTGTTGTGATCCTTCGCCATCGCATGGAGCGCGTCGACTTCCGGCGTCTCGATGCCGCAGAAGATCGTGCAGAACAACGCTTCGCGCATCATCGCCAGAAGCTCGGGGTATTTGGCGATGTTGAGCGTTGCCTCGCAGGCGAATTCGATCGGATAGCCGCGCGCTTTCTGCCACTCGATCAGGTGCGCCACGAGCTCGCGCGCCGCCCGGCGGTTGCCGATGAAATTGTCGTCGACGAAATAGACCGAGCCAAGATTGCCGTGCTCTAGCATGGAGTCGATCTCGGCCGTTACTTGCTGCGGTGATTTGAGCCGCGGATTGCGGCCGTAAAGCGCGGGAATGTCGCAGAACTCGCAGCGATACGGGCATCCGCTCGAGAACTGCACGCTGCCGAGGAAGTAACGGTCGAGCTTGGCGAGGTCGTAAGCGGGGATGGGGAATTCGGACAAGAGCTTGCGGTCGGTCGTCTCGCAACGAATCTGGTGCGCCGGTCGGCTCACATCGCGGTCGAGCAAGGCGATCAGCCGGTCCGTCGCGTCACCGAGCTCGCCGATGTGCAGGTAATCGAAGTCGGGGTAGTAGTCGGGGCAGCCGGAGACCGAGGGGCCGCCGAGCGCGGTCGGCTTCCCGAATCGATGGGCGCGCTCGTTGATGTCGAGAATCTGCCGACGCTGGATGTGCATGCCGCTGACGAAAACGGCATCCGCCCAGGCGAACTCCGAATCCTTCGCCGGACGGATGTTCTCGTCGACGAAGCGCACGTCCCACGTCCTCGGCAGATAGGCGGCGACAACGAGAATGCCTTGCGGCGGCATGAAGGCGAAAACCCGCCCTTTGATTGGGTAGGCGTACTCGAACGTGCCGAATGAGGGCGTGTAGCCGGGGAAGACGCAGAGCACCTTGCGTTGGTTTCGAACCGACGCGGCGTCTGAGGGGGCCCTGATCGACGCGTTTGCCGGGGTACAGTCGGTTGCGCGCACTGAGGAACTTCCGAGATGTCCAGAGGGAGATGGAGCCCATCTCCAATACCGATGGATTTTTGGCCTGCGCGAGTTGAAACACTTGGCAGTCGTTTCCGTTCATCGAAAGGCGCCGGGCAGAATGAATGCCGTGAGGCCGACCAAAGCGGTCATCGTGATGGCTCTTCTGTCGCGGCGGGCGAATTGGAGCTTGTCATGAGCCATGATACGTGGGCCCACCGGGTCGTGCGGCCGATCGTCCGCCGGCTCGTGAATACCGCGGTAACCCCCAACCAACTCACTGCCACCCGTCTCCTAACGGCGATTGCGTCTTCCTTGCTGCTCGCGAGCGGCGATCCCCGGTGGTCGGATGCGGGCGGCGCGATTTTCCTCGTTTCATTCTTTCTCGACCGAGGCGATGGCGACCTCGCCCGACACAGCGGCAAGACATCGGCTTGGGGGCATCGCTTCGATCTGTGTTCCGATTATTCTGCAAACATTCTCGTGTTTGTGGGCATGGGTTACGGGCTGCAAGGCGGCCCCTTAGGGACAACCGCCATCGCACTCGGTGCACTGGCGGGATCGGCTATCGGCTTGATTTTCTGGCTCGTCAACTATGTCGAGCGCACGGAAGGCGCTGTGGCGTTTCCAACCGCAGGCGGATTCGACCCGGACGACGCGATGATCTTCATACCGATCGCGATTTGGCTCGGCGGCGAGATGCACATCCTGGTGTCGGCGGCGATCGGCGCGCCGGCCTTTTTGGTTTGGAGCCTTTGGCGCTTCCGCAAACCCCTGGGTCAACTTTCCCTGTCCCCACGAGAGGACCGCGCCCCAAGGAACCAGTAGCGTGCGAGGGGCCGGCAGCCCGGCCGCGCGCGCGTCGAAGCAGGCCGAGCCCATCAGTCTTCGACGTAATGCGGGCCCGGCCGCTTGTGCAGATCCTCGTAGTGGACGAGCACGGGCTTGCCGAGCGGCACCGGCTCGCCGTCGCGGAAGGCCCATTCGCCGCGGTCGCAATCGGCGCCGCGGACATAACCGTTGAGATAGAAGCGGCGGTCATCAGGCGTGGCGTTGGGGCCGGAGCCGTGGATGGTGTAGACGTTCCAGAACGCGACGTCGCCGGGATCGAGGTCGAGGTCGACGAGCTTCTTCGGATCGAGCCCGGCCGCCGTCAGGCGCTTATCGGCCATGGCCTGGTCGAGCACCGGCTTCTTGCCGGCGAGATCCTTCTCGCCCAGGCGGTGCGAGCCGGGATAGACGCGCATTCCGCCATTCGCGGCGCGGTGCGCGTCGATGGCGAGGCCGGTCTGCACATAGGATGTGGCGAGATTGCGGTACGCCGCGCGCGGGCGGCGGAAGCGCGCATCCTGGTGGAAGGCGAATTCGGCGCCGGCGGCGCCCGGCGGCTTCCAATGCAGCTGGTTGATGATCTGCTTGATGTCGCGGCCGATGAGCGGCTCCAACAGCGGCAGCCAGCGCGGGTCGCGCCGCGCGCCCTCGAGCACCGGATCGTCATAGGACGGCCACTGCACCAGCCGCACGAGCTTGCCGAGCGCCGCATCCTGGCCCAGGCGGTAGAGCAGATTGCCGTGGCGGAAGCTGGCGCCATGCGCCATGCCCTGCTGCCACTGGCGGTCGAAGGCGGCGGCGAGCGCCACGACCTCGTCGGCGCTGAACACGCCGCGCAGCACGGCGTAGCCCTCGGCGCGGTACTGCGCGTGCGCGGCGGCGATGGCAGCGGCGTCGATCAATCGCTCACATGCTCCGGCGTTCCCGGCCGCGCCGCAACCCGGGTGGGCGGGTGCGAGAACGCCGCGAGAAAGTCGCCGAGAAAGGTTTCCATTCCCTTGAACGACCCGGCCGACGGCGGCACCGCCCCCTCGGCATAGCCGGCGGCTTCGAACGGCCGCACCAGATCGGCGTCGCGCGACAGCACGTGGATCGGCACCGTCCAGGGCTGCTTGTCGCCGGCGATGAAGCCGGGCGGCTGGTGGTCGCCGAGGATGATCACGAGCGCGTCGCCGGGACGCCGTGCCAGCCAGGCGCCGAGCGTCTTCAAATCATAGACGACGCTGGCGAGATAGGGCTGGTCGAGCCGCGACCAGTCGGGCGGTGCGTAGATGCGCGCCCACTCGCTCGGGGCGATGCCGCGATAGAGCTCGCCCTCCTGCCCATCCGCGACATAGGGCGGCACGGGCGCGAAGGGCGTGTGGCTCGACACCAGCACGATCTGCGCGAAGAGCGGCGCGTGGCCGGGCGCGGCCTCGGTCGCGTCGAAATGGGCCAGCGTGTACTGGTCGGGGACGCCGAACCAGCCGAAGGGCGGTCCCTCGTAGCCGAGGTCGGCCGCCATGTCGCTCTTGTCGAAACCCCAGAAGCCGTTCTCTGGCGGCGGCGTCTTGAGGCCGGGCATGATCTCGACACTCCGGTAGCCCGCGGCGGACATGTAGCGCGGCAATGTCCGGCGCGCGCTCGTTGCGATGAGCCGCGCCAGCAGCGGATCGAGCCTCACGCCGGCGGCGATGCTGCCATGGGCGAGCCACGAGCCGCCGCCGAAGGTGGGCGAGACGATGCGGCTGGAGGCGAGGCGATAGCCGGCCGCGCCCACGGTCGCCGCGAAATCGCTGAGCGCCGGCAGCACCGCCGCCGCGTAGCGGGGGTCGTCGAGCACGACCGTGCCGTAGGATTCGAAGAACACGATATAGACGTCGCGCTGCTTCAGGCCGGGCAGCAGGCCGAGCGGCGGCTGCGGCGCCGCGAGCGCGCCGGCATAGCGCTGGTCATGGCCGCTTATCACCGCCCAGGAGCGATAGAGCCGCGCCGCCTGATCGCCGAGCGCCATCGACGTGCGCGCAGCGAGCAGGCTTTCGCGGCCGCGGACCGGCAGCGATCCGAGCGCGAGCGCCACGAGGACGATCGCGAGGCACGCCGTGGCGTGCCGCCGCGGCGCGAGGGCGCGCTGGGCGAGGCCGAGCACCGCGGCGATGGCGGCGATGATGGCGACCGCGCCGAGCGCCGCGGCGGCGATCTCGGCGCCGCCCCGCCACGGCCCGGCCGCATCCCAGAACAGGCCGAGCAGGCTCGGCACATGCGGCAGGTCGAGATAGAGGTTGAGGTCGCGGTCGAAGATGCCGAGCATCGCCGCGTCGGCGAATTGCAGCAGCGCCGCGATGCAGAGCAGCAGGGCGAGCAGCCAGCGCCACACCGGGCGCAAGGGACGGCCGGCCAGCGCCAGCGCGGCGAGGGCGGCGACGAGCAGCAGCGGCTCGGCCTCCGGCCGCCCGGCGAGCACGAGGCGCAGATTTTCCTCGTCCTTGGCCGGCAGGAACAGGAGCGAGAGGAGCGCGACGCTCAGGAGCAGCGCCAGCGCGGCGCCGAGCGGCGCGGGACGGCGGAACATGGCGCGCATTCTATCCGATCAGAGCACCGCCGCCAGCCGCTCGTAATCGGCGAGCTCGTTATAGGCCTGCGCGGCGACGCGCACCCAGAGGCTGCCGGCCTGCGCGACGATCGCCGCCTCGATGCGGTGCGCGTCGGCGAGGCGGTGCTGCAGCGCGAGACCGGCCTCAGGCGTCGTCTCCGCCAGCGGCAGCCGCACCGTCACCATCGCCGCGAAGGCATCCGGCGGGCCGCCGAGCGCGGTGCTCCAACGCGCCGCCAGGAGGCGCGCGCCGTCGAGCGCGAGAAGCCGGTTGCGCGCCATCAGCGCCGAGCCGCCGCAGCTTGCGTGGCAGGCGATGCCGGCGGGCACGCACAGGAATGGCGTCGGGTCGCGCGTGCCGGTCCAGTCGAACTCGGCGAGGAAGCCCGCGCCATAGCCATGCGAGATGGCGAGCGGGTGGAGCGCCGCCTGCAGCGCCGCGGGCGCCCAGAGGAAGCCGCAGCCGCGCGGGGCCATCAGCCATTTGTGGCAATTGCCGACATACCAATCGGCGCCGGTCGCCAGCAGATCGAGCGGCACCTGGCCCGGCGCATGGGCGCCGTCGATCAGCACGCGCGCGCCGGCGGCATGCGCGAGGCGCGCCAGCTCGGCCACGGGCAAGACCAGCGCGCTGCTGGAGGCGATGTGATCGAACACGGCGAGACGGGTGCGCGGGCCGAGCCGCGCCGCGACCGCGGCGATGGCCGCCGCGGTGTCAGGCAGCGGCAGCGGGATCTGCGCCTCGACGAGGGTCGCGCCGCTGCGCCGGGCGACGTAGCGTGCCGCCTTGGCGATGGCGCCATAGGCGAGATTGGTGACGAGGATCTCCTCGCCGGGGCGGAAGTCGAGCGAGCGCAGCACCGCGTTGCAGCCTTCCGTCGCATTGGCGACGAAGACGACATCCTCGCCGCGGGCGCCGAGATGCGTCGCCAGCGCCGCCGCCGCCGCGCGCCACGCCGCCGGCAGCTCGCGCGTCATGAAATGCATCGGGTTGGCCTCGATGCGCCGGCGCAACTCGGCCTGCGCCGCGAGCACGGCTTTGGGCGTGACGCCATAGCCGCCATGGTTGAGATAGGCGACCGCCGGGTCGAGCGGCCATTCCGCCCTGGCCGCCGCACCGTAAGCTTGCGGCCCGCGCAGGGTCGTCACGGCGCGCAATCGCTATGGCAAGGCGGGCGGCACATGCCTATGTGTCTATCGTAACCGTTTCGCATTTGCCAGGAGGCTGCTCCATGCCCGTCGCGGATATCCTGCAACACAAAGGCCGGCGCGTTTCGAGCGTCCGCTCGGTCGATAGCGTCGAGGCGGCGATCCGCAAGCTCTACGACGAACGTATCGGCGCGCTCGTCGTGGTCGACCGCTGGGGCAAGCTCGCGGGCATGTTCTCCGAGCGCGACGTCATTCATGCCCTCGCCCGCCACGGCGCCGCGGCGCTCGCCTACGAGGTGCATGAGCTGATGACGCCGGACGTCACCACCTGCGCGCCCGCCGACCGCATCGACGATGTCATGAAGCTGATGACCGCGCATCGCGTGCGCCACCTGCCGGTGGTGGAGGGCGGCGAGCTCATCGGCCTGGTCAGCATCGGCGACCTGGTCAAGCACCGCCTCGACGAGAAGGAGCAGGAAGCCGCGGTCTTGCGCGACATCACGCGGGCGAGGCGGTAGCTACGCGAGCGAGGCGGAAACCGCCCCCTCACCCTCCCGACCCTTCGACAAGCTCAGGGCCGGGTCCCTCCCTCTCCCGCAAGGGGAGAGGGGAGTTGGAGCACGCTCGATGAGCCCCTCTCCCTGCGGGAGAGGGTTGGGGTGAGGGGGTTAGGTGCCGCCGCTTCCCTTCTCCCGGCGATGCGGCTACAGCGCTGCGCCATGCGCGTCGACGATTTCGATTTCGAGCTGCCGCGGCACCTCATCGCGGACCATCCCGTGGAGCCACGCGACGCGGCGCGGCTGCTGGTGGTCGGCCCGGCGCTCGAAGACCGCGCCATTCGCGACCTGCCGCTGCTGCTGCGGCCGGGCGATCTGCTGGTCTTCAACGACACGCGGGTCATCCCGGCGCGGCTGGTCGGCACGCGCGGCGCGGCCAGGGTCGAGGTCACGCTGCACCGGGATGTCGGCGGCGGCGCCTGGCGCGCCTTCGTCAAGGGCGCCAAGCGGGTGAAGCCCGGCGATACCATCGCCTTCGGCGAGGGCTTCGCCGCCGCGGTCGCCGCCAAGCACGCGGAAGGCGACGTCACGCTGCGCTTCGATGTCGAGGGGGACGAATTCCGCGCCCGGCTCGCGCGCTTCGGCCGCATGCCGCTGCCGCCCTACATCAAGCGGCCCGCCGGCGGCCATGCCCGCGACTACGGCGACTACCAGACGATGTTCGCGGCGAAGGACGGCGCCGTCGCCGCGCCCACCGCCGGGCTGCATTTCACGGCAGCGCTGGCGGCGGCGCACGACGCGGCCGGCATCGCGCGCCTCACCGTGACGCTGCATGTCGGCGGCGGCACCTTCCTTCCCGTCAAGGTCGCCGACACCGCCGATCACCGCATGCATAGCGAGACCGGCTTCCTCTCCGCCGCGGCGGCCGAGCGCATCAACGCCGCGCGCGCCGCCGGCGGACGCATCGTCGCGGTCGGCACGACCAGCCTGCGCCTCCTCGAAAGCGCCGCCGATGAACGCGGCCTCGTCGCGCCCTTTGCCGGCGAGACCGCGCTCTTCATCACGCCCGGCTATCGCTTCCGCGCCGTCGACCTGCTGCTGACCAATTTCCACCTGCCGCGCTCGACCCTGTTCATGCTGGTCGCCGCCTTCGCCGGCCTCAAGCGCATGAGGGCGGCGTACGCGCACGCCATCGCGTCCGGCTATCGCTTCTTCTCCTACGGCGATGCGTGTCTGCTGCTGCCGGAGACGCCGCGGTGAGCGGGTTTTCCTTCGACCTGCTCGCGCGCGACGGGGCGGGGCGGCGCGGGCGCATGCAGACGGCGCACGGGATCGTGGAGACGCCGGCCTTCATGCCCGTGGGCACGGCGGCGACGGTGAAGGCGATGCGGCCCGAGGATGTGGCGGCGACCGGTGCGCAGGTCATCCTCGCCAACACCTACCACCTGATGCTCCGCCCGACGGCCGAGCGCGTCGCCGAACTGGGCGGGCTGCACCGCTTCATGAACTGGCCGGGGCCGATCCTCACCGATAGCGGCGGCTTCCAGGTGATGTCGCTGGCGAAGCTGCGCAAGCTCAGCGAGCGCGGCGTCACCTTCCGCTCGCATCTCGACGGCGCGCGCTTCGAGCTCTCGCCCGAGCGCGCGATCGAGATCCAGCACCTCCTCGGCGCCGATATCAGCATGGCCTTCGACGAATGCACGCCGTTCCCGGCGGAGGAAGCGGCGGCGCAAAGCTCGATGGAGCTGTCGATGCGCTGGGCCGAGCGCAGCAAGGCCGCGTACCCGGCGCGGCCCGGCCATGCGCTTTTCGGCATCGTCCAGGGCAGCGTCTATCCCGAGCTGCGCCGGCGCTCGGCCGAGGCGCTGCGCGGCATCGGCTTCGACGGCTATGCCGTGGGCGGGCTCGCCGTCGGCGAAGGGCAGCCCACCATGTTCGCCGTGCTCGACGAGACCGTGCCGGCGCTGCCCAAGGACCGGCCGCGCTACCTCATGGGCGTCGGCAAGCCCGACGACCTCGTCGGCGCGGTCAGGCGCGGCATCGACCTGTTCGATTGCGTGCTGCCGACGCGCTCGGGCCGCACGGCGCAGGCCTTCACGCGGCGCGGCACCGTCAATTTGCGCAACGCACGCCACGCCGCCGACCCGCGCCCGCTCGACGCCGAATGCGGCTGCGTCGCCTGCACCGGCTACAGTCGCGCCTATCTCCACCATGTCGTGCGCGCCGGCGAGATCCTCGCGAGCATGCTGTTGACCGCCCATAATCTTCGCTACTATCAAGATTTGATGGCGGGCCTGCGCCGCGCGATCGAAGCCGGCATGCTCGACGATCTCGCCGCCGGCTTCGCCGCAGAGCAGGCGGAAGGCGACATCCCGCCGCTGTGAGACAAGAGCATGGCCAAGTCGACCCCGCGCGACCTGAAGCAGCTCGGCGCGAAGAGCGAGCTCTCCGCCTCGCCCGAGCAGGCCTTGCTGGAGAAGGTAGCCAATCAGCATCCGCGCGAGACCTACCTCGTGCGCTTCACCTGCCCGGAATTCACCGCGCTCTGCCCGATCACGGGGCAGCCCGATTTCGCGCATCTCGTCATCGACTACGTGCCGGGCCCATGGCTGGTCGAGAGCAAATCGCTGAAGCTCTATCTCGGCGCGTTCCGCAATCACGGTGCGTTCCACGAGGACTGCACCCTCGCCATCGCGCGCCGCGTGGTCGAGACGATCGCGCCCGTCTGGCTGCGCATCGGCGGCTACTGGTATCCACGCGGCGGCATCCCCATCGACGTCTTCTACCAGACCGGCACGCCGCCGGAAGGCTTGTGGCTCCCCGACCAGGGCGTGGCGCCCTATCGCGGGCGGGGATGAGCGCGCTGCGCCCGCGGGCCAGTCGCAAGGCTGGAGCAGCACCTACACCGTCTCACCGGCGGCGATTCGCGGCGGTAACTTTCCGTCGAGCTTCAAGACGCGCTCGTTGAACGCGGCGGCCATGACGATCAGGCTGTCCGCCGTCGCGCCATCGGCGGGGAAGAAGGATTCGAGCGCGAGCTCCGCCAGGGTGATGTCGACGGGAGTGCCGAAGACCGTGGTGGTGCTGAAGAACGAGAGCACGCCGGCGGGACTCGTCAGCCGGAACGGCACGACAATCTCGCCATATTCCGCGGGCGCCGCTGGCGCGGCGCTCAGCGGCGCCGGATAGCCGCGCAGCTCGGTCAAGAGCGCCGCGAGCACGGGATCGGCGGACAGATCGACCTGCCGGCGCAGCCGCGCCAGGAGATGCGCGCGCCATTCGGCGAGGTTGGCGACGCGCGGCGCGAGTCCCCTGGGATGAAGGCTCAAGCGCAACACGTTGACGGGCGGCCTGAGCAGCATGGCATCGACGCCCGCCATGAGCCGCCCCACGGTGGCGTTGGCGGCGACCATGTTCCAGTGGCGGTCGACGGCGAGCGCCGGATAGGGCTCGTGCCCGGCCAGCACCAGGTCGATCGCCTTGCGCGCGGCCCCGAGGGCTGGATCACCGAGCGGGCGCTCGGGGAAGACCGGCGCGAAGCCCGCCGCCACCAGCAGCATGTTGCGGTCGCGCAAGGGGATCTCGAGCTGGTCGGCAAGGTG
>Ga0185299_10006783_pt1 | contig 12053 bp, 13 predicted proteins | sample PaiPotPPA55metaG_FD_128002 | JGI IMG/M metagenome (GOLD analysis project Ga0185299, IMG submission 128002) | Iron sulfur acid spring bacterial and archeal communities from Banff, Canada, to study Microbial Dark Matter (Phase II) - Paint Pots PPA... ...
GCCGCGCGCACGCTGATTGTTACGCAGCGCATGCGCTCGCTCCTGGGCCGCGCCGCCGAAGGTAGCGTCGTAAACGAAATTCGCCGTTTCGAGCTTTTCACCGACGGCCGCGCCGCCACGATTACTCTGAAGCATCCCGATCTCATCATCGAGCGTCGCGCCTTGATTCAAGGCCTCGCAGCCGAAGCGCAGCAGGCCGGCGTCGCTGTGGAACTGGGCCGTCGCTTTCATTCGCTTCATCCCAACTCGAAAGGAATGGTGCTCGAGGTTGAGCGATGCAGCGACGGCACTCGCGAACAGGTTCACGCCGATACAATCGTCGGCGGCGACGGCGCTTCTAGCCGCGTTGCAAAAGCTGCGGGTTGGGACTCTTTGGACACCGTCCCTCTCGTGCAGGCGATCGTTCCGCTTCCGAAAGACATGCCACCCGACACCGCGCGCGTCTGGTTCGTGCCGCAGGAAACTCCTTATTTTTATTGGCTCATTCCCGAATCTCCCACGCGCGGCGCGCTCGGCCTGATCGGTGAAACAGGCCCGGAAACGCGCCGCCATCTAGAACAGTTCCTCGAAAAACGGAACCTCGATGCCATCGAGTTCCAGGGCGCGCGCATTCCTGTTTACTCGCGGTGGATTCCGGTAAGGCGCAACATCGGGCGTGGCTCTGTTTATTTGGTCGGCGATGCGGCGGGCCAGGTAAAGGTGACGACGGTCGGCGGAATCGTCACGGGATTCCGGGGCGCGCTCGGCGTCGCGGAGGCGATCCTGAATGGCGGCGCGAGCCGGGAATTGCGCAGTCTGCGCCGCGAATTAAATCTGCATCTGCTGCTCCGCCGTTCGCTTCACGATTTCCAGCAATCCGACTATAGCGAGCTAGTGGATCTTTTGAACGACCCCGCCAAACAATCGCTGGCTGAGTATTCGCGCGATGAAGCCTGGAAGATTCTTTGGCGTGTTTGCCTTCGCCAGCCCCGGCTTCTCCTGCTCGGTTTGCGCGGATTGCTGGCAAGCCGTTCCTTCCCGAGGAATCCCATTTAGTGCTGGCGGCGTCGGCCCTCGGCGCATTCTCGCAACCTTTCCCCGCACGGCGAGCGCGATATAATCCCTCTGTCTATGCCCAACCCATTGGATTCACGCTAGAAATGCACATTCTCGGCCTCTCGGCGATGGGACACGATCCGGCGGCGGCTATCGTTGGCGAGCAGGGCGTCATCGCCGCCATCGAGGAAGGAAAACTGACGCGAGCGCGCTCCGCCGAAGGAATTCCACGCGCCGCTATCCGGTTCTGCATGGATCGCGCGGGCCTCTCGTGGCGCGACGTCGACCGAGTCGCAGTTGCAAGCCGCCCGAGGCACGCGTCGTATCGAAAGGTCGCTCTCCGGGCGCGGCTTGCTCCCCTTTCCCCCATATCGAGCGGCTATTTTATCAACAAGAGTCTCGGCGAACTGGGCCGCGAACTGAACAATTTCCGAATCCTCAAACAAATGGCGGGAATGCCGGAGGCCCGCGTCGAAGGGCTCGACCACCATCTTTGCCACGCATCAAGCGCCTACTATGCTTCGCCGTTCGATCGCGCTTTGATCGTGGTTCTCGATGAAGGAGGCGACGGCCGCGCTGGTTTTGTCGGGTTTGGAGAGGGCGCGCACATCCGCGAGCACGCCTCCCTCGCATTTCCTCATTCGCTCGCGTGGGTGTTCACCCAAGTGACGCAGCTTCTCGGTTTTCGTCCGCACGCAGACGAAAACAAGACGCAATGGCTGAGCCTCGCCGGAGATCAGGGCTTCGTTGCTCTCTTTCTCGAAATGCTGCGAAGCGGCCCGAAAGGCCCGCCTCACCTTAATGCGAAGTTTTTCAACCGCGGATTCACCGGCGAGCTTTCTTTTAGCGATGAGTTCTACCGCCGGATCGGAGCGCCGCGCCAATCATGGCCGGGCCTCGTTCCCCGCCTCGAAGATCCGCTGAGGGCGAACGTGGCCGCCGGCCTTCAGCAAGCATGTGGCATCCTAGTCAGCGAATGGCTGGAATCGTTGCGATGCCAAACACACGAGAAAAATCTGTGCCTCTCAGGAGGCTTATTCCTGAATGCGCTCCTAGTCGCTGCCGTCGAAACAAATACGGGGTTCGATCGAATTTTCATTCAGCCGGCTGCCGGAAACGAAGGTACATCGCTCGGTGCGGCATGGCTTGCCTGGCATCAAACGTTCAATCATCCCCGCTTACAGCCGATGTCGAGCCTCTATTGGGGTCCTTCCTATTCGAACGAAGAGGTCAAGCAAGTGCTCGACAACTGCAAAGCAGCTTACCAGTGGTGCGATTCCGAGGATCTTAAGATCGACGCCGCCCTGGACCTCATTCGTTCCAGAAAAATCGTCGCGTGGTATCAAGGTGCCGCTGAATTCGGACCTCGCGCTCTCGGCAATCGCAGTTTGCTCGCGTCTCCCTGGGCTTCCTACGTAACGGAAAACTTGAACGATTACGTTAAGCACCGTGAATCGTTTCGTCCTTTTGCGCTCGCGATTCCCGAAGATGACTGCGCCGAATACTTTGACTGCTCGAAGAATGGCCGTTACATGACCACAATGGCTAAGGCGAAAGACAAGGCATGTAACCTGTTCGGTTCGTCCGCCCCGGGATTTGTCTCGAAGAACCGGCTCGTCCGGCTTCATGTTGTTACTCGCGACGACAATCCCCTGCTTTGGAAACTGTTAAAGCGCTTTGGTGAAAGAGAGGCCGCGCCCATGCTCGTTAACACCTCCTTCAACTTGTTTGGCGAGCCGTTGGTGGTGACGCCGCGCGATGCGGTGCGAAGCTATTACTGCTCCGGAACGGACGCTCTGGTCGCCGAAAGTTTCGTTTTGAGGAAGCGCTGATTAGATGGCGAGCGAATTCAAAAGCACGCACGCGGCTAAACGCTGGATTCTCTCCCTCATCCTGCTTGTGCTCATCGTCACCGCGGTGCTGGTGCTTCGCGGTGCGGGCCGCTGGCTGATCCGCGAAGATCCTCTCGCGCGCGCGGATGTGATAGTCGTGTTGAGCGGCAGCATGCCGTACCGCGCGGAAGAAGCGGGACAGATTTTCAGGATGGGTTACGCGCCGGAGGTATGGGTCAGCCGTCCCGAAGGCCCCGGCGCGGAACTGGCGAAGCTCGGCGTACGCTACACCGGCGAAGACGAATACAACCGGGATGTCTTGATTCGCCAAGGCGTCCCCGAAACTGCGGTTCATATCTTCCCGAATGAAATCATCGATACCGAACAGGAAGTGGAAGAGGTCTCGCGAGAAATGCGCCGCGCCGGAAAGCACAGCGTCATTTTCGTCACCTCCATCCAGCACACCCGCCGCGTAAAAGCGCTTTGGCGCAGACTAGTGGGAGATAGCCCCGCCGCGCTGGTGCACGGCGCACCGGAGGATCCATTCGATCGGAACCACTGGTGGAATAACACGCGGGATTCGTTCAGTGTTGTGCGGGAGGTTCTGGGTCTCGTGAATGTTTGGGCAGGATTGCCGGTGCGGCCGCACTCTAAGCCACAGAAGTAGAGTTCAACTGTAGCGTTACTTCTTTTCTCCCGACACCGAAACCGAGCCGGACTCCAGAACCTTCCACTGTTCCCATTCGCCCTTCTTGCACAGGTCGCGAACGCGAAGGTGCCATTCAATGCCCTGATTCTCATCCTCGGAAGAATAAAATGCCTGCCAGGAACCCCTATTTATCTTAAGTTGATCGCCCCCGGAATTCCCATTCCCGTTCGTTGCCTCGTACAGCGGATCATGGCTTCGAAACTCAGCGAGGTGCGCGGCGTCGAGAGGAACTCGAAAGAATACGATTTCGTCTTTGTGCCCACTGTCGATGTCACCGTTGCCGCCGTTCTCAGAATGCCGTGTGGCTGGCGACAAATGTCCGCAAAGTTCGATCGAATTATCGCGGATCACGAGCTCCAGACTCGGAGGTCGCTCAGCCGTCCCTTCTGGGCGCGCCAACGGAATCTCCCAGAGGATCACTTCGTCGCCGGTCTTTGGGCCCTCCGAATAAAGATCGAGCGAGCGCGTCTGCCAGCCCGCCGACTTGCTTTCCGGCAGCACTTCGGTAACAGTCGCCACCGAGTGCCCTCGCCACCTTTCGATTTTCACCGAACCCGGAACGCTCCCCGTCGCGCGAATAAAACGCAAATCGTCTTCCGGAATATTCAAGACGTCTCGCCAAAAGAAATCGCTGAGTCGGAAGGAAAACGTGAAGACCTGCTCGAGCGGAGACGGCGCAGCTTCATTCAAACGCCGCAAGAACTCCGGGTGCGACATTTCCTCCACATCTTGAAGCCGTTCCGTGAGACGCCGGATCATCCACGACTGTTGCCGCAGCATTCGTTGCCAGTGATTCGCGAGCACGTAAAACACAAATGCCACGACAACTGAGATACCCAGCGCCGGCCACAGAAGATCCATTGCACCTGCCTTCCGGAATCACCCGGGCGAGTGTCCGGCTCCTGACGTCGCGGAATTTTACTACCAAATTCCCGGTTCTTCCACGTTGATGGCTTGCCTCCACAGATTCACCTTGGCGGGTCAAGACGTATGTATCAAAATGGATTATTCTGTTCAATGAATCTCGCCAGGGCGTTTTGTTCGGGGGCATGAGTGAAGATTTCAGTGATTGGCTCTGGGTACGTCGGTCTCGTTACCGGCGGCTGTCTCGCCGAAATAGGACACGACGTCGTCTGCACCGATAGCGACACAGCAAAGGTTCGAACGCTGGCATCCGGACGCTTGCCCATTTACGAGCCAGGACTCGAGAATGTCATCGCCAAGGTTCGCAAGGAAGGGCGGTTGAGCTTTCACGAAAGCCCTGCCCAAGCGGTCGCTTCGACCGACGCCATTTTCATTTGTGTCGGAACGCCTCCCCTGCCAAATGGAGACGCCGATCTCAGCGCGATCGATCGTGTCGCTAAGCTCATTGCCAACGAGTCGCGCTCTCCGAAGCTGGTCGTCGAAAAAAGTACCGTCCCCGCCCAAACCGGCCAGGAGCTGAAACGCGCGCTGTCTGTCTACGGACGAAAAAACGGCGTAACGTTCCAAGTAGCGTCGAACCCGGAATTCCTGCGTGAAGGCACGGCCGTCGAAGATTTCCTGCACCCAGATCGCGTTGTAGTGGGAGTGGATGACGAAAAAGCGGAGACGCAACTGAAAGAAATCTATCGCCCAATTCTCGATCAGAAATTCAATTGCCCCGTGCATGTTCCAACGTGTCCTCAGTCGCCGCCGCCGGTGTGGCTTGCTACCACGATCAACAGCGCCGAGCTGATCAAACACGCGTCGAATTCGTTTCTGGCCTTGAAGATTTCCTACGCCAATATTGTCGCCGACCTGGCAGAAAAGCTGGGCGCCGATATCGAAGAAGTTGTTCGCGCCGTGGGCCTCGATCCGCGCATCGGCCGCAGCTTCTTCAATGCAGGCATCGGTTTCGGCGGCTTCTGCCTTCCGAAAGACTTGCAGGCGTTTATACATCTGGCCGAGCGATCCGGCGTGGATTTCACCCTGCTGAAAGAAGCGGAAAAAGTGAACCGGAGGCGCATCGACCATTTTCTTGAGAAGATTCGCCGCGCCCTTTGGGTGGTCAAGGAAAAACAAATCGGCGTGCTCGGCCTCGCTTTCAAGCCCAATACGGACGACATCCGTTTCGCGCCGGCGATTGATCTCATCACACAGTTGCTCGCCGAAGGCGCCCACGTCTGCGCGTTCGACCCCCAAGCGATGGAGAAGGCGCGCGCGGTGCTGCCTCAGATCAAATACGCCGGGTCAGCCTATGAAGCGGCGCGTGATGCGGAAGCGCTGATCATTGCCACCGAGTGGAGCGAGTTCGCCAAGCTGGACTGGGAGCGTATTCGCGAATCTATGGCGCGGCCCCTTATTCTCGATGGGCGAAACTTGCTCGTACCCGGCCAAATGAAGGTCCTCGGTTTTGAATACCATTCGGTCGGGCGGGCGGATTGAACTCCGCACTCTGTAGTTCACGAGGAAACTTACCGGGGCGCGCTCGACTCCGCCACTTTCTGCCGGAAATAATCGTAAGTCAGCCGCAAACCCTGCTCCAGATTTATCTTTGGCTCCCAACCGAGAATGCGCTTCGCCTTTGTGATATCGGGACACCGCTGTTTCGGGTCGTCCTGCGGCAGCGGATGGAGCTCGATCGGAACATCCGCCCCGGTAAGTTTCCGCACACGCTCCGCAAATTCAAGAATCGTGATTTCCTGCGGATTACCGATGTTCGTCGGTTCGTGCTCGCCGGATTCAAGCAAGCGGTAAATTCCGTCGATCAGATCCGAAACGTAGCAAAAACTGCGCGTCTGCTTGCCGTCGCCGTAAACCGTGATCGGCCGTCCGCTAAGCGCCTGATAAAGGAAGTTCGGAAGCGCCCGGCCGTCGTTCAGCCGCATCCGCGGTCCATACGTGTTGAAAATGCGCACGATCCGCGTATCCACGCCGTGGTAGCGGTGATACGCCATCGTAAGCGCCTCCGCAAATCTCTTCGCTTCGTCGTAACAGCCGCGCAGTCCCACGGGATTTACGTGCCCCCAGTAACTTTCTGGCTGTGGACTCACGTCCGGATCGCCGTAGCATTCCGATGTCGACGCTAGTAGGAATTTAGCTTTCTTCGCCAGCGCCAGGCCCAAAGCATTGTGCGTTCCGAGCGAACCCACTTTCAGCGTCTGGATCGGGATCTTAAGATAATCCGGCGGGCTTGCCGGCGAGGCAAAATGCAACACCGCATCCACGCCTCCCGCAACCTCGATGTATTTCGTCACGTCCCGCTGAACGAACTGAAATCGCGGGTTCTGAAGTAGATGCGAAATATTCGAATTCGCGCCGGTGACGAGGTTGTCCAGGCATAAAATCTCCCAGCCCTTCTCCACCAGTAAGTCGCAGAGGTGGGAACCGAGAAAGCCGGCCCCTCCCGTGATCACTACTCGCAATTTTTAGGTCTCCGTTTTCCCGGACCGCGTCGCTGCCGCACCTTCGCGGCTGTCAATTATTATCCACGAAAAGTGGTAAACGGCGGCGCTGCGGGTCGCAGCCTGCGGTCAATTCCAACTGTGGCTCTGTTTCACTGAGACTTCGCCCGCACCGCTGCCGACCCCGTGGTGTGGTCTGCCACAATCCGCCAGCCTTCCGCAAATCGGCGAAAGTTCAGTGTGAAGAATCCCGTCGGCCGGTCGTCCTCGCGCTCAAGCTTGAATTGCCCGATCGCATAGGCCGCATCCGCGCATACCATGTGAATTTCCAACTTCGAAAACGAAAGCTGGCCCATCGCCTTTCGATCCGGATAATTCTTCCGGTATCGCTCCAGCAGCGCCTGCCAGCCGCGTGAAACACCGTTCGCGCCGACAAATTCCGTTTCGTCCGATTTCCAATACGCGGCCATGAACGCTTCAATATCGCCCCGGTTCCAAGCCTCCGTCTGTTGATCGAGCAGCGAGCGGATTTCTCCATCGGCGGTCTTGATTCCGCCTCCCGATGGCAGCTTCGCGAGAACTCGTTGCCCGGATAGGCTAATTGCAACCGCGGCGAAGAATAAAAAACAGGCGGTAGTTTGCATCCGATGCGCCATCCCTTTCCTCCCATATTTCGGTTAGTCGAACCGCACGCTCGCCTTCAAAAAAGGCCATCGCCCTGCGCTTCGCGCAATACGCCCGGCACATTTCCCGGCTGCGGTCCCCGAAGTTTCTCTCTATTAGTACGTTCGTTCCATTGCCTTAACCGACGCAAAAACACACACTAATTGAGTCAAAACCATGTTAATCGCAGCCTTCATCGTTGTGATTTCAGTCCTGGCAACCATCCAGTTCGCCGTGTTCAGTTGGCGCGCGAACCTCATTCACGCCGTTTCTGCCGGCGCGGCTGGTAACTTGCTGAAATCACACAGCTTCGAAGATGTCTCGGCTTACCAGAAGCTGTGCCCGGAACTTACCGTCCGTGCAGCTCCGAAGCTTCGCTCCGTTCAACTCTATTACCATTTGATGCAAGCGGTTAGCGACCTCGGTGCCGCCTTCATGCCTTCAGCGAACGCCTGGACGAATCGTGAAATGGCACTCTGCACGCAGTACGCCGCCGTGACGCTGTCGCAGCGCATGGGGCGTAACCAAGCTCTCCTCGCTGAAGTCCGCTCCTACTAAGCAGTCCCTCCTCAATCGAATAGGACCACAAACGCCTCCGGGTCCGGGGTACGTGCGACCCGCGAACTGGGTGGTTAATAGGCCCAGCGCATCAGCACAGCGCCCGTCGTAAATCCCGCGCCGACTGCGATCAGCAGCACCAAGTCGCCTTTGTGCAGCCGCTTCTGTTCGAGCGCATCCATCATTCCCAGCGGGATCGTTCCCGCTGTTGTGTTCCCGAAGCGATCGATATTAACGAGCACCTTCGAGTCGTCCACGCCGAGCCGCTCCTGCATGGCACGGATGATTCTCAGATTGGCTTGATGAGGTATTACCAGCGCGAGGTCGCGGCTCGTCAGCCCATTGCGTTCGAGAATCTGGCAGGCTAGCTCGCTCATTCGCCGCACCGCATACTTGAATACCTGCGCTCCCTCCTGATGCACGTAGTGCATGCGTTTCTCGACGGTCTGTTGCGAAGCCGGGTGCAACGATCCGCCGCCCGGCATGTACAGGTAGGCGCCGCCGGAACCATCCACGTCGTGCGCGAAGTCGATGATCCCTTCGGATTCCGATGTAGCCGGTTCAAGCAGCACAGCTCCGGCGCCGTCGCCAAACAGGACATACGTCGAGCGGTCCTTGGGATCGAGAATGGAGGTCATCACGTCGCTGCCGATCACAAGCACCTTCTTGTGCGCGCCGGAGCCCACGAACTGGGCGCCCACGGTGAGTGCATACGCAAAACCCGAGCACGCCGCCGAAAGGTCGAATCCCCACGCTTTTTTTGCGCCGAGCCGATCCTGAATCAGACACGCGGTCGCGGGGAAGAGCATGTCCGGCGTGACCGTGGCCAAAACAATCATTTCGATTTCTTCGGGTGCGACGCCTTTGGCGGCCAGAAGCTTTTTCGCCGCTTCCGTGCCCAGATGTGACGTCGCGATCCCTGGGTCCGCGTAGTGCCGCTCGCGAATTCCGGTGCGAGTGCGGATCCATTCATCGTTCGTCTCCATCAACTTCTCGAGGTCCGCGTTTGTGACTACGCGGGGCGGAGTGTATCCGGCTACTCCGGTAATCTTCGCGGCAATGCGTCTACCCATGAATTTCTCCTGACGTATGTTTCATTGCCTTAATAGTCCCGCGATTGTATGCAATCGCGCGCGCACGTGACAAGGAAAAGCGCTATTTTCGCTGGATGAGATTGATTTCGTACCGGTGGGTAATCGCCGCCGTTTTCCGCAGCATCGCTGCTACCGAGCAATACTTGCTCTGGCTCAACTCGATGGCATCGCGAACCGCTTTGTCGTCGAGGTTTCCGCCGAGCCGGTAGACCATTTCTATTTTCGTCCAGACCTGCGGTGGGACGCTGGCGCGTTCGCCGGAAACGCTAACCTCGAGCGATTCGAGTTTCTGCCGCTTCTTGGCAAGAATGATCGCAACGTCCACGGACGTGCACGCTCCGAGCGCGCCCAGCAGCATCTCCATGGGTCCGGGAGCGGCATTATGCTTTCGGTCTGCATCGAAGGGCACGGCATGGCCCGATGGCATCGTCGCAACAAATTCCTCTCCGCCAGTCCATTTCACGGTTGCGGTCTGCACGGTCTTCTCCAGGCGCGCGGAAAACGGCGCGTTCAAACTCTAACGGGATCGCGCGAAAGCGTCTAGCGAAGTATTAGAGATCTAGGGGGTAGCCACATGGCGTGAGAGTGAGCGGCGAGTTGCGAGACAACTCACTCCGAAAAGGCAGAAGAGTGAGTGCCGAGAAAACCCCGACCCAGTGAGAAGATTCTCTAGTTTCATCACTTTTTACTTTTATGCAGTTTCGCTCGAGTACCCGCGGGGGTTTTCCTCTTCAATTTGATTCGATTGTAATCAACGGCGGCACGGACGAGATTTTGTAGAGCACGCGCATTAATCTTGTCGCCTTCAAAGAAATCGATGGCCCGCCATCTGTTGCCTTCGAGGCCCGCGTTGAAAAGTTTGTCAGGATCTGGGAGGCTCGCCCCCTGAGCAAAGGTAAGCTTCACTTTATCTTTGTGGGCGTTGCCGACCGCGATTATTCCGTCGCGAGACCACACCGGGCTTCCCATCCACTTCCATTCCTCGATTATCTCCCGGTCGGACTCAAGGATGGTCTTGCGGATGCTGGCGAGCGTTTTGCCACGCCAGTCTGTGAGTCCTTCTATAAGCTGGTCAATACGTTCCGATGGATTCATTGGATATTTATACCTCGAATTCTTGTCCCGTTTTCATGCGAGTATTTTTATTGGCCGATATCTTCGAAATAAGTCGTCGAACGACATGGCCTTTCCACATCCACAATCCTGAAATCAGCAATACTGGCAAAAAGACACACCGAATAGCCCAGGCATAGTTTGGAGTATCCGTCGGCGAATCATAAATGTAACCGATGATCGGAATGCCGAAGATAATGTGAATCCAGCGAAAAATCGAACGTTTGGTGGTTTCTTTCATGATTGATTTGTCCTCTTTGATCGGCTCTCGCCCACGTGTAAGGCATGATTGTTCTCGCTAGACCCTCAGCGAGCCACGGAACGCCCTAGCGGCATAGTAAGATTCCGCGCCGTTGTGATACACGAAAACAGTGTCGTAGCGGCGATCGCAGAAGAGGGCGCCGCCGAGTTTTCTGATATTGGAAGGCGTCGTGACCCAGCTCGACGTTTTCGTATCGAAATGCCCAAGTTTCTGCAACTCCCGATATTGTTCTTCGGTTAAAAGCTCGATGCCCATGGCACACGCCATATCAACAGCGCTACCTTTTGGCTTATTTTCTTTCCTTGACGCCAGCGCATCACGGTCGTAACAAAGACTTCTCCGGCCACTAGGGCTCTCCGCTGAGCAATCACAGAAAATGTATTCGCCGGTCTTTTTGTCATGACCAACGACCTCCGGTTCGCCGCCCGTTCGTTCCATTTCACTGAGCGACCACAGTTTTTCAGCATTCGCGTCCAGCTTTGCTTGTGCTTGAGCCCATTCAAGGCCTTGATGGCGGTTCATGTTTTTCTCAAAACGGACTTTCAATTTTCTCAGCAGTTGTTCACGTTGATCTCGTGACAACTCCTTTTTATCGCTCTTCAATGGTTGGTGCATTGTTTTCGATTCCCTCGATTCAAGACTTTTGACCCGCCTGAGGCGGCCAGTTCGGGCTTTCAATACCGAACTGCTTGGCGTACTCCGCGTTCAATCGCTGCCAGCCGCCGAACTTTATCGCATCGGGGCCAACGAGGCGTCCGATAGGGGCGCCGCCGAGAAGGCGATCCAGAACGTCGAAACAAATGTGCCACCCGGCAGCGCCCATGGCGATGAAGCGGTGACCGATGTTGGTCCACAGCGTAAGGCGCGTGCCGCCAACAATGGGTTCGAGTTCCCATCGCATATCGAAGCCTCCCCACTTGTACTCAAGCGCCTCAGGAGCGTCGGCTCGCATCACCGTTGTTTCGGAAACAAGCGGTGCAGGCGCTCCCACCGTGGTGAGCTTCACCGTGGTTCCAACCGCACCCAGGTTCCCATCCGCGTCGAAGGGCGCCCACTCGCGCAGATGCGCCGGGTCGGTAAGCGCCTGCCAGACTTTCTCCGGCGAGTGGCGCAGTTCACGGACGAGAACGAGCGTCCACTTCTCTCCGTCTTTTTGTATTCGCGCTCCGCTGGCCGGACCCGGCGTGTACTGCTCGAGATTGGTCACCTTATTCTCCTTAGCGTGGATAGCGTGCCAGCTGGGTGAGCTGAATGAGGTTGCCGCAGGTGTCCTTCAGCATCGCAATGGTCGAGCCGGTCACGTCGGTGGGCGGCATGGTAAACTCGGCGCCGCGGGTTTTGATCTGCTCGTAGTCGCCCTTGACGTCGTCGGTGAAGAACATGGCCGCGGGCTGGCCCTGTTGAAAGATCGCCTGCTGATAC
>Ga0185299_10006784_pt1 | contig 12052 bp, 9 predicted proteins | sample PaiPotPPA55metaG_FD_128002 | JGI IMG/M metagenome (GOLD analysis project Ga0185299, IMG submission 128002) | Iron sulfur acid spring bacterial and archeal communities from Banff, Canada, to study Microbial Dark Matter (Phase II) - Paint Pots PPA... ...
TGAAGGATGCCTATTCGTTCGACGTCGATTTTGCCGGCGCCAGGCACTCCTACAACAAGATGTTCGTGGCGTATCTGCGCACCTTCGCTCGCCTGGGGCTCAAGTCCATCCCGATGGTTGCGGAAAGCGGGCCCATCGGCGGCAACCTCTCGCACGAGTTCATCATTCTTGCATCGACAGGGGAGAGCGAGGTCTATTGCCACCGCGATTATCTGAGCTTTCCGGTTCCCGAGGCTGGCGTGGATTTCGACGATGTGGCAGCGCTGCAGCAGATCGTCGACCAGTGGACCTCGCTCTATGCTGCGACCTCGGAGAAGCATGATGCGGCAGCCTATGCGAAATTGCCGCAGGACAAGCAGGTCTCGGCGCGGGGAATCGAGGTCGGCCATATCTTTTATTTCGGCACCAAATATTCCGAGCCGATGAAGGCCGTCGTCACGCGGCCGGACGGCAGCGAGCATCCCGTGCACATGGGATCCTATGGGATCGGCCCCAGCCGGCTGGTCGCGGCCATCATCGAGGCCTCCCATGACGATGCCGGAATCATATGGCCCGAGGCCGTAGCGCCGTTCACCGTGGCGGTTCTCAACCTCAAGCAGGGAGCAGCGGAGACCGATGCGGCCTGCGAGGCACTCTACCGCGCGCTGCGCGAGAGAGGCATTGAAGTGCTCTATGACGATCTCGATGAACGGCCGGGAGCAAAATTCGCCGCCGCCGACCTTATCGGCATTCCCTGGCAGATCCTCGTTGGTCCGCGGAGCCTGGCGGAAGGCAAGGTCGAGCTCAAGAAACGCTCCGACAACAGCCGCGAGCTGATCTCGCCGACCGCCGCGGTCGAGCGTCTGGCGGCAAATGCGGCCGGCAGACGGCTTGATGAGGGATGATGTTGGGGCGCATCTTGGTCGACCGCATGGTTCTCTGCCCTGCGGCCGAGCCATTTTATCAAACAAACGAAAAGCGACGCTCCGGCCTGGCGGGCTAGTCCGACCGGAGCGCCGTCCCCAAATCGAGCCGGATAGGGACGGCTCGACGGCATTGAGGCTAGGTCGGCAAGGCTTAACGAGTTGCAACTTTTGCCGAAAGCTTTGTCGATGGTTAACTCGCAAGTTCCGCGCTTTTCCCGACCCGGGAAATGCATCCAGCAGTTGCCCGCCGGAGATACTTGACTCCGTCAACCAAGTCCTGGAGCTTTGGGCGGTTCCCACAGCGTGTGAAATCGCCATGCCGAGAATGATCGATCGGAACGTCGCAGCGGTACGGCGGTTCAACCGCTTCTATACGCAGCGGCTTGGGTTGCTGCATGACGGCGGGCTATACGCTCCGTTCTCCCTTACCGAGGCGCGCGTGCTTTATGAGCTCGCGCACCGGCCCGAGTGCACCGCCTCGCAGCTCGCGAGCGCGTTGGACCTCGACCACGGTTATCTCAGTCGCATTCTCCGCGGCTTCGAGCAGGACGAGCTCATCGGCCGCGTCCGCGCCGCCCATGACGGGCGCCAAGCGCTGTTGTCGCTGACGCGCCAGGGACGCGAGCAGTTTGCCCGGCTCGATGCGCGGGCGCGAACGCACGTCGCGGGGCTGCTGGAGACGATTCCGCTTGCCGCCCACCAACGCCTGGTCGCAGCCATGGACACGATCGAGGCGACGATCTGCCCGCGCGAGGCGAGCAGTGCCGGTTATCTGCTGCGGCCGCCCCGAGCGGGCGAGATGGGGTGGGTGGTCGCGCGCCACGGCGCCATCTATGCGCAGGAGTACGGTTGGGGTTTGCGCTTCGAAGCGCTGGTTGCTGACATCGTCGCGCAGTTCGCCACCAAACACGATCGCAGGCGCGAGTGCTGCTTCATCGCCGAGCTCGCAGGCGAGCCGGTTGGATCGGCTTTCGTGATGCGATCAACGGCGAAGGTCGCCAAGCTCCGGCTGCTGATCGTGGAACCGAAGGCGCGGGGGCTTGGTATCGGTCGCCGTCTCGTGGAACAGAGCCTGGAGTTTGCCCGGCGCGCCGGGTATGAGACGATGACACTGTGGACGCAGAAGATCCTGACGAGCGCACGCCGGATCTATGCGCAGACCGGCTTCAAGCTGGTCGGCTCCAGGCGGCACCGTACCTGGGGCGTCTATGTGATCGGCGAGACATGGCAGCGCCGCCTCTGAACAGCATCCATCGACCTCGTAGGGTGGGCAAATGCGAGCGCATCCCTTTTTACAATCTCAGAAACGGCGCGCGTCGTGCCCATGATCACGGCGCATGCCGCCCTCGCTTGGTTGTAGGCAGTGCTTTGCTGCCCTATATGGTGCATCGACATGCCAGTGATGCTGGAAAAACCGTATGATGCGCTTCGCGCCGCGAGTGTCGAAGGCGTCGCGCAGCAGCGCTTCCGCGACTTGGTCAACTCGGTCGACGGTATCGTATGGGAAGCCGATGCCGAAACCTTCGTTTTTTCGTTCGTCAGTGACCAGGCGGAACGAATTCTGGGTTACCCGACGGAAAGATGGTTGAACGAACCTGCATTCTGGAAGGAGCATCTCCACCCCGACGATCGCGATTGGGCGATTGACTTCTGCTTACGGGCCACAGCCGAGAAACGGAACCATGATTTCGAATACCGCATGATTACCGCCGATGGACGCGCCCTATGGATGCGCGACCTGGTCACGGTGGTGGTCGAGAACGGGCGTGCAACCCGGCTGAATGGCGTAATGGTTGACGTTACGCGGCGCAAACGCGCCGAAGATTTGCTCGCTGGAGAGAAGCGGCTCCTGGAGATGATCGCAACCGGCATCGCGTTGGAGGAGATCCTGAATGCCTTGTGTGCGATCATCGAGCGGCAGTGCAACGGCACGCTCGCTTCGGTCTTGCTGCTCGACCCCGATGGCGTTCATCTGAATTTTGTCGCGGGACCGGGGCTGCCTCGCGAATGGAGGCAGCAGATGGAAAAGCTGCCGATCGGGCCGTGCGCCGGCTCGTGCGGCACCGCGGCCTATACATCATCACCGGTTATCGTCTCCGACATCCTTACCGACCCGCTGTGGGATGTGCCGAAGCATCGCGCTTCAGCCCTGAAACACGGGCTGCGAGCCTCGTGGTCGAGTCCCGTAATCTCCTCGAAGGGCGAAGTCCTGGGAACATTCTGCATGTACTATCACGAGCCGCGCAGCCCGGACTCGCAAGATCTCGAGCTGATCGAGCTCGCGACGCACCTTGTACGGGTTGCGATTGAACGGGATCGCGCAGCGGAAGCGCTACGGCGCGGTGAGCAGCGGCTTCGTGACGTGATCGATACGATACCTACCATGGCATGGAGCACCCTGCCTGATGGAGCCAGCGATTTTCTTAGTCGGCGTTGGCTGGAATACACCGGAATATCCCCGAGTGATGCTCGAGGCGATGGCTGGAAAGAACCATTTCACCCCGACGACATCGCGGAACATGAGAAAAAGTGGGCTGCTTCGCTGGCCACCGGCCAGCCATTCGAGAATGAGGCCCGAATGCGACGAGCCAGCGACCGGAAATATCGTTGGTTCCTGCATCGGGCCGTGCCGCTGCGTGATGGGCATCAGACAATTGTCAAGTGGTACGGAACCTCGCTGGACATCGAGGGTCACAAACGGGCCGAGGAGGAACGCGAGCGGTTGCGCCATCTGGAGGCTGATCTCGCGCGCATGAACCGCGTGAGCATGATGGGAGAGTTGGCTGCCTCGCTGGCTCACGAGATCAGGCAACCCATCGCCGCCGCTCTTATGAACGCCAACGCCTGCGCCCGCTGGCTGCATCGAGATGCGCCCAACGTGAAAGAGGCATGCGAGGCTGCCGCCCACCTGGTCGATGACACGAGTCGCGCCTCCGACATCATCGACCGAGTACGCTCGCTCTACGGGCGAGGTACGCCGCAGCGAGAACCGGTTGACCTGAACGATATCATTCGAGAGATGATGGTCTTGCTGCGCAATGAGGCGAGTCGGCATCATGTCTCCATCCGAACCGCGCTCGATGTGGGAATTCCGACGATAGCGGCGGATCGCGTACAGCTCCAGCAGGTCTTGATGAACCTGATGCTCAACGGCATCGAGGCGATGAAGGATACAGGTGGTGAGCTGACTATCACGTCGAAGCGGACCGAGGATGATCAGCTGGTAATTTCAGTGAGCGATACCGGCATGGGGCTTCGTCCCGAGGAAACCCAGCGCATTTTCGAGACGTTCTTCACCACCAAGGCGCAAGGCACAGGTATGGGGCTGTCAATCAGTCGGAGAATTGTCGAGGCATATGGCGGCCGCTTGTGGGCCAGCGCCAACACCGGACGGGGTGCGATGTTTCAGTTCAGCTTGCCGAAGGGGACAAGTTGACGTCTGAACTGACCTCGTCGGCGACGACCAGTAGATCAGGCTGCGCTATCGTTCGTCAATCATCTTCTGGAGCTGCCGTATTTCTGCGAGGAGGTGCTGCCCCGCCTCGTGCGGCTTGGCATGCAAGCGGCGGGTTGACGGCCGTCACTCGATCCTGCCTCCCTTATGGGAGTCCTGTTCGCACCCGACCCCGGATATCGCCTCGCACCGCACTCACGCTTCGTGCCATGAGCGGAGGCGGATCGCTACTGTTGCGGTAGGGCAACGCCCCAACAAAATCGTGGGCCGTCAAAGGGTCTCTCAAGCTCCTGGTCACCTTTCGGCCAAGCTGTGAAGCTGAGCTAACCATTCCAAAGGGACACAGAGGGTGTAATGATCAGGATCATCATCGACGCAGTGCTGTTTTCTTGTATGGGCGCTTTCCTTGCAGGGATCGTGGTCGCGACGGCGACGTTGATTGGCTAGCCCTGACTTTCGCTGTCGGAAAGGCGGCGAAACTACGGCGACGCGCCGCTCGAAACGTGTCGTGGTAATGAAATTGCTCGCTCGCATCGATCGTGGACGCTGAGGTCTGCTTCGCTCCGTCGCAGTAGCCAGTTACCGCAGGATTGACCACTTCGAATTCCATACTGCTGACACGAGATTGTTGGTTATGAGATGAGTCCTAATCTGAGTCGTATCGTGATTGCCGAGAGATGAATGTGATGCGCTGCCTACCTTGTGGGACAGACATGCGATTTGTGGGCGTGGTGCCATACCAGGCCATGATCAAGCCGCGCGAGCTGCACATGTTCGAGTGTCCGAATTGCAGGCGCACGGAACGACGACTTGTGTTTGCTCACAGTATCGGGTCGTTTCAAAGTGAACGAATGCAGCTTGCCTCGACAACATTACCGCTGATCAAGCCTGCCATACACAAAATCATTATGGTCGGTAGCCTCAAGATCGCGGAGATCCTCCGCTCCATCGTGCTCCCGAAGTTGGTCGTGCTCGCAGAGGGAGTGATCAGCGGCTCTCGCCGCGACGGCATGTTGGTAGGCGCGGCTATTGGGTTGATTATTCTTGCGGTCCTGATCAACGTCTTTGCGCAAGACAGGAACTTGGCTGCGCTCCCGACGCGAGCGCCGCAGGCCGGGCAGGCGTCGACGCAAACATCGTCGGTTCCCACAGCGCCCGCAAGTGAGGCAGCGACCGTTGACGCCGCTCTCGCAACGACGGGCCCAACAAGTGCACCCGAGCAGAAGGTGGTGTCTGACCCCCTCGCTTCCCTCGATCCCGCCGATCGTGTGATCGCGGAGAAGATTCGGGATCTCCTGCTAACGAAGTCAGGCAGAAGATTTGGCAGCAAGAAAGAGCGCGAGGCCATCGAAGCATTCTATCAGAAGCGTAATTTGGCAGCTTTTTGGCTGGACAAGGGCGTGGAGAATGCGCGCGCCAAATCGGTCATCGCGCGTATAAAGGCTGGCAATGCCGATGGCCTCGAGCTCAGGGATTACAACTTGCCCCACTTCGCCGGTCTCGGCCCGGATGCGCTGGCTGAAGCCGATGTCGAGCTCACTCAGACCGTACTCACCTTTGCCCGCCATTTGCAGGCCGGGCGTTTTCCGTATCGTTTCATCAGCCGCAACATCCAGCTGCCGCAGGTGGCGCCGGAGCCTTCCGAGGTTCTCAGCCGAATCTCGGCTGCTGCGGATGCCGGCAAGGCTCTCGACGAGTTCAGCCCGCAACAGGAGCCCTATCGAAAGCTGAAGACGGCACTCGCGCAGTTACGGGGCAGACCAGGAGGAGTGGCGAATGAGATCACTGAAGCACCAGTGCTCAGCTACAGCCGCAAACGCCAGATAGAAGACCCGCGAGTACCGCTGCTCCGCCAGAGGCTCAAGATTCCCGGGGACGCATCCGACCAGAGATATGACGCCACAGTTGCGGATGCCGTGAAGAATTACCAGAAGGCAAACCAGCTGCCGGCAACCGGCAGTCTCGATGCGAGGACAGTCAGGGAGCTTAACGCCTCTACCCGCGACAATCAGATTGATACGATCATCGCGAACATGGAGCGCTGGCGCTGGTACCCGCGCGATCTCGGCAACGCCCATGTGGTCGTCAACCAGCCTGATTTCACGCTCAAGGTGATGCATGACGGCGTTCAGGTGTGGACCACTCGCCTCGTGATTGGCAAGCCCAGCATGCCGACACCGCTGCTCAGCGAAACCATGAAATCCATCACCATCAATCCGACCTGGAACGTGCCACCGTCGATTGTGCAAAACGAATATCTGCCGGCGCTGGCGCAGGATCCGACGGTGCTTGCGCGCATGGGCCTGCGCGTCAGCTATAGTGGGGGCGAGGTGCAGATCACGCAGCCGCCAGGCCCTGGGAACGCGCTCGGGCGCATCCGCTTCAACTTCCCGAACCGGTTCCTCGTTTACCAGCATGACACTCCGGACAAATACATGTTCGGCCAGGACCTCCGCACGGAAAGCCACGGCTGCATGCGCGTGCAGGACCCGGCAAAGTATGCTGAGGTTCTTCTCGACATTGCGCGCCCGGACGAGCACTGGACTGCGGAGAAGGTCACGAGCATGTTCGGCAGGGTGGAACAGGACATTCAGCTGCAGCCGGCGCAGATTTGGGTTCATCTCACCTATCAAACTGCGTTTGTAGATGATGACGGGAAGCTGGAGATGCGCCGTGACGTCTACAATCTTGACAGCCGCACGATCGCTGCGATCAAAAGCGAGCGCGCCATGATCGAGACGATCCCCGAGGGCAAGAGTGAGCAAGTGTTTGCTTCCGGATCTGGCGTCCGCAGGGTCGCGACCCCACGTCCCGGCTCATTCTTTTCACCCCTTTTCTTCGGCGGAAGACCGCTGCGACCGCCTCGCGGAATTTATTGACTGATTGCTGTCTGCCCGCTCTGAACCAGATAGGGCACGAGTCTAACCCGTCTGGCTAGCCAATCGAGCAAAAAAAGATAGCACAGCTCAGCGCAGCAGGAATATTTGAATCGGGTCATGGATGGCGCAAACTTTCGAATTGAGTCCGGTCCTGATTCGATAACGGTCATAACCGTGGTGCAGCGGCACGCACGCTTCGTGCCAATAAGCGACAAAGCCCGCAGCGCAACGATCCTGATTTCGACTTCGCTACGCCGTCTGATGCCGTTTCAGGAACGTGCGCACGCGGTTGATGGTACGGGCCTTCAGTTCCGGCGGCTCCTTCCAGGGAAAGACCGTGATCTCGGCATTGGGCGCCAGCGAGGCGATGTCGATGGAGACCTGGAGCGGATGCGCCGTTATATCGTCGGGCAGCACCAGCATCGGCATCTGACAGGATTTCGCGAAGTCGCGCGACACGCTGTACACGAAGTCAGGCCGCACGCGGTAGAGGCTGTGCAGATACGCCTCAATGGTGGCCATCGACACATCGGGCCGGCGCTCGCGAAACTCCTTGGCCCAGACGTCCTTCCCGGAATTGTACATGTAATCCGGCTGCTCCGGCCGGTGCCCGACCGGCTGGCTCAAGACGGCGGCGACCACGCGCGCCGGCGCGCGCTCCATCAGCTTCATCCCGAACGGGCCGCCGATGCAGTTGCCGAAGAAAAAGAACTGGCGGATGCCGAGATGGTCCATCACGCCGAGCTGGTCGTCGGCGAAGGCGTCCCACGGATTGTCTACCGGAACCGGGCCGGTCGAGTCGCCGTTGGGGGCGTTGCGCTGGTCCATGGTGATCACGCGGAAGTCGTTCTTGAGCTCCTCCATGATGTTGATCACCGCGGTCGGCCAGTTGCTGATGCGCGAGTTTAGGCCGCCGCCGGGCGTCGCCAGCAGCGGGAAACCTGAGCCGATTTCGGCGTAGCGGATGCGGACATTGCCCTTCTCGTAGAATCCGACCTTGGCGCCCTCCGGCAAGCCCTGCGGCGCTCCTGCCTGGGCGAACACTTGCGGGGCGGTGGTTGCCGCTGCGGCGGCAGCGCCGGTTGTAAGAACGGTGCGTCGGCTCGAATCGATCATCGGCTACCTCCCTTGTCGTTGTCGCGGCCCATGCGTGCGACCGATGGCGCCAAGCACTTAAGCCGTTGCGGCAGCTCCAGGAATTTTGAGCGCTGTTTCGTTGTACCACAGATTAGGCCAGCGGGCCGCGGCAATCGTGGCGGGCGTCGCCGATCCGAATTTCAAGGCGCGGCTGCTTACGCTCGGTGTCGAGGCCAATCCGCTCACCTCGGGTGCGTTCGGCCAATTCATCGCCGATGAGATCGCGAAGTGGGCGAAAGTGATCAAATTCGCCGACATTTCCCGTTAGGCGAACCTCGGCGTGATCGGGGCGAAACCGCCGCTGTGGCAAGGCACGTCTGGTCCATTCGGACGAGGCTTCAAATCGAAAGGCGAGCCCGCGAGTTGGCAATGTTCAATCTCGCCATTGATAGCAAGCGGACAACGCGGCACTCACACTTCGTGCCACGAGGAGACATTCCGATGACCTTCGCGTCCTCGTCAGGAATGAACCTCAGCGCCCATCCGGGATACGCACGCCTCCCCAGGCATCGCGAACCTGCTGATAGTGCACCATCGCATCGTAGACTTCGGTGCGCAGACCCAATACCTGCGGCGAAAGGCTACCAACCGTCGACAGCACCGTATAGGAGGCGACGACCCGGTCATGCTGCGCCGTCACCAATGCGACGCGGGCATTGACGAGGGTCTGTTGCGCATTGAGCACATCGAGTGTCGTGCGCTGACCCACGCGAGCCTCCTCCCGCACGCCATTGAGCGCAACTTCAGCTGACGTGACCTGCGCCTGCGTCGCAATGATTTGCTGCTTGGCGGACTCGTTCTGCCCCCAGCCCTGGACCACTGCCGCCTGCACCTGGTCGCGGGTAAGGTCGAGACTGATCCGTTGCTGTCCCAAGGTTTCCTTGGATTGACGGATGGTCGCGTACTCGGCTCCACCCTGGTAGAGGGGCACCGTGAGCTGGGCAGCAATTGTACCGGACAACGATTCGAGAACGGCTAGAGAGTTGGGCGAGGCGCCGAAGTTCTTCTGTACGTTGCCGACCGCCTGCAGCGTGGGATAAAGCGCGCCTTCAGCGATCTTGACCTGAAGGGCGGCAACGTCAACGTTGTACATGGCCGTGGTGATGTTGGGATTCTCGGTGCGACTCCGCGCGATTGCCCCATCGAGGGTACGCGGGAAAAACCGATCGACCGGGCTGCCGGGAGCAAGCCTTGCCGGCGGCTCGACACCGATTATCTGCCGGAAATTGCCACGGGAGGTGAGATAGTTGGATTCGGCCACCGCGAGCTGCGCCCTGCCTGAGGCGAGGCTCGATTCCGCCTGTGCCACGTCGGTACGGGTGACCTCGCCCGCAGAAAAACGGTCGCGCGTCTGGCGCAACGTGACCTCGAGCACGTTCACGTTGCTGCGCTGAAGCTCTAGAATGGCTGCGTCGCGCAGAAGGTTCATGTAAGCGGTCGCGGCACTGAGCAGCACGGTCTGCTCGGTCGAGCGCAACAGCTCGCGCGCCGCGGACACCTGCTGCTCCGATTGCCGCGTACGGTTGCTGGTCTGCATCCCATTGTAGAGGGTCTGCGTCGCGGTCATGCCGAAATTGGAAACAGCAGCCGCGCCCTTGCCTTGGACGTAAACCGGAGCGCCTGTTGCGCTGGTCGTCCTGGCGACCGTGTCGAGATACTGCTCCGTGAGACTCGCGGTGCCGGTGGCACGTGGCCGATAGCCCGAAAGTGCAATGTCAACGTTTTCATCCGTGGCGCGCGCCGCAGCGCGCTGGGCATTGAGCTGAGGATTGCCCTGGTAGGCCAGGACGAGTGCGCCTGGCAGCGTGCCTGCGCCGGCGATGATCCCCGGCCCTGAGATTACACGGCTTTCGCCGGCGGGCTGAGCTGCAGCAGGCCTCGATACCGAAAGGGCCGCGAGTACGGACAGGAGAAATGCGGCGATTACCGCGCTTCTCTCCAGTCGCCACCGCTTACCCTCGGGACGCAACATACCCCCCTGCCCAACGCGATAAAACGCGCTAGCCCCTTCAGCGCGAGCCACAACAGCACCATAGTGAGCATGATTAACCAAAATTGCGGCAGGGCGCTCGGAAAATCCCTGGCGATAAGGCTTTTTTCCCGACAAGGTGTTTCCGCGCCACACAAGTGCCTGGGTGCCTGGCGGCCCGCACAATGCCACATTTTGCATAAGGATTCACGCTGGAGTACAAGCCACCAGTGGGGGCTTTATGGCCATTTTCGGCTATGCCGGCGTGACCACTGACTGCCAAACGATGGCAGCGCAGTTGGCTCAGCTGCAGGCTGCCGGTTGTGTCATGGTTTATTTCGAAAAAGCCGGCGCCGCGAAGAGCAAGCGCGCCGAGCTCACCAAAGCACTCCGCAAGCTTGATCCGGGTGATGTACTCGTGGTGCCCATCCTTGACAGGCTGGCACGATCAACCTGCGATCTACTCAACATCCTCAATGCGCTTGCAGGGAAGAGTATCGGCTTCAAGTCGATAGGAGATGCGGCCAGCCTAGAGTCCAATTTGCCGGTACGCATCGGTAACACTTGTTCCGTAGCTGGCAAGACCGCCCGCAGCAACAAACTCACGTTGGGGATACATCATAGGGACCGCGTAGCGGGCAGCGAGCGCCGCCAGCTGATCACGACGGGCGACAAGGAAAGGATCGGAGCCAACGAGAGCCGCCTTGCTCCGCGGTTGGACAAGGTTGGCAAAGACCGCATCTAATACACTCGCACTGCCGGCCTTCAAGACTGTTATCTGTCGCCTGACAGCTTGCGCCACGGTCTGAAGGTCCCTTGCTTCACTCTCGCTTTCAACACTGTTAGGGTTGACGAGCAATGCAATGCCGTCGGCCGTGGGCGGAGGCTCGCACGGCTGGATATGGTGGCGTGAGCGCTGTGGCGAGGGCGACCGGGATTGCGCGCAGTACGATCAATCGCGGTTTGAAGGACTTGAGCGCTGTCGATCCTGCGCCACGAAAGGTTCGTCGTGCGGGCGGCGGGCGTCCTCCTTTGACGCAGACCGATGTGACGTTGCTGGAGGACCTGCGACGGCTGCTCAAGCCCGCGACCGTGGGTGACCCCGTGCGGCCGCTGGTGTGGGTCTCCAAATTCCAATGGCAGTCGAGTCCGGCTGTGGAAGATCGCGTTACAGAAACTGGCTGATGAAACTCGGTTGACCCTACAAGTATGCCACTATCCGCCCGGCACCTCCAAATGGAATAGGATCGAGCACCGCTTGTTTTGTCACATCACGCAGAACTGGCGGGGCCGCAAACGCCGCGCACAACCCCCACCGCGTTCATTCGCACCAACTCGCTCGCACTGACTGCACTACAAAATCATCTCTGCCCGCGTCACTCTCTCAGATTCCTGCTCTCGCTGGCGTGCCTAAATCCCCATAGCGCTCCTGCCGCACCAGTCCCCTGCGGCAGCGCTCGTCCACTACCTCCCGACGCGATTTCGTGCCTTGGCGCTTTTCGGACGCCGGCGAGCCGAGCGTGTGGTGAGGTCAGAGCTGCCGGCGTCCGAAAACCTGCACAGGAGCTGCCGTGAGCAGATGCAGCAAACATGCATGCGCCGAAGTCAGGCTTCGCGGTAGGGACGCGAGTTACCTCGCGCCCCCCGCACAGATCCGTACGTGCGGCTTTCCCGCATACGGCTCCCACCTCGGGTATCGACGGCAATC
>Ga0185299_10006787_pt1 | contig 12049 bp, 7 predicted proteins | sample PaiPotPPA55metaG_FD_128002 | JGI IMG/M metagenome (GOLD analysis project Ga0185299, IMG submission 128002) | Iron sulfur acid spring bacterial and archeal communities from Banff, Canada, to study Microbial Dark Matter (Phase II) - Paint Pots PPA... ...
TGTGGTAGGCGGCGAGCGCGGCGGTGACGCCTGCGAAGAACGGGAGCGCGTAGACGGCGAGCGTGAACAGCAGCCAGCAGAAGAAGCCGAGGCCAAAGACGCTCAGGACTATGCCGACGATAATCATGGTGGTCTCCGTGACAAAGGGTCAAACGGGCGCGCCTTCCACCACCACGGCGCACTGCAGAGTATAGCCGAAGATGATCGGTGGCGGCAGCGGAAATCCGGTCCCAATTTCCGCGCTGGAGGCGGGGGCCATCCCTGCGCGACAGGCGCCCGAAATGTCCGGCGCAGGGCCGCAATTACCGGCAGGCCGAGCCGGAGCGGCACGCTCGCGAAGCGGACCCTTCACGGGTTGATGGCGTCAGGCCGGGCCGGATCAAGGATCAGCGTTCCTGGAAGCGGGGTGGTGCTTGCAACCCGGAGTGGGAGCTACAGACACGGGCGGGGCACTGACGCTGGCTCACGTCGATGTTCCGAGATGCCGCAGACGGGTGAATTCTCGACCTTTGTTCAAATGTACCGATGGCCGAGATGCGCCAATCAGCGGCCGCTCGCCGGCGTATCGGCGAACCGCTCAATCCGACCCCAGCAAACCTTCAACATCATCATGGAGCCGGTCGAAGCACCCAGATCGCCGCCGGCTGACCTCCCGTCGCACGCACCGCAACGAACAGCCGATCCATCTCGGCCACGAACAGCGATGTTCGTGCTCCAGGCACAGTCGACACCCGACCAGCCCGCAGATAGCTGCCGGACTGTTGCTGGAACACATCGACGACACCGGCCCCGCAACTTACGTAAACACGACGACGTTTCGCATCGACAAATACGTCGTCTGCGTCACCACACACATCGAGGCTTGCGAGAACGCTCCCGTCCGTCGTTGACATGACCAGCAGTCGCGCCGGGCTGCGGAAAACCACCAAGAGCCGATGTGCTTCGCGGTCGATTGCCATCGGGAAGTTCGATTGGTTCGGTTGGGTCGGCCAAGCGCCGACAACCTCGCCTTTCAGCAGATCAACCGCCTCAACTAGCCGAGCATCGGGCACATTGACGAATGCCCGCGTCCCATCGATCTGGAAGCTCTCGGGATGCGCCTTCAGGCGAATGTCGGCTACCTTCGTCTTCGTCACCGGGTCGATCACCGCCAGGGCACCTTTGCCATAACCGACAATCACCCGGTTTCGATCGGTGTCGATGCGGACGTTATCTGCATCATCCCCAAGCTCGATGCGGCCGACCGCAGACAAATCCTCAGCACGCAGCATCCGTACCGACCCGTCGCCGGCATTTGCTATGTAGACGGTATCGGTAGTCGGTTCGTACGCGACCCCCTGCGGTTCACTCAGCCCGGTAATTGTCCGTAGTACCTTCTGTGCGGCGAGATCGACGATGCCGAGGCTGTCATTGCCGAGTTCGGCCACGAAAAGCCGCTGACGCTTGAGATCGATCGCGAGGTGATCGATACGCCCGCTGACCTGTCCGAGCGGAATCTTCGCCTCCAGCGCGAGCGGTGCTGGAGGCGTCTGGGCTTCGGCGGAGATCGAGACGACCATCCCCAGAACGAGCGCAATTATTCGCGCGAACACGATCAACCCTTGGCGATGTTGACTTGGGAGAGTGCGGCTTTGAGGCCCTGCGCGAGCTTTTTGGCGTCGTCGTTCGCCCAGAAATGCACGAAGAAGAGCCGCGGCTGCTCGTCAATCATGTGATTGTGGATTGCCGTCACTTCAATCCCGTTCTTCCGCAGCGTCTTGATCACCGGCTCCACTTCCGATCCGATCAGGACAAAATCGCCGGTGATTGCTGCCTTGCCGTTGCCGGTCGGCTGGAAGTTGATGGCGATGGCAGAGCCCATCGCGGCCGGAACCGTCATTCCGGCATCGGTGATCGGCTCCGCGCGCCGGATACCGAAACCCGTAGACGCCGCCATTGTTGGTGCCCTTTGCGCCGAGGATTTGGTCGAGGGCAGCCGTATCGAGGTCAATCGGCGGCGGCGCGGCCGGCGCCGGTGCGCCAACCACAAGCGGTGTCTTGCTCTCCAACAGCGCGTTGTGCAGTGCCGTGGCGAGCTTCACCGCGTCACCGTGTCCATAGACGTGCATGTACATCGTGAAGGGCTGGTTTCGGAGCAGGTGGTTGTGGAGCGCGGTGACCGCAATGCCGGTGGCCAGCAGTTTGGCCATGACCGGCTTCACCTCCTCCGCGGTGAGCACGAGGTCGCCCATGACCATCGCGGCGTCGCCGGTCTTTTGGAACGCGAGCCAACCGCCGAGCGCGAAGCCCGGCTTGAGGTCGACCCCGTCGAGCGTCGCCTTGATGTCGGTTCTTGGCAGAGCGATCCGATAGACGCCGCCGGGCATTTCAGTACCGGATTTTCCAAGCACCTCGCCGACCTTGTCCCAGACGGGATCGGCCGAGGCAGCAGCGGCGGATGCGAGGACGATTGCACCAATTATGGCCGTCAGTAGCGGTCTCATACGCTCCTCCCTGCTTGCGCATTCATTTCACCATCACCCATTCGGGTTGCAGCAGCGGGAACGCAATCAGGCCGATCACGGCGACGGCTCCAATAAGCAGCGGATTACTGACCTTGAACCGGAACAGGATGCCGAGGCTGCCGAGCCCGATCAACACCGTCAGCCAGTCGCCGATGGCGATCTTCCCAAGGAGCACGCACGCGCCAAGGATCGTGCCGATGGCAGCGCTATAAGCGCCTTTGACGAACCCCTGAACGTTCGGGTTGGCCCGGTGCCGAACCAGGATCGGGGCGACGACCAGGATCAGGATGAAGGACGGGAGGAAAATACCTATTGTCGAAACGAGCGAGCCCCAGAACCCGGCGACCAGAAAGCCGACGAAGGTCGCCGTGATCACGACCGGTCCGGGACTCATCATTCCCACGGCAACGGCCACGAGAAACTCGCGGGGGTTTAACCACCCGTATTCCTGCACGAGGCCTTTTTCCAGGAACGGGACGATCACGAGCCCGCTGCCGAAGGTCAGACTGCCCGCCTTCAGGAAGAAGACGAGCAGTTGCCAGAGCGTCCCGGCGGTCGGCGGTGTCGCGGTACCGATGCCGACCGGAATCAGGGCGAGCAACGAGGTGGGTGCGCTCGCGCGGCGGAATAGCGAACCGTAATAGAGGATGCCAAGGACGCCGGCCCCGATGAACAGGATGGCGACTTCGGCCTCAAGCCAGATCGTGACGATGAAACAGACGGCCGCGATCACCCACTGGAACCAATCCTCCATGCCCAGCTTGGCGAGGCGATAACAGGAGTGGAGGATCAGCGCGATCACGGCCGGGGCGACGCCGTAAAAGACCCCGGTCATCCAACCCAATCCACCGAAATGCACGTAGAGCGCACCGAGGGCCGAGACGATCAGGAAGTTCGGCAGGATGAATGCCCAGCCGCCGGCCCAGGCTCCCCAGAAGCCGCCACGCAGGTAGGCGATGAAGATGCCTACCTGGATGGCGAGCGGCCCCGGAAGCGACTGGCTGACCGCGACGGCATCGCGCATCTCCTCTCCGGTCAGCCATTGCCGCTCCTGCACAAGCTCCTTTTCCATCAGCCCGACCAAGGCGATCGGCCCCCCAAAGCCGAGCGTTCCCAGCCGGAGGAAATAGAGGACGATCTCTCGGATCGGGCGACGCGCTGGAATGCCGGCGTCGGTCATACCCGCTCTCCCGGCGTCCAATCGTGCCCCTCCTTCGTCGCGTCGCGGCACCAGCGATAGAAGGCGTCGTAAAGGCCCATCGAGGCATCAAGCTGGGCGAGGTCGTCCCGATACATGCGCGATAAGCCGAGCGAGGCAGCGAGGAGCCCTGCTGCTTGGGGGGCAAGTTCAAGGTGGTCGGTATCGGCGGCTCGGACGATAACCGCCAGCCGCGACAGCGCCTCCGAACGGAGGCCGAATTCCTCGATCATCACGTCGAAGGAGCAAGCGTCGCCGCGATGGCTCCAGAAGACCCCTTCGACATCGAACGGCGTTGCGCCGAAACGTTCGGCCGCTTCGAGCACTTCGGACGGCGCGACGAACAGGAAGACCGCGTCACGATCGACAAAGCGGCGGATCAGCCAAGGGCATGCGATCCGATCGATCTTAGGCCGCGTGCGGGTCACCCAGAATGTCCGGCCGAGCGCATCGCGAGCAGGGACCCGTTCAGGCGAAACGAGAAGCCCCTCGGATTCGACCCAGCCGTCGAAGCCGCCTTCGAGGAATTCCGCTCGCGCGCCGGCATGACGCAACCATGCGGCGGTACCTTGAGCGAGCTTACCGCCGCGAAGGCACGTCACAGCGACCGAGCGGCCGGCGTAGTCGCCCGCCCAGGACGCTACCGAGCGGTGGTCTCGGCGGGCGGTTGTCGGCAAGAAGCGCGGATCAGCCGCGACATCCTCTTCCGTCCGCACGTCGATGACCAACGGCGCGTCGGGCGTTCCGATCAGACGAGAAAGCTGGGAAGCGGTAATAGCATCTGGCACGGGCATGACACGTCCTCTCCATGAACTGGAGTTCGGACGCGATGCTTGAGCCGAAGCCTCACGGGGTGATCGCGGTCAACCCCTTACGATCAAGCTCGCGCAAGCGCCCCGATCAGTCAATAGGAAGCAGAGCGGCGGTTATCTCCCATACGGTTGGCGGCAAGTTCATGACAGCGGCGAATGACCGCCCTCCGCCCGACCCGGCCGTCATCATGAATGGCACTTTCGGGTCAAGATGGGGCGGTCGTTCACCCGTGCCGTGAGGATCGGCTTTGAGCCGAGGGCAAACGTGGCCCGGGTTCGCAGCTAGCGGCGCTCACGCGCCGCCGCTGCCGAATTGCCAGACCGGGATGCCGAGGTTCTTGGCCTTGTCGGCGAGGTTGCCCTGAATGCCGGTGCCGGGGAAGACCATGACACCTATTGGCAGCACATCGAGCAATTGGTCGTTGCGCTTGAACGGTGCGGCCTTGGCATGCTTCGTCCAGTTCGGCTTAAAGGCGATCTGCGGGACCTTGCGGTGATCGGCCCAGCAGGCGGCGATGCGTTCGGCGCCCTTCGGCGATCCGCCGTGCAGCAGCACCATGTCGGGATGCTTGGCGTGGACCTTGTCGAGCTTATCCCAGATCAGGTGGTGGTCGTTGAAGTCGAGCCCGCCGGTGACGGCGATCTTGGGGCCGGCCGGCAGCAGCACCTCGTTTTCGGCCCGGCGCCTGGCGGCGAGGAAATCCCGGCTGTCGATCATGGCCGAGGTCAGCGTGCGGTGGTTGACCATCGATCCTGAGCGCGGCCGCCAGGCCGAGTGGGTGTGGCGCTCGAACTGCTCGGCGGCCTGGTCGCGGAAGAATTCCATGCTGTTCCTGCGCTCGATCAGCGTCTGGCCTTCGGCGGTGAGGCGTTCGAGTTCGACCGAGCGGATTTCGGAGCCGTCCTGTTCCCGCTGGCTGCGCTTTTGCGCCTGCTCGTTGTCATCGAGCTCGCGCTCGATCCGGTCAGCGGCACGATGGAAGAGGTTGACGGTCGACCAGAGCAGATCCTCGAGGTCGGGTTCGAGGCGGGTGTCGCCCAAGGTGACGACGAGGGCGTCAAAGATGTCGGCGACGGCGCCGGCGACGGCCTGGGCTTCGGGCAGCGGTCTCGGGTCGGGTTCGTCCTGGAAGGGGCGATAGCCGTAGAGCTGGAGTTCGGCGAGGACGTGATCGGTCGGGGATGAGGTGTGCGGCGGTTCAAAGCCGGTGTCGTCGTGCTCGGTCGTCATGGGGTGCTTCCCTTCGTCGGATCGGCCGCGCCCATCGCGGCCTTCATGGCGACGAAAGGCGGCGGGCGGACCGGACCTGCACCGCGGAGCGAAGCGGGAGCGGCCGAAGCGAAGCGGAGGATGGCGGGGGCCGGCTATTTTGCCTCGCGATGTAAAGGCGGCCCACTGGATTAAGAGGGGCCGCCGACGGAAAATAGTCGGCCATCCGCCATTGCCGGGCAGGGCCGTTTGCTGCCCCGATCGCCCTCTCAGAAGGCCGTGGGCGCGGTCCTCTCCGACAACACGGGGAAGCACCACGACTCGATGCGACATGAGACCCGCGCCGCAGCGGACCTCATGTCTCCGTTCCGGTTGACGCCGGCAGTTCCATAAAACGAGCGACGTCCTCGGGAGCGATCTGCACCCGCAACCCGGCCCGCAGCGCATCGATGCCGAGCGTCCTGAGATCCTCGTTGAAGTCCCCCAGCCTCGGCGACAGGGTTATCGCCTCGATTCCGGTCTCGCTCGATCGGTCGATCAGGCTCGCCATCGCGCTATCTCCGGCCGGGTCGTCGTCGCGAGCGATGTAGAGGCGGCGCAGCGTCGCCGGGAACAGGATGGCGGCGAGATGCGCGGCTGAAAGCGCGGCGACCATTGGCATGGTGGGCATGACGCATCGGAGCGACAGCATGGTCTCGATGCCTTCACCGGCCGCCATGACATCATGCGCCACATCGAAACGGACGGCGTTACCGAGGAGATGGCCCATCGCCCGCCTCGGCGTGTCGATCGGCGCCTTGTCGCGACCTGACCCGTCGAGCCAGGTGCGATGCGCTCCGGTGATTTGGCCGGCAAGGTCGGTGACGGCCGCGATCATGGCGGGCCAGGTCTCGGTCGGCGATTGCCAATCAGGCCGGTAGTAGCATCGTGGGTGGAATCGGAGGCTTCCGGTTCCGTGCAAAGCCGTGATGCCGCGTTTGCGCAAATACGTGTCCACGACTGTCTTCAGAATCGGCTGCGACATGGCGAAAAGACGTCGTGCCGACTCCGGCGACCCTGACGGTGCGGAAGATAGAAGCCGCCCATGGTCTGGCTCCGGCTCCGGTCTTGGCATGGCGAGAAAGTGGCGGGCTTCGTCGGCGACGTCGTGGAAGTCGACAAGGCCACAGCTTTCGCGGATGACGTCGAGGAGATCACCGTGGTCGCCGGTCGCCGCATCGGTCCATTTGCCGGCCGCGCCCTTGCCGGATTCCGGTCCTTTCAGGCGGACGAACATGGAGCGACCGGGCGTGTTTCGAACGTCGCCGACCAGCCAATAGCAGCCTTCCCGGCGGCCGTTGGAGAGATAATGGCGGCACACCGCCTCGGCATCGCGCGCGAGCCGGTGCGCCAGTTCGGCGGCCTGAGACAACATCGTGTCCACCTCACGCTGCCGCCCTATCGGCGATGCGGATGAGCGGATGCCGCTCGATCACCTTGGCCAGGATCGGTGTCCCCTCCGCGCCGGTCGGTACGAACAAGCGCAGCTTCCACGAAATGATCTCGGAGATCAGGCCGGTCGCCTTCAGCCGGTCGACCATGCCATCGGTGAAACCGGAGAGCTCGACGCGGAAGTCTCCCATGATCTTCACGCGGCGAAGCTCGATCCCGTCCTGAAGCTGCAAGACAGTCCGTCCATCGAGCACGGCGACGAAGGCGTCGGCGGGGCTCAGCGTCGGCGCATCGACCTGCGTCGCTTGCGCGACCCAGGCCGGCGAGACCAGACGGCCGATGATGCGTTCGCCATCATCGGTCTGCAGCCGGTAGACGCGCATGGAGTCGTTCGGGAGCCGCTTCCAGATCGGCAGCAACAGGCCGGTGACGATGTGCAGGCTGCTGTCGGTAAACTCCGGCAGCGCGGCGATCTCGGCCTCCCAGGCGCGGGTGAAGGCAGCCCGATCCGCGTCTTGCCAATGCGTGTGCCCCATCGTGGCGAAGGGGATAGCGGTGCGCTCCATCGGGCGAAGCAGCCGCACGCGGCGCTCGACTTCGCCATCGTCGAGCATCAGGCTCGGCGCCGGCACCTGCACAGCCGCGCGCCGGGACTGACTGTTCACCAGCAGCCGGGCACGCGGGTCATTTGCCCGGTCGAGCGCCTCGCCGAGGGTGAATGGCCGGTTGCGATCGCGACGGGTGATGGTGAATACCTGTGTCTCGGCGCCGCTCTGCGGTTGGACGTAGACCGTCCGGCGATCTGTGACGATAAGGCTCTCGGCAGTCACCGTCTCGACGCCAAGATCATAGGTGCCCGACGCGATGGCGCCCTCGATCCTGGTGCGCAGCAGATCCTCGAACACGCCGAACAGCGTGTTCTGCAGATCGATGGTCAGCGCAAGGAGCCGATTGAGAAAGGTGGTGATCGGCGGCAGGTCCTCGCGCAAGCTGCCGTCGGCATCGGTCAGCCGGAGGCCGGTCGCGTCCTCGAACGCCTGAAGCGAGCAGCCCTCCACCTTGCCGCTGTAGAGCAGGACATAGAGCTGGCGCAGTGCCGCCCGGCCGTAGACGGATTCGAGATTGTCGTCGGCGCGGAACAGACCCTGGCCGCCGGTCTGACGCTGGCCCTTGGTGATGGCGCCGAGCGTGTCGAGGCGGCGCGCGATGGTGGAGAGGAAGCGCCTCTCGGCCTTGACGTCGGTGGCGATCGGCCGGAACAGCGGCGGCTGCGCCTGGTTGGTGCGGTTCGACCGGCCGAGGCCCTGAATCGCGGTGTCGGCCTTCCAGCCCGCTTCCAGCAGGTAGTGGACGCGCAGACGGCGGTTCTTCGCCGTCAGATCGGCATGATAGGAACGGCCCGTGCCGCCCGCATCGGAGAAGACCAGGATGCGCTTTTCGTCATCCATGAAGGCCTGCGCCTCGACGAGATTGGCCGAACCGGCGCGGACTTCGACGGCGAGACGGTCGAGACCACCCGATCCCGCCTTGCGCACGATGCGCCGCGAGCGGCCGGTCACTTCCGCCACCATCTCCGTACCGAACCGTTGCACAATCTGGTCGAGCGCGCCCTGGACGGGGGCGAGCGACGCCAGGCGCTCGATCATGCGGTCGCGCCGTTCGATGGCCTCGCGGCACTGGACCGGCTGGCCATCGCGGTAGACCGGCCGGGACGAGAGATTGCCCTCGCCGTCGGTGAAAGGCTCGAAGAGCTGGGTCGGGAAGCCGTGCGCGAGGTAATCGAGAACGTATTCGCGCGGCGTGATGTCGACCTGCACGTCGCCCCATTCCTCGGTCGGGATCTCGGAGAGGCGCCGCTCCATCAGCGCCTCGCCGGTCGAGACGATCTGGATGACGGCAGCGTGGCCGGCTTCGAGATCCCGTTCGACCGCGGCGATCAGCGCTGGGGTCTTCATCGCGGTGATAAGGTGATTGAAGAAACGTTGTTTGGCGCTTTCGAAGGCCGAGCGGGCGGCGGACTTGGCTTGGCGGTTCAGCGTCCCGGTTTCGCCCGTGACGTTGGCAGCTTCGAGCGCCGCGGTCAGGTTGTTGTGGATGACCTGGAAGGCCCCGGCATAGGCGTCGTAGATGCGGATTTGCTCGGGGGTGAGCCGGTGTTCGACCAGCTCGTATTCGATCCCCTCATAGGAGAGCGACCGGGCGGCGTAGAGGCCGAGCGCCTTCAGGTCGCGGGCGAGCACTTCCATCGCCGCGACCCCGCCGGCCTCGATCGCTTCGACGAACTCGGCACGGGTGGCGAAGGGGAAATCCTCGCCGCCCCACAAGCCGAGCCGCTGGGCATAGGCGAGATTGTCGACCGTGGTCGCGCCGGTCGCGGAGACGTAGAGCACGCGGGCATCCGGCAGGGCGTGCTGCAGGCGCAAGCCCGCTCGTCCCTGCTGGGAGGGCGCCTGGTCGCCGCGTTCGCTCTTGCCGCCGGCCGCGTTCTGCATGGCGTGGCTTTCGTCGAAGACGATGACCCCGTCGAAGGCGGAGCCCAACCAATCGACGATCTGGCGGACGCGCGAAACCTTCTCCTCGCGCGCGTCGGACCGTAGCGTGGCGTAGGTTGTGAATAGGACGCCTTCGTCCAGCCGGATCGGCGTGCCTTGCCGGAAGCGCGCGAGCGGCGTGATCAGCAGCCGCTCCTGGCCCAGCGCAGACCAGTCGCGCTGAGCGTCCTCGATCAGCTTGTCGGATTTCGAGACCCACACCGCGCGCCGGCGGCCCTTCACCCAGTTGTCGAGCAGGATGCCGGCGACCTGGCGGCCCTTGCCGGCGCCGGTGCCGTCGCCGAGAAACCAGCCTCTGCGGAAGCGGACGGCCGTGTCGGCGTCGTCGGGCGCTGCGGAAACGACGTCGAAAGTCTCATCGACGATCCATGATCCAGCGAGATAGCCGGCGTGGGTCTCGCCGGCATAGATCACGCTTTCGAGCTGAGCGTCGGACAGCAGGCCGTCGGCAATGACGGCGGCCGGGAGATGTGGCCGATAGCCGGGTTTCGGCGGCGCGACCGAGGCCATGGCGGCCGACTGCACCAGCCGCGTCGGATGCGACATAGAGCCGGGAATACGGATCGACTGAAGTCCGTATCCTTCATAGAGCGCCTCGGTAATCCGTCCGCTTTGCCCCGGCGCCCAGTCCACGGCCTCATAGGCGAGTTCGACGGCAGCGGGTTCAATAACCGCCGCAGCGGACCGGCGTAGCCATCCTGCGCCGGGCAACGGATTTGTGGTCGCCATCCGCGCCGTGGTTGGTACGCCGGTGCGCCCTGGGGCCGGAGCCAGCTTCACGGCGGCCCGCGCCGGGACAAGCCTCGTCACCCAGTCGAGCAGGATGGCCGTGTCGTTTGCCGTGCCCGGCGAAGCCGGGAACTCCGTCGGATCGTCGGCGGGTATGCGGTCGATAACTGTCAGGCGCGTTTCAGCGCTGGTTCCGTGGCGGGCATAGGCCCGGCCATCGACGGAAGCCGAGAACACGATGCGGCCGCGTTGCTGCAATCGGATAAAGCTGTCGCGCCAGGAGGGATTGTCGGGGGAAAGGTTGGCGCCGGTAATGGCGACCAAGCGGCCGCCTTCGACGAGACGCGCAAGCGCGGACGAGAGGTGACGCAGCGCCGCATCGGCGACCCGGCCGTCGACATGGGCGACGACGGAGAAGGGCGGGTTCATCAGCACGACGCTCGGACGCACGGCGTCATCCAGAAGGTCGTGGATGTGCGCAGCGTCGTGCCGCGTGACGACCACACCCGGGAAGAGGCAGTCGAGCAGGTGCGCGCGCGTGTCGGCGAGTTCGTTCAGGACCAGGCTGCCGCCCGCGAGCTCGGCGTGGATGGCAAGCAAGCCCGTGCCGGCCGAAGGCTCGAGCACGAGGTCGGTGGGCATGATCGCTGCCGCGACGCTCGCGACGAACCCGAACCCGAGGGGCGTCGAGAATTGTTGGAGCGCCTGGCTCTCCTCGGACCGCCGCGTGTGCGACGGCAGCAGCGCCGCCACCTTGGCCAGCATGGCGAGGAAGGCCGCTGGTGACACAGCCCGCCCGCGCATCACGGGCCCGAACTTGCGCAGAAACAGGATTTGCGCCGCTTCGCAGGCGTCGTAGGCGGTCTTCCAGTCCCAGACGCCCTCGGCGTCCGAACCGCCGAAGGCTGCGATCATTGCAGCGCGAAGCGCGGGCGCATCGATGGCACGGCCGCGTTCGAGATCGGCGAGCAGCAAGCTGGCGGCCGCGACCAGCGCAACGCCGGCGACCGGCTGCGACACCGCGGGAACGGCAAAAGGGGCAGCCGCGATTGCGGCCGCGGAGACCAACGTCGAATTCATCAGGGACATCCAGGAGAGCGGGAACGGGCTGAACCGAAGGGGCGCTCTCTCTCGACCCCGGTCGGCTCAAAACCCGTCCCGGCCCGTCTCTCCCTCTCATGGGAGCCGATCCCGTGTTGTCCACCTTCCGCTCGGCTGACAGCCTGCGGGTCAGCATGCGATGGGCATGCGCGCCGGTAGCGCTCTGCGTCGCGCCGATTGCGCTGATCATGGCGCAGCGCCTTGCGTGCCGGACCGACGCGTCAGCGGTGCCGGGCCGGCGCTCGGCGCGAGGACGGTGCTGCGGAAAGCGCGCTGGTCTTCGTCGCCATGACTGCGCGCACCTGCGCTGCCAAGGCCGGCGCATCGTCGAGCAGGCGGAGCGGGGCAAGATGGTTCCCGCCGCCGGTGTAATCGCGCCGGCCTTGGCAGGTGCGGATGAGGATGCCGGAATCGGCGCCGCTCGCGGGCTGGCACACCTGGATGTAGACATCATCGTGGTGGAGCGTGATCTCGCCCGAGACGGCGATCCCGCCGAGGTTCGAGCGGAGATC
>Ga0185299_10006788_pt1 | contig 12048 bp, 6 predicted proteins | sample PaiPotPPA55metaG_FD_128002 | JGI IMG/M metagenome (GOLD analysis project Ga0185299, IMG submission 128002) | Iron sulfur acid spring bacterial and archeal communities from Banff, Canada, to study Microbial Dark Matter (Phase II) - Paint Pots PPA... ...
CCGGGTTGCGCTTGTAGGGCAGATAGGCGTTCGGGGAGTTTTTCTCCGTCGCAAACTTGACCGTGAATTCCGGGATGTCTTCGATGTTGGGAATCTTCCAGGGTTCGGCGCCATTGGCGAGATAGCCGTCGGACAGAATGATCACCGGGACCATATATTTCACGGCGATGCGGCAGGCTTCCAGAGCGGCCCAGAAGCAATCGCTCGGCGTGGCCGGGGCCACGATGGGAATCGGCGCTTCGGAATTGCGGCCGTAGAGCGCTTGCAACAGGTCGGCTTGCTCGGTTTTCGTGGGAAGACCGGTCGAGGGGCCGCCGCGTTGGATGTCGCAGATTATCAGCGGGATTTCAACCGCTACGGCCAAGCCAATCGCTTCGGTTTTCAGCGCCATGCCTGGGCCGGACGTGGTGGTGATGGCCAGCGCGCCGCCATAGGCTGCGCCAATGGCCGAAGTGACCGCGGCGATTTCGTCTTCGGCTTGGAACGTGGTAACGCCGAAATCTTTGTATTGCGAAAGCTCGTGCAGAATGTCGGACGCCGGGGTGATCGGGTAGCTGCCCTGGAACAGGCGCAGGCCGGATTTTTGCGCCGCGGTCACGAAGCCCAGCGCGAGCGCCTGATTGCCGCTCAGATTCCGATACACGCCGGGAGCGAGCTTCGCCGGCGGAATTTCGTAGCTGATCTGGAAGGCTTCGGTAGCTTCGCAGTAGGAATAGCCCGCTTTCATGGCGAGCTTATTGGCTTCCACCAGCAGCGGCTTGTTCTTGAACTTGTCTTCAATCCACCGAGTGGTGGAGGTCATGGACCGGTTATAGAGCCAGTAGCACATCCCCAGCGCAAAGAAGTTCTTGCAGCGGTCCATGGACTTGGCGTCTAGGCCGAGATGTTCGAGGGAGACGCGGGTGAGGCGCTCCAGCTCCACCGAGAACAGGCGGTACTTGTCGAGCGAGTGGTCCTCCAACGGGTTCTCGGTCATCTGCGCTTTGCGCAGGTCGTTTTCCTTGAAACTGTCGGAATTGACGATCAGGATGCCGTTGGCCTTCAGGTCAGCGATATTTACTTTCAGCGCGGCGGGGTTCATGGCGATCAGCACGTCCACCGAATCGCCAGGGGTGAAGACATCGTTTGAGGCGAAATGCAGCTGGTAGCCGCTTACGCCGGGGAGCGTACCCGCGGGGGCGCGAATTTCGGCGGGGAAGTCTGGGAAGGTGGCGATGTCGTTGCCGTAAAGCGCGACCGTGTTGGTGAACTGGCTGCCGGTGATCTGCATGCCGTCGCCAGAGTCTCCGGCGAAGCGGATTACGGCTTGGTCGATCCTTTCAGGCTTGATGCGGGATAACGGTGTGTCAGTTACGGTCGACATGGACTCCTGACCTATCTGGGTGAGCTCCTTCAATTTCCCCCAAGGAGCACGGCTCAATCGTCATGGACTTGGACGATGCGGCAGGTAGAGTAGATGCCCAAGGCCGACCGCCGGGAGCCGACCCCAAAAGAATACCATACCGGCCCGTGCGCGGCGGGGAGAGAGTCCGCCGCGCGGCAATTGTGTTCTATTGGGAAAGACGTGTGGGGGGATAAGCAGGTTGCAGTGGCGGCAGCAAACACTCCTGGGAAGGGAGGCACGACACCCCGGCAACAGCATATCCACGCCGGAGCAGCTTGCGGACATTCTTTCCCAGATTGGAAGCCCAGGAAGGACGGACCACCTGCGATCGATCGCCGCGATCTGAAATCATCGGCGATCTATTGGGTAGGCTTGGGCCACGGAGGCTGCGTGAGAGCCGGGACAGTCGCTAGGGTCTTGCCGTCCGGCGGTTGGAAAGAGAGCTGTTCGGCGAGGAAAGCGACGCGATCGCGGGTGGCTTCGGCATTGAGCGCGTGCTCCGCATCGTAAACTTTGAGCTTCTTGGGCTCGGTCACGAGCTCGAAGTACTGCTTCGCTATCTCGCCGTTCAGAAATGGTTCATGGGTTGCGTACTGCAGAAACATTGCCGCCGGCTTAGCGTGTGAGACGTATTTTCCACCATCCATCCAGGAATACTTGGCGGCAAAAGCATCGAATTTGTCCGCGCCGACCTTTGCCCGATAGTCCTGGAGATCCTTCGTTTTCTTGTCGATTTCGAAGGACAGATCGCCGGCCATAATAACGAAGGCTTTGAAACGCTTGTCGACCCCGCTGAGAAAGCCACCCGCCGAAGCATCACAACTGTGTCCGACGTAGGCAAGGCGCCTCGGATCGACGTCCTGGCGCGCGAGAAGGAGGTCGGCACCCCGCCGGAGGTTCACGTCCTGCTGCACTTCGACCGCGATCTGCTGATCGTTCAAAGGTGTGCTGTCTTCCACGAAGCCGGGGTGAACGATCACATGATCCGGCAACAGGGAGATGACCCCAGAGCGCGCCAGCACAATAGCTTCATCGAGGAACTCGGTACGGTTCTTTTTGTCTGACCCGGGCATGCACCAATGGCCGAAGATTACAGCCGGGAATGGCCCGCGTGCCGCAGGCACGATCAGATAGGCGGTAACGGCGCCACCATTGGGCCCGACGGCTACGCTCCGCTCACCGACGGGACTTGAGAAAGAGATGTCGTAAATCGTTAGGCCGTCGCGCTTCTCGATTCCAACTTGCTTGATGTTGAGGGGTGCGTTGTGGTCGTAGTCCCAGTGGTGGAGAAGTTTGTCATAGGGCTCTTGAGCGAAGACACTTGCGGCTAGCAGAAGTACGCCGTATCCGAAACTCAAACATCGGATGAACATGATGCGAGACACGTAATCCGCCACCCGAATTCTTAGACGCAGGATCGCGCGTTTTTATTCCTGGTTCATCGCGAATTCGCGAAACTCTGCTCAGGGGTTCAGATGACTATTTCAACTTTGCGTACTCAGATTTGGCTGCGACGAGAACGGGAATGTCAGCGTCGGCGTCTTTCCAGAGCGTGAAAAAATCCTGGTATGCGGCTCGGGACTTAGTCGCGTCCCCTGCGAGAGCGTAGGAGCGGGCGAGTCCAAGAGGGGCAAGTGCGGCGATGGGTTCGTTAACGGCGATGCCCGGCCAATCGAGGATTTTCTGAAACTCGGCTGCGGCCTGAGTTCCCTCATGAGCAGCTAGAAACGCTTCGCCGCGGACATAAACAGGATAAAGGCTCGTCCAGAAAGTGCTGCCGCCGGGAATACCGAGCTCGTAGGGTGGAGCAGCGGCGAGGGCCTCCGCGGCCTTTGCTCCCGCATTGGGAAGAGCGAGAGCAATCTCGGCCTGAAGCGTTGGGAGGTAATTGAAGCGGACAATGGTGTCCTCGGGGAAGCGCTTCTGCAAATCATCAGCGAGAACCCGTGTGCCCGCCGAATCGCGGATCAATGCCAGAGCAAGGGCAGCGGCATATTGGGCGTCGCGCCCATTGGACTGAGCGAGCGTGCCATTAACCCGTTGACGTGCCGCCGCAGCGTTTCCGTACAGCGCTTCCCATAAGGCGGCGGCGGATTCGCAGCCTGCGGACATTTCTGTCTCACCAGCTCGAGCGGCGGAAACCGCCGCCTGACTTGCGAGTTCGCGAGCAACGCGGAGTTTTCCGGAGTAAGCCGCGGTGCCGGCCTCGAGATACAGCATTAGATTTTCTTTTCCGGGTTTCCCGGCCGACCACGACACCTGTTCCGCCATGCCGGCAGGATCTTTCTTCAGGAAAGCGAGCTCATAGAGAGCGGCGCGCAGGTCTGCCGAATCGAGATTTTTCGCCAACGCCTCGTTGGCGGCGGCCCGCGATTCGTCGAGACGATGGAGATGTACATAGACAAGCACGAGATTGCCGAAATTGAGGCTATCCGCGGGACTCATCCTCATTGCCTCGAGGTATTTTGCGAGGGATTTATCGTGCTGGCCCAGAGTTTGATAGATGACGCCGAGATTGGTGGACGGCACCGTCTCGCGCGGATAAATCTGCGACCATAGTTCATAAGCTTGGCGGGCCTTCTCCAGGTCCCCGGTGACAAAGTCGTGATAATGCGATTCGATGTAAAACTTCTCCCACTCACTCACGCGCGTGCGGAGCTCGTAGGCTTTTTGCGTATTTTTCGAGGCGAGAATCTTTTCGCCGAGGTTGTGATATGTCGTGCCGAGGCTCGCGTAGGCCATCGCAAATTTCGGATCGAGCTCAATGGCGCGCTCGAACAGCGGCACCGCGGCGGTGAAGTCCGCCTTGCCCTGCATGGTTTTGCGCCCAAGGCTGTAGGCCTGGAGCGCTTCGAGGGAGGGTGTGGTCGCCTGCTCGATGGGAGTGTCGAGCTTCTGAACCGTCTTCAGAGACTCTCCGAGCTTTCCGCGCAGCCTAGTGGAAGCCTCACCAAGCGCCTTCAAAACGTTTTCCTTGCCGTCGGCGGTGAATTGTTCCTGAGCGAGGTAATCTCCGGTCTGACAATTCACGGCGCTGACACCGATGACGTACTGGCTGCCAATACTGGAGATCGTGCCGCTTAAAAATGCCTTGCTACCCGCACGCTGGCACAGATCGCCGGCAATCTTGGGCGAAAGCTTACCGTCAGGCGGCAAGCCCATGAGCCGCAAAGTTTGTTGGATACGCTGCTCGGAAAGCAGGCTCAAGAAAGGGGATTGCTGGAGCTGCGCGGCGAGACCCTGGCGGAGAGTATCGTCAAAAATAGGATCGCCGGTCTTGTTCGTGAAGTCTGCAAGCACCACTGTATCCGTCTGGCCCAATGCCGCAGCACGCCGCGCGTTGTAAAACCAACCGCCAAGCACCAGCAGCGCGATAAGCGCCGGACTTCCGATTACCACGGCCCTCCATGGAAAGCTTTGCCCGTGAACCGTCGTGACCGGCGCCGCCGGTGCGGAAACTGCGGCTGCCGCAGCCACAGGCGCCAACGGTGTCATCGATCCGGAATCCGAGACTCGCTTGAGCTGCTGCAACTCCGACCGCACGGCAGCGGCGTCCGGGTAGCGAAGATTTCTGTCCTTATCCAGGCACTTGTTGATGATCTCCTCGAGCTGCACTGGAATCTGAGGGTTGACCGTTCGAACAGCGGCAGGAGCCCGCGTGAGAATGGCCTCGATGATCGCGCCACCCGTTCTGCCACCGAATGCCTGCCGGCCAGTGGCCATTTCATACAGCAGCAGCCCTAGAGCGAAAATATCGGTGCGGCGGTCGAGATCATCGCCGCGAACCTGCTCCGGCGACATGTACGCCGGAGTGCCGCTGATGACCCCGACGATGGACAAGGGTTCCTGCGTTCCTTTGGACGAAGAATCCTCGGGATCGAGAGACAGCACATCCTTCGCAACAAGCTTGGCCAAGCCAAAATCGAGTACCTTGGCTTGCCCGCGTTTGGTGACGAACACGTTGGACGGCTTGATGTCCCTATGGATGATGCCTCCGGTGTGGGCGACATCGAGAGCATCCGCAATTTGAATCCCGAGGTCGAGGATCTGTTCGATAGGAAGCGGCTCGCCATGGATGTGTTGGCGGAGAGTTTCGCCGTCGATAAATTCCATGGCGATAAAAGGCCGATGATCCTGTTCGCCAATGTCGTAGATGGTGCAAATGCCCGGATGGTTCAGCGCGGACGCAGCGTGAGCTTCGCGGCGAAAACGTTCAAGCGCCTGCGAGTCCTGCATCATATTATCGGGCAGGAATTTCAGCGCGACGTGGCGATCAAGGCGCGTGTCCAGGGCCTTGTAGACCACACCCATTCCACCAGCACCGAGTTTCTCTACGATACGAAAATGAGAGATGGTCTGGTCAATCATGGATGAGTCCGCGCTTCAGAAAGCGACGACCCAGCTCAAAGAGTTTGATCGTTCAAAGCGGAATCCCCAGCCGATTTTTGGCGCGGCACGTTTGGCGGCTTCGGCGCACCGAGCATGCTAAGGACCCGGGAGCCTTCCCCATAGGCAGACAGGTCGGCTTGATGTTCGAGCTCGAAGGTGACGTTTTTGTTGCAGACGGAACAAAACAGTGCACCGTAGGCATGTCCGTCCTGTTGCACGAACATGTTGTAGCGCATGACGCGCTCGCAACAAACTGGAACCCAAAGATTTGTAGGTTGTGCAGGAGTCAAGAGCCACCTACCTAGGAGCGAATGCGGCGGATTATACACTGAAAGCCGCTTACCTACCCGCAAACCCTTTCTTCCTCGACCGCGACTCGCTAAGATGCTCGCCATGCCCTACCAACTCAATCGTCGCACTTTTATCATCGCCGGCGGGCTCACAGCTCTTGCATCCACCCGTGTTCTCGGCGCCAACGACACCCTGCGCATCGGCGTGATCGGCGCCGGCGGGCGAATGGGTGACCTGCTCAATGCCGCCGACAAAGCCGGCAGCAACTACCAGATCGTCGCCGTCAGCGACGTCTATGCACCGCGCCGCGACGCCGTCAAAAAACGCTCCAACGACACCGCCACCACTCACGTGAACTATCACGAAGTTCTCGAGCAGCAGCTCGACGCCGTTCTGATCGCCTCTCCCGATCATTGGCACGTGCGCATGGCCGTCGATGCCATAGCCGCCGGCAAGGACGTCTATCTGGAAAAGCCGGTCACCCACACCTTCGAAGAAGGCGCGACGCTCACCCATGCGGTCCGCTCCAGCAAACAAATACTGCAATGCGGCATGCAGCAACGAAGCTGGAGCCACTTTCGCGATGCCGTGGAGCTGATCCAGGGAGGCAGCATCGGGCGCGTCCCGCAGGTCCGAACCTATTGGTGGCAGAACTATCTAGCATATCGGGCGTCCGGGGAGCCCAAAGCCATCGACACACAAGCGCTCGATTGGAAGCAGTGGCTGGGCGGCGCTCCCGATCAGCCCTTCAACGAGGACAAGTTCCACTTCTGGCGCTGGTACTGGACCTTTGGCGGCGGCGCGATGACCGATCTCTTTACCCACTGGATCGACATCGTGCACTGGGCGATGAAATCCGACCAGCCGAAAGATGCGCAGATGCTCGGCGACAAATATATCTTCGAGCAGTGGGATTGCCCCGACACCGTTCAGGCGTCGGTCCGTTATCCCGGATTCAATGTCGTGTACGAAGGCATGATGGCCTCTTCCATCGACGATGGCGGCCTCGATTTCCGCGGCACGGAAGCGACCTTGAAACTCAACCGCGCTGGCTTCGGCGTCTATCACGAAGGAGTGGCGGGTAAAGACAATCCGGTTCTCAGGGCCGAGAGCTTCCGTGACGGTACGATCGACCACATGAGAAATTTCTTCGACTGCATCAAGAGCCGGAAAGAGCCAAACGCACCAGTCGAAACCGGCGTCGCCGCAGCCCGCGCTGGCCACATCGCCAATCTGGCTTACCGTCACACCGGTCAGATCGTCTGGCCACCGAAGACCCCGGTTTGAAATTTCGCTCGTAAAACTAGGACAGTGGACTAAGAGCACCAGCAACGAACTTTCGCTTGACGTTCGCTTTCTTTTCGCCTAAGTTAGTGGCACTGACGGTCTGCAATTGTCGGCGCAGACGCAAAATCGAAAAGCGAGGTCCCCCAATGGCCCTGACCAAGCGACAGAAAGAAGTGCTGGATTACTTGGTTTCCTTCGAGACCAGGCATGGCTACGCGCCTAGTTTTGAAGAGATCGGTAAAGGTTTGAAACTGACTTCGCTCGCGACCGTGCACAAGCACATCACTACCCTTGAGAAAAAAGGATTTATTCGGCGCGGCTACAATCAGAGCCGGTCAATCGAAATTTTGCAATTGCCGAAATCTCCTAAGGAACAAGTGATCGATCGCAGAATGCAGGAGTTGCCTTTGGTTGGGCGTATCGCCGCGGGTCGGCCGTTGGAAGCGGTGGAAGAGCGCGAGACACTTTCGCTGGGCGACTTCACGCACGGTGGAAATTCTTTTGCCTTGAAGGTGAAGGGCAGCTCCATGATTGAAGATCACATCATGGATGGCGATTTTGTGGTGTGCGAGCAGACCCAAGTGGCGAATCCGGGCGATATTGTAGTGGCGCTTGTGAGCGGCGACGAAGCTACTCTGAAACGTTTCTACCGTGAGGGGCCGGGGAAGATTCGGCTGCAGCCGGCGAATTCGGAAATGGCGCCAATCATTGTGCCCGCGAACGAAGTGAAGATTCAGGGGCGCGTGATTGGCGTGCTGCGAAAATATTGACTCTCTTCAATTTGAACGTACTTACGATGTGAACGTCGAATTGACGGAGTACGTTACTTTTTTGTTTGCTCAACCGTTTTATGCGCAGCCTTTCGCTCGCCCTTAGCCATCCAAAGCTCTGAGTGTTTGTGACATCGCGCATGCCGCCCTCCTTAGTCTCCCCTGGCATGCGGAAGCACGGTAGACTACGAATCAGAATGCAGAGAGCCGGAGCGTAATCAGACAATGCGTAGGATTCCAGAGAGTGGGTGGTTGGCCCGCGTCAGTGCCTTAGTGTTGATCTTTTTGCTGAGCGGCGCTTGCCCTAACGCCGCTTACGGATACGCGGTCTTGGCGCACGAAGCCATCATTGACGCTGCCTGGGACACCAACCTTCGCCCGTTACTTCTCGCACGGTTTCCCAATGCTACGCCGGAGCAGTTGAAGGACGCGCATGGTTACGCGTATGGCGGCGCGATCATCCAGGACCTAGGTTATTACCCGCACGGGAGCCTCTTCTTCAGCGATCTCACCCACTATGTGCGCACCGGCGATTTTATACTCGCGCTTCTGCGAGACTCCCAGGATCTGAATGGTTACTCGTTTGCTCTCGGCGCGCTTTCGCATTACTCCGCGGACAACCAAGGTCACAGCATCGGGACAAATCGCGCCGTTCCTATTTTGTATCCCGAGTTGGGCAAGAAGTATGGACCGGTGATGACCTACGAAGACAATCCCTTGGCGCATGTGAAGGGGGAATTTGGATTCGACGTTTTGGAAGTGGCGCGACAGCACTATGCGCCCGACAGCTATCACGATTTCATCGGATTCGCGGTGGCGGTACCCTTGCTGGAGGAGGCCTTCCAGGAAACCTATGGGCTGGAGCTTAAATCGGTTTTGACGGATGAAGATAAAGTGTTGGGTTCGTACCGTCGCGATGTCAGCAAACTGCTGCCCAAGGCTACGCGAATTGCGTGGTCGTTGAAAAAAGACGATATCATGAAAGAACAGCCCAGCATGACCAAGCGGAAGTTCCTGTTTAACCTCTCTCGCGCGAGCTATGAGAAAAAATGGGGCAAGGACTATCAACAGCCGACCGCTTGGGAGAAATTTCTTGCGTTTCTGACAAAGCTTATCCCCAAGGTTGGCCCGCTGAAGGTGTTGAAGCTGCGAACACCAACCCCGCAGACCGAACGCATGTTTGAAGCTAGTTTCAATGCGGCGCTCGACCACTACAAGGCGCTGCTGGGTCAACAGCGTGCCGGGCAACAGCCAAATGTTCCCAACGACAATTTCGATACCGGCGATGTGACACCGCCCGGGAAATACTTCATGAATGACGCGGTTCACGCCCGGCTATTGGAGATCCTTGCGAAGGATAACTTCGCCTGCGCTTCTCCAGAAATGCGCGCGGAATTGTTGGAATTTTTCGCGGACCCCAATGCGCCGAACAGCGTGAAGCGCAAACCGAAAGAGTGGGCCAAGGTGCAGGTTGCATTGCAGCAATTGAAGAGCGTCCCGCCGCCGCAGGTCACCGCCGAGACTTTGCCTCCCGCGTTTTGAGCCTGCAGGTCGCGGGCGTATCTCCCGGTCCTTTCATGAATTTGGTTTTTCTGCCGAATCGAATAAACTGCTGCTGCGCCACATCGCGATCGTGAAACAATACCGGGTTTCGCGTCACTCGCGTTTTGATCGCTTCCGGAATGAAGAAAAGCAAACCGATTCAGAGACTTCTCGCGGCCAATCGCAGCGAGATCGCTATTCGCATCTTTCGTGCGGCCACCGAGCTGGGACTTCGCACGGTCGGCATCTACTCGCAGGAAGATCGCCTCGGGCTACACCGGTTCAAAGCTGACGAGGCGTATCAGGTGGGCGCGGGGAAAGGTCCCGTCGAGGCCTATCTGGATATTCCCGGGATCGTCGCCATCGCCAAGGAACGCGGCGTTGACGCGATCCATCCCGGCTACGGATTTTTGTCGGAGAATCCCGCGTTTGCGCACGCTTGCGAGCAGGCCGGGATTACGTTTGTAGGTCCCACGCCCGCGCTCCTGGAATTACTGGGCGACAAGACCGCCGCGCGGAGGCTGGCGGCGTCGGCGGGCGTGCCGGTGTTGCCGGGCACGGAAGATCCCGTCAAGTCGGCCAGCGAAGCGCAAAAGATTGCACAAGAGATTGGCTATCCCGTCATCGTAAAAGCGGCGATGGGCGGCGGCGGGCGTGGGATGCGCGTCGTGCGCGATCCTTCGCAATTGGCGGCGTCGCTGGAGGAGGCGCAGGGCGAGGCGCGCTCGGCGTTTGGGGACGCCAGCGTCTTTCTGGAGAAATATTTACCTCGGGCGCGACACTTGGAAGTGCAAATTCTTGCAGACCATCACGGAAATTTGCTGCACTTGTACGAGCGCGATTGTTCGGTGCAGCGGCGGCACCAGAAAGTTGTCGAGGTGGCGCCCGCCGCGAATCTTCCGCCAGGCATTCGCGGGGAATTATGCGAGGCCGCGGTGCGCCTCGCCCGCAAAGCGAACTACCGCAACGCCGGCACCGTCGAGTTCTTGTACGACGTGGACGCCAAGAAGTGGTACTTCATCGAAGTCAACCCGCGCATCCAGGTGGAGCATACCGTCACGGAGATGGTCACCGGGATCGATCTCGTGCAATCGCAGATTCTCGTCGCGCAGGGCCACTCGCTGCACGATGCTCCGATGTCGCTGCCCAGGCAGGATAACGTTCCCCTGTATGGAGCGGCGCTGCAATGCCGTGTCACCACCGAAGACCCCGAGAAAAATTTCGCGCCCGACTACGGCAAAATTTCTACCTATCGCTCGCCCGCTGGATTCGGCATTCGTCTGGATGGCGGCACCGCGTATGCGGGCGCCGTGCTCGCGGCGTACTACGATTCTTTGCTGGTTAAAGTGACCGCCTGGGGCAAGGATTTGCCCGAGGCCTGCCGCCGCATGGACCGTGCGCTCCGCGAATTCCGCATTCGAGGCGTTACCACCAACATTCCCTTCGTCGAGAACGTCGTCAATCATCCGAAATTTCGCGCCGGCGAAGTTACTACTGCCTTTCTCGATACTTCGCCGGAACTCTTTCGTTTTCCAAGCCGCGGCGATCGCGCGACCAAGTTGCTCTCTTACCTCGGCGACGTCATCCTGAACGGCAATCCGGAAGTTAAGGGGAAGAAAGTTCCCGAAACGCTCGAAACCGCCGTGCTGCCCAGCGTCCCCGGCATTGAGCCGGCACCAGGCTCGCGTCAACTCCTGCAAAAACTAGGGCCGGAAAAATTCGCCGCCTGGGCCCGCAAAGAAAAGCGCCTGCTGATCACCGACACGACCTTCCGCGACGCACACCAATCGTTGATGGCCACGCGCGTACGCACCTTCGACATTCTCGCCACCGCCAGCGCCGTCGCCCAGCGACTACCGAACCTTTTCAGCCTCGAAATGTGGGGCGGCGCCACCTTCGATACCTCTCTCCGCTTCCTTCGCGAAGATCCCTGGCAGCGCCTCCGCGAACTGCGCGAGCGCGTCCCCAACATCTGTTTCCAGATGCTCCTCCGCGGCGCGAACGCAGTAGGCTACGTATCATATCCAGATAACGTCATCAAGGAATTCGTCCGCGAATCCCACGCCCAGGGCATCGACATCTTCCGCATCTTCGACTCCCTCAATTCCATCGACAATATGCGCGTCTCCATCGACGCCGCTCTCGAAACCGGCGCGATCTGCGAACCCGCCATCTGCTACACCGGCGACATGCTTGACGACTCCCGCCCCAAATATTCCCTGAAATATTACGTCGCGATGGCCAAGCAACTCGAAAAGCTAGGCGCGCACTTCCTCGCCATCAAAGACATGGCCGGCCTCTGCAAACCCTACGCCGCCTACGAACTCGTCAAAGCCCTGCGTGAAGAAATCGAAATCCCCATCCACTTTCACACCCACGACACTA
>Ga0185299_10006789_pt1 | contig 12045 bp, 12 predicted proteins | sample PaiPotPPA55metaG_FD_128002 | JGI IMG/M metagenome (GOLD analysis project Ga0185299, IMG submission 128002) | Iron sulfur acid spring bacterial and archeal communities from Banff, Canada, to study Microbial Dark Matter (Phase II) - Paint Pots PPA... ...
GCCCTAAAAGATGGCAGATCGCATAGACAAGGTCGGCGCGGTTCATCGTGTAGAAATGAAAATCTCTGACGCCATGATCGACGAGATCGAGAACCTGTTCGGCGGCGACCGTCGCGGCGACGAGTTTCCGCGTTTGCGGATCGTCGTCGAGCCCTTCGAAACGATCCGCAAGCCATTGCGGGATCGCAGCTCCGGCCCGCCTGGCGAACTTCGCCGTCTGCTGGAAACTTTGCACGGGGACGATACCCGGGGTAATCGGAATATCGAGTCCCCGCGCCTGCACTTTATCGCGAAAACGCAAATAGACTTCGTTTTCGAAAAAGAACTGGGTGATCGCCCGGCTCGCTCCGGCATCGATCTTGGCTTTCAAGACATCGATATCGGTGTCGGCCGAGTTACTTTCGGGGTGGCCTTCCGGATAGGTAGCCACCGAGATTTCGAAATCGGCCACCTGTCTGATTCCAGCAACGAGCGCGGCCGAATTCGCATAGCCATTGGGATAGGGGCAAAATTTCGTCCCCGGCCCATCTTGCGGATCGCCGCGCAGCGCGACGATGTGGCGGACGCCGATGTCCCAATAGTCGCGGACGACCGCATCGATTTCCTCCCGCGCAGCCGCGACGCAGGTCAGATGCGCGGCGGGCCTTACAAGCGTCTCGTTCACGATGCGCGCGACCGTCGCATGAGTGCGCTCGCGCGTGGAGCCTCCGGCGCCATAGGTGACCGAGACAAAACTCGGGCCGAGCGGTGCAAGCCGCTTGATCGACTCCCAAAGGGTTGCCTCCATCGCGTCGCTCGCCGGAGGAAAAAACTCGAACGAGACCGAGATATCGGGGCAGACAGTGCGGCTCGCCCGGGGAAAACTACAGGACGGATTTTCGTTCATGCGACCGCTCGCGCGGTTAAAGGGAGAGGATCGGCGATCACCCGGCGGTCGCGGCCGAGCCAGAGGGAAACCGTGAGCTTATTGGCTTCGCCCGCGCCTGGCGCAAGATCGTCCTTGGCGAGCAAATCCAATCCGGCGGTGGCCATGAACCCCGCAACTTCCCCGGCCGCGAAGCCAAGCCGCCGGTGCGCATGCGCGGTGCGCAATGTCTCTTCCTCATGCGGCGCGAAATCGACAATGAGGAGGCGACCACCCGGCCGCAAGGCGCGCGCAGCCTCGCGAATGGCGCGCAAGGGATCGTCGAGATAATGCAGGATCTGATGCATTATGACGAGATCATGGAAATCCGGTTCGACAGGTATCGCGTAAATATCGCCCTGGCGCAATTGCACATTGCGCAAACCCGCGCGTTCGATGCGCGCGCGCGCGACGCTCAGCATGTGCGGCGATTGATCGATGCCAACCGCCCGCGCCGCCAGGGGCCCCAGGAGTTCGAGCATCCGGCCGGTGCCTGTGCCAAGGTCGAGGAGCGCATGGACCGGGCCAGCGCCGATCGCCTTGCGGATCGCGGCCTCGACGCGTTCTTCTGGGACATGCATGGCGCGCACCTCGTCCCAGTTCGCCGCATGGGCGGCGAAATAGCGGGCCGCCTGGTCCGCGCGCGTCTGGCGGACCTCGCTGAGCCTCGCGCGGTCGGCCGTGAGACGCGCGTCGTCCGGCGCGAGCTTTGCCACGAGGTCGCGGGCAAAACCGGCGACCGGCCCCGTCTGCGCGATTCGAAAAAAGACCCAGGCGCCCTCGCGATGACGCTCGCCAAGCCCGGCTTCGACAAGGAGTTTCAAATGGCGCGAGATGCGCGGCTGCGATTGGCCGAGAATCGTCACGAGCTCACTGACCGTGAGTTCGACTTCCGCGAGAAGGGCGAGCAGGCGCAAGCGCGTGGCTTCGCCGGCCGCCGCCGAGGCCGTGAGAATGGCGTCGAAAGGGATGTGGTCGGGCATGGGGTTCCTGCAAGCGTTCGTCCCGGCTAACAATATGCAGATATATTTATATGTAAAGTGAATTTTGCTGCTTTTTGCGTAACCGCAGCATTTCCGGCTTGGATAAATCCGCGCGGAAGGTTAAGCTCGCCCGTCATGTCCACACAAAAATCCCAAGGATGGCTTTCATGAAAACCCTTGTCCGCGTGATGATCGCCGGCGCTTTTGTTCTTTCTTTCAGCGCAGCCGGTTATGCGCAAATGCAGGCGAACCCGCCCGCAGCCCCAGCGGCTCCTGCCGCTCCGGCCGCCCCCGCCATGCCAAAGGCGAAGAAGGCCCCGATGTCCGCCAAGTCCAAGGAATGTTCGGAGAAGGCCACTGCGCAAGGCTTGCACGGGAAGGCGCGCAAGGAATACCGCGAAAAGTGCAAGAAGGGCGAGACTTGACCGCTACTTGACCGCTAACAAGCGCGCGAAAAGCTACGCCTCCCGCGCCGGAAAGCCGAAAGCGACAACGGCGCGGGCATGTCGAGCAGGCCGAGGCAGATCCACAGGCCGTCAAGCCTCTGGCCGCCGGTTGCCGCTTATATTCCGGCACGGCTTTGCCTTAGGGCATCCATTGCAAGAGAAGCCGCACGGCCACGGAATCTCGCGCGTACAAGGCATCCCTCCTCAGGCAGACCACGGATCTTTACGCATGCAAACATGATTCGCGGGGTCAGGGCCTCGCCCTGGCGCGTGGCCTTCCAACCAAGCCCGCGATCAAGCAGGTGGACCGGCTGCTGTCCAACCAGAGAATCGGTATCGACGCCGCGCCACCTCCGCCGGGACCCCGCGGCGGCATCAACCCTACTGATTTTCGTAAGCAAGAGTTCGATGACCCCTTTCGTGAATCTCTATGGTTACGATTACCCCTCCATGAAACTTATCTTTCCGGAATTGCGCGGGGGCGCCGCGCGATGACCGGGGCCGCGGCGGGGGCGCTCGTCCTGTTTTCCGGCGGCCAGGATTCGACGACATGTCTTGCCTTGGCGCTCGATCGACATGCGCGAGTCGAGACGATCGGATTCGATTACGGCCAAAGACATCGCGTCGAGCTCGACCAGCGCGCCACGATCCGCGAATCGCTTCGTCAAATTTCCCCCGCGTGGCGCGACCGCCTCGGCGAGGACCACCTGATCGGCATCGAGGCATTGGCGCAAATCTCCACAACGGCAATGACCCACGATGTCGAGATCGCCACCGATGCGCGCGGCCTGCCCAATACATTCGTCCCCGGCCGCAACCTTATGTTCCTGAGCCTGGCGGCGGCGCTCGCCTACCGGCGCGGCTTCAAGCACATTGTCGGCGGCATGTGCGAAACGGATTTTTCGGGCTACCCGGATTGCCGCGACGATACCATGAAAGCCATGCAACTCGCCGTGAACCTCGGCATGGACACTCGTTTTGTTCTTGAAACGCCTTTGATGTGGCTCGACAAGGCCGCGACCTGGCGCCTCGCGGAAATGCTAGGCGGAACCGCGCTCGTCGCGCTCATCGTGGAGTCGACGCATAGCTGCTACCTCGGCGAGCGCGCGATCAGGCACGATTGGGGCTATGGCTGCGGTTCGTGTCCCGCCTGCCGGCTGCGCGCCGAAGGCTGGCGGAAATACATCGCCTCGTCAGGGAAACACGGGGAGTATTCTAATTTGGGCAATAATATGCTTGACACAGATACGGACCATTGAACCTAGGTGGAAAACACTCTTCTCATAAAATGGACTGGCTGACCATAGTCGGCGCCGCTAAGGGCCTCTGGCGTATCGTGTATGATGTCGTCCTCATCGCCGAGCTTGCTTATCCATTTCCCATCAGCAAGCTGCCGAGCCGCGTGACAAGCAGTTCCATCCGCAGTCGCATAAATGGCGATTTTTTCGCATAATGGATCTGGAAGGCCATCCGCGCAAAGCTCGTAGCCGATTGTCCGACACGCGTCCACGAAAGCAGAAACCGTATATTCTCGAACTACATTGGTGGGCCAATAATATTGGTTTCCTGGGTCCGGCTCCCAGCGTCGTGTGTCATCCCCAGCGGCAAAAGCGAAGCAATTGTACCGCGGGTTTGATCCACCCCGCCTGGTCGGCGGGCTATGCCATTCCCATGCGCCCAAATGCGGAAACGCGGATTCCCAAATCTTCACTGTTCGCGTACCCATTCCGCAAACCCCATTCGATCCATGCCTTCGCCATTTCTTGTAGTTTGCCTTGGCTATCCGCGGGCACGGGGTTATCTCCGGTTATGGCCCAAAGTGCCGGAAACCAATCATCCGGTTCACCTTGCCGCAATTCACGTCGGAGTTCTCGCAGTATGAATGGCAACGCCAACTTTCCCATGCCAATAATTCTTTGATAGGACGGATTGCGAACATTATTCCACGCCAAAGAAGACAACGGGTTTCGTTCCTTGCGCCATTGCGATACGAGGTCCTGAAAGAGGTTACAAAAGTGTAACCACGCTGGCATAAACGGGTCGGAAAGATACGACACAGTTATACTCGCAGAGACATGCGAAAAGTGGCTTACTTCTGATCCTGAAAAGACATTTATCTCCGGCCCGTTGCCATCGGACACCATCTCATACCGGCGCTGTTCGATGGCGCGCAACATAATCCCGGCAATAACATTGGTATCCGCTCGCGGCGTGAATGATTCGGCAAAGTTTCCCATAGTTTCAATTCACTTTCTTGCGCAGTCGCTCTGGCGACTCGATAATCGCTATCACCGGCGCTAGATTCATCATATAGAAGGGGTTCCCCTGGGGGTCCCACATATCTGGGACTCGCTGGACGGTTAGGACGCTCATTTTCACGCGAAAAATCGTTCCGTCCTCAAGCTTGAACTCACTCCAACGCTCCGATGATTCATCGATGGGAACCTCTAAGGCGTCAACTTCTTGACCCGTTGGTAATTTTACCTTTGCTTTACGCTCGGCCACGATACCCTCTATTAGCACGTAGTCTATTCGTCATATCAGCCCGGCCGCTATCGGCAACGAGGTTCCTTTTCTTTTTCATGGAGTCTCGCCCTCAGCTTTCGAGACCGACCTTTTGGCGCTTGCCTCGACCTTGCCGCTGCGACGACTACGACGCGATGGACGTGGTTCATTTCCGGTTAACTCGCGAGCAGGAGCCCTCTTACCCAGGACCGATGATAGCACAGCCATAATCCGGCCGCCGTCATTATTTCGCGGGCGTTGAACCGAGCCGCATGCCGGTTTTGGACGGGCACGGAATCGCGGCGGAAATTGAACCGCCGTGCTCCCCCCTTCCGCGATGCTAGGCGATGCGGTTCCCAGTGGTATGAACGGATAGGCACCTCGAGAGATGAGCAAAAGCCGATGAACTCCGGAATGGCATGGGCATGATTTGGCCGCCGCAGCAGGAGGCTGCGCTACAGGCCGTCGCGGCATGGTTGAAACGCGGCGAGCCGCAATTGTTCCGCCTGTTCGGCTATGCGGGCACCGGTAAGACCACGCTCGCCAAGAAAATCGCCGAGGATAGCGATGGCGGCGTCGTCTTCGCGGCTTTCACCGGCAAGGCCGCGCTCGTTTTGCGTTCCAAGGGCTGCACGGAAGCACGCACGATCCACAGCTTGATCTACCGGCTGCGGGCGACCGATACGCAAGACCCTTCCTTCGTTCTCAACGAAGACAGCGCCGTTACGAAATCGAGCCTCGTCATCATCGACGAATGTTCGATGGTCGATGCGGAACTCGGCCGCGACCTTTTATCCTTCGGCAAGCCGGTGCTGGTCCTTGGCGATCCGGCGCAATTGCCTCCTCTCAAAGGCGGGGGATTCTTTACCGAAGGCCTGCCCGACGTGATGCTGACCGAGGTGCATCGCCAAGCGGCGGACAATCCGATCATCAAAATGTCCATGCTTGTGCGCGAAGGCGGAAGGCTTTCCCTCGGCGCTTATGGCGGGAGCCTCGTCATAGAGCGCCGCGACATCGATTCCGGCACGGTGACCGCGGCCGATCAGCTGCTCGTTGGCCTCAACCGCACCCGCCACTCGTACAACAAAAGAATGCGCGAACTATTCGGGCACGCCGATGTTTTTCCGCAAGCGGGCGACAAGCTGGTCTGTCTCAAAAACGACAAGGCCAAGGGTCTTTTGAACGGGGCGATCTGGCTCGTGAAGACCACTGCGCCAACGCGTAAGAAGAAGCTCGCGCTGAACATCGTGCCGGAAGACGATCCGGCCCGCAAGACGCTGCGCATCGGCGTGCTGCCGGAATTCTTTCAAGGACTCGAAGAAAGTCTAAGCCCAGAAATCCGGCGGGAGTCGGATGAGTTCGATTATGGTTATGCGCTCACCGTGCACAAGGCGCAGGGGTCGCAATGGAACCATGTGGTTTTGTTCGACGAAAGCTTCGCGTTTCGCGAACACCGCAACCGCTGGCTCTATACCGGCATTACCCGCGCCGCGGAGCGGCTGACGATTGTCGTATGACATACTTTACACTCCCGTTTCGCCGCAAACCCGAAGCCGGCCAGTGCGATAGATTGCCCGGACCTTCAATGTCTCTCACAGCACGATTTCACGGCTTAACATGAGCGCGATCACTTTGCAGCGTACCGAGTCCGCGAAGAACATGAGTTGAATGGATAGACGGCCATTTTAGGGAAACTGGATAGGACGTGGCTGTGCAGCATTTTCCATGAGGGCGCGGATCATAGGCGGCGGTTCAGGGGTCGCGACCTATTTTCGCAAGCATTTTCATCACTTCTGTTGTCGATTGTTCTGATATTCTTGGCAGACTTTGAACCAGTCCGCCGTCTTGTCGTCACTTTCTTCCCAACCCGGCAGGCATAAAACAATCCGATGAAATTTTTCGTTGCACAAACCATGATTGGCCAACAATCGAGGGTCGCCGTAATAATAAGGTCTTAGGGATTTGGCCTGAGCCCATGCAGGAATTTCGGCCCAGCTAATTTCATCGGTTTGTATTCCAGTAGCGCACGATTTCCAATTCGCGATTATTATTTTGTGCGTCTCGCGCGGGTGCGCTGCTCCTGCCGACAGTGCGAGAGTGAGCGCTATAGTCGATGCTAATTTCATTTGCTATCTCTACGCGCAATTATCCAGCCGCTGACATTGTAGCGGCGGCCCATTTCCGCAAGCATTTCATTACTTCTGAACGGATATGCGCGCACCCATTTGCCCAGTCCAGCCCTTTTCAACGGCTTGCAGAGGCAGAATCCGCCGCGCAAAGCGCGCGAGTGCCGGGTTGCCATCGTTGCGGCCCTTGCCATGGCGGCGGATCGCTGCTTGGCGTCGTTCGAAGATCTCATGCACCCCGGCGTAATGCGCCCGAAGTAAATCAGGCCCGCTTGTCCGGCCATCGACAGAGATCGGAGATCAGGCAGCCTTCGCATGCCGGGCGGCGGGCCTTGCAAATATATCGGCCATGCAGGACGAGCCAATGATGCGCATGGAGCTTGAACGCACCAGGAATGATTTTCTCAAGTCCGCGTTCGACCTCAAGCGGCGTCTTGCCCGCCGCCAGGGGGATGCGGTTGGAGACCCGGAAAATATGCGTGTCGACGGCGATCACCGGCGCGCCGAAAGCAGTGTTCATGACGACGTTGGCGGTCTTGCGGCCTACTCCGGGGAGCGTTTCGAGCGCCTCGAGGCTACGCGGCACCTCGCCACCAAAATCCTTGACGAGCCGGTGCGACAAGGCGATCACGTTTTTTGCCTTGGTGCGGTAAAGGCCAATTGTCTTGATCATGCCCTGGAGCTTTTGCTCGCCGAGCGCCGCCATTTTGGCTGGGCTGCCAGCCACGGCGAAAAGCGCGGGCGTGGCCTTGTTGACGCCGAAATCGGTAGCTTGCGCCGAAAGCACGACCGCAACGAGCAGGGTGAAGGCGTTCGCATAATCGAGTTCGCTTTTTGGGTGCGGATTGGCAGCTTCGAAGCGGCGGAAAATCTCGGCCACCCGTGCCAGGTCCGGCGGCATTTGCCGCGCGCCTTGCGGTTTCGTGCCGCGCCGGGAGATTTTTTTGTGTGGCGTATTCAGCTTCGTCCCGGGCGCGGAAGTGGCGCTGTCCAAAATCTTGGCCGCCGGATTTTTGGTTGCCGCGTTTCTTTTGCGCATCCGCGGTTATAAAATCCACACCCCACGCAGAGCAAGGCTAGGGCCCAGCCTCTTGTCGGGGACCCGAAAATTTGCCGCTCCTCCCGGCGCGGCTGAAGCCGAATCGCGCTTCTTGCGCGCGCAATTTTAATGTGCTGGTGATGCCTTTTGTGCGGCTTGAACGGGAGCAGCACGGAAACTTCGGCGCGCAACGGGTGGCCCTCGTGTCGCGTGGCGAGGCCAAAACGGATTTCGCCGCGGATCTTTTCTGGGGCCCTGGCCAAGGCCCGGCGGGGAGCTCGATGGCTCCTCGCTGCCTGCGTCGCTTCCTCGCGCAGCGGGAGAAACCGGCCGCCCTTGGGGGGGACTAGGGCGGCCGGTCCGGATACCAGTTCGCGCCAACTAGTTAGGACTGAGCGGGCGCGGGACCGTTACCGGGAAGGCGCGGAGGCATCGAACTCCGTGGCTTGATGATAGCCACTTCGGCGCTCGATCTCTTGACCCGAACGTACTATTCCTTCGTGAATATCCGTTGAATTTTCCTGGGTGTTTTCCTTCCCCGCCCGATTCGGCCTAACAATCCAGCAATTTGGAGAGGGACGAATTTGGCCGGTTTCGTTGGCCGCGACCCAAGGGATAAATTGCTATTCTTTGACCTTGAGGTCCTTAAGCTTGGCGAAAACGGAATCCACGTTGATGCCGGCTTCCGGTTCAGCCTTTTCGACGCCCGCAATGCCAAAAACACCGGCTTCACTTACTGCTTCGTTATGGGTTTCGCGCGTCGTCACTTCGCTGGACACGAGAGTTTGACCACGGTCTTCCTCGACCGGCGGACGATCCTTGGCGGCACGATTAACTTCCAAATCGAGTTCAGTTTGCGAACAGAGTCCGAGCGTGACAGGATCGGTCGGCGTCAACGCCGCCGAATTCCAATGCGTCCGGTCACGGATCGCTTGCAGCGTGGTCTTCGTGGTACCGGCGAGGCGCATAATCTGCGCATCCTTCAGCTCCGGGTGATTGCGAATCAACCAGAGGATGGCATTCGGACGATCCTGCCGTCGCGACAGCGGCGTGTAGCGGGCGCCGCGCTTGCGGCGCGCCTCCGGCAGCCGCACCTTCGATACCGCGAGGTGCAGCTGGCGCCTCTCCTCTGCTTCGGCCGACGCGATTTCCTCGCGAGTCAACTGGCCGGATGTGATAGGGTCATGACCCTTGATCCCAGCCGCTACTTCGCCGTCCGCTATCCCTTTCACTTCCAGCGGATGAAGTTTGCAAAAACTGGCGATCTGTTCGAATGTGAGCGAGGTGTTCTCGACCAGCCAGACGGCGGTGGCCTTGGGCATCAGTGGCGCATTGCTCATCTATGTCTCCTGTGCGCTCGGACACGGAAAACCCCGCGTTGTGCGCGGATACCACCAGCGAAGCTAAATAAAATATCCGAGGAGGGGATCGCGCCGTTATATAGCTGCGGGCATGTTCAAACGCAATGCGAACGGCACCGTGACCGGAGAGAAATTGCGCTGGCGGAAGGCGGCGCTGCGGTAAAGCCGTTGCCGGCCCCCAGACCGCAAGGATCAGTCGTCGCATTTGCGGGTTCCAACCCACATTTGGACCGAGACTAGCGGCCTTGGTCAAGCTAGAGTAAGGAAGCTTCGCTTAGATCATGTTCCGGCTGTTTTTGCGTTTTTTAGGTCTTTGCTTGCTGGCGACCGCATTCGTCACTCTCCTTGGCGACGTCACTCGCTCCGTCGCGGGCGCAAGGCTATACGTCACGCCCCTCGGCGAGACGCTCATGGCGCTCGCCCCCGGCAAGTTGGCCTTGGCTCAGGCCTTCGTTGCACGTAGAATTCATCCATTCATTTGGGACCCCCTTTTGGTCGATCTTATGCGTTTACCGGTATGGCTCGCCGTTGGCGCCATCGGATGTTTGGCCATCCGGCTTGGCAGGAAACCGGCGCCAAGATTCGGTTTTTCGAGCCGTTGAACGTTCGCATAGTCGCGCCGACACCCTCTTGTAGCCTTGCGGTTTAAGACCCATTTTTCGGGAGGGTGGATTACCTCCCCGAAGGATGCGTCCGATGTTTTCGTCCCGCAAACGAGTTTCCCTGCCCACCGCCGCCGAGGCTCTGCCCGGACGGCCGGACCCAGTTTTGACCGCCGGAACCCACATCATAACCGGGCACGGACTGACGCGTCCGTTCCCACCGGCCATCGCGACCGCTTTGTTCGGCATGGGCTGTTTCTGGGGCGCCGAGCGCAAGTTCTGGGAGCTCGGCGACGGTATCCACGTGACGGCGGCCGGATATGCGGGCGGCCTTACCCCGAACCCCACCTACGAGGAAGTCTGCTCCGGGGCGACTGGCCACAACGAAGTCGTGTTGGTAGCTTTCGACCCGGCCAAGATTTCCTATGAAACGCTGTTAAAGACTTTTTGGGAGAGCCATGATCCGACCCAAGGGATGCGGCAGGGCAACGATATTGGCACGCAATATCGCTCCGCCATCTATGTTGAAAACGTGGCCCAGCGCGTTGCGGCGGAGGCAAGCAAGGCGGCCTTCGCCAAAGCGTTGGCCGCGCGCGGCTTTGCGGCAATCACAACGGAGATCCTCGATCGGCCGGATTTTTATTACGCCGAACCCTATCACCAGCAATATCTCGCCAGAAATCCGCGGGGCTATTGCGGCCACGGCGGCACTGGCGTTTCTTGCCCCATCGGTATCGCGCCGCAATAGCTGTGGGTTAATGGTCCGCGCAATCCCGAATTGAATTCTTCCGTCACGGAGGTATGAATGCGGGCAACGCCCGGCATCAACCAAATTTTCACTTGACGCATGCATTACTTCGCTTTGAAATAAACCGGCGGAACACCCGGCTGCGCGCAACCATCGGCGCAACATTTTACCGTCTGGCGCGTTAGCAGATATGCACGAATCTATTTAACGGATGTCCGCTTTGTTGGAGTTACGTGATGACAGTTGGACGAATATTTGGAATCCTCTTTTTTTCAAGCCTCGCCGCGACGGGTACCACGCTCGCTGGGAGTATACCCAAGGGGGCTGGCGTCAAGCCAGGCCACCCTCTTCCCACGAGCGTGGCTGGCGTCAAGCCAGGCCACCCTCTTCCCACGAGCGGGCCCGCCAGCGCCCGGCAGGCCAGGCCGCAGGCGCCCATCGTCATAGGGCGCAGCGTGAGCGCGCATCACAAGACCAAGCTGCATCACATAAAAATGCAGCCGCTGGAATCGATCGAAACCCCGGTCGCCGCGGATAATTCGCGCTACTAGCTCTTGCGATCCAACGGTGGCCGGCAACCGATAGTTGTCAGCGCGCGGTAAGGACGCTTTCGCATTCGCGCGGCAATTGCGCCATCGTCAGGGACGGCTTCGGCTTTTCGGGATGGGGCGTCGGATGTAGGATCGCATCCGAAAACCACCAGGCGAGCGAGGCGTCGCATCCGTCTCCCGGCGGGACGGGATCTTGATCCCGACAGGCCTCCTCCCCTGCTGGGCAAGCGAGGCGGACATGAAAATGATAATCATGGCCAAAGAACGGGCGGACCTTGCCGAGCCATGAACGATTGCCCGTGGCCTCGCGGCACAGCGCTTTCTTGATCGCCGCGTTGACGAAAATACGCTGAACCTCCGGGTCTTGCGCCGCCGCCCGGATGATCGCGAGATGATCCGGCGTCCATTTCGCCGGATCGACATCAAGCCGGTCTGGCCGCACCATGTTGACCGCCGACATTTCCTCGCGCTCCAGGCGCGACAGATTGCGGTTTGGCATAGGCGTCAGCCAAATATCGGCATCGAGACCGATCTGATGCGAGGCATGCCCGGTGAGCATCGGCCCGCCGCGTGGCTGCGACATGTCGCCGACGAGAATTCCAGGCCAATGGCTGACGGTCGGCACTTTCCGCGCAAATCGTTCGAGAAATGCAAGCAGCGCCGGATGCCCCCAATTGCGGTTGCGCGAGAGCCGCATCACCTCCCAAGCCGGACCGTTGACCGGCAGAGCCTGCCCGCCCGCGAGGCAGCCACGCGAATAAAATCCGATGGTCCGCGCGG
>Ga0185299_10006790_pt1 | contig 12043 bp, 11 predicted proteins | sample PaiPotPPA55metaG_FD_128002 | JGI IMG/M metagenome (GOLD analysis project Ga0185299, IMG submission 128002) | Iron sulfur acid spring bacterial and archeal communities from Banff, Canada, to study Microbial Dark Matter (Phase II) - Paint Pots PPA... ...
GACACACTGGGCTTCGAAGACGAAGACCACTCCTACGGCGGCCCTGACAGTAAGGGATTGCCGGGTGATCCGCTGGCGGTGATACGCGATTTTGCCAAACAGATTGCAGCCAAAGGCATCAAGCGCATCAAGGGGCGAGTACTCGTTGACGTTTCGCTTTTTCCGGAGGGCTACCGGGAATTGGGCACCGGCGTAGTCGTTTCTCCGATCATGGTCAACGACAACGTCGTTGACGTCATTGTCAGTCCGGGTGCAACTGAAAATTCTCCGGTGCAATTGAAGATCTCGCCGAAAACCGCTTACGTCACGATCATCAACGAGGCGACCACCGGAAAGGCTGGGTCCAAACCGACCGTCGACTATGGCGACGATAAACTTAATCCAGATGGCTCGCGAACCGTAACTCTCGCCGGCAATTTTCCCGCCGATGGAAAACCCACGATGGCCTCGTTCGCCGTCCCAGAGCCGAGTCGTTTTGCCGCCACCGCACTCATGGAGGCCCTGAAAGAGCAAGGCATCTCCGCAGCGCTCGCCGCTCCCACGGATCAGCTCGACTTCAAAGCGCTGGCCAAGAACTACACAGCGGAAAATATGGTAGCCGAGCACATCTCGCCGCCATTGAAAGAAGAAGTAAAGATCACACTAAAGGTCAGCCAGAATGTGCATGCCAGCTCGATGCCTTATCTTCTTGGGGCATTGGTGGCTCACAAAGTCGCAGATATCGACCAGGCTGGCTTCGATGTCGAGCATGATTTTCTTACCAAGGCCGGTCTGGACCCTAGCGGCGCAGCTCAAAGTGACGGTGCCGGCGGCAATGCCTACTTTTCACCGGACTTCATGGTCCACTACCTCGCCTATATGTCTAAGCAGAAAAACTACGAGGATTTTTACCGCGGGCTGCCGATCCTCGGAAAAGATGGGACGCTGGTAAAAATACAGGTGAATTCGCCTGCGGCCGGACATGTGCACGCAAAAACAGGAACGTACGCCCTGTATGACGCTCTAAATAAAAAAATGATGGTGACCGGTAAAGGCCTAGCCGGCTACATGGACACTGCCAGTGGAGAACATCTGATTCTGGCGCTGTACGTCAACATGGTTTCCGTCTCGCTCGATGATCCGGACGCCACGCAAAAAATCGCTGGTGAGGCATTGGGAGAAATCGCGGCTGCCGCGTACGATGCGCCGTTGCCGAAGGCTCAGGCTAAGCAAAATGTTTCCAACGGTAGTGATTTCGATGTGCTCATCAAAAATGGCCACATCATCGATGGATCCGGAAACCCATGGGTCTCTGGAGATATTGCGATTCGAGGCGACCGCATCGCAGCGATTGGAAATTTGCAAAACGCTCACGCCAATCGCGTGATTGATGCCCAGGGCCTGGTGATTTCACCGGGGTTCATCGACATGCTGGGGCAATCGGAAGCTGCATTGCTCATCGACAACCGTTCGCTTAGCAAGCTTTCGCAGGGAATAACCACCGAGATTACCGGCGAGGGCGGATCGATCGCGCCGCAAAATGACCTGACCCTTGCCGCTCTGCAGCCCGTTCTTGCGCATTACAAATTAAAAGTGGATTGGACCACTCTCGACGGCTATTTTCAGCGCCTCGAAAAATCCGGAACGCCATTAAATATCGGCACATATGTTGGCGCCGCTCAGATACGCGAAGCGGTTCTCGGGGAAGTCGACCGCGCTCCCACGCCAGCCGAGCTCGATAAAATGAAGTCGCTGGTTGCCGAAGCCATGCGGGACGGCGCTTTCGGCATATCCAGCGCTCTCATTTATCCTCCCGGGCATTACGCCAAGACGGAAGAGTTGATTGAGCTCGCGAAAGTTGCCTCCCGCTATGGCGGTATTTACGGGACGCACATGCGCAGCGAGGGCCAGAGCGAGCCGCAAGCAATTGCGGAAGCTTTGCGTATTGGCCGCGAAGCTCAGCTCCCGGTCGAGATTTTCCACCTGAAAGTTTCCGGCAAGACACGCTGGGGCAATATGACCAAAATCGTCGCGCAAATTCAGGCCGCGCGCGATGCGGGCCAAGATGTAACCGCCGACATGTATCCGTACATCGCCGGCGGCACGGCGCTGGCCTCCAGTCTTCCGCCATGGGTGGCCGAGGGTGGAATGCAAAAACTTTTGCAGCGCCTTCACGATCCAGCAATACGCGCGAAGCTCAAAGCAGAAATGGCCGCCGACCATCCTGGTTGGGAGAACCTTTTCTTCGATACCGGAGGAGGCAGTGGCGTGATGGTTGCCGGGGTGGAGAATCCCGAACTTAAGCAGTTTGACGGCAAAACCATCGCACAAATCGCGGAAGCACAAAACAAATCGCAGCTCGATACGCTTTTCGATTTCATCATTGCGGACAAAGGACAAACCGGGGCGCTCTACTTCATGGCCAGCGAGAACGACCTGGTCTTTGGATTAAAGCAACCGTGGACCAGTCTGTGCTTGGATGCCGGCGAAATGTCGCTCGACGGACCTCTGTACGAAGAGCACACCCACCCGCGCGCTTTCGGCGCCATGCCGCGATTCCTGGGACGCTACATTCGCGACCAGCATTTGCTTCCGCTGGAACAAGGCATCCGCAAAATGACCTCTCTCCCGGCGCAGCGCGAGCGTCTGATCGGCCGTGGCCTGCTCAAGGAAGGCTATTTCGCAGACATCACCGTCTTCGACCCACTCACTATTAAAGATACGGCTACTTACACACAACCAGCGCAACTTGCCCAAGGCGTCAAATATGTTTTCGTAAATGGCAAGTTGGAATTCGAAGATGGCAAGTTAACCGGCCAGACGGCAGGGCGAGCGCTCAGAGGACCTGGCTGGACGCACCACGACGCTGCTGCGAACTGAGCTGTCCGCTGCGTCCGCCCCAACTAGAGTGCGAACACATTCCTTACTATGGCTGGCGTGCATTTCGGATTGCACAGAAAATCTTGCCGCTAGAAAGTTGGGAAAAACTGGCGGAGAGGGGGGGGGGATTGAAGCCTCCGTTGTTGAGAGGGAGGTGAGGAGTTGGTGAGTGTTGGTATGTCTCTTGTTTTCAACGCGCATTTTAGATTTTCTGCAATCGCCGGATTCTAATGGAGATGAAACACCCTCAAATCGGTCAAAATTAGTAGCAAGTAGAGTCAAGAAATTACCGCGTTTTTAGGTGGCGTCCAGACCACAGTGCCGTCCAGCGTTTTACAGTGGTTTCTGAATCTGAGGTTCCGCCCGTCCATGACGGCAGTTTGCTAATTCACCCTGTCCTGTTTGTACTCACGCCGATTCATTTGTTTTCAATGATTTAGGAAGTTCTCATTCGTATCCACAAGTCCCGTTTGTAGACTATAGTGCACCAAGAGTGCACCACTTCGTGGCTGCAAGGAGACCATCTGAGCATCGCTCCATGATTGCTCTGGCAGCTTGGTGGAACATCTCCCATGGCGTGGTAATGGCTATTCAAACCGTGGAAGCCTGGATTCACACAGTCCACAGGAACTTTACTGATGTGATCGTATTCCTTGTGATCGGAGGCGTCCTGTTAGCGCTTCTGCCAGCAAAACGAGAGGCAGTCGCGCAAGAAGTTGCGTGAACGAGCGCAGCCCCTCACACTCTGCGCGGATAACCATTTCTTCTCGCGTTCTTTTCACGATCTTCCCGAGGGGATGACGGCGTAGCGCAGCGGCTCTGGAGCAGATTGGCGTTACATAAGCGATCACACTCACGATTCGGGTCTGGCAGGTCTGGGTTCTGGCGGAATCACGGGCCAAGGATGTTGAGAAAGGGCAAGTCGTTACGGAGCTACAATGATCTTGCCGGGCGAAACGGAGGCGGGCTCTGCAGGGATGCAACCATGCCGAGGGATAATCTGGCGGGTTCATCGAGCCGATGTCCAGCAGCGCGGGATGCTCTTCTCTCGCGCTGCACACTGACGACCAGAAGGAGTCATCGGACGATAAAACCCGCATGCCTTGAAAATCCCCGCCCCGCAGGGGCGGAATCTACACTAACGGACAACGTCGCTTCTCCATTTCAGGCTGAGCTTGTCGGCCCTCTTTTTCTCTTTTTTAGTTGCCTTTGTTGCGGCTTCCTTGGCCGCCAACTTTATCTCCCGCTTCATTGTTCTTCGATCTTCATGAAGTCGGAGTCGTTCTTCCCGGATTTTCTGCATTTCTTTCTTTAGAGAAGTTTCCAGCTCCTTTCTTTCTTCCCAAACACCGACGATTTCGAGGTATTTTTCGCGCCTAATAGATGATTCACAAAGCGGGCAGATGAAGTTTTTGCTCTTTGCCACGTTCATTTTCTCCCTAAGTTGTGGCGGAGAGGACGGGCTGCGACCGCAGTCATAACAATGATTGCAGCTAGGGAACTAGTTGCGCGTAGCGCCCTAATTTCGGTTGAAAACGGTATTCAGTAGCGGGCCATCGTCAGTATCGTAAGTTGAGGGTAGGGTTATTCAGCGGAGCGATGGGCGCGGAAAAGTCCAGGCTAACCCGTATGGGCTAGTTTAATCGCACGATTGACAGAAACCCCGACCACCTTACAATCGCCGCTCAGTCGGTGGTCGCCACCGGAGCCACCCCTTTAAATTGTGCAGTCCGACCTGAATAGGCCTCGGTCTTTAGCTCGTCCCCACGAGGTACTCATGGACAAACCCCTAAAGGTGTTCCACGTTTTGATTTGCAGCATTGGCTTTGCGGCCGTCCCCGCATTTGCTCAAAGCATACCATCGCCCGCCCAATCGCCATCTTCGCTTACACAGCAAAGCTCTGGGCTGGCAAGTAAGCCTGGAAACTCCACGCTCGCGTCTGGCCGGGCCGGAGAAACGGTCAGCGTGAAGGACGGCCGTTTCACCCTGAAAGTGGTCAACCGCCGGATGGACTCACTCGTCGGTCAGATTACATTGACCACCCACATTCCCATTGTCGACATCCAGGAGTCACTGGACAGACATATGGTTAGTTTCGATTTCCAAAGCATGCCTTTGGACGAAGCCCTCAGGCTGATTCTTAAGGATTACGACACGTTTTTCCTATACGGAGGCGATGGTGACGCTCCTGCCACGCTACGCCAAGTTTGGATTTACGCCAAGGGACAGGGCCGAAGTTTCGATCCCATTCCGCACGAGGCGTGCGCCAGCGGTAAGGAGCTTCGGGCTATGGTGCGCGGCGGCGATCCGAACTTGCAAGCCCGGGCATTTCAGGCTTTGGTTGAGCGCGAAGGTAGCAACGCCGGGGACGTGGTCATGCAATGGCTGAATAGCCGGGACGAGCAGAAACGCAATCTGGCGCTTTTCTATGCCATGGACAACAACGTCGAGCTGCCTACCGAAACCCTCATGAAACTCGCTGTAGCAGACAACTCCCCCGCGATCCGAGTCATGGCGCTCGACGCTTTGGCTGGGGCGGATCCGAGCATCGCGGAAGGGATATTACAGCAAGCCTCCCAGGATCCAGATCCTGTTGTAAGGGGCAAAGCGCAAGAAATTATCGAGAGACTTCACCCGTCTGACGGCGTGGCACGTACGGACCAAGCCCAAACCAACTCAAACGAAACTCCGTGCCAGGGAAGTAACGCGGGCTACACTGGCCGGGCAATGTTCCAGCAACAAATTAACCATCCGACGACGTAAATGGTTTTGCCCTTGGGCTCATTTCGAAATGCGAGAGACAAAAATCCCTTCGGGGGATCCAAATCACACGACAAAGGAGAAAGCGAGCATGACAAAACTTCAAGTTGAAAGTCGAGAGTGCGGACCCGGACCCCACACAGTGATTTGCACGAAAATACTAGGAGGAAAGAGTATGTCACTTCAGCAGCGTCCCGTCACAAGAACCGTTGCGGTCCTCTGCATACTCATAGGAGCCTTTACGACTACCACGTTTGCACAAAGCGGGCAGCCGTCGGAAACCAGCGCACCGGTCCCTCGCTCCGCAAACACAGGTCTTCTCATATTATCCAAAACAGTTATTAACACCGAAAATAACTTTTTGGGGTTGAGTTCAACTGGTGCAGCGGCCTTCGCGGCAGCGACGTTTACGTGTCCCGCTGCTCACACCAAAGGCTGCACGATTCGCGTGGAGGTGTCTTCCCAGTTTTGGAACATCCCCTCCGGAAGTGTGGCCCAAGTCTCGATTTCATCAACTGGGGGGGTTATCAACCCATCTTTCCTTGTCAATGTCGATGCTGACACAACTGGGGGGTCGGCTAGTGTGCACACGTTCCAATGGATGATTTCCGGCATCACGGCTGGTAGTGCTACGGCCGTGAATGTGTCCTTTGATGTAAGCAGCGGCACAGCAGCCTCCGGTTTCCGTACCGAAACGGCTCAACTGTTCCTCAACTAGGTAAGTGGAAGCGTTCCGATCAACACGTGACTGCGTCAACGCGGTCAAGGATAAGCTCCGAGGAATCTCTAGACAGCGTCATTTTAAGTATGGCGGAGAGGATTGAAGCCCCAATTGGTGATGGGGAGGTGAGGCGGCGGTGAGCGTTGGTATGTCTCTTGTTATCAACACCACGTTTCCATTTGAAAGAATCGTCAGTGTTTATGCGGGTCCTAAAGAGATCAAATCGACCGGAAGTAGTAGCAAGAGTAGTAGCAAAACAGACTGTTACTGGGGGGTGGCTTTTTCAAAACGGTGGAGCTTCAATATCGTCCACCACCCGACGGCCGGAAAATGAGAGGGAAGCTTGCGCAGAGCTCGGTCCAGCATTCCACTCCCTTTTCGGACCTGCGCTGAGCAATGACGCTTCACTTGGCCTACGAAGAAAGCGAATCGGCGAAGGACCGAATGCCATCAAAGCGCACTCTTAGGTCTCCATATCTGCGGGTGAAGGCACGCTCCACATCGTGAGCGAGGACGAAGTTGTCGCCTTCCGGATGTTGGTACCGGAATGCAATAAGATTTGTGGGATCGAAATTGTTAGCGGACCATTTGCACTCGATGGCTGCTGGTCTCTTTCGGTAGGTCGCGATGACAAAGTCCACCTCGTGCCCGCGCTTGTCGCGCCAATAGAACACTGCCCGGCTCTGCGAGCGCGCCATAATTTCATTCAGTACGAAATGCTCCCACAACGTCCCAAGGTCATCATCACGCAAGTCCTGCCAGCCTCGGTAGTAGCAAATGAAACCGGTATCGAAGCCATAGACTTTAGGCGCAGAGACTATCTCAGTGGGTCGACGAGTGCTGAAGGGGCGAATGACATGAGCGACGAACGTTGCCTCAAGAACGCGGAGGTAGTTTGTGATGGTTGGCCGGCTTACTTCGCAAGGGCGGGCAAATCGAGTTGCGTCAAAGATGCCGCCGCTTTGTGCCATGACCAGCTCAGTGAATCGCTGGAACGAATCTCGCCGTTCCAGACGGAACAGTTCCTGGATATCCTTAGCCCAGTACGCGTCCATCCATTCCTGAAAGTCGCGTTCCGGGTGTTTCTCCGGCAGAAAGAAGGGAGGAAGGCCGCCCCGCAGAAAACGGTGCTTTAGATCCGTCCGGTTCGCGTCGTCCATGTCGAGAAGGCACATCGGCGCCAGCCAGAGGTCCCTCTTCCGTCCCGCTAGCGTGTCTCTGAATTTTTTCGAAGCCCCCAGTGTCGAAGAACCAGTCGCCACAATGTGTGTGCGTGAATGATGGTCGGCTGCAATTTTGAGCAATTCTGACGGGTTCTGCAGCCTGTGGATTTCATCGAGCACGATGCGCTTGCCACGCAGACCGTCGAGAAAGCCCTCTGGATCAAGCATCATGCGGCGAACCCGAGGGAGTTCACAGTCGAAATATTCAACTTCAGGGAGATCTTGACAAAGGCAGGTTTTTCCAACCCGCCGCACGCCAGCGAGCCAGACGACGGATCGCTCCTTCCATGCGCGTTCGAGCAGTTTCAGCCAGAATCGCCTGTGTACCATACGAAACTATATTTACACATAGTAGCACCAAACGCAACTGCACTTGACAGCACGTACAGTAACTATCAAAAAACTAGTAGCAAGGCACAAATGGCCGCATAGCCTCCAGTGTCCAATTGATCCCGGACATCCCCGTTGGAGTGATGGTTGCGCTGGCGGTGCAGTCCGGGTTAACGGAATAAGTTCCCGTTACAGCAATCGAAGAAGTAATCTTTCCATTTATGCTGAGGCCGACATTGCCGGAGATGGTTTCGGTCTCCGTCACGCCCACCGTTTTTTCCTTTAACACTAACTGACCCGTAAGAGCGAACTGACCTGTTCCGACGACCAACCCCGAAAGCTGGATCGCATAGGTGTGGGCGATGGTAGCATCGGTACAAGAAGTAATTGTTCCCTGAGCAACCGCGAAGCTAGATTGGAAATGGTTGGCGTCAGTTTGAATGATGAAAGCTCCCTTGTTGGCGCTATCGAGAACGAAGTTGCCATGCTCGGTCTGCCCGGACTGGTTTGTAAAAGTAGCGGTGCCAGTGCAGTTTGACCCGATCGTATAGGTGCCAGTAAAGGTGAAGGTTACGATCGACCCATCGATGCTCTTGGTGGTCGATCCCGTGACATTTCCGGCTCCGTCGGCCGTAATCTGATAGACGCTGGACGCAGGCTGTCCTGAGCCATTCAAACCTGCACCTACAGTGCTGATTCCATACACCCCCTTGACGCTTGCGAGGGTGCAGGGGGTCGCGCGTACCGCCGGACTACAAACTATCAATGTGGCGAAGATCAATATTGCGATCGTAACTTTCCGTAGATTCATGTGAGAACATCCTCCGGTGTGAGTGAGGCGGGAAGGTCACAGCTAGACGACTGGCCGGCCACGCAGCTCACTCGTCTGTGCCGTGCATCTAAATCCTAGGGCCCGAGCAAGGGCACGTACATATATCGCTGTACTTGTTCTGTCAAGTTAAAACTAGGAGTGATGTCTCGGCGTTGCCAGATTGTAAGTCCTGGTACACACCCTAGCGAAGATGATGGAGATAAGACATTACTGGACCGAGTGGGGAAACCTCGTCGGCGCGCCCATCGCGAGAAAGAGCTTCCGCAGCCGCTGCGTAGCAACACTCAAGCGAAAAGAAGCCGAATGGTTTCCCCTTGCCTCCACAACGCCCGGGAGTTTGTAGTGTTAGCAAAGCGCTGATTGCGGCTGCTTCGTGTGTAGCAATTTGGAGCGTGAGTCTCCGGCAATCATTATTAGGGCAGCAGCGGCAACGGGGGAGCGGTAGTGGGTGCGAACCGGCAGCCTTCAGTTCTCTCGGTATTGAAGCTCTTGAACACGATTTGTCCGCCAAGACCCCGCTTCGTCGGGTCTACGAATGCGTCTTCGGAGTGGTTGCCTGCGAAAGGGAGCCCGTCGGTCCGCGCCTGTAGGCACAATCGTTTGCGAAGCTTCCTTAGTATCGCGAGGAACTGGTACGGACAGCTTGACGACAAGTGATTTCGTGAGAAGGGATTGAACAGGCTAAGGCGATCACTCGGAAAATAAGCTTTCGAGATCACGAGCACCGTGAACCACACGCAGAATGAGAGTCTCAGGCTCGCGCGTCTGATAGAAGATCAGGAACTTGGTGAACCCGGCGACTGGCATACGGCGAGTGCCACGAAGTTCGTCTGCCGTGAATCTACAGCGTGAGCCGACTGTCGGCTTTTGAGCTATCCGCAAGAGCGTGTCAGTCACAGCCTCTTCCCAACGTTGCGCCAGACTGCGATCTGCTTGAGCTTCGTACAGTCAGATTGTTCCAAAATATCCGCAATCGCTGCGTCGCTGAAAGCAATCCGAGGTTTTTCACGCGCGCCGAGCCCGTTCGCGCAGCGCAGTGATCAGCCCCTTTTTGCGGATCTCGCTGATCGAAACTTCAATCTTCGGTCCCTTTGCAGCGGCGAGCAGCTCTTGTTCGAGATTGGCCATCCGGCGCTCTTTGTCTTGGCGAATCAATTCCCGGATGTATTCGCTCGGGGTGCCCCAATCTCCGGATGCGACTTGGCCCTCCACATAGGCCTTAAGAACTTCGGGAAGCGAGATGTTGAGAGAGGTCATTGGCATGCCTTCATTTTATGTCATGTTATGAAGGGCACGTCAAGCCTTGGCGAAGAGGCGCCTACAAAACCTCACTGGCCTTCGCTGCCCTTCTGGTTTTAGTTTAGATTTACCTAGAGCGATATATGCAAATAAAGTTCCCGTCGGAAAAAGTAGTAGCAAGGCGCAAATCGCCGCATATTTACTGAGGATTTGAGCTATGGCGGAGAGGGGGATTCAAGCCTCCGTTGGTGAGTGGTCGGCGAAGGGTTGGTGAGCGTTGGTATGTCTCTTGTTTTCAACACGCATTCTTAATTTTCTTGAGTCGCCAGATTCCATGGTAGATCCAAGACCCTCAAATCACCCAAAATTAGTAGCAAGTAGAGTCAAAACGCGAGGCGGTGAGCTGCACAAAATCAATCTTTTTTCAGCTAGGGTGAAGACCGGCACTAATCCCTTGAGCAAATTGTTGTTCGCCGTTGAAAAGCCTAAAGCGCGAGGCCACTACCGCCTTTACCCGCGAGTGGTACAATCATCCGGTGGAAGTCGTCGTCAAAAATCCGGATATTCTCGGCGGAACTCCTGTGTTTCGCGGAACGCGAGTGCCTGTCCAAGTGTTGTTCGACCACCTGGAAGGCGGAGAAACACTCGAAGACTTTCTAGAGGGATTTCCTACCGTCTCGCGCGAATCGGCCGTCGCTGCGCTCGAAGAAGCAAAGCAGCTTTTGTTCGCACGTCCATAAATGCGCGTTCTGATCGACGAATGTATCGATGAACGATTCCGTAATTCTTTACCCGAGCACGATTGCCAAACAGTTCGTTACGCTGGGCTGGCCGGACTGGAAAATGGCGAGCTCCTTGTAGCGGCTGAAACGGCCAAATTCGACGTTTTCCTTACGGTCGATCAAGGTCTCGAATACCAGCAAAATTTAACCGGCCGAAACATCGCAATTATCATTTTTCGCACGAAATCAAACCGTCTGAAGGACCTCTTGCCGCACGTACGCGCTTGCCTCGCCTACTTTGAATCCATTCAACCTGGTCAGATTGTTAGAATCGAGGGTTAGGTCAGCCGAAGTCAGGACCTACGTACGCCCCTCTGAGTTGGCGGCAATCACGTAGGAGTGACGACGGTAAGCAGGGGATCCATATAAATACCGACGGTGACGAGCAGGCTCACTCAAAAGCTCAATCCCAGTTCGCTCTCGTTCTTTGGTCTAGCGGTGTTCACACGACTTATCTCACCGGGATGATTACCATCCTGATCTCTACGGAGGCTGAAAAATACGCTTCCGGATTGCGTCCCGCGCCTGTGGGAGCTCCGGATCCCAAAATTGGCCTTCTCTGCAGGATCTGGATCGCCTTTGTTTTGGAGGCCGGAATTGGCGCAGCCATGGTGTTTCACTTTAATGAGTTCGGAATACTGGGCGCCGCAATCCTTTTGATTGGACTAATCCTGTATACGGCAAAGGGGTCTTCTACGGTTTTGACGACTTAATTTAGAAATTGAATATTGCCTCGGGGGATGAAACAAGGTGGTTGAGGCGCTGCGATCGTGCATTCCATCGAAAGTGCCCGCCCAGACCGATCCGCGATAAACAAATAGCTGTTGAGACCGTAGGCGAGTTGCGTGTCTCAGATATATGTTAAAAGGAGTGATAGTTATAAATACAGTAATTATCGAAAAACTAGTAGCAAGGCACAAATGGCCGCATATTTACTGGTGATTTTAGCTATGGCGGAGAGGGGGGGGATTATATTGCGCCTTTTTTCGCAACTCTATTGTTTTCTATTACTTCATTCGTAAAACCAGCGTTTTCTGTCGTTTAAGGCCGAGTCTCAGCAGTCGCATGCGTCTCAGCAGTGCCCTCCAGTCTCTCCGATGGACATCGAAAGTGACCAAAAAAAGTAACATGAGTAACAAACCCGGGAGCTCCTTTTGCCCCAACCTCGGACAAAGTTTTTCGGGGCCAAGCAAGAAACGGTGTAGGGCTCCCCACTAATCTAGACAGTCAGGGCCTGGTTTTTTAGTACAGTTGCAAAACTCAAGAATGCCTCGTGCGGGGTGCGATTTCCGACGC
>Ga0185299_10006791_pt1 | contig 12043 bp, 9 predicted proteins | sample PaiPotPPA55metaG_FD_128002 | JGI IMG/M metagenome (GOLD analysis project Ga0185299, IMG submission 128002) | Iron sulfur acid spring bacterial and archeal communities from Banff, Canada, to study Microbial Dark Matter (Phase II) - Paint Pots PPA... ...
CGATCCGGTCCGCCATTTGCGCCACGACCGCGAGATCGTGCGACACGTAGACGGCCGTGGTGCCCAGCTCGCGGATCACCTTCTTGAACGCCGCGAGCACTTCGATCTGCGTGGTCACATCGAGCGCCGTCGTCGGCTCGTCAAACACCACCACCGCTGGATCCGTAATCAGCGCCATCGCCGCCATCAAGCGCTGCAACTGCCCGCCTGAGACCTGGTGCGGATAGCGCTCGCCGATCTTCTCCGCGTCCGGCAATGCGAGCGCGCGAAACAACTCGATCGCCTTGCGACGCGCTGCATCGCGTGTCATCAGACGATGCAGCAACGCGGGTTCCGTCACCTGGTCGATGATCGTGCGCGCCGGGTTGAACCCCGCCGATGCGCTCTGCGCCACATACGCCACCGTACGCGCACGAAGCGCACGGCGGCCGTTCTGGTCGAGCTCGAGCACCTCGGTCTTGCCGATACGCACCGATCCGCCGCTAATGGAACACCCCTGCCGCGCATACCCCAGCAGCGCCAGCGCGATGGTCGTCTTGCCCGATCCGGACTCGCCGATCAACGCAAGCACCTCGCCCTTCTTCACCGAAAAATCGACGCCCTTGACGATCTCGGTCACGGGGTCGGGTGCAGTGCCCGCCACCACTCGCAAGCCCTTCACCTGGATCATGTCGATACTCATTGCGCCGCTCCTTGCCCGCGGCCGCCACGGCGGCGCAGGTTATCGATCAGCAGATTCACACCGATGGTCAGCGTCGCGATCGCGATTGCCGGCATCAACACTGCCAGTGCCCCTTCCGCCAGCCCGCCGATGTTCTCGCGTACAAGCGAGCCCCAGTCGGCATTAGGCGGCTGCACGCCGAGGCCAAGGAAACTCAGGCCGCTAAGCAGCAACACGATGAACACAAAACGCAGGCCGAAGTCGGCGAGCATCGGATGGATCATGTTGGGCAGCACTTCCACGCGTGCGATGTAGAACAGCCGTTCCCCACGAGCCCGCGCGACCTGCACATATTCGAGCGTCATCAGGTTGACCGCGAGCGAGCGCGAGATGCGGAACGCGCCGGGAATGTAGGCGAGCGCGGCAACGCCGGTCAGCATGGGGATGGACGAACCGAACGCGGCGATCACGACCAGCGCGAGCACCTTGCTCGGAATGGAGATCAAGGCATCGAACAGGCGGCTCAGGATTTCATCGACCCAGCGGCCCGACACGGCGGCAACCAGCCCGAAGAACGTGCCAATCAGGCTCGCCAGCAGCGCAGCCGCAAGGGCCAGTCCGACCGTATAACGCGTGCCGTAGAGAATCCGGCTCAGCATGTCGCGGCCGAGATAGTCGGTGCCGAGCGGGAACGCGTGGCTCGACCCGGCGAATACATCCATGGACGAGAGCGCGCCGCTTTTGTAAGGCGCGATCCACGGACCGATAACCGCGATGGTCAGCCAGAACACGACCATCACGAGACCGATCAGACCGAGGACGGAGAAGCGCCGGACCAGCCGCTTCAAGACACCCGGTTTCGGTCCGGCAACGTCAGGTGCCGGTACGGACGGTTCATTCACGATTTCGTCGCGGGCCACGTCGTAGAGCTCGGTGCCCGGATGAGGAATGGAGGAGTTGGCGGGTCGGTTCATCGTTGACGCAGCCTCGGGTTGGACACGATTTGAGCCAGATCGGCAATCAGCACGAGCAGCAGGTAAGCCGCGCAGAACACCATGACGCAGCCCTGCACGAGCGGCATGTCGCGGTTCGTGACGGCGTCGACCATGAGGCTCGCGAGGCCCGGGTAATTGAAGATCGATTCGACGATCACCACGCCGCCGAACAGATACGACAGGCTCAGCGCCACCGCATTAGCAATCGGGCCGATGGTGTTCGGCAACACGTGGCGCAGCACCACGCGCATCGGCGAGGCGCCTTTCAGGATCGCCATCTCGACATACGATGCGTTGAGCTGATCGAGCACCGCAGCGCGTGTCATGCGCGCCATTTGCGCAACGAGCACGCAGCACAGCGTCATGACGGGCATGGCGTAGATCCGCAACAGCCCGCCGAACGACGACACCTCGGACAAATACGACAGCGCGGGCAGCCAGCGCAGCTTCACGGCGAACACGAGCACAGCGATGGTCGCGATCAGGAACTCCGGCACCGCGACCGTGGAGAGTGTCAGCACGTTGAGCACGCGATCGAGCAGCGAGCCGCGAAACATGGCTGACGAAATACCGATGAACAACGCGACCGGGACGGACACCAAAGCCGTCAGTCCGGCAAGCACGAGCGAGTTCGGCAAGCGCGTGGCGATCAATTGACTGACCGGCAAACTATTCGACAACGACGTCCCGAAGTTGCCGGTGACAACCAGGTACAGCCACTGGAAGTAACGCTGCAACGCCGGCTGGTCGAGCCCAAACTGATGTCTTAACGCCGCCACCGCTTCCGGCGTGGCCGCTTGCCCAAGCGCCTGTTGCGCGGCATCGCCGGGAAGCAGGCCGGTGATACCGAACACCACCGCCGAGACAATCAGCAGCGTGAGCAGCGCGAGGCCAAGGCGAGCAGCGATAAGTCGTGACGCGTGTGCTTTCATGATTCGCCTCCGGGGTTGAAACCGCACGCCCCGACCGGGCGGCGTGCTTTACTGCCTGATTCTACGTACACCAGGTACACCAGGTACACCAGGCTTCAGCTTTCCAGCCAGACATGCTCCGCGAACGCGAAGCCCATCAAACCGGCCAGCGGAATCGATCCCAGCCCCTTGAGCTTGGTCGTATGACCGTCGATCGAGCTCTGGAACATCGGAATGCCGATACCGCCGGTTTCATGCACCAGCACCTGCATGTCGCCGTAGATCTGCTTGCGCTTGGCGTCGTCCGGTTGGCCGCGTGCCGCCACCAGCATCTGGTCGAACTTCGGGCTCTTCCAGTTCGCTTCGTTCCACGGTGCATCCGACTTGAAGAACTGTGTGAACAAAACGTCGGCGCTCGGACGCGCATTCACCGAGCCGAAACCAAGCGGATGTTTCATCCAGTGATTCGACCAGTAACCGTCGGCAGGCACACGCGTTACCTGCAGATTCAAACCGGCAGCGGGTGCGGCCTGCTGCAACAGCACGCCCATTTCAACCGAGCCTTCAGCCGCGGGCGATACAAAAATCTGCACGGGCGTACTGCCCACTTTCGCCTTCTGGAAGTGGAACTTGGCTTTCTCCGGATCGTAGGCGCGTTGCGCAATGCCGGGCATGTAGTACTTGTTGGTCGGATCGATCGGCTGGTCGTTGGCGACCGTGCCGAAACCCTGGAACACGGCGCGGCGAATCTGCTCGCGATCCATGAGATAGAACATACCCCGACGAAAATCGTCGTTGCCGGTAATACCGCCTTCGTCGCGAACAATCAGGTCGGTGTACTGGCCCGTCTTCGTTTCCAGCACCGTGAAACCCGGCGTGCCCTTGATGCGGCCGGTCGAGCGCGGGCTGACCGCGTTGATCAGTTGCACGTCGCCGGAAAGCAGCGCGTTCACCCGGGCCGATTCGTCGCCGATACCGATCAGCTCGATCTCGTCCAGATGCGGCATACCCGGTTTCCAGTACTTGTCGTTCTTCACGCCGACCGTACGCACGCCCGGCGAGAAATCCTTGACCTTGAAAGGACCGGTGCCAATAGCCGTCTTGAAGTCGGTCGTGCCGTCCTTGATGATCAGGAAATGCGAGGTGGCGAGGATCACCGGCAAGTCGGCATTCGCGCCTTCCAGCGTGATGGTGACCTCGTTCGGGCCCGTGGCTTTCACTTCCTTGAACTGGTCGGCGAGCGTCTTGGCCTTCGATGCCGTCGCCGGATCTTTGTGGCGCATCAACGAATAGACCACGTCGGCGGGCGCGAGGGATTTGCCGTCGTGGAATTGGACGCCGCTACGCAGCTTCACGATCCACACCGTCGCATCTTTCGTTTCAAGCGACTCCGCCAAAGCCATCTTCGCGCCAAGATGCGAATCCAGTTCGGTCAGGCCGTTGTAGAACATGTTCGCGCGCACATAGTCCGTGCCGAGCGCGCCCTTCGCGGGGTCGAGCGTATCGGCGGCGGATGCGGACTGCGTCGCCACGCGAATTTTGCCGCCCTGCTTCGGCTTCTCCTGCGCGAACGCAGCGCCGCTCGCGCTCAGCAGCCCCGCGCCGGTGATCGAAGCCATGCCGGCCGCGGCCAGCGCGCGCAACACCTCGCGCCGTGACGCGCCCCGGCGCGTCAGGCGCTCGAGCTCGGTCACTTCAGTCCCGGCAGGGGCATCGGCGTGTTGCAGATTTTCTTTATTCATCGAAACTTCTCCGCGAGGTGGCTGGGTCTGGTTTTGGTTTGTGGCTCGGCGTGGGTGATACAGGGGCGTCGAGCGGCAAAAAAGCGCGGCCGGTCGAACTCAATAAAACACGTCCTTGATGCGGTAGTACGTGCCAACGAGCGGCAAAAACCAGGGCTTGCCCGTGTGGCCGGGAATCGCCGGCCACTCGAATTCACGCCACGGATTCGCGGTGGTGCGGCCATCGATCACATCGGCCATTACCTGGCCCATGTGCGTCGACATCTGCGTGCCGTGGCCGCTGTAGCCCATCGAAAAATAGATGCCTTCGTGCTGGCCGGCGCGTGGCAGGCGGTCGGCGGTGATATCGACGAGACCACCCCAGCAATAGTCGAGACGCGCGTGGGCCAGCGCCGGAAACATCTTCGCGAGACCGTCCTGCAGGATGCGTCCGCTCTTGGCGTCCGATGGCTGCTCGGACGCCGTGAAGCGCGCCCGGCCGCCGTAAAGCAAACGCGAATCGGGCGTGATGCGGAAATAGTTATGCATGAGGCGCGACGTCGTGTACGCCCGGAGATTCGGAAACACCTGATGCACGAGGTCAGGCGACAAACGCTCCGTCACCACGATGAACGAACCGACCGGCGCAAGGCGTCGCCGAAACCAGCCGAACGGTCCTTGCCGCGATGGACCCGTCGCGATCAACACCTGCTTCGCGCGGACTTCACCTCGCGCCGACACGATCCGATACCCTCGCTCGCCATCCTTTTCTATCGACGTCACGGCCGCGTTCTCGTAGAGCTTGGCGCCGTAGCGGGCGGCAGCATCGGCGAGACCGACGGTGAACTTGCCCATATGCATCTGCCCGCCATGCCGCTGCAGCAGGCCGCCGAAAAAGCTATCCGACTGGATCTCGGTAGCGATCCGGTCGCGGCCGATGATCTCGACATTGGCATCGACTTCACGCCGGATCACCTCCGCTGTCTTCTCCAGATGCGCGAGATGTTGCGGTTTCGACGCGAGCTTCAACTTGCCCGACGCGAGGTAATCGCAATCGATCTGCTCTTCGCGGATCAGGCGCTCGACGGTGTCTACTGCAGCCGAATACGCCCGATAACAACCGCGCGCTTTTTCCAGCCCGAGCTGTTCGACCAGCGCGGAAAAGTCCTGCGCGACGCCGGTATTGACCTGGCCGCCGTTGCGTCCCGACGCACCGCCGCCGATCCGCCCCGCGTCCAGCACAACCACCGATGCGCCGCGTTTGCCCAACGCCAGCGCCGCCGACAACCCGGTGAAGCCCGCCCCGACCACGGCCACGTCGACATGACCGTCGACCGGACCAGCGCTTGCCGAGAGCAGCGGCGGCGCGGTATCGAGCCAGTAGGAATCGAGCTTCATACTGTGAGTCCCTGATGCGACATGCGTTGGAACCACAGCCGCTTACAGACCGAGCAACGTGGCGAGATGCGGGATGTCGTCGACTTCGGTGTACTCGTAGTACGGCGTGGATGGTTCATGACCGCGCTTCACGAACGCCTTGTGCTTGACGCCCATGTCGTGCGCGGTCATCAGGTCGTAACGCAGGCTCGACGACACGTGCAGCACATCTTCCGGGTTGCAGTTCAACTGGTCGAACATGTACTCGAAGCCTTGCATGCGCGGCTTGTACGACTGCGCCTGCTCGGCCGTGAAGACTGCATGAAACGGCGCGCCGAGTTTGTCGACGTTGCTCTGGATCTGGTTGTTCGATGCATTCGACAGGATCACCAGCTTGTACTTCTTCGCCAGCCGCGAGAGGCCTTCCGGCACGTCGGGATGCGGACCCCAAGTCGGCACGGCGGTATAGAACGTCTCGGCCTTGGCTTCATCGAATTCGACGTTCATGCGTTTGCAGGCACGCTCGAACGCATTCACGATCACGTCGCGATACGGCTTCCACGCGCCGAGCACTTCATCGCGCCGATAACCGGCGAAGAACGCAATCAGCTTGTCCATGTCGGGGCCGCTCAGCACGTCGCCGTACATTTCGCGCGTCATGTCGGCGAGGCGGAATTTGGTCAGAGTGCCGTAGCAATCGAAGGTGATGTACTTCGGTTCGAATTCGATCATGGTGATAACCCTATCGTTTGTATCGTTGATATGAACCCGCGAGCGGGTTCAGTGGCGAAAACAGGAAAGCGCATTCCTGTAAAAGATTTAATCAGCGCAAAAACAAAGATGTCCCTGATTCGCGCAAGCCAAAAACACAAAACGTGCGTTTTTTGGGGCGTCCCGCAGCACAGTCTGCGGTTGTGTTTTCAGGCGCTTTGCGGCGTCAGGGTTTGCCCTTCTTTTCGTCTGTTCAAAAGCCTTCAGTTGCTTGAATCTACTCGCGCAGATCGATCAGCACGCTCTTGAAGCGGAGGTTCGCTTCGTACGCTTGCCGGCCCAGGTCCTTGCCGATGCCCGAGCGTTTGTAGCCGCCGGTCGGGATCATGAAGTCTGACGTTCTTCCGTAGCGGTTGACCCACACCGTGCCGGCTTCCAGCCCCCGGACCAGCCGCAGCGCGCGGCCCAGGTCGGCCGTGTGCACGCCGGCAGCCAGACCATAGTCAGGGTGTTGAGCGAGCGCGAGCGCTTCTTCTTCCGTATCGAAGGTCTGGAGCGTGAGCACCGGCCCGAATACTTCCTCGTGGACCGCTTCCGAATGCTGCGTGACGCCGCTTAGCAGCGTGGGTGCATAGAACGCGCCGCCTGCACCACCATCGGCGCGCAAACCGCCGCAGCGCAGGGTCGCGCCGCCAGCGAGCGTCCGCCCGACAATCCCTTCGATACGCGCCGCCTGCGGTTCGGAAATGATCGGCGAGAGGGTCGTGCCGGGTGTCCAGGTTGCGCCCGCTTTCAGTCCGCTGAACACGGCCTGGATGCGTTCGGCCAGTGGCTCCGCGAGCGAACGCTCGACCAGCAGCCGGGAACCCGCGACGCACACCTGACCCGCATTGCCCGAAATTGCCCCGGCGATACGGCGCGCGACATCGTCCAGACGCGGGGCATCGGCGAAGACGATTTGCGGGCTCTTGCCGCCCAGTTCCAGCGTGACCGGCTTGGTCCCCGTTTCAGCGCACGCAGCCATGATGGCCGCGCCCGTGCGTGTGGAACCGGTGAATGTGACCTTGGAGATCTTCGGGTGGCGCACGAGCGCATCGCCCGTCGTGCGGCCATCGCCTTGCACAACGTTGAAAATGCCCGCCGGGATGCCGGCACGGATCGCGAGTTCGGCGAGGCGCAGCACTGAGAACGGCGTCATTTCCGAGGGTTTCAGGACCACGGCATTGCCTGCCGCAAGTGCCGGCGCGATCTTCCACGACGCCATCACCAGCGGGAAATTCCACGGTGCGATGGCGCCGATCACGCCGTACGGTTCGGCGATCGTCATGCCCAGGTGATCGTGATCGGTCGCGGCCACGTCGCCGCCGATCTTGTCCGCGAACTCCGCGTAGAAGCGGATGCCTTCGGCTGTGAATGGCACGTCCCAGTTACTTGCGTCGCGGATCGGGCGGGTTGAACCGAGCGCTTCCAGGGGGCCGAGCGTCTCGACATCGGCTGCGACCAGGTCGGCGAAACGGCGCAGGATCCGGGCGCGCTCGCGCGGGGCCATGGATCGCCAGCCGCTGGTGCGAAACGCCTGCCATGCGTTTTCGACTGCGCGATCGATCATATCCGCGTCCGCGAGCGGCACTGATGCATACATCACGCCATCCGACGGGCGCGCAACCTCGATGCGGCGCGCGCCTTCATCCACATATTCGCCGCCGATGAAATGGCCGCTGCGCACGGTCACGGCGGCGGGATCGAAGCTATCCATATGAAGGTCCTTTGAGTAGCGGCCGCGGATGCGGCGCGGCCTGATGGAATCGTAAGGCTAGCCGGGCCACATTTATCGTCGACAAAAACAGTAGCTCAGCAGATCACGCGCGTTATGAGGCCGCCGACGCGCCGTTTTGTATCGAAGTTCGTCCGGTGCGGCTTCAAAGCCGCTTCATGAAAAGATCGTCCTAGTCACGTTGCGTGGTGGATGCGAGAGTGGCGGCGTGAAACCTGAGCTTGATTAAAAGGCCTGATGACCGGGCTTGCGTGAAAGCCATCGAGGGAGGCCGGCGTGTCCGAGCAAGTCAACGAACGAATCACCTATAGATCCTTTACCAGCGACGATATAACCGCGGCGCATGCACTGACCGTTGAACTCAAGTGGCCTCATCGAGCGGACGACTGGCGTTTCGTGGTGCAGGCAGGCGCGGGTTTTGTCGCGCAGACGCCGGAAGGTGTGATTGGCACGGCGTTGTACTGGACTTATGGGGCTGAACGAGCGTCGCTGGGGATGGTGATTGTGTCGCCGGCATGGCAGGGCCGGGGGATCGGAAAGAAGTTGATGGAGCTCGTGCTTGAACAACTCGACGACCGCGTCACGTTTCTGCACGCGACAACTGCTGGGCAACCGCTCTATGAGAAGCTGGGTTTTCGGGCGGTTGGCACGCTCGATCAGCATCAAGGGGCTGCGTTCCAGCCGCCGCTGGTGTCGTTGCCGCCGGGTGAGCGGTTGCGGCCGCTGGGTTCCAACGATGCTCCTCGTTTGATCGAGCTGGCTTCGCGGGCGTGTGGGCTGGATCGTGGTGAGGTGTTGCCCGCGCTGCTTGAGAGCGCAGATGGCATTGCACTGGATCGCGATGGCGAGTTGCTTGGTTTTGCGTTGTTCAGGCGTTTTGGACGCGGGTTTGCGATTGGGCCGGTGGTGGCGCCTGATGCGCCTGATTCCAGTCGGGCTAAGGCGTTGATCAGTCATTGGCTGGCGTTGAACGAGGGGGTTTTTGTTCGTATCGATACGCCGGGCGAAAGTGGTTTGACGGAGTGGCTGGATGGGCTTGGGCTACCGAAGGTTGATACGGTGGTCAAGATGGTTTTGAATGGGCCAAAGGGTTTGGGGGCGCCCTTTCCTCCCGCGGATCCGGACTTTAAGCAGTTTGGGATTATCAATCAGGCAATGATGTAAGCGTTATTGGCTCTGGAAGAATCCAGCTTGCAAAACCCCTGGTGCGAACGTCCCATGACTTTTCTATATAAAGGCAGTCCCGAACGCGGCGCGCAATGGGCAAAGCTGTTTGCACAAAAAGCCCCTGACGTCCCCTTCCACGTATGGCCGGAAACGGGCGATCCCACGAAGATCCGTTACCTCGCCGCATGGCAACCGCCCGAGGACCCCGCCCGCACGCTGCCGAACCTCGAAGTCGTGTTCTCAGTCGGCGCAGGCGTCGATCAGTTCGACCTCTCCGGCGTGCCCGCACACATCCCGGTAGTACGGATGATCGAACCCGGCATTGTCGAAGGCATGGTCGAATACGTGACCCACGCGGTACTCACCATCCACCGCGATCACTTCGATTACCAACTGCAGCAACAACAAAAAACCTGGCACCCCCTGCCCGTTCGCGCAGCCTCATCCAGACGCATAGGCGTACTAGGCCTCGGCGTACTCGGTACAGCAGTCCTCGAACAACTGCGCCTGTTCGGCTTCGCCTGCGCTGGCTGGAGCCGCTCAGGCCGCGAAATAGAAGGGGTGGAATGTTACGCCGGCGCCGATACGCTCGATGCGTTCCTCGCCCGCACCGACATCCTGATCTGCCTGCTGCCCCTCACCGATGCCACCCGCGGCCTGCTGAACACATCTCTATTCAACAAGCTGCCGCGCGGCGCGTCGCTGATTCAAACCGGACGCGGCCCGCATCTCAATCAGGATGATTTGCTCGCGGCGCTCGCCGACGGTCAGCTACAGAACGCGATCCTCGACGTCACCGACCCTGAACCCCTGCCGGACACGCATCCGCTCTGGACCCACCCGCGCGTGCGGATCACGCCGCATATAGCAAGCGAGACGCGGCCGGACAGCGCCGTTGAGGTGGTGCTGGAGAATCTGCGGCGCCATCGCGAAGGTTTGCCGATGCTCGGTCAGATCGACCGCAATCGCGGTTATTGAACGTCACCAATAAAGTAGTCGATAACCCTCGCCAACCACGGCTTTTATGCGCCCGCGGCAGAAAATGCTGCGGGCGCGCTGCAAAACGCGGCATTCGCGCTATTTGGCGAATTGTTTAGGGCGTCGGCCCACCCCTCTCCTTCTCTAGTATGGAACGGTCATCAGCCCCTTTCCGCGACGAGAAAATTCCCCATGTCGATCCAATCGCTCATTGAAGCCGACCGCAAGCATCTGATTCATCCGGTCATCAACTACCGCGCCCACGAAGCCCGCGGCGTCACCGTGCTCGACTCCGCCAGCGGCGCATTCCTGCGCGACGCCGACGGCAACGAACTCCTCGACGCCTTCTCGGGACTCTGGTGCGTCAACGTTGGCTACGGCCAGCCCAGCATCGTGAAAGTGGCGGCCGAACAAATGGCCCGCCTGCCCTACGCCACCAGCTATTTCCACTTCGGCAACGCACCCGCGATCGAACTGGCCGAGAAACTCGTCGAGTTGTCGCCGGCATCGCTGCAGCACGTGTATTTCACGCTGGGCGGATCGGACGCGGTCGACTCCGCACTGCGTTTCATCACGCATTACTTCAATGCGACCGGCCGGCCAGCGAAGAAACACATCATCGCGCTCGAACGCGGTTATCACGGATCGTCGGCGGTCGGCGCGGGACTGACCGCGCTGCCGGCGTTCCATCGCAACTTCGATGTGCCGCTGCCAAATCAGCATCACATCCCGTCGCCGTATGCGTATCGCAGCAATTTCACGAGCGACGCCGAATTGATCGCCGCCTCCGTCGCCTCGCTGGAAGCGAAGGTCGCGGCACTCGGGACGGACAACGTAGCGGCGTTCTTCTGCGAACCGATCCAGGGCTCGGGCGGCGTGATCGTGCCGCCGTTCGGCTGGCTGAAAGCCATGCGCGAGGCCTGCCGAAAGCTCGATATCCTGTTTGTCGCGGATGAGGTCATCACCGGCTTTGGGCGCACCGGCCCGCTGTTCGCCTGCCAGGCCGAAGATGTCGCACCGGACCTGATGACCGTTGCCAAGGGCCTGACGGCCGGTTATGCGCCGATGGGCGCGGTATTGATGTCGGACGCGATATACCAGGGCATCGCCGACGGCGACGCCGCCGCGATCGTCGGTCATGGTCATACGTATTCGGCGCATCCGGTCAGCGCGGCCATCGGCCTGGAAGTCCTGCGCCTGTATCACGAAGGCGGCCTGCTCGCGAACGGCGTGCGTCACGCTGAGCGTTTCGCGCGCGGCCTCGATGCGTTGCTGGCTCATCCGCTGGTCGGCGATTCACGTCATCGCGGATTGCTGGGCGCGCTTGAACTCGTCTCCGATAAAGACAGCAAGCAAGGCTTCGACGCATCGCTTAAATTGTCCGACCGGATCACGGCGGCCGCCTACCGGAACCGGCTGGTGTTCCGTGCTTTCGGCGACAACATCCTGGGTTTTGCGCCCGCCCTCAGCTACACGGAAGCGGAGTTCGACCTGATGTTCGAGCGCCTTGAAAAGACGCTCGACGACGTGCTCGCCGAACCCGAAGTCCGCGCTGCCCTGAACGTCAAAGCGAAGGTCGAAGCGAACGTCAAAGAGGCTAAAGATGAGGTGAAAGGCGGGGTGAAACCCCACGTAGCTGCGTGATAAGATCGAATGACGATTTGAGACGATCCCACGCACCTGGAGAGACACCCTGACGATGAGCAGCGACGGCAAGCTTGACCGCATAGATCTGCGCATCCTTTCGC
>Ga0185299_10006793_pt1 | contig 12041 bp, 12 predicted proteins | sample PaiPotPPA55metaG_FD_128002 | JGI IMG/M metagenome (GOLD analysis project Ga0185299, IMG submission 128002) | Iron sulfur acid spring bacterial and archeal communities from Banff, Canada, to study Microbial Dark Matter (Phase II) - Paint Pots PPA... ...
GGGTGAGCGCACGAAAAGTGCCTGACCGTTAAGTGTTCCGCTCTGCGACAAGGCTGTCGAGTTTGTGCGTGAAGCGATGGCGAAGGCGAAATACGGTTACCTGTTCCCTGGCTTCAAGAAAGGCAGTCCGCTGTCGAACATGGCAATGCTGACGCTTCTGCGACGCAGGGGCGTAGCGATATCACTGTGCATGGCTTCCGGTCGACATTCCGCGACTGGGTAGCCGAGTGCACAAACTATCCGGACTCGCTGGCTCAAGAGGCGCTGGCTCACACGATTTCGTCAATGACCGAGGCTGCTTCTCGATCCACTCGATCTGAGTGACCTTCAACAGTGGTCGTGATGCGAGCGAGTATTCGGCGGACATTGTCAACGGAGCGGAAAACGAGGTGTCGGCAGCGAAACATCTGCCTTTTGACGAGGGGGACGCCGGATGAATGAAAATATCTGGACGCCGGCAATCAACACGCTGAACGAGACAAAGACGGCGCAGATAGGATGTTCGACGAAGACAAGAAAACTTCCGTTCGACAGAAGAAGAGCGCGTCGAAAGTTCTCCTCCAGAAGTGGCCCTAAAACATAACCCAGCACGATTGGAGCGACCGGAAAGTCAAATATAAGTAACAGGGCGCCGATGACGCCAAAAGCTGCTACCTCACCAACATCGAACAGGCTGTTCCTTGCGCAATAAACACCAATGCAGATGAAGAAGGTGGCCAGCGGGAACAGGAAACGATAGGGTACGCGCAACATCCGCACCCAGATTCCGATCATTGGGATGTTGAGAAAAACCAGCAGGATGTTTCCCACCCAGAAGCTTGCAATTAGCCCCCAGAACACGTCCGGATGATCAGAAATGAGCTGTGGGCCTGGCTGGATTCCCTTGATGATCAGGGCGCCGAGCAATAGCGCCATGATCGCATCGCCCGGTATGCCAAGCGACATCGTCGGTATGAAATCCATCTGGGTCTTGGAGTGAGATGCGGCTTCCGGGCTGGCTACACCGGCTAGCTCCCCTTTGCCGAAGCGTTCGGGGTTTCTGGATATTCTCCGTTCTAGCGCATAGGCAAGGAATGACGTGATGGTGGGACCTGTTCCAGGTAGCGCTCCAAACAGTGTGCCGATCAGCGTTCCACGGAACATTGGCAAAATTGATTTCTTGATCTCGGCACCTGTGGGGCGCATGTCTTTCATGGTGACCTTGGGTCTCACGGAAGACGTATTCAGGCGATTCACGCTGACGATGAAGTCCGCGACGCCGAACAGACCCATGCAAAGTGCGCCCAGTTCTATCCCGTCGGAAAGATCGGTCATCCCGAAAGCGAGGCGAATGACTCCACTGGTAGTGTCGGTGCCGACCGTCCCGCAGATCAGTCCAAACACCGTCATGGCAAGGCCTTTGAGCGGGGAACCTCTCGACATGGTTGCTCCCGCAACCAGCCCCATCAGCATGATCGAACTGATCTCGGCCGGGCCAAACCGGGTCGCCACGCGAACCAGCGCGGGAGACAGAAAGACCATGACTATGATACCGACCGATGCCGCAAAGAAGGAGGACATCATGGTGATCCCGAGCGCCGCTCCGCCTCTTCCCATCTTTGTCAGGGGATATCCGTCGAGACAGGTGACCGCATGGGGCGGGTGGCTCGGAAGGTTCAGCAGGATCGCTCCAATGGCCCCGCCATACATGGAACCGTAAAAAACACCGGCGAGCATCAGTATCGCTGGGACAGGGGCGAGCGGATACGTCAGAGGCAGGAGCATTGAGATCGTTGAAAGTGCGCCCATTCCAGGCAGCACGCCCACCAGGTTCCCTATCAATACGCCGACCACAGCCCAAATCAGATTGCCTGGCTGCAGCGCGATACTGAAACCGTACCAAAGATCGATCGTTGATTGATGCATGACTCAACCTCTACTGAACAGCGGAAGCTGCAGATGCAGGCCATAGTGGAATATGCAGACGCCAACAAGCGTTGCGGCAATCGCGAGATAGAGTGCGTCGCGGACTGTATTTTTTCTGTCGCCCAGCGCAGACAGGAACACCGATGCGAACGAGGCAGGTACCAGTCCCAGAAGGCCCCCGAGAATGACAAATGCTCCAACGCCCAGAAGGATGCATAGTGCGCCGCGCATGTCTACTGACGCCGCGTGTGATTTGTTGGTCTGGTCCACTCCCCTGTCTGTTACCAACAGCGCGAATCCGATGAGGCACAGGAACACGCCGAGGATGACAGGCATGAAGCCTGCGCCCATCGCCTTGAGCGTGCCGACGTGATATGACCATCCTGCGGTGGCCACTCCTGCTCCCGTCACCAGCATCAATAGAGCACCTAGACGATTCCTGGTTGCCAACCTTTGAACACGCATGATGGCCCTCGGGAAAGAAAACATGGTTATGCTGTTGCGTTGCCATTCATGCTTGCGATGATGACGATGCACTAACCACCCTTGCCTGGCATTCGCCAAAGCCGATGGTTCTGAAGCCCCTGCGCATGCAACGCCCTGACATCGAAACAATGTCGCCGTCTTCGAGATATCCGCGTTGTTCTCTCGTCGGCAACGTGACCGGTTCGCGGCCGTCGACCGTGCGTTCGAGCAGGCAGCCGCTATCGGCGCGATCCGGGCCCGACACTGTTCCGCTGGACAAAAGATCTCCCGGGCGCAAACGACACCCGTTGCTGGAGTGATGTGTCAGCATCTGTGCGGCGCTCCAGTATTGATCCTTGAAGTTGGGACGGGCCACCGATTCACCGGAAATGCCCTGTGCGCGCATTTGCGCGGTTTGCAAGGTCACCTGCAAGGAGATATTGATCGCAGCCGACGCCGTGTGCTTTGCGGACGTGAGCTCTGCGGCCAGCGTTGGCGCGTCGTCGCCTCGAGCGTTCGCTGGCAGTCTGAATGGTGCGAGCGCTTCGCTTGTGACAACCCAGGGCGACACACTCGTCATGAAACTTTTAGCGAGGAAGGGGCCGAGCGGTGCGGCTTCCCACCTCTGGATATCACGTGCCGACCAGTCATTGACAAGGCAAAAGCCAAAGATATGGGTGTCGGCGGAGTCGAGCGCTACGCGTTCTGCGGCCTTTGTCCCCGTTCCAACAAAGAATCCGACTTCGAGTTCGAAATCGAGTTTTTCGGTCAGGCGGTAACCACTGTCCGGACCGGTTTGCCCATAAGGGCGGCTGCAGGGCACGCCACTGACCGTCACAGACGACGAGCGACCGTGGTAGGCAATCGGAATGTTTTTGAAGTTCGGGTGCAGCGGCGAGTCAGGGCGGGCTAGCTGTCCGGATCGTTGGGCGTGGTGAATCGAGGTAAAGAAATCCGTAAAGTCCCCGACGTTTGCCGGCAGCAGCATCGTAACCTCGCTCGCGGGGATCAGACATACGGTGGTCGCGTGCTGCGAGGACATGCCGGTACGCATGTGGAGCAGATTGAACAGTTCACGTCTCAAGTTTCCTGACGATTGCTGGCCCGTAGACATCAGTGCGTTCAACGTGTCGCTCTGGAGTGCGCGAGCGACGACCGGATCGACAACAATCAAACCGGCAGCCAGAACGGAGCGCATATCGAGGACGAACGCACCGATCCGCACGCCAACCCGCGGGCTCGAGTCCGTGTCGCTCGCAAAGATACCAAATGGCAGATTCTGAAGCGGGAAGTCGCTTGTTTCGAGGTTCGCGCTCTCGACCCAGCTTAATGCTGTTGCGTCATGAGTTTCATCAATCAGGATGGTCATGTTTTACTCCAGAACAATGTGGCGCCTGGCAACAATCGACTGCCAGCGAGATACTTCAATGCGCGTTTCGGCAGAGAAGGCATCCGGCGAATTCGCATACGCTTCGGCCCCGATGTCTTTCATCTTCTGGGCGGTGTCAGGCTGCGCTGCTACACGCTTCAGTACATCTGCGATGTCGTTTACAAGTTCTGGGGGCGTTTTGGCGTTTACAAAAATGCCCCACCATCCCGGCGATGACAGATCCTGATATCCGAGCTCGCCAAAGGTAGGCAAATCGGGAAACGCCTTCCATCGGGTCTGGCCAACGGCTGCGATCGGGCGAATCTTTCCCGCCTTGATCAATGGGCGAGCTGCTAGCCCGTCAACAAACAGTGCCTGAATGTGGCCGCCCAACAGGTCGTTCAGTGCTGGCGCTGAACCTTTGTAGGGAACGTGCGTCATGGTGATGCTCGCGTCTGCGCTCAGCGTTTCGCCATCCAGATGAGACTGTGTCCCCACCCCGTATGACCCGTAGGCCACACCGCCTTTCTTGGCAAGGGCGATGAACTCTTTCAGATTGTTCGCGGGGACGCCCGGGGCGATTGCCAGCAGGGTTGGCCCCACGGCAACGATGGAAACGGCCCGAAAGTCCTTTACCGGGTCGTACGGGAGGTTCTTGTATACGGGCTGGATTGAATGCGATGAATTGTCGAGCAGCAGGGTGCAGCCGTCCGGTCGTTCCCGCAATAGCGCCTGATACGCGATTACCGATTTGCCGCCGGGCCGGTTATCGACAATGACCGTTTCATGCAGCTCGCTGGTCAACTTGCTGGCGACGACCCGCGCTACGACGTCCGTACCCCCACCAGCCGCATAGGGGACAAGGATCCGGACCGTGGAGCATGACCAGCTCGCCTCTGCCGATGCAATCGCCGGAAAGCAGCTTGCTGATACGAAAAACGCAGATATCAGCGTGCGTGCGAAATGCCTGTTCATGTTTGTCTCCATTGTTCGTTAAATATTTGCGCGCGGACCGATCACGTCAGCGACTCTGTCCGCGCTATAACGAGCCGTAGCCGCGGCGTCACTTGACGTCAGATCAATCGGTGTCCTTAACGTACCGCGAGCGAGGCATGCACAGGACTTACGCTGTCGCTACTTTACGACGCTTGTACGTGCTGGTTCTCTTCCGCTTCTGTGGCGTTTTCCCCAGGAGCGGTCAGCGCGCTTTCGGGAATGCCTCCCAGCAGAATGCCGGCAGCGGTCGCGCGCTGGATTTCGTCTTCCGACACGCCCGCTTTCCGGAGGACGTCAGCGTTGTGTTCTCCGCGGAAAGCTGGCGCTACCCTAGGTCCCAAGATCTCGTCGGAGAAGCGCCATGGGTACCCGTGAATCTTGTAGGTACCGCCGTGCCGGTCCGAGACTTCCTGCACCGCTCCCCATTGCTTCGCCCATTCCGTCTCAGCGAGTTCCTTCAGTGAGCGAACCTGGCCCATCGCGATCTTTGCTTCATCGAGTTGAGCATCAAGTGATTGAAGATCGTGAAAAGAGAGCATCCACGTCTGAATGATCGCGTGCAGCGCGTCGTAGTTCTGCAGCCGTCGTTCGGCGCTGCAGAAGCGCGGGTCCGCGAGCAAATCGACGCGACGCATGGCTTTGAGATAGTTAGGGAAGGTCATGCTGCCGATGATGCTCTGCGCAGCAACAAACTCTTCGCCGCCCGGACCAACAAAGTGCGGGCCGTCTGCCGCACCTAGCGCGCCCGGTTCGGCGCCGGTATCGACGCCGGCGAGGTCGAGGTGAGCTCGCTCGTTGATGGAAAGCAGTACAGCGGCCATGGCGACGTCGATGTACTGGCCGCGGCCGGTCGTCTCACGCTTTTTCAGTGCGGCCAGGACTGCGATCGTTGCCTGAAGACCCGCGTAGACGTCAGCATGCGACAAGGCGTCGGTCCGTTTGCGTCCGTCGTAGCCGTCGAAGTGCTTCAGTGTGTTGTGCGTGAAACCAGCCTCAGCCTGCACTGTCGGTGCATAGGCCATGCGGGATGCCCACGGGCCATCTTGACCGTAACCCGTAATCGACACGTAGACAAGCTTTGGGTTACGAACAGACAGCGTCTCGTAATCGAGCCCGAAGGACTTCAACGTGCCGGCACGGAAGTTCTCGACGACGATGTCCGCTGAATCACAAAGGCGCAAAACCAGTTCACGGGCATTTGGAACATTCAGATCGATACTGACGTTTCGTTTGCCGCTGTTCTGTTGCGCGTAGTACCCAGACATTCCGTCAGAGAAGGGAAATGAAACACGTGAAACATCAGGTCGGGGCGGCTCAATTTTTACAACGTCAGCTCCGAGATCTGCAAGCGTCCGTGCACAGAGAGGTCCTGCGAGCACTCGCGAGAAATCGACAACCTTTACACCTTCAAGCGGTCCGGACATGATCACTTCCCCTCATAAGCCGCCAGACCCGGACCGTTCTTGAAGAACGATTCGAGACCAGCCTTGAGATCTGCAGATGCCCAGATGGGCTTCTGCACTTCGAACATTGCCTGGTCGGCGGCTTCAAGGCCTTCGTTAAGTGCAATCGACACCAGGCGTTTCGTCGCGGCGTGCGCGACCGTCGGTCCGTGCGCGAGCTCCTGAGCCACTGATAGCGCAACCGAGTCGAGTTGATCGTCAGCGACCACGAGATTAATAAGACCCCAACGTTCAAGCGTCGCTGCGTCATATCGGCGGCCGAGCATCGTCAGCTCTTTCGCGCGTGCCGGGCCCGCTCGCATCACTTGCCGTTGAATGCCTCCAAGCAGAGGGTGGAGCCCAAGCGCCACTTCAACTGAACCGATTTTTGCGGACTCGGCCACGACGCTGTAGTCGCATGCAAGCGCCACTTCGAATCCGCCGCCGAGGCAGGTGCCGTTCACAGCCACGACGATTGGAATTGGCAATGTTTCGAAGCCGCGAAGGGTTTCGAGAGGGTCCATGAGCGCTTTGCCTTCTTTGGCAATCCGGTCGCCGAACAGCCCAACCTCAGCGCCTGCCGAGAAATGCCTCAGCCCGCTGCGCAGCAGGATGGCCCGGGAACCGCCTTCAACCGCTTCGGTGAACGCGTTGAGAAGGGCGCGATACATCACCGGCCCCATCAAGTTATAAGGGCGATGGTTCATCGTCAGGATGGTGACGTTGCCCTTAACTTCTTTCAGCAGAATCTCTTCACTCATATTCACTCCGTGGAGGTCGCAACAGATTTTTTAAGGCTCTCAATGTTCACAATGATAACATGCGGAATCACCATCACCATGAGGGTTTACGTGCATGTCATTTTTTGCGTCCTCGCTTGAAGCGATGCGCTCAGCTGATGCCGGAGCATTCCAGACGGTTCGGGCTTTGTGTGTAGAGGAAAAAGCGCTTGCGGGTGAGACGAGGTGTGGTGGTTGGGGCGCGTAACCTGCTGAAGCAGAAAGGCCTACCATTAGCTATGAAACATATCGAAACGACTGGACTTTCGGGTCGCTCTTCGTTTTAATTGTGCCGCCGTCGCGGCTTCGTAGCCGTATTCACTTGCATGATCTTTAGCAAAGGTTCAATCGATGACGTCAGAAGTACCACGTCCGTCCAGCGGAAGTTACCATCACGGAAATCTGCGCCACGCCCTGATTGCTCAGGGCCGCATGGAGTTAGAGAAAATGGGGCCGCAGGAACTGAGTCTGCGTAATCTGGCTCGTGCGGTTGGCGTGTCCGAGGCAGCCCCATCGCGCCACTTCGCTGGAAAGGCAGGATTGCTGGCGGCGATTGCGGCGGACGGTTTCAGGGAATTGGCCGGTATCCGCTTCCGGATTGCCAATTCAGGGGACGACACCCTGACGGTCGCTTATCGAATGATGGACGCATACGTGGACTTTGCGCAGGCGCATAAGGGGCTTTTTAACCTGATGGTGGGACCTCGGATCGTTGCTCGTGATGTCTACCCGGAGCTTTCGGAGCGAAGTGCTGAGTCCTTCAGCGCCTTTGCCCGAGCTGTCGAAGAGTACGCGATGGAGTGTGGATGGAGCGAGGGGGCACTCCCGTTTGTCGTCCACGGCGCATGGGCAATGGAGCACGGACTTGCAACGTTGATTCTAAGCGAGCGCGTTCCTCGTTCCGAAATTCCGGTTGCAATTAGTCCAATGGTGCATTTTTCCATAAACATGTTTCTTCATGCGATTGCAGCTGGCCCCAAGCGTCTGGAGGTTTTGCTTAATGAGACCGCGCATACGCGGAAAAGATGGGCAGAAATAGGTGAGGACTCCCTCGGTTAGCATTAAGGATAGGCAAGCGGTATCCAAGATTAAAAGACGCATGTCAGAAAACCGTCTTCGGTCCATTTGTGATCTTCGTCACGTGCCGCAGTGCGCCGCGGGGACGTGGTTCATTCGTTCATTCTTTGCAGTGCCCCGCAAAGATCCGGTGCATCTTCAGCGCCCACAGTGACCGTGCTGATCCGGATGAGATCCTGCCAGTTCGTGGGCAATAGCCACGACCGTGATGTTGATGGGCTTGCCGCGCGCTGTCAGCCGGCGGAATCGCCGGCACCGCCGCACTTGGGCGTCTCAGGCGCGGTCGATGATGGTCTTGGGCAAGCCTTCAAGACGGGCCTGGATTTCCGGACTTACGCGGGCGGGATGGCGGTAACTCCACGCGGCCTCGACCAGCAGCTTTCTGGCGTAGCTGTTGCCGGTTTTGGCGATGCTGCCCTGTCGGCGTTTGCCTCCCGACGAATGTTCTGATGGCGTTACGCCAAGCCAGGCCATCAGCTGGCGCGGGTGTTCAAAGCGGGGCAGGTCGCCGAGTTCCGAAACCATCCCAATGGCGGAAACGAACTGGACACCTCGCATGGTCTGCAGGGCCAGCACCACCGGATAGAACCTCGACGAGATCACCGCATCACGCAGGGCTGTTTCCAGACGGGCGCATTGCGCGAGCTGGTCCTCGATCGTGCGCCGGTGCTCGACAGAGGTGAGGTGTTGGCAGGCGCTGGGAAACGAACAGCGACGCAGCCAGCGACGGTGCGCCTCGCCCCAGTTTGCGCTGCCGGTAAGAACGATCCTGATCGACGTCACCGACGCGGCGCTCGCCAAGGGGGGGCGTCGCGCTGACCGGCAGCCTGGAGCGTCTTGTCGCGAAGGCCAAGCTGGACCCACGGGCGCGTGATGCTGCGCTGGCACGCATCGAAATGTCGACCGATTATCAGCGGCTCGTCGCTGTCGATTTTGTGATCGAGGCCGCCACCGAGAGCGCCGACATCAAGGTCCGCATCCTGAAACAGATCGAAGCTGTGGTCAGCGCCGATGCGAAGGCGCCGATGCGCTTCTCGAGTTGACTGATATCGTCCTCAAACGCGTTAATGCGTCGTGGCTGGTCTTGCAGATTAAGGACGATCGGTCGTGGTAGTGTGTCCTCTGACTCTGCCAGGCGCTCCAGCGCCTGCTCGCGAGTGCTTGTAGGCACCGAGGTGAGCAACATCCATTCAAGCGGCTCAAGCCCTTCGGGAACCTCCGCTTCCAGGGCATGGATCACGAAGACTTCTATGTACGGCAGTCCTTTGCGGCGTCGGTAGCGCGGCGGGCGCAGCCGCACCGGCGCGCATCGCAGCGTCAGGCGTGCTGTGCGCGCAATCGTGTTGCCCGAGCCCGGAATCTGCAATTCGGTCTGACCCAGCTCCGGCGTTGCCGCGATCGCTTCCCACAGATACTTCTCGGGATGTGCCACGCTGCGATTCCAGCCCGCGCAAACCAGCCAATCGACGCCAGCGGGGCGCTCGGTGACGAATACATCGTAGAGGTCGCCTTCACGGTCGCACACGCCGACGATATGCGTATCAGGACAACGTGCCTTGAGCGCCGACAGGTGTTCAAGGCCTTCGAGCCACTTGACGCTTTCCTTATCGCGAATGGTGTGCTGCTTACGCAATTTCCCCTTGCCGAACTCATCCGGTGCACACGTCCAGGTCTTCATGCCCAGCACACCCAGCGACAAACCCTCCGGTGTCACCGCCAGCATGCTATGCATGCATGAAGCCGCGCAGATTATGGCCGGTGCCGTAGCCCAAGCCCTCGGTTGCCGGCAGATGACTGAGGTTGAATTCGGTCGTGTCCTGCACCGCCAACACAACTGGTACCTGCCTCATACGGCCGAGTGTTTGACCAATATGCGGACTCAGCACGCCATCGGTGTCTACCTTCGGATTGTCAAAAAGCGGTACCCGGCCTTTAGCTCAGCGCCATCGAGCGACTGTGGAAACGAGCATTGCGGAGCCTGCGAGAGTTGGCGTGCGAGCGCGATCAGACGCTGCGTCAGGCGAGCGTCGCCCAACTGCGCCGCGCCAAACTCATCACTCGCCCAATCGTCCAGATCACCCGTGTCAGACAATGTCGTCCATCGCCACAAAGAAATCGTGTAGGCGAAAAGTTAACATCGTGCGCGCAAGTTTACAAGCAACGCCGCACCGAAATGTGGGTAAAGATCAGCTCGCGAGCGGGGGGAGGTGCAGACCTTCGAACTGACAGCCATCGGCATTCCGCGATGCGACCTGTCCCAGATGTACGACGAGGGGTTGCTCGTGAGGGTCGGTTATGGCCTCTATCGTGCCGCTGACAAGCAAGCCGCCTAATTCGATCTTGGCCGTCCTGGATGAAGCGGGCGAGCTGCGAGGCGAATTACGAGTCGGCGGGTGCATCGTGCGAACACGGGCCCCATTTCTACATTTATTCAGATCGGAAGCGCTGGGAATAGCGTGGGCGCCATTTGCGTCGCAAATTCCTTGAACAACCGACATGGTTTTGAAGCATGCCTGTTTCCCAGATGAACGAGTGAGAGGTCGAAAGTCTGCATATGCCAGTCAGGCATGACCTCTACGAGCCTACCCTTGCGGACGAGATCGGGTTGCACCAACGGCGGAAGTTCGCCGATGCCGCCACCCGCTAGCAAAGCGCACGTAAGGCCAGTGAAGTCGTTCATTGCGAAGTGAGGTTGAAACTTCAGCGTTTCCTTGTCCTTTCCGTTCGTGTGAACGAAAGTCCAACTGCTATCCGACTTCCAATAGGAAAATGACAGGAGCCGGTGGTCGAGCAGGTCCCGAGGCTCTTGGGGCGGCTTGCAACTCGTCAAGTAGACCGGGCTCGCCAAAAGCTGATGTCGGAAGGTCAGGAGCCGACTTGCGACGAGTGACGAGTCCCTCAAAGCCCCCCGCCTGAACACCAGATCCACGCCATCGAATATGTGATCGACAAAGCGGTCCGTAACCAGGATCTGAATCCGGACATTGGGGTAAGAAGCCTGAAATGCTGTGACCAAAGGCGTCAGCAGGGTGTCGGAGATGCTGGGCGGTGCAGAGAGCCGCAAGGTGCCTGATACATCTAATAGGCGGTTCGAGACGGTGCTCAAGACGGCTTCGCTAAGTTCAGCGCTCTGGATGGCATGCTCCAGCACTTCCGCTCCCAACTCCGTTAGCCGCAGGCTACGGGTCGACCGTTCGAGCAAGCGGACTCCGAGCTGGTCCTCGAGCTCGGCTATCCGGCGGCTAACCGTGGATATTGGCATGTTGAGGCGGCGCGCCGCTTCGGAAAAGCTGTTAGCCTCGACGACCTTTGCGAACACCACCAGCGAATTGAGATCTGTCATCGCCTTTGCAAAAACGGAAAATTCATGCTCCAACATTCCTGTCTAATGAGCAAAGGGATGATCGGATAGCGTCCCAACGAAATGCTCGATACCAGTGGCAGTGAAGTCTACACGGACGGCCCTCTCCGCTCCGGTGTCCAACAGTCGCCATCCGAAGACGTTCGTATCATCCCATATTTGGGAATCTAATTTCCAGCTTTCGCAAATAGTGGGCAATCGCCAGCGTGATAGTGTCCCGTCTAGGATGACAGACGGAGAGCTTTCATGGTTACAAGCCGCTACTTTAAAGCCGTTGTAATCGCGGCGTTGATTGTCGCTGCATCTGACTATCCGGGACAGGCCCAGCCTGTCCCGCAAGCGCCAGGCGGCAATGCTGTTCCCGTCACCGCCGACAACTTCAATCGCGCCGAGACCGATATGTACTTTGCTAAAAGGGTCAAGGGCGGTGGCATCGGCAACCTCTCGCACGGCCGCGAGCTACTTCTATTTGACTCGCCCGTCGTGCGTCCCAACCGAGACACACTCTATTCGGGCGCGGTGTTCGACTATGACGCGGGGCCGGTAACCATCACACTCCCTGATGCCGGCAACCGCTTCATATCGATGCAAGTGATCGATGAGGATGAGTATACCCATACGGTCTACTACGGCGCCGGCCATTGCAC
>Ga0185299_10006794_pt1 | contig 12039 bp, 9 predicted proteins | sample PaiPotPPA55metaG_FD_128002 | JGI IMG/M metagenome (GOLD analysis project Ga0185299, IMG submission 128002) | Iron sulfur acid spring bacterial and archeal communities from Banff, Canada, to study Microbial Dark Matter (Phase II) - Paint Pots PPA... ...
TCGCGCGCGTTTGCGCAAAAGCCCCGGCACGCTGCCGGACTTGTATGTGAGCAATGACTGAACCCGACCTTTCATGACCGACGCCGTTTTGCTGAGTTCCAGCGCTTCTCACTACGCTGCGCGCATGTACGCCGCGCGTCCCGACTTGCCGGCGCAAGTAGCCGAATGGTCGAAAGCGCCTATTCGCCGAGCGTGGATCGAAGCGCGATTGAACGCGTTGTGCGGCGAATGTTCGGCGGCGTCTTCAGGGGCGTCTTCAGGCAGTGGCCGGCTTGATGAAGCCGCGCTCAAGACCGCGCTTCGGCGGCTGCGCATTGAGGTCTTCTGCACGGTAATGGAACGCGATCTCGCTGGCCTCGCGCCTGTTGCCGAAGTCACGGGCGCAATGACCGATCTCGCCGAGCTGACCATCCAGCGCGCACTTGCCGTGTTGTCGGCGGATCAGGAAGTCACGTTCGGCGAGCCGCGTGGACCGGATGGGCAGCGTCTCACGATGGGTGTGGTGGGAATGGGAAAACTCGGCGGGCGCGAGTTGAATGTGTCGTCGGATATCGATTTGATCTTCGTCTATGAAGAAGATGGGGAGACGACTGGCGGCGAGCGCGCGGCGTTATCGACGCAGGAATATTTCACGCGGCTCGGCCGCAAGCTGATAGGCGCGTTGGCCGAGGTGACGGAAGACGGTTACGTCTTTCGTGTCGATATGCGTTTGCGGCCGAACGGCGACGCCGGTCCGCTCGCGTGCGGGCTCGGCATGCTCGAAGAGTATTTCTATGTGCAGGGCCGCGAGTGGGAGCGGTATGCGTGGATCAAGGGGCGCCTCGTGTCGGAGAGCGAGAGCGAAGCGGCGCAACGGCTCGCGAAGCAACTCGATGCGCTCGCTAAGCCGTTTATCTACCGGCGTTATCTCGACTACGGCGTGATCAGCGCGATTCGTGCGCTGCATCTGCAGATCCGTCAGGAAGCGCAGCGGCGCGCGTCGATGCGTCCCGACAAAGCCGACGACATAAAGCTCGGCCGCGGCGGCATTCGGGAGATCGAGTTCAGCGCGCAAGTGTTTCAATTGATTCGTGGCGGCCAGATTGCCGACCTGCGGATTCGTCCGACCTTGTCCGTGCTGAATCGCGCGGCGGCGCACGGGTTGATATCGGCGACTGTGTGCAGCGAACTCAGCGAGGCCTACTTGTTTCTGCGCAAGCTCGAGCACCGCTTGCAGTATCGACACGATGCCCAGACGCACGCGATGCCAGTCGCGCCGGAGGACCGCGCGGTGCTCGCCAAAACGATGGGTTTCGCCGATTACGCGGCGCTCACGGCGGCGCTGGAGGCGCATCGGGCGCGCGTGGAACATCAGTTCGATCAGATTTTCGCCGATAAGGTGAGCGGCGATGGTGGTTGCGCGGTCGCGGAAGATTCGGCGGCGGCGTGGGTCTGGAGCAGCGCGCTTGCCGACGACAGCGCCGAAGAGCAGTTACTCGAACGCGTGACGGAGCTCGGTTTCACCGATGCCCCCGCCGTGCTGGCGCGCTTGCGCAGCGTGTGGACATCGACACGGTATGAAGGTTTGCCCGAGCGCAGCCGTGAACGTTTCGATATCGTCGCGCAGCGCGCGCTCGAAGCCGCGCAGCGCGCGCAGCCGCCCGAACGGCGCGGCGACACCATCGCCCGGCTGTTCGACCTGCTCGAAGCGGTCAGCCGGCGCGGCGCTTATCTTGCGTTGCTGACCGAATATCCGGCGGCGCTCGAGCGGGTGTTGTCGGTGCTTGGTGCGTCGCGTTGGGCGGCGGGTTATTTGATTCGCCATCCGCAGCTTCTCGATGAGTTGCTCGACGACGAGGTGATCTCGAGCCCGTTCGACTGGTCACAGTTCCGCGAGTCCTTGCGTGCGCAGATTGCCGCCGCCGATGGCGCCGAACAGCAGATGAACTTGCTGCGGCACGCGCATCAGGCTGAGGTGTTTCGCATTCTGCTGATCGATCTGGGCGGCAAGCTCACCGTCGAACATGTGAGCGATTTGTTGTCGGCGCTTGCTGATGCCGTGCTCGATGTCACTATCGAAACGGTGTGGTCGCAGTTTCCCAAGCGCCATCGCGAGGTGCCGCGCTTTTCTGTGATCGCTTACGGAAAGCTGGGCGGGAAGGAGCTTGGCTACGCGTCGGACCTGGATCTGATCTTTCTCCACGACGACCCCGACGAAGCCGCTTCCGATATCTACGCGATGTTCGCGCGCCGCCTCGTCACGTGGCTCACGACAGCAACGGGCGCGGGCACCTTATTCGATGTCGATTTGCGGTTGCGTCCGAATGGCGAATCGGGTTTGCTGGTGACGAGTCTGGAATCGTTCCGGCGTTATCAGATCCGTGAAGGCGATGCCGCGAATACGGCGTGGGTCTGGGAGCATCAGGCGTTGTCGCGTGCGCGTTATTGCGCTGGCGATGCCGAGATTGGTGCACGTTTCGAAGAGATTCGCGCTCAGGTTCTCACGATGCCGCGGGATGCTGCTGCTCTAGCGCAAGAGATCGTCGCGATGCGTGAGCGGGTGGATGCCGGGCATCCGAACCGGAGCAAGTTATTCGACCTGAAGCACGACCGCGGCGGGATGGTGGATATCGAGTTCATCGTGCAGTTTTGGGTGTTGCTGCACGCGCGGGAAGACGCTGGATTCGTGCGCAATATGGGCAATATTTCGCTGTTACGGAGGGCTGCGGAGTTTGGGTTGATTAGCGCCGATGACGCTGAAACGGTGGCGGCTGCGTATAGGCGGTATCGGAAGTTGCAGCACACGTTGAGGCTCGATGGCATGGAGAAGGCGCGCGTGGAACCGGACGTGGTTGCTGCGGAGAGGGAAGCGGTGACGGGGCTTTGGAAGCGAGTATTTGGGTAGGTGTTTTGCTCGCGGCCGGCCGGACGGGCGCGCTTCTGTCGGTCGGTGACGTGGGGCCTGCCCCGCGCCACCGATGCGAGCCTATGCAGCCAGCATTTCCTTCGCATGCTTGCGTGTGGTGGCCGTGATCTCCAGCCCGCCGAGCATTCGTGCGACTTCCTCCACGCGCTTCGATTTATCCAGCGGCATAACGGTGCTAACCGTACCCCCGGCCGCATCGCCGGCTTTAGCCACCTGAAAATGATGATCGCCGCGCGCCGCAACCTGCGGCAAGTGCGTGACGCACAACACCTGCCGGTCGCGGCCCAATTGATGCAGCAGACGCCCGACCACTTCAGCAACACCGCCGCCGATCCCGGTATCCACTTCGTCGAAGATCAACGTCGGCGTCGGGCTCGCCGTACTGGCAATCACCGCTAGCGCCAGACTGATCCGCGCGAGTTCGCCGCCCGACGCGACTTTTGCCAGCGGCCGCAACGTCACGCCCGCATGACCGGCCACCCGGAATTCGATCTGTTCGAGCCCATTCGCGCCACCCTCGGCGAGCGGCACGAGCGCGACTTCAAAACTCCCGCCGACCATCGATAATTCCTGCATACCCTGGGTGACCGCCTTGCCAAGCGACTTCGCGGCTTTCCCGCGCGCCTTCGACAACACCGTCGCCTCCGCCAGATAAGCCTCCTTCGCCTTGGCCACCGCGGCGCGCAATGCGTCGAGATCGGCGGCGGCATCGAGTGCGGCTAATTGCTTGCGCCGCTCGGCATGTTCCTCAGGCAAGGCTTCGGGCTGCATGCGGAACTTGCGCGCCGCCGAATGCAATTGCTCCATCCGATGCTCGACCTGCGCCAGCCGGTTCGGATCGAGTTCAAGCCGCTGGGCGTAATGCGAGAGCGAATACGACGCTTCCTGCAATTGAATTTCGGCAGGTTCGAGCGAAGCCAGCACATCGGCGAGCGCGGGATCGATATCGACCAGACTGCGCAGCTTCGACACGATCGCGGAAAGCTGCGTGATCATCGCATCGTCCGATTCGGACAGCGCGTTCAGCGCCCCCTGCACACCGTCGATCAAGCTAGCCGAATGCGACAGCCGATGATGCTCCGCACTCACTTCTTCCCACTCGCCCGGCTGCGGCGCGAGCTTGTCGAGTTCGCTCAATTGCCACGCGAGACGCTCACGCTCCAACTGCAATTCGCGATCGCGGTTCTGCGCCAGCTCCACCGCATGCGTCGCGTCGCGCCATACCCGATGCGCCCGCGCCACTTTTTGCGCGCTGTCGAGGAGGCCCGCGTGGGTATCGAAGAGTTCGCGCTGGGCGTCCGGACGCATCAACAATTGATGCGCGTGCTGGCCGTGGATATCGACGAGCATTTCGCTCAACTCACGCAACTGCACGAGCGTGGCCGGCGTGCCGTTGATGAACGCCCGCGAACGTCCGCTCGAATCGACCACGCGCCGCAGCATCACGGTATCCGCGTCGCCGACCGCAAGCGCATGCTCGTCCAGCCAGCGCGACACCTGAGCGTGGGTCGAAAACTCGGCCGTGATATCCGCGCGCGCCTCGCCGGTGCGCACGATGCTCGCATCTGCCCGGGCGCCGAGCGTGAGCGCGAGGGCGTCGATGAGAATCGACTTGCCGGCGCCGGTTTCGCCCGAAAATACGGTGAAGCCGCGCTCGAACTCGAGGTCTAGCGCGGCGACAATGACGAAGTCGCGAATCGAGAGATGGCGGAGCATGGGCGTCTTAGGGTTTCGTGGCGTCTTCGTGCGAGGGATATTCGTTCCAGTGCAGCTTCTTGCGCAGCGTGGCGTAATGGCTATAACCGACCGGATGAAGCACCGGCACGGTATGGCGCGAACGCCTCACTTCAATGGTGTCGTTCAGTTCGACAGCGGTAAACGACTGCATGTCGAAATTCACGTTTACGTCGCGCCCGCCAATAATCTGAATATCGACTTGCGAGTCGTCGGGCAGAACAATCGGTCGGTTGGACAGCGAATGCGGCGCGATGGGCACAAGCACGAGACCCTGCAATTGCGGATGCAGGATCGGCCCGGACGAGGACAGCGCGTACGCGGTCGAACCCGTTGGCGTGGCGACGATCAGGCCGTCCGAGCGCTGGTTATACATAAAGCGCCCATCGACCGAGACGTGCAGTTCCGCCATGCCCGAAAAGCCGCTGCGATTCACCACGACGTCGTTGAACGCAAGCGCGTGATAGATCGGCACGCCGTCCCGGACAATCCGCGCTTCCAGCAAAGTCCGCTCTTCGCGCTCGAAACTGCCGGCCAGCATCTGCGGCACGAGTTCCTGCATTTCGGCCAGCGTGATGTCCGTGATGAAACCGAGCCGCCCGTGGTTTACACCGATCAGCGGCGTGCGATATGGCGCGAGCTGCCGGGCAATACCGAGCATGGTGCCGTCGCCGCCGAGCACGACCGCCGCGTCCGCGCGCGCGCCGATCTCAGGCGCGGTCAACGCCGGGTAGTCGGTCACGCCGACGTCCTGTGCCGTTTCCGCTTCGAACACGACGTCGAAGCCGCGTTTCGCGATGCAAGCGGCGAGCGCCGTCAGCGGCTCCCTGATGCCGGGCGTATTGTTGCGCCCTACGAGCGCGACAGTCTTGAATTGGGTACCAATTTCCATGCCGGCATTACACCATAGGTGAGTGTCGAAAAGAACCGCGAGCCGCGTCCGTAACACCTCCGGGTTGCCTCGGGTTGCGTCCGGGGTGTCTTGGTACGCTAAGCCTCGGGTTTGACGGGGAATTGTCGTTAGAATGGTGCAGATCATGAATTGATGACGGATGAATGACAAAATAACGTCAGCCGTCATCGCAATAGTCGCTGCGCTCGCTGTCTCCTTACACGTTGAGCTAAAATTTCCCCATGCTAGACCCACGTGCCCAGACCCTCCTCAAGACGCTGATCGAGCGATATATCGCCGAAGGTCAGCCGGTCGGTTCCCGCACGCTGTCGCGTTATTCGGGACTCGAGCTCAGCCCGGCCACCATCCGCAACGTGATGTCGGATCTGGAGGACCTCGGGCTGGTGGTAAGTCCGCATACGTCGGCGGGGCGGATTCCCACGCCGCGCGGCTACCGGCTGTTCGTGGACACCATGCTCACCGTCGAAACCACCGACGACGAAGCAATGACTTCCGCCGTCAAGATCAAGCTGCAAGGCGGCGAGCCGGCGAAGATCGTGGCTGCCGCCGCGAGCGTGTTGTCGAACCTGTCGCAGTTCGCGGGCGTCATCCTCACTCCGCGCCGCAGCCACATGTTCAAGCAGATCGAGTTCATGCGCCTGTCCGACAAGCGCATCCTGCTGATCATCGTGACGCCGGAAGGCGACGTGCAGAACCGCATCATGGCGACCCAGCGCGACTATTCGCCGTCGCAGCTCACCGAGGCGTCGAACTACATCAACGCGAATTTCGCCGGTTTGTCCTTCGACGAAGTACGCCGCCGACTGCGCGAGGAAATCGACGCGTTGCGCGGCGACATGACCTCGCTGATGCAGGCAGCGGTGGCCGCAAGCGTCGACGAAACGGATCAAGGCGACACCTTGCTGATTTCCGGCGAACGCAATCTGCTGGAAGTAGCGGATCTTTCCTCCGACATGGCGCGGCTGCGCAAGCTTTTCGACGTGTTCGACCAAAAGACGAGTCTCCTTCAATTACTCGATGTATCGAGCCACGCGCAAGGCGTGCAGATTTTTATCGGCGGCGAGTCGAATCTCGTGCCGATAGAGGAAATGAGCGTTGTTACGGCGCCCTATGAAGTGAACGGGAAGATCGTAGGCACGCTGGGGGTGATCGGACCCACGCGGATGGCGTACAACCGCGTGATTCCCATTGTCGATATCACCGCGCGCCTGTTGTCCCTCTCGCTCAGTCAGCAGTAAGTCTTAATCAGCCGCAATCAAGCCGGCCGCCGGGCGGGTTCGCAACAAGCCAGCAAAAAGTCCGCGAACCTCCGGCAGACAACCTATCTTGCCCTGTCCAAGGCCCGTCCACCACTAGGCCGTCCGGCCGATGTTGCGTTCCGAAACGCGCCGCTATAATGGGTTTCACTTACTTACGCGGGCTTCACGGACCCTTTCCTTTATGCGCTACGACCTCGAGTTGCCTTCGCAGCCTTCCGCTTCGCATCGCGTTGCCGTGCTGCTGATCAATCTCGGCACGCCGGACGCGCCCACGCCGAAAGCCGTGCGCAAGTACCTCGCACAGTTCCTGTCGGACCCGCGCGTGGTGGAGATTCCGGCGCTCGTGTGGCAAGTGATTCTGCGGCTCGCAATCCTGCCGTTTCGCGGCGGGGCATCCGCTAAGAAATATGCCCAGGTATGGCTGCCCGAAGGCTCGCCGCTGCGGGTCTATACGGAAAAGCAAGTCGAGGGTTTGCGGCGCCTGTTCGTGGTGAACGACTATCACGTGATAGTGGACTACGCGATGCGCTACGGCACGCCCGGCATTCCGGCCATGATGAACCAACTCAAGCTGGAAGGTGCCGAGCGCGTGCTGCTCGTGCCTATGTATCCGCAATACTCGTCGTCAACCACGGCCACCGCTTTCGACGATGCATTCAACGCCTTGCGGCGCGTGCGCAATCAGCCTGAACTGCGCACCATCCGCCATTACGCCGACCATCCGGCCTATATTGGCGCGCTGGCCGAGCAGGTGCGGGACTATTGGCGGCAGCATGGCCAGCCCGACTTCGCGTCGGGCGACCGGCTGGTGCTGAGCTTTCACGGCGTGCCCAAGCGCACCATGGATCTCGGCGATCCATATCATGATCAGTGTCAGCAGACAGGTTCGTTGCTCATGGCGGCGCTGGGGCTGTCGCCGGTCGAATGCCGGGTGACGTTTCAATCGCGTTTTGGCCGTGCCGAATGGCTGCAGCCTTATACCGCGCCCTCGCTCGCCGAACTTGGCGCTGCCGGCGTGAAGCGGGTGGACGTGTTCTGCCCGGGTTTTACGTCGGATTGCCTGGAAACCATCGAGGAAATCGGCATTGAAGTGCGTGATGAATTCCTGCACGCCGGCGGCAAGGAGTTCCACCGCATTCCCTGTTTGAACGCATCGCCGGCCTGGATCAAGGCGCTGGGCGAAATTGTCGCGCAACACCTGCAAGGCTGGCCGGTGCAGGCGCCGCAGGCGCTGAGCGCAGCCGCATAGACCATACGTCAATGAACTACCAGATCTCGACCGATTCCAGCGCGCGCCTTCGTATCGATAAATGGCTGTGGGCGGCGCGCTTTTTCAAGACGCGCTCAATGGCGAGCGACGCTGTTGAGAAGGGCCGCGTGCGAATTGGCGGTGCGAACGTGAAGCCGTCGAAGGATGTGCGTGTCGGCGATCTGGTAGAGATCGAGATTGAACACGTGCTTTGGCAAGTGAACGTGCTGGGAATTTGCGAAGTGCGCGGTCCTGCACCGATCGCGCAGACCCTCTACGCAGAAACTGACGCTGGACGGGAAAAACGCGTGGCTGAGAGTGAGCGGAGGAAGACGTATCGCGAGCCGGCGGCCGCATTGCAGGGTCGCCCGACCAAGCGCGACCGACGGATTATCGACAAACTTTCAGGTCCGGACTGAAAAAATGTTCCATGGTGGCCGAAACGCCGCCGTACTCGGTTGTACGGTCGTTCACCGCGCCGGACATGCAGATGGTCGTGGTGCCGCCAACGAGTACCAATGCGACGATCGCAATGGCAAAGGTCAGTTTCATAGGCACCCCCTGTGACAACACAACGGATCAGAAAACAGGCGCTAGAGCTGACTTGAAGTGAGCTTTAGCGGTTAAAAGGCTGGAAATCGGGCATTCGTAAGATTAGGGTTAACTAGTGCTTCCGAAGACATGTTCGAAGTGTAGGCGAGCAAGTCACCAGGCTCAATCTGAATCTGATGACATGCTTAAAATGGTTGTAACCGCCCGTTTCCAGAGCCTAGAAATGGCCCCGGAAAGTACCTGCAACCCCTTGAAAACGCTCATCTGAGCCTCAAATGCGATTCTCAGGACGATCAAAGGACGTTCCTCGCTTTACTCGCGCTGTCCGCGGTTGCGGCAGTTGTGTTTTTGCAACGTTGAGTTCGCGGTTATCATCGCCAGCTTTTTGATGGGCCGAAACCGCAACGTTGTGTCCGATTTCATCCGTTTTCACCCATAGCAAAATCTCAAGCGACATGGAAAACACGCAAGATAACTCCGCGAGCCAGAACCCCACGCCCGCCGACGAAACCGCAGCGGCTCAAACCATTCAGCAACCCGACGCGCCGAACGGGACTTCCGCACCGGAAACCGTAGACGCGAACGAAACTGAAGCATTGCTCGCCGAAGCGCAAGCACGGGCGACATCGTTGCAGGAAGAGTTCTTGCGCGCGAAAGCCGAGACGGAGAATGTGCGGCGCCGAGCGCAGGAAGATGTGCAGAAGGCGCACAAATTCGCGATCGAAAACTTCGCGGAGAACCTGCTGCCGGTGCTCGACAGCCTGGAAGCCGCGCTGACGCATTCATCTACCGACTTGGCAAAAGTGCGCGAAGGCGTTGAACTGACGTTGCGCCAACTGACCGCCGCGCTCGAAAAGGGCCGCGTGGTCGAGGTGAATCCGGTTGGCGAGAAGTTCGATCCGCACCGCCATCAGGCCATTTCGATGGTGCCGGCCGAGCAGGACGCCAATACGGTCGTGTCGGTGCTGCAAAAGGGCTATGTGATCGCGGACCGCGTCTTGCGTCCGGCGCTGGTCACCGTCGCGGCACCTAAATAACGTCGGGCAACGTATTCGCGAAACCGCCGCTGTCATGGCCAACATCCCCGTCGACGCCACCGCGTTCGCCGCTTTCGACATGCAGGAATTGAGCGCTGAGACGTTCGATGCCGGCCTCGAGTCGGCGGCAGATGAACTGGCCGTCGTTTTTTTCTGGGGTTTCGAGTGCTTCAACTGCGAAATCGCGAAGAAGGCGATGCTCGCAAAACCGGACGAGATCCGGGCACTCGGGCTGAAGTGGTTTCACAGCAACGTCTACGAGCACCGCGATCTCGGCCGGCGTTTCATGCTGCATGGCGTGCCAATGTGGTTCTTCTTCTACCGCGGCAAACGCCTCGGGCGAGCAACCGGTTGGCATGGGCTCGGCCAGTTCGAGGCCGCCGTTGCCGCCGCCCGCGAGAAAATCCGGGCGCTCGAAGCGAAGGCATGAGCCGGTTTCGCAAAAAAAGTTTCAAGTCGGCTGAAAAAAAGCAGGATCGCGTCAGTTTTTGGTCTTGAAAACGATGCGAACGCTCTTATTTGGCGTACAGGGTTAAATTTTGGGCATCCGGCTAGCCGATTCGACCGTAAAACACGTCGAAAACGCAAAAGCGGACCTGCTGCAATCAAAGTCAGGAGAGTGATAAAAATGGGCAGAATCATTGGTATCGATCTGGGCACGACGAACTCGTGCGTGGCGATCATGGAAGGCAACACGGTCAAAGTGATCGAAAACGCGGAAGGTACGCGCACCACGCCGTCGATCATTGCTTACGTTGACGACAACGAAATCCTCGTCGGCGCACCGGCGAAGCGCCAGTCGGTCACGAACCCGAAGAACACGCTGTACGCAGTCAAACGGTTGATTGGCCGCCGTTTCGACGAAAAAGAAGTGCAAAAGGACATCGCGCTGATGCCCTACAAGATCGTGCGCGCCGATAACGGCGACGCCTGGGTTGAAGCCCGCGATCAAAAGCTGGCGCCGCCGCAAATCTCGGCTGAAGTGCTGCGCAAGATGAAGAAGACCGCTGAGGATTATCTCGGCGAAGAAGTGACGGAAGCCGTGATCACGGTTCCGGCGTACTTCAACGACAGCCAGCGTCAGGCGACAAAAGACGCGGGCCGTATTGCCGGTCTGGATGTGAAGCGCATCATCAACGAACCGACCGCGGCCGCGCTCGCATTCGGTCTGGACAAGAACGAAAAGGGCGACCGCAAGATTGCCGTGTACGACTTGGGCGGCGGCACGTTCGACGTATCGATCATCGAGATCGCGGACGTGGACGGCGAGAAGCAATTCGAAGTGCTCTCCACGAACGGCGACACGTTCCTCGGTGGTGAAGATTTTGACCAGCGCGTCATTGAATACATCATCGGCGAGTTCAAGAAGGAACAAGGCGTTGACCTGTCGAAGGACGTGCTCGCGCTGCAACGCCTGAAAGAAGCGGCGGAAAAGGCGAAGATCGAGTTGTCGTCGGCTGCCCAGACCGAAATCAACCTGCCGTACATCACGGCGGACGCGTCGGGTCCGAAGCACTTGAACCTGAAAATTACGCGTGCGAAGCTGGAGTCGCTGGTCGAAGATCTGATCGAGCGCACGATGGAACCGTGCCGTATCGCTATTAAAGATGCAGGCGTGAAGGTCGGCGAAATCGACGACATCATCCTGGTCGGCGGTATGACGCGTATGCCGAAGGTGCAGGAAAAGGTTAAGGAGTTCTTCGGCAAGGATCCGCGTCGTGACGTGAACCCGGACGAAGCCGTGGCCGTTGGCGCTGCGATTCAAGGGCAGGTTCTGTCGGGCGATCGCAAGGACGTGTTGCTGCTGGACGTGACGCCGTTGTCGCTGGGCATTGAAACCCTCGGCGGCGTGATGACGAAGATGATCAACAAGAACACGACCATCCCGACCAAGCACGCACAGGTTTATTCGACCGCTGACGACAACCAGAGCGCCGTGACGATCAAGGTGTTCCAGGGCGAGCGCGAAATGGCAGCAGGCAACAAGCTGCTGGGCGAGTTCAACCTTGAAGGCATTCCGCCGGCATCACGCGGCACGCCGCAGATCGAAGTGAGCTTTGACATTGACGCGAACGGCATTCTCCACGTCGGCGCGAAGGACAAGGCGACCGGCAAGGAAAACAGGATCGTCATCAAGGCGAACTCGGGCCTGTCGGACGCTGAGATCGACAAGATGGTGAAGGACGCCGAAGCGAACGCCGAAGAAGATCACCGTCTGCGTGAACTGGCTGACTCGCGCAATCAGGGCGACGCGCTGGTGCACAGCACGAAGAAGGCCGTGGCTGAATACGGCGACAAGGTCGAAGCGGCTGAGAAGGAAAAGATCGAAGCGGCGTTGAAGGACTTGGAAGAAGCGCTGAAGAGCAATACGGCTGACAAGGCCGCGATTG
>Ga0185299_10006796_pt1 | contig 12037 bp, 17 predicted proteins | sample PaiPotPPA55metaG_FD_128002 | JGI IMG/M metagenome (GOLD analysis project Ga0185299, IMG submission 128002) | Iron sulfur acid spring bacterial and archeal communities from Banff, Canada, to study Microbial Dark Matter (Phase II) - Paint Pots PPA... ...
TTCTCCCGAGTACTCGTCAAGCCCTTTGACGTTGCTTGCAAGGCCATCCGCGGATTCGGTGAGCAAATAGACCATATGTTCCGTGCTTATCGCGAGACTCTTGCGATTACCCTCTACAGCAAGTCGCCACCGCAGTTTGCCGTCCTTGCCAACTGCGTAAAGGGTGTAAGAGGCGGGGTGATTCGCACTAATCAACATACCGCCGAACCAGTCGCCACATACTAGCTCTACGTCGGAGTTTTTTTCCGGCATCAGCCAAGTCCATGCCTGAATGCCATCTTCTTGATTAGCCCGCAGATAGGTGCTACCGCTCGCCGTCTCCTCCAAGGCCAATTCAGTAGGGCCATTCACCGTCGGCACGGCAGGCAGGTCTCGGATTTCTCGTCCAATGGGGTGAATTCCCCAATTTGTCGTGCCAGCGGGCATGGGTTGGGACTCTGGCCAGATTTTGATGTCGCGGAACCTCGTTTGCTGTCCGAAGGTGGCACTCACCCGCACCGTGCCGACAGCTTTCGTGTGAACTACCACCCGACCGTCCATTTCCTCAATTTCGGCAAGGCTGGGATCGTTCACTGACCACACCGCGTCATGGAGTTCCTGTGCTGAGTCGTCGAGTAATTGCAGGCGACGATCTGTTCCCACTTGAACATTTATGTTTTCGGGAGAGATGCGCCAGCCACTATCCGCTTGTACCTGCGCGAATGTGCGGAGTGGAAACAGAACGAGAACACTTGTCGCGAGTAGCAGGATTCTTGTGCAGGTACACATGTTCGGAGGCCTCTGTTTCAATTGTGAGCAGCGCGACAGGCATCACGCAAGTATCACGTCCAAGCATAGTTCCAGGAGAAGCTATTACACGACTTGGGTGATTGAAAATGTCGAGGGCGACGGCACTAGAAACTTAACGAACAGCAGGGATCGGTATTCGGGTAAACTTTCCAACACGCTATAAAAGTAGCACGAACCTGATAGTGCATAAGGAAGTAACTAGGTATCGCGCGAATCCAAGATCTTCCGTTGCAGAATGCTATCTCCTTGAGGTGAGCGTGCCGGAAAATGAGATCCCCGATTTGATGCGGACGATACTAGCCGCGGGATTCGAGGTTCGACGCTTGTTGTCGTGAACATCCGACGTCGGCATACGAGAATTTCTCACTCTGCTGGGTTGAGATGAACGCAAGAACAGAGTTTCGGCTAGGCTTTGACCAGCAGAACATTCCCTTACCGGTGAGTATATTGAACAGCAACGAATAGGGCGATTCCGACGACGATACAACCGGCGAAAACGAACAACAAAGCTGTGCGCGCGCGTTGGGGCGATTTGCTGAGTTTAGCTACATCGCCTGGGCCGACTTCTTTCGACACGTAAGTGAATTTCGCAACCGCTCTCTTGTACAGGCCCCACAGCATCCACGCCGAGGCACCAAAGCAAAGCATCCAAAACAAACCGGTTCCCGCGGCGGTCATCAATTTAGCGTGCATGGGAATCGCGCCAGCGTACAAGTTGTAACCGAGCGAAGTGGGAGCCAGCATGGCGAGGTAGCAAAGTAGGGTAAGAATTAAGTTCGCTCCGCGGTACATCCCGACAAGCGCGCGAAGCTTTTCTTCATCGACTTTTGAGTCTACGAAATAGCCCTGACCCTTGGAAATGAGCGGAAGAAATACCACTCGTCCGCCGGAATCTGTGCGGAAGTGAAATCCAACGGCGTAATCCACCAGCCTGGCGAACGGAGAAATCATCACTACTCCTTGTGTCTGGGCCGAATTCCTCGTCGAGCCTGCGCGTTGCGCTTTCGACTGTTACTAATGATGTATTTACGCGAAGTAAATGAGGAAAGAAATTGCGCTGGCGGTGCTTGGATTGTAAACGACGTTCGACGTAGAAGGAGCTACGGCCTACGTAGGCGACTATGCTTGCATCACGGAGGGCCGGCCCCTTCCCCGACCCTCTGCTTAGAAGCCGTACTGACGATCAGGCTACTTTGACAATCTGCTTCGGTTTAAGATCGAACCCGATGCCCCCAATTTAGTCTTTGCTTTTATTTCGCCAGCCAGTAAAATGGCAATCGAGTTTTGATGATTAACCTATTCATCCGCCTCTTTAGCAAGAATGACAAAGCTCGCATAAGAACCTTTTGGATCTTGTGTGCATTGATCGCGTTTGGAATCATCTTTTACGTTATGCAATGATATGCAGAGCTCCGGAATCCGTTGCGCCGGACCTGATCGGATTCTGTGAGGACCTTTTAGGCACCAACCGCGAGAGCCACCGTTACTTCAAGAAACAGCCTAAAACTGCCGAAGAATTAGATCTCGCGATTAAAGCTGTGCAGGTTGGTTGCTGCGAGGCTTACGACTATGCTGGGGCGGACCCCGTTCTAAAAGAAAAACTCAGGCTTGCTGGTGAAGGCGTCGCAATCGATCAAGACTAGTCAATGCGGCGATTGGACATCACCCAATTGCAAACGGTGCGGCACTGAGGCGTACGGTGCTTCGAATCAAAACCAGACTCGAACCAACCACCAACGACAGAGGCCCAATTAGCACCGCGAGCCAATAGAGCACGCCGGACATCGCGACTGGACTCACGCATGCTCCAGCCGAACCGCACAGCCAGCACGCAGCGTGTTTTGAATCTCCGTGACGGAGTCGGTTTCCCGAATCAGATCATCAATTTCCGCTTGCGGCGCGTCGGCATGCACGAGAACCCGGTAACTAATGTCGCGGGCTGGCTCGCCGGGATTCCCAAAGGTGCCGGTCACTTCCACATCGACACTCTGCACCTCGATGTCGCGCTTTCCAGCTTCACGGTAAAGATCATTGCAAAAGCATGTCGCCAGAGCGGCAAACAACAATTCGCCTCCATTTAGACTGGAGCCGCGTCCCGTGTTCTTTGGAGCTATGGCTATTGACTGCTTGCGACCATCGGTCTCGACCTCAGCGGCGTGACCTGAAATTGTATTCGATACGCGAGCGGCAACCTTCATCGTATGCTCTTCGTTTTCGTACGCTAATAGTAGATCGCTGTGCAGTCCAAGCGGCTGCCGCCGCATCTAGCAGATCATCGGCTACGACACCACGTGGTTGGTTCGGTTGCGTATTATGCCCGATTTTTCAAGCCACTGGAAAACGGCCTATGAGAGTGGCGAAGCGATGTTTTAAATCGGATAACTATTGTGAAATCCGGTGACCGCCGGCGATCTCCCCAACGAGAAAAAACAAGAACTCCTGAAGATGATCGAATGGAGTCTCTCCCACGCTGACTATGTGAACCCGTTCACCGACCTCAACTGGACCATTGAGCAGTTTAAGGATCGTTACTGGCATTAACAAAATTGTGCAAAAAAGGGCAGTTTTGCCCGCTCCTATCTCCTGTCCCGTCAAAGACCGAGGACAATTGTCCGTTCTCAAGCAGTATAAATAGATTGCTACTTCAACCGCTCCCATACCGATTCAATGGTCACCATAACGCCTCCTCTCAACTGGGGCGTGTTTCGCACAAACAAGCGATTGCCTCCAATGTGGACGAACCGTGTTTGATCCGTGTTGACCCAGTTTTGCAGCGACGCAATTTCAACGTAAGTTACGACTTTGCGCACGTGAACGTGTATCGTCCCGCGTAGGCCAATGAATGTGGAATAAGCCTGAGCTCTCTCCTCTGTCGGAGCCGCAACCCTGTCAGCAATCGATAGCGGCTTCCGTCCGTCATCGGAAATAATCGCCATCATTCTGCCGTCTGCCGTATACGAGGCCCGAATAAGAACAAACGCTCGCAATGTCCTGTGGATGCGTAGTTACCCCAACCGCGGCGAAAAATCCGTCAGTGTCAAAAACGTCGAGTCAATGCTCGCCACCAATTTCCCATTCTCTTCCGATTTCGCCTTCACGCTCTTCCACTCCGGATCGTCCTGGAAGGCCTTCCAGTTCGCTGCCGCCGCTTCCCGGCTCGGGTGCTCCAGAATGTAAAAGAAGGTGCTGCTTTTCACCGGTTCTTCCAGCGCAGTCCAATACGCAACACTCTTGATTTCATGGTCCGCAAAAAGCTTCATCGTGTAGTCCCGGAAGCGGGCTATCAGGTTCTCTATCTTTCCGGGGACTACGTGATAAATCCGTAGTTCATACACCACAGTTGATCCTCCTCTCGCGCCACCTTGCGCTCTCTCTCCCCTCTTGCCACCCTCATACGCAACTGATTGCGCTCACCACCGGCCTGCGTGCGCACCACCGTCCACATGCAGCACCTCCCCGGTTACGTTGCGAGCTTCCGTCAGGTAGACGACCGCGTCGGCGATTTCCTTTGCATCGGAAATTGTGCCCATCGGCGACAGGGTCTTGAGGAAGTCCTTGGGATTGTCTTTGTGCAGTGGCGTATCGACCACGCCCGGAGCAACCGCATTAAGGCGAATGTTGCTCTTTGCATACTCGTTCGCGAGGCTCACCGTGATCGCGTTCAGGCCACCCTCGGTGATCATCGGAATCGATGCTGGAAGACCGGCGATTGGGTTGTCGGCTAGTGAGGTTGTGATGTTCGTCACGCTGCCGCCTGTGCCTTGTGACAGCATCCGCTTAACGGCGAGTTGAGTGATAAAAATAAAGCCTTCCAGGTTAGTGGAGACCAGACTGCGAAACTCCTCCGCCGTGTAGTCCGTGAAGAGCTTGGCTGAGAAGATGCCGGCATTGTTCACCACGTGATCGATTGAGCCGAACTTGCTAATTGCCGTCTGGGTGACCTTCTCGGCTGTGGATGCCTGGCCGATGTCTCCATCAACGACGGCGAGGTTTGGTGACGGTTCGAAACCGGCCTTCGAGACGCTGCGCGTGGTTGCAACGACGTTTATAGCCGCGTTTCAGAAGTGAATGTACAATGGCTGCGCCAATACCTTGCGAGGCGCCGGTCACTGACTGTCTTGTTGTTTGTCATACTTCACTCCAGTTCCTGGAGTCTCCATGCTCGGAAACTCCATATTTTGGTCTCGCAACTCATCTGCCGAAAACCGACGAGGCGGTGATATTTTCCTTGGTCTATGTGGACGACGCTCTACTTCACGCCATGTCCGGTTCCGAGCTTTCCCGCGTTCGACCGAATTCAACTAACTGCGAATATTGCCAACGGTTGCGCCACGTCCAATACGACCGTACCGCGAGTTTCCTGCCATAGCCACCTTGCAATGCTTTTTTCCCGGCGCATCGTCAGATACACATACCGACGTCGCCAGTCTGGATTGCACCGTGCGGCTGCTTGCGCTGCTTCTCCCAGCAAGTCGCGCAACAACGAGTTGCCTTGCCTGCTGATGCGTCCCAGCCGTTGATGACCGGCACCGGAGTCTTCACTGGGAATGAGCGCTGTGTAGCTCCGATCTTCTTGCCAGAAGGAATCCGATCGAGAGTCCCGATGACAGCGCTTAGGCCAGCCCAGTGATGGGTCCCACGCCAGGATGGGTCATCAATCGCACCACCTCGGTCGCATTCATGTTGACTCGCCACGGCCGCGACGTTGTCGTGCCAAAATTCACCGAGATGACAATCATTCTCGACCGCCCGCTCACGCTCACTTTGTCACAGTAGCTACGATCCGGGAACTACCGCAGCAGCCTCGCCCACGGGTGTGTTTGTCTCGCGAGTCTTTCGTTAGGTTTTGTCTAATTTCTTCCGCGCAAAATAGAAAAGCGAAGCTGCAAGCAGGATGAACATGAACAGTCCAAAGAGGTTGTTGGTAGCTAGCGACCCGAGAATCTTCGGCCCGAACGCAAATAAATCCGCGCGCCACGGCAGATGAAACGTTGACGTTACCCATGGCGGCACGTGCGTGGAAATTTCCGGATCTTGCAACAGATTAATCACAATGCCGAGCAAGCCGAATACTCCCCCGGCGGCGATCAAGCCGCTCGAATACAGAGCACCAGGGCTGGCCTCTCCCTCTTCGGTTTTTTGGGACGTAGTTTCCACCAGCCAACGCACCAGGCCCCCGGCAAACATTGTGGCCGTCGTCCCAATGGAAAGATAAGCCCCCACGGCAAACGCCAAAGACCGCACGCCCAAAATTTCCACCGCAAGCACCAGTGCCACACCCATCAACACAAGCCGCCAAGGCAAACGCTGGTTGAGAATTCCGTTGATTACAGTGGCCATCAGACGCGCCTGTGGCGCCGGAGCCTTGTCGCTGCCGATCCCCTGGACCCACTGAATCTCAATTTCCTTGGTTGCCGGATCGTAAAGATACTCGCCGTCGGGAACCTGCGCCGAACCCAGTGCGTTGATCAAAACGTAATTTTTCCCCTGATAGGTGATCGAACTCCGTTCCACTTTCACCCCTGTCGCCAACGCTTCCACATTCACCGGAATTTTTACCGGCAAATATTTTTCCAGTCCCGTGTTCATCAGATTTAGCGTCGCGCCAATAGCGATAGTCGACACCGTCACGCCAATCAGCAAAGCCATCTGCTGCTTGAATGGAGTCGAACCCACCAGGTAGCCGGTTTTCAAATCCTGCGAAGTAGCTCCCGCAATCGCCGCCGCGGTACAAACAACGCCTCCAATCACCAGCGCCAGCACTGCGTAATTCGGCGCAGTCCAACCGGCCACAAAAAATATCGCGCACGTAGCCATCAGCGTCGCGATGCTCATACCACTGACTGGATTGGAAGAATTTCCCAGCAGGCCGCTGATGCGCGAAGCCACGGTCACAAACAGAAATCCAAAAACCACCACAAAAAGTCCCGCCAGCAGATTCTGATACCAAGTCGTGCTCGCACCCTTGATCGGATCAAACGTCAGCATCAGCCACATCATCACGATGATCACAAACGAGCCGACAACTACGCTGCGAATCGACACATCATCGTCCAGCCGGTTTTTCGCCTGCCCCCCTCCCGCTCGTTCCGACCGAACATCCTTCAGTCCCGCGCGTAGCGCCGAAATAATCGTAGGCAGCGTGCGCAGCAGCGTAATCAATCCCGCCGCAGCCACCGCGCCCGCTCCCATCGGACGAATGTATTGCCGCCACATATCATCCGGCGTCATTTGCGGAATCGGAATCGTGGAGGGGTAAATCGGCGTGTTCCCCGCAAGCTGTCCGAAAAATTGGATCGCGGGCATCACCAGCAGCCAGGAAATTACGCCGCCTGCAAAAAGTATCCCGGAAACTTTAGGGCCGATGATGTACCCCACTCCGAGATATTCCGAAGTAATCGTGGCGCGAAATGACGAGCCGGGAAACCAATGCGGGCGCCCTTCAGGCTGCGAGTTCCAGGCCTGAATCGTGTTCATGAAAAAGGTGTAAACGCCGCCCAGCCCCAGTCCCCAGAACACGCGTCCCGCAAACGACCCGCCGCGCTCTCCCGCCACCAGAACGTCAGCGCAAGCCGTACCCTCCGGGAACGTCAGATTGCCATGCTCTTTCACGATGAGCTGGCGCCGCAGCGGAATCATGAACAGCACGCCCAGCCACCCGCCTAGCAGCGCCAGCGGAAAAATTCGCCAGAAAGTAAATTCCGTGCCAAACCCCAAAAAGATCAGCGCCGGGATCGTGAACATCACACCAGCCGCCAGTGACTCCCCCGCCGAACCAGTCGTTTGCACGATGTTGTTTTCCAGAATGGTGGAGCGCCCAAAAGCCCGCAAAATGCTGATCGATAGCACGGCGATTGGAATCGAAGCAGAAACCGTAAGCCCCGCGCGAAGTCCCACGTAAACGGTAACCGCGCCAAACAGCAGCCCAAACAGCGATCCCAGCACCACGGCGCGCAGTGTAAACTCCGCAATACTCTCCTCAGCCGGGATATAAGGATGGAATTCCCCAAGCGGCGCAGTAGAACTCCACTGTTTCTTCGCCATCGCCATGCTCACCACCTCCCGAACCGCTTGGCGTAGTGCCGCCGTTCAATTCGCGACAGCCAATTTGGCCGCCGCGAACCCGGCAAGGTAGCATCAGTCGCAGAGTCAAGCAAGCCGCTTTCGAGGTGGTGTCGGTAGCACATGATGTGTCCGGTTGATAGCAAGTGAAATGTCCACTTTCGAGGAGGGAATAACCTGCAAGGGCGAAAACGATTGTCTCTTCCGGATTAGCCCCGATGCCGAAATGGGAGTTTCGCTCTTTTCTTCGTCTATAAAATAAAAGTCCACCGCCTCATACCCTTGTATTCGGGTTCCTGACTTCCTATCATTGTTGCGATGAAAATTTGGATTAGGATCGGAGATGAACAAGTCGGGCCGCGACGGCTGCAACGGCTGCAACGGCCTACCAAAGTGCTTGTGTACTTCTACCCGGTTCTGGCCTAAAAGTAGGAGTTATAGAAAACAAATGAGTAAGCCCTTTCCACCGGGGCCGCATCCAGCAACATGCGATTTCTGCACCATTTTATTGCAACTGAGAAAGGCGACGATTCAACGGAGCGCAGTCTTCGCGTCTGCCAATCTTTAAGGCGGCGTGTGTTACTCTTGCGCGGGGAGACAGCCACGAATGGGTTACATCGAACGCATCCAGAGTGATTTAACCGCAGCGATGAAGCAGAAAGACGAGCTGCGGCTCAGCGTGTTGCGCATGATGAAGAGCGCGCTCAAACATAAAGAAATCGAAAAAGTGCGTCCGCTGGATGATCTGGAATCGATGCAGGTGTTGCAAACCCTGGTCAAGCAGCGCCGCGAATCCGTGGAGCAGTTCACCAAAGGCGGCCGCAACGATCTCGCAGAAAAAGAAGCCAAAGAAATAAAAATTATCGAAACATATTTGCCCGCCGCTCCCTCGGACGAAGAACTCCGTCGCGCCATCGAAGCCGCTATTGGCGAAGCCGGCGCTGATTCGCTAAAACAAATGGGCGCCGTGGTGAAAGCGGCCCGGGCGCGCCTGGAAGGAAAAGCCGTGGACGGCAAAGCCCTCAGCGACCGCGTCCGCGAACGCTTGACGGAAAAAGCCGCAGGGAAACCGTAGTGCTATTTCGTCTTATGTTGCAACCAACTCGGCGTGAGAAAGACCGGAGTGCAATCTTCTCAAAAACGACCCCGTCCAGCCATTGCCGAGAGAAAAACCTACAGCCTTGTTCCCATATCGAGGGAAACTTCGGGACCATTACTTCCAAGGGGATCGGAGCTTTAGCTTCGGCAAACGCTCATGAAAATAAAAGCGCTTGTAACCTCTGGAGAAAATGAGGAAAACTTTATTCTTCTGTTCGCTATTTCGAAAACACTAGGCCATCCGTGCCGCTGCCGGAAACTATCCCCGTAAAATACACCGAAGAGGAGGCCGAATACCTCAGCGTCCGGCCGCTAGTGCGCCAGGAGTTTCGCAACACGGAACTCGTGGACATGGTCGTGTCGGTAGCCGGAAAAGACCCGGACCGGGTGCAAAAAATTCTGAGCGCCGGAACGATCGTCTTTCACTCGTTCCGTTACTGGTGGGCTGGATTCGACGCAGACCCCGCTGCACTCAGCGAAATTCTAAAAAAATATCCGGACGCAGACCCGCAGCGCCCGTTCCGCGCCGAGGATTGCAACGAGGTAATCCTGCAGTCGGGCGGCTCGCTCGCCGTGGCGGGCTCACCACCGCGCCACTCGCTGCGCATCCGCCGCGACGAAGCAAACAAGCACAAGCTGTTGCGCTCGCGCACAGTCTGGGACATTTTGATGAACCTCGCGCGCGAGGCTGCTCCGTCTTACCGCGAATATTCCTACTCGCTGCGCGGCGACATCTACGCGCTTGCACTTGATCCGGAGCAGGTGCCTCGCTTAGCGCGCGACACTGTGCAAGCAGCGCCCCGCGCTCTTCGCGCTGACCTCGCGGTCCTGCCTGCTATGTCGCAAATCATCTTCATTTGTCCCCGCCTCGCGTCGCCAGGCCGCAAGGATTCAATCTAAGTGGAGTGGCGCGAGTATCACGAATTCACCAAGCACACCGTCGAAAAACTGCGCCGCGCGCCACATTATCTGGATTGGGCCAACATGCCCAACCCGTACCGGCACTATGAAGGCGTCCCGCTGTTGGATTTACCGGCGGACCCGCCAGCTCCGCAGATTTCAGCGCTTGAAGTCCTCGAAGGCAAGCTCGGAAATACTTTTGCAAAAGACGCCACGCAGAATGCTGGTGCAAGAGACGCTGCAAAAGATGGTGGGGAGAATGCCGGTGAGAAGAACGGCGCGGCATTCCTCTCGCAACTGATGTTTTATTCCGCGTCAATTAGCGCAACCAAAAGAACTGCGGCGAGCACGTATGCGCTGCGCGTGAATCCATCTTCTGGGAATTTGCACCCGACCGAATTTCATTTCTGTACGCGAGGACTGGTCGACTGGCCCGATGGGCTGTATCACTACAGGCCGTCGTCGCACATGGCGGAACAACGCGCGATTGGGGACTTAGTCTTGAAGTTAACTGATACAGCCGCGCCACTGGTGTTTGTTTTGACCAGCATCGTGTGGCGCGAGGCCTGGAAATACTGCGACCGAGCGTATCGCTATTGCCTGCACGATATTGGGCACGCGTGGCAGGCGCTGGCGCTCGCCGGCCGGGCCATGGGATGCGAAACCTTCGCGATTGGGAATTTTGTGGATGACGAAATTTCGGCTCGATGCCTGCTGAATGAAGATGAGTGGCCAATACTGATTATTACCCTTCAAGGTCCATCGATTCCCGTGGTGTCGCGTGAACCGTCCAAGACAGTTTTGTATCGCGGCGAGGCCAACCAACTCTCTGACGAGAGAATAGCTTACCCGCGGATCGAGAAAATCCATGCTGCCACGAAACTCCTCACAGCGACGAGAGTGCCTAGCGATAGCGCGAGCTGCGCTGGTCGGTTGAAAACAAATGCTAGTGGTGGGATCGGGTTGCCACCTCAGCTCTCGACTAGCAACGGCTTTGGTGACGTTGTCCGCACGCGGCGTTCGGCGCTGGACTTTCGTGGCGGCGAAGAATTCATGTCTTTACCGCAACTCTCGACTATACTTTCCAGCACCGCGAGACCTCTCTTTGCTGATTTCGCCACACAGAGATTCGTGCAACTCTATCTTTACGTTCACCGAGTGCACGGTTTGGCGGCTGGCGCCTACCGCTATTGGCCTGAACACGCGCGGCTAGAGCAGATCAAGGTCGGGGATCAGCTCCTGGTCGCCGCAGCGTTAAGCCTGGGGCAAGACTTAGCAGGGAATTCTTGCGTGACGTTTTCCATGATCGGGAATTTTGAACGGGCTACGCAGATATATGGTGAGCGCGGCTATCGATATGTCCACTTTGAGGCGGGCGCCATCGGTCAACGAATGTATCTTGCCGCGGAGGCTTTGGGACTTCGAGCCACAGGAATCGGCGCCTTCTTCGATGATGAAGTGCACAGATACCTGAACCTCGCGCCCGAGCAAGGGCAAGTTGTTTACCATTTTGCCGTGGGTTATCCGGTGCCGGATCCGCGGCTAGAAGCCTAGATCTTAGCGTACGCCGTGCTGACGATACGGACGGCGGCGTGTCTGTATCGCAACCTTTAATAGCACGCGCCAAGACTATCGCCGGCCTCAGTGTCGCCGCTACAAATAGGGACCGAAGGCCGCAGTCGTTTAGAATTTGACTTCGTCGGCGGACGGGCCGTAAACCGACGGGACCGGCACGTTGTTCAAGCGAAGGTAGACGCCGAGTTGGGCACGGTGGTGGACGATGTGGTTCATTACAAAGCTGCGCAGGACTGTAACGCGCGGCATGGCGAAGATGGTTTGGCCGCCGGAAAGCAGCGTCCAGTTCTTCATCAGAGTTTCGTCGCTGGCGCCGGCGATTGCGGCGCGCGCTTCCGCCACTTTTTTGTCAAAAACTTCGAGAAGCTGTTTTTGCGATGTCATTACGGTGGGATTCACCGGAGGAGCGCCGACGGGGCGGAAATCGAGTGAGTCCTGTCCAATGATCGTCGCGGCCCAGCCGGAAAGTTCAGCGACGTGGCCGGCGAGGCGTCCCATCTTCATGGATTTCTCGTGGGGAGCCCAGTCGGGTTTGCCTTCGGGCACGCGTTCGAGCGTCTTACGAGTGCTGATCATTTCGTGATCGAATTCGGAGAGGATTGCGTCTCGCATT